>Ga0209391_10000352_pt1 | contig 20969 bp, 20 predicted proteins | sample PPLLak3March2015_FD_187246 | JGI IMG/M metagenome (GOLD analysis project Ga0209391, IMG submission 187246) | Freshwater sediment microbial communities from Prairie Pothole Lake near Jamestown, North Dakota, USA - PPLs Lake P7 Core (1) Depth... | ecosystem: Environmental > Aquatic > Freshwater >...
CACGCGCCGCAGCGTTCGCGTTTGTGACGTTCGCGGGCGGCGGCGTCAAGTCCGCGCCTTGCGCGCGACCCCGGCCATGGCCGAGGCTACGCGCCCCGGGGCGTGGAGGCGCGATGGCGGCACAGGACGATTCGAAGCCGGCCCGCGGTCCGCTGCTCGGCGCCATGTTCCTGATGGCCACGAGCGCGATCGGGCCCGGCTTCATCACCCAGACCACGCAGTTCACGGCGCAGCTCGGCGCGGCGTTCGCCTTTGCGATCGTCGTTTCGGTGCTGGTGGACGTCGCGATCCAGCTCAACGTCTGGCGAGTAATCGGCGTGTCGGGGCTGCGTGCCCAGGAACTCGGCAACCGCGTGCTGCCGGGGCTCGGCCACGCGCTGACGCTGATCGTCGCGCTCGGCGGGCTGGTGTTCAACGTCGGCAACGTTGCGGGCGCGGGGCTCGGCCTCGACGCACTGCTCGGCCTTCCGCCGCGCTGGGGCGGTGCGCTGTCCGCCGCGATCGCGGTGGCGATCTTCCTGTCGCGACGCGCGGGCCTGGCCATGGACCGCATCGTGATTGCGCTCGGCTTCCTCATGATCGCACTCACGAGCTACGTCGCCTTGGTGTCGGATCCGCCACTCGGCCGCGCGCTCGTGAACGCGGTGCGGCCCGAGGCGATCGACTTCCTCGCCATCACCACGCTCGTGGGCGGCACGGTCGGCGGCTACATCACCTACGCCGGGGCGCACCGGCTGGTGGACGCCGGCGTGAGGGGTCCCGAGCGGGCGGGCGAAATCGCGCGCGCCTCGGTGGTCGGCGTGCTGGTCACGGGCGTCATGCGCGCGCTGCTGTTCCTCGCGGTGCTGGGGGTGGTCGCTGCGGGCGTACAACTCGCGCCCGGCAATCCCACGGCCTCGGCCTTCGAGGCGGCGGCGGGGGAGGCGGGGCTGCGGCTCTTTGGCCTGGTCCTGTGGGCGGCAGCGCTCACGTCGGTGATCGGCGCCTCCTACACTTCGGTGTCTTTCCTCGCGAGCCTGCGGCCCGGTCTCGAATCGCGCCGCCCGGCCCTCACGGTTGGGTTCATTGCAGTCTCGGCGCTGGCATTCCTGCTCGCGGGCGCTGCACCGGTGCCGCTGCTCATCTTCGCGGGGGCGTTCAACGGGCTGATCCTGCCGGTGGGCGTGGGCGTGATGCTGTGGGTGGCCTGGCGTCGGGCGGACCTGCTCGGCGGCTACCGCTATCCCCGCGGCCTCGTCATGCTGGGTGTTGCGGGCTGGCTGCTCACGATTTACCTCGGCTGGCGCTCGCTCGGCAGCCTCGGGCGGTTGTTCGCATGAGACCGCCGGCCGGCTGCCGGCGGGTGCGCCTGGACCATGGGCAATAGCGGAGACTGAAGAATGTCAGATACGAACGAGCGGTCCTGCAGGCAGGCACCCGGGGTGATGGTGCCGGTGATCGACCGCAACCGCTGCGAGGGCAAGGCGGACTGCGTGGCGGTCTCCCCGACGCGAGTGTTCACGGTCGGCGTCCTGCCGCCCGCGGAGCGCGCCGCACTTTCGTGGCTAGGGAAACTCAAGGGCTTCGGGCATGGATGGAAGCAGGCGTTCACTCCGAACGCCGCCGCCTGCGAGGCCTGCGGCAAGTGCGTGGAGGCGTGCCCGGAGGAGGCGATCAGGCTGGTGCGGGCATGACGAAGGTGCCAGCGTGCCGCGCCTCGCTACGCGCGTCGTAGCGAGTATCTGGCGGGATCGCGGAGAAGTTCGCTCGCGACTGGCGGCGCGAGTTCCGCCGTCATTTTCACGATCAGTCAGATCGGTGGCGATGTAGTCCTCACCGGCAGCGGCAGTTACGACCTTACAGGGGCTGCCTTGATAGGTGGCGGAGTGCAGGACGGGTACATCAACAGTTCTCTCGGCCTGGCGGTCGGCGGCCCCTTCGGCCCCGTGGAGAGACCTATGGCTCGCTCGGGCTTACAGCGGGCAGCATTTACGCCTACAGGATCGCGAACGATTCGATGACACTGCGTGTGATGCCCGAACCCGGCATGCTCATGCTGCTCGGCCTCGGCCTCGCGGGGCTGGGATTGAGTAGACGACGCGGGTCAGTCTGAGCTAACCCGCACTCGACACAGAACCCTGCTTCGGCGGGGTTCTCTCATTACGCCATCCACGCGCTGCCGTTCCACGCTCGCCTCACCGACACCCTGTGTTGCACCGCCAGTGTGCCGCGGACGCCGCGCAGCGCCCGGTACGTCCCTGCAACGTTGCAGCAGGCGGAAAGCAAACGGGGCAGCCGACTGGCTGCCCCGTTCGTCAAACCTGGCGCTCGAGCGTCAGGTCATTTCCATTCGACGCGACGCATGTTCATTTCGCCGAAGAAGCTGCGGAACTCCTCGTAACCCTGCACGAGTTCATCCTGCTTGGCCTTCTCGAGGCCCTTGCGGAACTCCCCCATGAACTTGTTGTAGCGTGCTTCGTCGGGTTCCATCATCGCGCCGCTGGTGAATTTCTGCACCAGCATCACGTTGAACGGACCGCCAGCCGTGCTTTCGCTGATGAAGATGCTGCAATCCTCGAGGACGCCCATCTTCTTGTTGATCTCGCAGCCGCTGACCCAGCTCTGCTTCAGGCCGCCGAGGTAGTCGTCGATCCTGTTCGGGACGACCTTGACCATCGTGACGTTCCAGACGGCCTTGCTCGGCACGTAGTCCTTGTAGATCTCGGTCGATTGTGCGGTCGAGGAAACTCCGATCACAGCCATAGCGGCCAGCAGCGACATTCGAAGCATGATTTGCCCCCTAGGATTGTCCGTGGGCGGGATTGGCCACGGTTATTCTTGGCTCTCGCCAGGCCGGTCCGACACGAGCGGGCCCCGCGCGGCGATGCCGCGCCTTACCCGCCGTGGTGGCGCGAGTCAACGATTTCAGGGGCGGCGCGAGATGTGTCGGAAGCACGGCAGTGCCCATGAGCGCCGAGCCCGCCTGCGCGGCACCGGACCTGCGGCGTCGGATCGTGGACGACCTTGATTGGAAGGCGGATAGGGTTGGCGAGATATCCCGCTGGCCGCTCGGCACCAACCTCGTCGAAGGCATCAACAACACAATCACAAGGTGACCCAGCGGATGGCCACGGCTTCCGTGACGACGCCTGCTCTTTCCTCAAGATCCGGGCCCCGTCTCCCGGAGTTGGGAGATGAACCAAAAAAGCGCCGCAAGGCGCTTAATTACTGCTCGGTGCGGGAAAGGGCGGGTCATTCTGCGAGCAGGCCGAGGCTGCGACGGACGCCGTGGCTAGAAACAACCGAGCGAGCCGAAGTCGCGGCGACTCGTAACGATCCTGGGTGCCACACTGCGATTTGGGTAGCATCATTCCGCAGATTTGCATTTGCCTCCATCGGGGCGACCCGACCGCGTGTAGTCAATAGTTGAGGGCATCGCACGAAAATGGATTGAGGCAATTTTCGCCGCCGGTTTCATTGCAGGCATCCACGTTCAACGCATCCGCAAATATTTGGCATGACTTGTGGTCATCCGCGAAGCCGTGCACGGTGGCTACATGGTCGGTGGGATCGCCCCACTTGATAATTGCCCAATCCGGTGAGCTGCCAATCTTGTGCTTCGAGAAGAACTCTCGCGGGGCGTCAAGATTCGAGCGCGGCTCGCAGGCGCATACTCCAGCGACGGCAGCGAGCAGTAGCGTTAGCTTCGCGATTCGTTGGCTCACTGGAATACCTCCGTTGATTCCATTCACCCGCCGGGGCTGCGTGTCGGCACGGGTGGGCGCACCTGTAGCCGGCCGAGATCACCGCAGACCTGACACCGCGCTCTGACCGGCAGGCGGCGGTCGCCGTGACCGCCGGAGACCATTGCGGCCGGGTCGAGCACCACCCACCGCTCACACCCTTGGCAGTAGGCCGCCAGCCGGTGCTGGTGCAGGCCGCCGAGGGTGCCGAGGTCGATCATGGGTCAGTGTGTCGCCAGTACAGGGAGGCGCATGACTCTGATCGACCCATTTGGTTGTGTCGGAAATCCTTACATATTGCGGCGCGGTCTGCCCGATATGGTCCAATCCGACCACATTAAGTCATTGAGTGGATTATGTTCGCTTCTTCTTGGCATGGAACTTGCTGCCGATTCCCCTTGGGCTCAAGGGGAGCCGTCGACGGACAACTTTAAGGAGAACGACGTGAAGTTACGGATTCTGGGAGTGGTGGCAACGGCAATGATGGCGGCGCCGATGGTGACTAACGCAGTGCCGGTCACTTGGAGCATCACCGGTCAGATTGCCAGCACGAGTGGGGCGTCTGGGCCGCCATACTTTCCAACGGCGGTGATTGGCGATGCATTCGAGGTGTTGGTCTCGTTTGACACGGATGCCCCGCTGGTGCGAACCAGTTCGGGGGGCGCTTTTGGACCGGGCGCTCGGTACTCTTACGATCCCGCATCCATTCGATTCTCAGTGCGGGTCGGCGCCTCGGGACCCATTGATTTCGCCTACGGTCCCGAGTTTGGGTTGCCTTACAGCTTCTTGTACCTTCTCGACAACACGGGTTACGTCTCCGCAGGCGTGCCTTGGGATGGTTTGACCTTTGCTCTCGGGAATGTGGGAGAGCAGCTGGCTTTGTCCATGCGAGGCGGGATTCTCGACATCGTCAACGGCCCAGGATTGCCGATGACGCCCGATCCGAGACTGGCGGATCTGGATCAGACGTTCTTTGTGATCGCCGTCGGGGGAGCAGATGAGGGCAGCCTTTATGGCGAGATCACCCTGGTTCGCAGCGCGCCGACGCCGGTGCCCGAACCCGGCTCCCTCGCGCTGCTCGGCCTCGGCCTCGCCGGTCTCGGCCTGAGCCGCAGACGAAAAGCCGCGTAAGCGACACGCTCAACGCGACAACGAGCCCGGCCCTGTGCCGGGCTTTTTGTTAGTGCGTCTCCACCTGGCTGGCCGAGGGGAGCAAAGCGCAGACTGCAATGGCGTCGAACCTGTGGAGTCGCCGATGGGAATACAGGACCGCGACTGATCTTGGGAAGCGCTCAAGGAAAAGCGGCAACGTCCGGCGCCGGGTTCTACTAAACACTCGTTCTTGGCAACAGCCGGTTTCTCGCGGGGTGGTCGGGTTCACTGTGGTTACCATTCTTGTCCGGATTGCGTGGCAACTCTGGATGACAGCAGCACGGGCATTCGGTGTTGTGGATTGCAAAGAACTCGGCCGCGTGCCGGGTTCCTGTTGCAGGGCGAACGCGGCAGACATTGAGGGTGCGTCCGGCTGGGGCGTGGCGCATCGTCCGGGCCATGAGCGACTTAACACGATGGCACCGAACCGCACGCGTGTTCCTTGCACGCCTGTTGATGGTTCACGGCGAGAATGCGCCCGAAGTTCTGCGACGCATGGCCGATGAACTGGAGGAACTGGAGGCAGAGAGTTGCGCTGACAATTGTTCGCCCGGCGATGGGCGGAGGCGGGCGAATTGACCCTTGGTCAAGGCATGCTAAGAACGGCCGTTTCGCCGCGCCTGATTCCGTACAGATTCCGTGCGGCCCGTAAACCGGGCTTCTAAGTGCTTGATTTAATGGCGCTCCCAGAGGGATTCGAACCCTCGTACCAGCCTTGAGAGGGCTGTGTCCTGGGCCTCTAGACGATGGGAGCGTGCCGGGGACGGGCGGAACTGACGGGTCCGCTTGAGGGCGCGTATTATACGCAGCCGTTTGCCACGGTCCAGCGGAAGTCGATTCATTGCGTCCCTACCAAGAAGAACCCGTTGCCGGGCATCCGCCGCCCGCCATCGTGCCACGCGCCGCGCACCCGATCTCGCGGGCCAACATTTCCCCGAACGCTCTCAAGGTTCTCTACCGGCTGAGAGATGCGGGCTACCAGGGCTTCCTGGTCGGCGGGGCGGTGCGGGATCTGCTGCTCGGCCTGCACCCCAAGGACTTCGACATCGCGACCAATGCGCACCCGGATGAAGTGCGCAAGCTGTTCCGCAACTGCCGGTTGATCGGACGACGCTTCCACCTCGCTCACGTGCGTTTCGGCATGGAGATCATCGAAGTTGCCACCTTCCGCGCCGCCCACACCGAGGTGGACGAGGACCACGGCGTGGACGAGGTCGGCCACCGCGTGCTCGACGTACACGGCCGCATCCTGCGCGACAACCTCTACGGCTCGATCGAGGAGGACGTCTGGCGGCGTGATTTCACTGCCAACGCGCTCTACTACAACATCGCCGACTACTCGATCTGGGATTACGTGGGCGGTGTGCCGGACGCCGAGGCGCGGGTGCTGCGCCTGATCGGCGACCCGGAGACCCGCTACCGCGAGGACCCGGTGCGCATGCTGCGCGCGGCGCGCTTCGCGGCGAAGCTTGGCTTCACGCTCCACCCCGACACCGAGGCGCCGGTGCGTCGCCTGGCGTACATGCTCGACAGCGTGCCGCCGGCGCGGCTGTTCGACGAGACGGCGAAACTGCTGCTGGCGGGCAGTGGCCTCACGTCGTTCGACCTGCTCGCAAAGCTCGAACTGCTCGATCACCTCATGCCGGACGTTGCCCGGGCGGTCGCGGAGGCGCCGGATTCGCCGGGCGCCCGGCTGCTGCGGCTCGGGCTCGAGAACACCGACGAACGCGTGCGAGCCGACAAGTCGGTGACGCCCACCTTCCTGTTCGCGGTGCTGCTGTGGCCCGCGATCCTGCGCGCGGCGGGTGCGCCGCTCGGCCCGCTGCCGGACGACCCGCAGCTGCTCGGCACTGCCTGCGACGAGGTGCTCGGCCGGCAGCTGCGGCGGATCACGATCCCGAAGCGCTTCGGCCTGCCGATGCGCGACCTCATCATGCTGCAGCCGCGCTTCGAGCGCCGCTCTGGACGGCGGGCGCTTCGCCTGCTCGAGCACCCGAAGTTCCGCGCCGCCTACGACCTGCTGCTGCTGCGAGCGGCGTCGGGGGAGGTGGACCCGGAACTTGCGGCTTGGTGGACGCGACTGCAGGAACTGCCCGAGGCCGAGCGCGTCGCCGAGGTCGAGGGACGACCTGCCGAGGCGGGCGAGGCCACCCGCCGGCGTCGCTCGCGCCGGCGTCGCAAGCGTCCGGCGGCCGAATAACGTCCAGATGCCTGCCGCAATGCCTGCTCCTCGGCTGGTGCCTGCTTACGTGGCGCTCGGCAGCAATCTCGACGATCCGCGCGCGCAGGTCGAGCGGGCTTTCGAAGCGCTCGCAGGGTTGCCGCAGACTCGCCTCGTGTTGCGTTCCTCGCTCTATTCTTCGCCGCCGCTGGGCCCGGTCGGACAACCTGATTTCGTGAACGCGGTGGGGGGGCTCCTCACCGCACTCGAGCCCGACGCGCTGCTTGCCGCGCTCAAGGACCTCGAGGTTCGTCTTGGTCGGGCCCGGGCGGTGGAGCGCTGGGGCCCGCGTCGCATCGACCTCGACCTGCTGGTGCACGGCACGGCGCGCAGCGCCGCCGTCGAGTTGCAGCTGCCGCACCCGGGCATTGCCGAGCGGGCCTTCGTGCTCGCGCCGCTGGCCGAGATTGCCCCGGACCTCGAGGTGCCGGGACTCGGGCGGGTGCGCGCATTGCTCGCCGGCGTCGACACCAGCACGGTGGAGCGCATCGCGGCATGAACGGCCCGAAGGACGACGACGAAGTCGTTCCCACCCCGCACCGCTTCGTGGTGGTCGAGGGACCGATCGGCGTTGGCAAGACCAGCCTCGCCCGGCGCCTCGCCCGAAGCTTCGGCAGCGAACTCGTGCTCGAGCAGGGCGAAGACAACCCCTTCCTCGAGCGCTTCTACCGCAACCCGCGTGCGGTGGCCTTTCAGACACAGCTGCATTTCCTGTTCCAGCGCTCGCGGCAGATGCAGGAGCTTCGGCAGGCCGATCTGTTCGAGCGGGTGCGGGTCTCGGACTACCTGCTCGACAAGGACCGGCTGTTCGCCCGCCTCACGCTCGACGACGAGGAATTCGAGCTGTACGAGCAGGTCTATGCGCGCCTCGCCATCGACGCTCCCGTGCCCGACCTCGTCGTGTACCTGCAGGCGCCGGTGGACGTGCTGCTCGAGCGCATCGCCCGGCGCGGCATCCCCGCCGAGCAGCTCATCGAACGGCGCTACCTCGAGCGCCTCGTGGAGTCCTACGCGCGCTTTTTCCTCGAGTACGACGCGGCGCCGGTCCTTATGGTCAACGCTGCCGACATCGACCCGGTGGGCAGTGATACCGACTACGCGAGCCTGCTGGCCGAGGTGGTGCGCGTGCGCCGCGGCCGCCACTACTTCAACCCGATGAAGAGCCTGCTCTAGGGTTTCCACGCGTTGATGTTTCGGGGACGCTCGGTCATCCTTGCGGCCTTCTTCGAGGCGGCGCCATGTACACACAACTCCAGTTGCGGGACTCGGCCCGCCCGCCCGTCAACGTCGCGACCCTGCGCCGCATGAAGGAGCAGGGCGAGAAGATCGCCAGCCTCACCTGCTACGACGCGAGCTACGCCGCCCTCGTCGACGAGTCCGGCGCCGACGTGGTGCTGGTGGGCGATTCGCTCGGCATGGTCATCCAGGGCCACGACACCACCGTGCCGGTCACGCTCGATCACATCGTCTACCACTGCAAGGCGGTGGCACGGGGCCTGATCCGGCCGTTCCTGATGGCCGACATGCCCTTCATGACCTACACCTCGCGCGAGCAGGCGCTGCAGAACGCCGTGCGCCTGATGCAGGAGGGCGGCGCGAAGATGGTCAAGCTCGAAGGCGGCGCGAGCCAGGTCGAGATCGTCGAGTTCCTCGCGGGCCACGACATCGCGGTGTGCGCGCATCTCGGGCTCAGGCCGCAGTCGGTGCACAAGACCGGCGGGTTCCGCGTGCAGGGCCGCGAGGAGGCCGCCGCGGAGCAGATGAAGCGCGATGCCCGGGCACTGCAGGACGCAGGCGCCGACATCGTGCTGCTCGAGTGCATCCCCTCGGCGCTCGGCGCGGAGATCACCCGCGAGCTGCACGTCCCGGTGATCGGCATCGGCGCGGGCCCGGACACCGACGGCCAGATCCTGGTGCTCTACGACGTGCTCGACATCACGCCGGGGCGCAAGCCGCGCTTCGTGAAGAATTACATGGCGGGCCACGACAGCCCGCTCGCCGCGCTCGCGAGCTACGTCGCCGCCGTGAAGTCGCGTGAGTACCCCGCGCCGGAGCACTGCTTCTGAGCCGCCCGATGCAGACCGTCACGCGCATCGAGGACATGCGCGCCCTGGTGCGCGGCTGGCGTTTCGGGGGCGAGAGCATCGCCTTCGTGCCCACCATGGGCAACCTGCACGCAGGTCACGCGAGCCTGATCGGCGCCGCGCACCTGCACGGCCGTCGCGTCGTCGCGAGCGTGTTCGTTAACCCGTTGCAGTTCGGCCCCAACGAGGACTACGCGGCCTACCCGCGCACCCCCGAGGACGACACGGCACTGCTCTCGGCACAGGGCGTGGACGTGCTGCTGCTGCCGACCGTCGAGGAGATGTATCCGCTCGGCGTGGCCGGCAGCACCATCGTGGACGTGCCGGAACTCTCCGGGATCCTGTGCGGCGCGGTCCGGCCCGGCCATTTCCAGGGGGTGGCGACCGTCGTCGTGAAGCTGCTCAACCTCGTGCAGCCGGACGTCGCGATCTTCGGTGAGAAGGACTACCAGCAGCTCACCATCATCCGTCGCTCGGTCGAGGATCTGTGCCTGCCCGTCAGGATCGTGGGCGCGCCGACGGTGCGCGCGGACGACGGCCTGGCCCTGAGTTCACGCAATCGCTACCTCAGCGCCTCCGAGCGGGCGATCGCCCCTACGGTGTACCGCGCACTCGATGGCGCCCGCCGGCGGCTCGAATCGGGCGACGCCGACCTCGCCGATATCCAGCGCGAGGGCCTCGAGTCGCTGCGCGCCGCGGGCTTTCGGCCCGACTACTTCGAGGTGCGCATGGCCTGGACGCTCGCCGAGCCGCGCGGCCAGGACATCGACGTCGTGGTGCTGACGGCGGCCCGCCTCGGTCGCGCGCGGCTGATCGACAACGTCCAGTGCCGGGCGACGGGCGAGCTCACCGGTCCAGGCTGAAACTCTTTCAGGCTTCGCGTTCGCGTTGGCGCGCCAGCGCCCATCCCACGCTCTCGCGGACGACCTCGCTCGGGTGCTCCCGCCGCGACTCGAGCGCGGCCACGGCGTCTGCCGACGGCGGGGCGTTGCCGAGCGCGTTGCCGAGCGCGATCGCGACGTTGCGCAGCCAGCGCACGTGCCCGATGCGCCGGATGGCGCTGCCAGTCGTGCGTTCGAGGAACTCCGCCTCGGTCCAGGCCATCAGTTCCGCGAGTCGCGGCGCGTCGAGGCCGTGGCGCGGCTGGAAGCCGGGCTCGGCGGTGAGCTTCGCGTAGCGGTTCCACGGACAAACGAGCTGACAGTCGTCGCAGCCGTAGATGCGGTTGCCGATCGCGGCACGGAATTCCTCGGGGATGGGCCCGTCGAACTCGATGGTGAGGTAGGAGATGCAGCGGCGCGCGTCGAGCTCGTAGGGCGCGACGATCGCGCGGGTCGGGCAGATGTCCAGGCAGGCGCTGCAGCTGCCACAGTGGGCCGTGACGGGCGCGTCCACCGGCAGCGGCAGGTCCGTGAAGATTTCGCCCAGGAAGAACCACGAGCCGTCGTGGCGGTCGAGCAGGTTGGTGTGCTTGCCGATCCACCCGAGCCCGGCATCGCGCGCGAGCGCCTTCTCGAGTACCGGCGCGCTGTCGGTGAAGGCGCGGTAGCCGTCCGCGCCCACCGCCCTGGCGAGCCGCGCGGCGAGCCGGGCGAGGCGGGTGCGCAGCACCTTGTGGTAGTCGCGACCGACCGCGTAGCGCGACACGTAGCCGATCCCGGGATCCGCCAGCACCGCCTCGGCCTCGGCGCCCCCCGGCCAGTAATCCATGCGCGCCGCGATCACCCGCAGCGTGCCCGGCACGAGCTCCGCGGGCCGCGCGCGCCTCGTCCCGTGCCGCGCCATGTAGCGCATCTCGCCGTGCCGTCCGGCGGCGAGCCAGTCGAGCAGCCGGCGCTCGTCCTCCGGCAGGGCGATGCCCGCGATGCCGACCTGCTGGAAGCCGAGTCCGTGGCCCCAGTCCTTGACCTGCGCTGCGAGCGCCGCGAGATCCATGGGGTGGGTGTCGCCTCGGGGCCGGGGAGGGAGGGTCGCGGCCAGTATAATCCCGCGCATGCACGCGCCGACCGGAGCCCTCTACACCGCCGAGCAGGTCCGCGAACTCGATCGTCGGGCGATCGAGGATCTCGGCATTCCGGGCTACGAACTCATGACCCGTGCAGGCCACGCCACCCTTAACGGCCTGCGCGCGCTGTGGCCATCGGCGCGGTCGGTCGCGGTGTTGTGCGGACCGGGCAACAACGGCGGCGATGGTTATGTGGTGGCGCGGGTCGCGCGTGCCCAGGGCCTGCGCACGCGCGCGGTGGCGCTCGCCGACCCGGCGCGGCTGCAGGGCGACGCGCGGCGGGCCTACCAGGATTTCGTGGCGGCCGGAGGGCGTACCGAGCCGTGGTCCCCCGAGGTCCTGGAAGCCGATGTGATCGTGGATGCGATCTTCGGCACCGGGCTTGCTCGTGAGGTCTCGGCAGAGCTTGCGAGCGTCATCGCGGCGACCAACGACTCCGGGCACCCGATTGTCGCGGTCGACATTCCCTCCGGCCTGCACGCCGACAGCGGCGCGGTGCTCGGCATCGCGGCGCAAGCCGCGCTCACCGTCACGTTCATCGGGCGCAAGCTCGGCTGCTACCTCGGCGCGGGCCCGGAGCACGTCGGGCGATTGCAATTCGACGACCTCGCGGTGCCCCCGGAAACCTACGCGACGCAGCGGCCCGCGGCGCGCCTGCTCGGGGAGGCCGACGTCGCGACGGCCCTGCCGCGCCGTCGCCACGGCGCGCACAAAGGGGACCACGGGCACGTGCTGGTGGTGGGCGGCGGGCCGGGCATGCCGGGTGCGGCGCGCCTGGCCGCGGAGGCCGCACTGCGCGCGGGTGCGGGCCTCGTCACTGCGGCCGTGCACCCCGACAACGCGATCGGCATGGCCGCTCGACCGGAGCTCATGTGGCTCGCCGCGCGCGCTGCGACCGACCTCGCGCTGGCGCTCGAGCGCGCGACGGTGCTCGCGATCGGGCCGGGGCTCGGACTCAGCGAATGGGGCCGCGCCCTGCTCGAGACGGCGTTGGCTGCCGGACTGCCGGCGGTCGTGGACGCCGACGCCCTCAACCTGATTGCCGAGTCGCCCCGGCGCAGCGACCGCTGGGTGCTCACACCGCACCCCGGCGAGGCCGCCCGACTGCTTGGCGTGAGTGCGGCGGAGGTGCAGGCCGATCGGATGGCCGCGACGCGTGAACTGCAGTCCCGCTACGGCGGCATCGTCGTGCTGAAGGGGGCGGGCTCGCTGGTGCTTTCGCCGGACGATCCGCCTCGCCTGTGCGACCGCGGCAACCCGGGCATGGCCACGGGCGGCATGGGCGACGTGCTGACTGGTGTGATCGCCGGCATCGCCGCCCAGTGTGGCGATCTTGCGACCGCCGCTCGCGCCGGCGTGTTCGTGCACGCGCAGGCGGGCGACCTCGCCGCGCGGCGCGGGGAGCGCGGACTGCTGGCCGGCGACGTGCTTGAGCAGGTGCGCGCTTGCGTGAATCCACCCTGAGCCTCGGCGCGTCCGACGCTACGGAGACACGCGCGATTGGCGCGAGGCTCGCCGCGGCCATGCTCGCGGCCGACCCGTCGGAGCCGTTGCTGATCACATTGTCCGGGGAGCTCGGAGCGGGCAAGACGACCCTGGTCGGCGGCCTGCTTGCAGCGCTGGGACACGCCGGGCCGGTGCGCAGTCCGACCTACGCGTTGATCGAGCCGTATCGCCTCGCCGACCGCGACATCCACCACTGCGACCTCTACCGCCTGCGCGACCCCGACGAACTCGACGACCTCGGGCTGCGCGACCTGCTGACGGCGCGCGCCGTGCTGCTGATCGAGTGGCCCGAGCGGGCCGGCGATCGCCTGCGTGCGCCCGATGTCGCGCTGCGGCTGCAGTATTCGGAGGCTGGCCGCGTCGTCGAAGTCACTGCCTTGAGCGCCGTGGGCAAGGCCGTGCTCGCTCAGCTTGAGTAGAGCCGGCCTGACGAATACATCGTATCTTTATAATTTCATTGAAGTACCAGCCCGCTGCGCTGTAGATTACGTCGCATGTCGCTGCCCCGGACGAACGGTTGGATCGCGCTTTTCGCGCTCATGGGCCTCGGCGTCGCGGCCGTGGCCCATGCGGCCGCGCCCACGCGGGTCTCCGATGTCCGGCTCTGGTCGGGCCCCGAGGGTACCCGGCTGGTGCTCGACCTGAGCGCGCCGGCACGCTACGAAGTGTTCACGCTCGAGAATCCCGACCGCGTAGTGGTCGACCTCGCCCGTGCCGAGCTCGCCCTGCACAAGGCGCTGCCGCAGGGCCAGGGGCAGGTGAAAAACGTTCGCGCCGGTCCGCAGGCGAATGGCGGACTGCGCCTCGTGCTCGACCTCGACACGCCGCAGGCCGTGAAGAGCTTTGCCGTCGCCCCGGAAGGCGCCGCAGGTCATCGCCTCGTGATCGAGTTGCCGCCTGCCGGCGGCTCTCCCCGTGCGGCGCCCGCATCGGCGGCGCCCACGAGCACGCAGGTGCTCGCGGCGTCGGCGGCAGCGCTGGAGCGCCACACTGCGCCCGCAGACCAGCCCGTGAAGTCGGTCGAACCATCGGCCAACGGCCGCGACGTCGTGGTGGCCGTGGACGCCGGGCACGGCGGCAAAGATCCGGGCGCCATCGGCCGCGGCGGCACACGCGAGAAGGACATAACACTCGCCATCGCCCGGCGCCTCGCGAAGGCCATCGACGCCGAGCCCGGCATGCGTGCGGTGCTGATCCGCGATGGGGACTACCTGGTTTCCCTCGCCGGGCGCGGCCGCAAGGCGCGCGAGCACGGTGCCGATCTCTTCATCTCCGTCCACGCCGACGCGGTGCTTGACCGTGGCGTGAGCGGCGCCTCCGTGTACGTGCTGTCGCTGCGCGGCGCTTCGGACGAGGCCGCGCGCTGGCTCGCCGAGCGCGAGAACGCGGCGGACCTGATCGGCGGCGTGTCGCTCGACGACAAGAGCGACGTGCTCGCCTCCGTGCTGCTCGACGTGACGCAGAAGGAGGCCGTGAGCAACAGTGTCGAAGCGGCCGACAGCGTCCTCGCCGCCCTGCGGCGCGTGGGTCCGGTGCACGGCAAGCGGGTGCGGCACGCGGGCTTCATGGTGCTCAAGTCGCCGGACGTCCCCTCGATGCTGGTCGAGACGGCGTTCATCTCGAACGCCACCGACGAGCGCAAGCTGCGCGACGCTGCGTACCAGCAACGCGTCGCGGAGGCGATCCACGCCGGCGTGCGCAATTATTTCTACGACAAGCCGCCGCCCGGCACCAAGCTCGCCTCGCTGGCCGCCGCGCGCCGCGGCGGCACGGTCGCGGCGCAGACGCTCGCCGAGCGCTGAGCCCGCCGCCCTTTGCTATCCTCGCGCCCCCGTCGCGCGAGGCTCGCCTGCCATGTCCATCCGGGTGCTTCCCGAGCAACTGATCCACCAGATCGCGGCCGGCGAGGTGGTCGAGCGCCCGGCGTCGGTGGTCAAGGAACTCGTGGAGAACAGTCTCGACGCGGGCGCCTCATTGATCGAGATCGAGATCGAGGGCGGCGGCGCCTCGCTGGTGCGCGTCCGGGACGACGGCGCCGGCATCGCGGCGGACGAACTCGCGCTCGCACTCGCGCGTCACGCCACCAGCAAGATCGGTCGGATCGAGGATCTGGAGTCGGTGCGCACGCTCGGCTTCCGGGGCGAGGCGCTGCCGAGCATCGCCTCGGTGTCGCGCATGCGGATGATCTCGCGGCCTGCCGACGCGCCGGTGGCCGCGGCCGTCAGCGCGGCCGACGGCGAGTTGAGCGCGCCGGCGCCGCTGGCGCACCCGCCCGGCACGACCGTCGAGGTGCGCGACCTTTTTTTCAACGTGCCGGCCCGGCGCAAGTTCCTGCGCGCGGAGCGTACCGAGCTCGGGCAGGTCGAGCGGCTCGTCGAGCGGCTCGCGCTGAGCCGCTTCGACGCCGGTTTCCGGTTGCTCTCCGCGCGGCGCACGCTCGCCGACCACCCACCGGCGCGCGACGAGCGCGCGCGCGACGGACGGGTCGCGGCGGTGCTCGGCGACGAGTTCATCCGCCACGCGCTCAAGCTCGAGCACGACGGCGCGGGCATGCGCCTGCACGGCTGGTTCTGCCTGCCGACCTACGCGCGCAGCCAGGCGGACCAGCAGCACTTCTTCCTGAACGGCCGGCCGCTGCGCGACCGGCTGGTGTCGAGCGCGGTGCGGCTCGCTTACCGCGACGTGCTCTACCACGGGCGCCACCCGGCCTATGTGCTGTACCTGGAGATGGATCCGGCGCGCGTGGACGTCAACGCGCACCCGCAGAAGCTGGAGGTGCGCTTCCGCGAGCCCGGGCTGGTGCACGACTTTATCTTCCGGACGCTGGAGCGGGCGCTCGCAGAGACCCGTCCCGTGCAGCCGGCGGCCGTCGCGATTCCGGCGGCCCGCTTTGATTCGGGCGGACCGTGGCCCGAGCAGGGCACGGGCACCTCGGCGCTCGACCTGTATGGAGCGCTCGCCGGCGGCGTGCGCGAGGCCGGGCCGCCCGCGAGCGGAGCGTTCGGGACGGCGGGTGCGGCGAGCGTCGCGACCGCAGGGCCCGGGATCGAGCATCCGCTCGGCTATGCGATCGCGCAGCTTCACGGGATCTACATCCTCGCCCAGGCACAGGGTGGCCTCGTGCTCGTGGACATGCACGCGGCGCACGAACGAACGACGTACGAGCGACTCAAGGCCGCGCTCGAGGCCACGCGCATTGCGAGCCAGCCGCTGCTCGTGCCGGTGGCGATGGCCGTGTCCGCAGCCGAGGCGGACGAGGCCGAGGCGCACGCGAGTCTGTTCGCGGAGCTCGGCATCGAGCTGTCGCGCAGCGGGCCGGCGCAGCTGATCGTGCGCTCGATGCCGGCGTTGCTCCCGTCGGCCGAGCCCGCGGGCCTCGTGCGCGACATGCTGGCGGACCTGCGTGAGCAGGGCAGCGGCGGGGCCCGCCAGGCGCTCGAGCGCGCGCTCGGCACCATGGCCTGCCACCAAGCCGTGCGCGCCAACCGGCGCCTGGCGGTGCCCGAGATGAACGCGCTGCTCCGGGAGATGGAAACCACGGTGCGCTCCGACCAATGCGTGCACGGCCGCCCGACCTGGTCGTTCGTGAGCCTCGACGATCTCGACCGGCTGTTCCTGCGCGGCCGATGAGGCCGGCAGCGTCCGCCGACGCGGTGCTACTCGCCGGGCCGACCGGCGCCGGCAAGTCCGACCTGGCGCTCGAGCTCGCGCAGCGCTTCCCGATCGAGATCGTCAGCGTGGACTCGGCGCAGGTCTATCTTGGCATGGACATCGGCACTGCGAAGCCGGCCGCGGACGTCCGCGAGCGCGTGCCGCACCATCTCGTGGACGTCTGCGACCCGTCCGAGGCTTACTCGGCTGGGCGTTTCCGCCGCGACGCGCTCGAGCTGATCGGCGCGATCCGCGGGCGCGGCCGGCTGCCGCTCCTCGTCGGCGGCACGATGCTGTATTTCCGCGCGCTGACCCGGGGCATCGCGCCGCTGCCCGAGGCCAACCCGGTCGTCCGGGCGGCCATCGACCGGCGGGCGCAGGCGGTCGGCTGGCCGGCCCTGCACGCCGAACTTGCCGCCCGCGATCCGGAGGCGGCCGCCCGCATCCGGCCGGCCGACGGGCAGCGAATCCAGCGAGCCCTCGAGGTGCTGGAGATCACTGGCGAGCGCCTCTCGCAGCTGCAGCGGCTGGCCGATCCACCGCCACTGGCGTTCGCCGCATTCGCGCTGCTGCCGGACGACCGGGCGGGGCTCTACGCGCGGCTGGACGCTCGCTTGCTCGGCATGATGGAGGCGGGGCTCCTCGACGAGGTGCGCGCGCTGCGCGCCCGGGGCGACCTCACGCCGGACCTGCCGAGCCTGCGAGCGGTCGGATACCGGCAACTTTGGGCACACCTCGAAGGCCGGTGCAGCCAGGCCGACGCGGTGGCGGCCGGGCAGCGGGCAACGCGCAACCTGGCCAAGCGTCAACTCACCTGGCTCCGGTCCGAACCTGCCTGGCAGCCCGTCAGGGGCCTTGATAATGAGGAACTTGCGCCCATTCTCAGGGTCCTGAGCACGGTGGCCGGCCCCTGAGGCTGGGGTGGCCATGGTAGGATCGCAGCCGTTCTTGCTCCTCGAGGAAACGGGCGTCACGCCGATTTCACGCAGATCGCGCGGCAGGAACGGCATCCGGAATAACAAGGAGACCGCATCATGGCCAAGGGCCAGTCCCTGCAGGACCCCTTCCTCAACGCCCTGCGCAAGGAGCGGATCCCCGTGTCCATCTACCTGGTCAACGGCATCAAGCTGCAGGGCCAGATCGATTCGTTCGACCAGTTCGTCGTGCTGCTGCGCAACAGCGTCAGCCAGATGGTCTACAAGCACGCGATCTCTACGGTCGTGCCGGCCCGCAACGTCCGCCTGCCCATGGGTGACGACGACATGCCGCCGGTCGAGTTGCCCCCGGCCGATTGAGCCGCACGGCCGACGGGCGGAGCCAGGGACACTTGTTCGACCGGCCGGGTAGCGGGGAACGGGCCATCCTCGTATGCGTCGGGCTCGGTCGGGCGCCAGAGCCCGACCGCGTCGAGGAATTCACGGCGCTCGCCCGCTCGGCGGGTGCCGAGGTCCTCGAGGTCATGACGGTCACGCGCAAGGTGGCCGAGCCGCGCTTCTTCCTCGGCACCGGCAAGGTCGAGGAACTGCGCGTGCGGATCGGAGAGATCGGCGCCGATCTCGTGCTCGTGGACCACGCGCTGTCCCCCGGCCAGGAACGCAACCTCGAGAAGGAACTCAGCTGCCGCGTGCTCGACCGCAGCGGGCTTATCCTCGACATCTTCGCGCAGCGCGCGCGCAGCTTCGAGGGCAAGCTGCAGGTCGAACTGGCTCAGCTGCAGCATGTCGCCACGCGCCTGGTACGCGGCTGGACCCACCTCGAACGCCAGAAGGGCGGCATCGGCCTGCGCGGGCCGGGCGAGACCCAGCTCGAGACCGACCGCCGCCTCGTCGCGCGCCGGATCAAGACGCTGAACGACCGGCTCGACAAGGTGCTGGTGCAGCGCGAGACGACGCGGCGCGAGCGCAAGCGCGGCGAAGTCCCCACCATCGCGCTCGTGGGCTACACGAACGCCGGCAAGTCCACGCTCTTCAACCACCTGACCGCGGCCAACGCCTACGCGGCGGACCAGCTCTTCGCGACGCTCGACCCGACGGTGCGCCGACTGCACCTCGCGCCCGGCCTCGAGGTGGCCCTCGCCGACACGGTCGGATTCGTGCGCGACCTTCCGCACGAGCTGGTGGCGGCGTTCCGCTCCACGCTGCAGGAAGCGCGCGAGGCCGATTTGCTGCTGCACGTCATCGACGCTGCCGACCCGGAGCGCAGTGAGCGCATCGCGCAGGTCAACGTGGTGCTCGAGTCGATCGGCGCGCAGTCGCTGCCGCAGATTGCCGTATACAACAAGATCGACCGCACCGGCGAGGCACCGCGCGTCGAGACCGACGCTGCCGGCCTCGTCGACCGGGTCTGGCTGTCGGCGCACTCGGGTGCGGGTGTGGACCTGCTGCTCGCCGCACTGCACGCGCGGCTCGGCGCCGACCTCCATCACTGCGTGCTGCGCCTGCCCGCGGGCGAGGGGCGCGCCCGGGCGCGCCTGCACGCGGCGGGAGCCGTGCTGCGTCAACGCACCGTCGAGGACGGCGGCATCGAACTCGAGGTCAGCCTGCGCCGTCACGACCTCGAGCGAATCTGTCGAGAAGCCGGCGTCGAACTTCCAGAATGTGTCGCGGCCGGTGCCTCGCCTTGTGCCGGCGAGGACCCCTTCATACAATGCCCGGTCCCTGAGGACGCGCACGCCACCGCCTGAGCGGGCGTCGCGAGCCGCAGACCGAATCCCCCGTTACGTAACGGACGCAATCAACCCGGAGCAAACCATCCGATGGCCTGGAACGACCCGGGCAGGAACCGCAGTCCCTGGGGCAACCGCCCCGACCGGGGGGCTGCAGACCTCGACGAGGCCCTGCGCAATCTTCAGAGACGACTCACCGGACTGTTTGGCGGCCGCGGCGCCGGGGGCGGCAACGTCGAAGGCGGCGGGGGCGGCATGGGCATGCGCGGCTTCGGCGCGGGCACGGTCGCGCTGGTGCTGGTGGCGATCTGGGCTGCGACGGGCGTGTACATCGTCGACGCGGCCGAACGTGCGGTCGTGACGCGCTTCGGAAAGTACGTCGCGACGACGGAACCGGGCCTGCGCTGGCACCTGCCGTGGCCGATCGAGGCGCGGCAGATCATCAACGTCGAGAGCATCGAGGGCTTCAGCGACCAGACTCGCATGCTGACCTCCGACGAGAACCTCGTGGACATCAACATCGCCGTTCAGTACCGGCGCGCCGAGGCGCGACTGTTCGCGTTCAACGTGCGCGATCCCGAGAGCACTCTTGGCGAGGTCAGCGAGAGCGCCATCCGTGAGATCGTCGGGCGCAGCCGCCTCGACTTCGTGCTGGAGGAGGGCCGTCAGGAAATCGCTGCCCTCACCAAGGAACTGATCCAGCGCACGCTCGACTCCTACCAGGTCGGCATCGAGGTAACCTCGGTCAACCTGCAGGGCGTGGCCGTACCGGAGCAGGTCTCGAGCGCACAGCGCGACGCCATCAAGGCGCGCGAGGACAAGGAGCGCCTCGGCCTCGAGGCCCAGGCCTACGCAAACGACATCCTGCCAAAGGCGAAGGGTTCCGCGGCGCGCCAGACCGAGGACTCCCAGGCGTACAAGGCCAGGATCGTCGCGGACGCGGAGGGTGAGGCCGCGCGCTTCGTGAGCCTGCTGCAGGCCTACGAGCGCGCCCCCGGGGTGACTCGCCAGCGCCTCTACTTCGAGACCGTCGAGGAAGTCCTCGGCAACACGAACAAGGTGCTGGTGGACACCAAGGGCACTGGCAGCATGATTTACCTGCCGCTCGACAAGCTGACCGAGCGGCGCCTGCAGACGCTGACGCTCGACGAGCAGCGGCAGGTGCCCGCCACCCGTCCGGCGACCGCAGCGGCGGTGCCGCCTGAGGACGTCGAGACCATCGAGGCCCGTCGCGACCGGGGGACCCGCTGATGAGCAACCGCAGCTACCTCGCCGTGATCATTCTCGGCTTCCTGGCGCTCGTGGTATCGATGGCGGCCTTCACGGTCCGTGAGACCGATCTCGCGATCAAGTTCCGATTCGGCGAGATCGTTCGTGACCAATACGACCCGGGTCTGCATTTCATGATGCCGCTGGTCAACAACGTCAGGAAGTTCGACCGACGCATCCTCACCGAGGATTACCCGGCGGAGCAGTTCCTCACCAGCGAAGGCAAGCTGCTGCGCATCGACTTCTTCGTGAAGTGGCGCATCACGGACGTGTCGCGTTTCTACACCTCGACGGCCGGCGGCAGCGAGGACGTCGCCAACCGCCGGCTTGGTGAAATCGTCAAGGACGGCATCAAGGGCGTGATCGCCAAGCGCACCATCCAGCAGGTGGTGGCGGCGGAGCGAACCGAGTTTCTGAACGAGGTGCGCAAGGTGGCCGAGGGCAACGTCGCCGGCCTCGGCGTCACGCTCGTCGACGTGCGTGTGAAGAAGATCGATCTTCCCGAGGAGGTGAGCGAGTCGGTCTTCAACCGCATGCGGCAGGACTTCGCGCGGCAGGCCGCGCAGCTGCGCGCCGAGGGTTCGGCGGTGTCCGAGCAGACGCGCGCGGAGGCCGACCGTCAGCGCACCGAGATCCTCGCCAACGCCTACCGGCAGGCGGAGATCATCAAGGGCGAGGGGGACGAGATGGCCGC
>Ga0209391_10000353_pt1 | contig 20946 bp, 17 predicted proteins | sample PPLLak3March2015_FD_187246 | JGI IMG/M metagenome (GOLD analysis project Ga0209391, IMG submission 187246) | Freshwater sediment microbial communities from Prairie Pothole Lake near Jamestown, North Dakota, USA - PPLs Lake P7 Core (1) Depth... | ecosystem: Environmental > Aquatic > Freshwater >...
GAATGTTCGCCTTCGCGATCTGGGACGCGCCTCGCAACAGATTATTTCTGGCACGAGACGGAGTCGGCGTCAAACCGCTCTACTATGCTGAAACCCCGAAGGGCTTTCTCTTTGCGAGTGAAATTAAAGCCTTGCTTGAGGAGCCGACAGTGGAGCGTTCCTTGGACCCGGACGCGGTGTTCTATCATCTAATTTATCTCTGGTGTCCCGCTCCTCACACCATGCTGCAGAGCGTTAAGAAAATGGAGCCAGGCCATGCCATGTTCGTCGAACGGGGAAAGGTGCAGCGAAGCTGGCGTTTCTATCAACTACCGCATGATTTGCAGCCCTCGATCCAGTCTGTATCGGAAGCACAGGATCAGGTCACAGGCGGCCTCAGAGAAGCCGTGAGGCGCCAGCTCGTCGCCGACGTTTCCGTGGGCGCCTTTCTCTCCGGAGGTCTGGATTCGAGTCTCGTGGTTGCAATGGTCAAAGAGCTGGTGCCGGATGCGAAACTGCAATGTTTTACGATTGGGTTTAGAGATCAGGCCTTCGCACGAGAAGGCCATACCGAAGATCTCCCGTATGCGCAGCGAGTCGCCGCGCATCTCAAAGTCGATCTCCACACAGTAACGGTCGGATCAGAAATGATTCAGATGTTGGAGCAAATGCTCTATCACCTGGACGAACCGCAAGCAGATCCCGCAGCCCTTCATGTCTACCTTATCAGTCAGTTGGCGCGTCAACAGGGGATCAAGGTCCTCCTATCGGGAACAGGCGGAGATGATATCTTCTCAGGATACCGTCGCCACTATGCACTTGCGCAGGAACAATACTGGAGTTGGATTCCGCGCCCTCTTCGGCAGATGATCAGTCAGACAACCTCCCACCTTCCGACTTCTCGTGCTATGCTGCGGCGGGTCAGCAAGGCATTCCAATATGCACATCTGGATGGAAATGAACGTATCGCCAGCTATTTCTATTGGCTCCCCCCGGCCGTTGCCAGGACACTTTGCGGACCGGCATTGAGGGATTCCCGCGCCCTGCAATTTCCTTCGTCATCATTGGTTGAAGCCTTGCGAGAGCTGCCCCAGGACAGTGACAGTCTGACAAAAATGCTCTTCCTTGATGCCAAATTCTTTCTGACGGACCATAACCTCAACTATACAGACAAAATGAGTATGGCCGCGGGAGTTGAGGTCCGCGTTCCCTATCTCGATCCAGACCTAATGGCAGTCGCCGCGCGTCTCCCGTCCAGCTTTAAGCAGCACCGGGCAACAGGGAAGTGGATTCTTAAGAAGGCTGCCGAACCCTACCTGCCTCATGACGTGATCTATCGCTCTAAGACAGGCTTCGGAGCGCCAATGCGACATTGGATCAAGCATGACCTGGCGCCCGTCGTGGATGATCTTTTCTCAAGCAAATCCTTTACCCAGCGGGGCCTGTTTGATCCTGTTGGGGTCCGCCAGTTAGTTGATCTCAATCGAGCGGGCCGTGTCGATGCCAGCTACACAATCTTCGCGATCATGTGCAACGAACTATGGTGTCGACTCTTCGTGGACGGCAAGGCTGTACATTAGCACTGCCCAGAAAACAAATGGTATGCGAGTTATCCACACTGTGCCTGCGATTTCAGAAGAAGCGAGCGGCCCGTCATATTCAGTGGTGCGGCTCTGCGAATCGCTTATCGCAGAAGGTCAGGACGTGACGCTTGCCGTACTTGACTGGACATTGATGGCTTCACCGCCCCGGTTCGTGAAGACTTTCCCTTTGAGGGTGGGGCCGCGCCGATTAGGGCGTTCGCCGGAGATGGCCCGCTGGCTATCTGTGCAAGCGAGGTCGGGTACTGTCGAGATCATCCACAATAATAGTCTGTGGATGATGCCGAATGTGTACCCGGGGGTAACGGCTCGTAAGCACAGCATCCCCCTGGTGGTTTCGCCTCGCGGGACACTCTCTGAGTGGGCAATGGAAAGCGATTCTATTGTCAAGCGCATGTTCTAGCCTTTAGTGCAAAAGCCTGCACTGACTCACACCCAAACACAATGGAACTTTCCGCCGACTCCTATTTCTTGGTCGGATACACATCCAGTAAAAGGGCAGGACATGTTGCTGCCGGCCTGGCAGTCGGTACAGGATAAGTTTCTCGACTGGCGTTTGGTGGTTGCTGGGCCGGACAATGAAGGCTATCTCGATCAGATGCAGCACCTGGCCGCCCAATTGCACCTGAAACGAATCGAGTTCATGGGTGCATTAAAAGGTAAACAGAAATGGGAGGCTTTTCTGGAATCGGATATTGTTGTGCTGCCTACGTATTCAGAAAACCTCGGCATGACCGCGGCAGAAGCGCTGGCGGCAGGCGTGCCTGCTATCGTATCCAAGGGGGCCCCCTGGCAAAAGTTGCAGCCGAAAAAAGCAGGGTGGTGGATCGACATTGGTCTCGACCCGCTGGTGGCCTGCTTAAATGAGGCGCTTAGTCAGACACCTGATGCATTAGATGAGATGGGGCGGCGTGGGCGCTGCTGGATGGAGTCAGAGTTTGCCTAGCACGTGAAACTATGAATACAATGTGCAAAGAAATAATCAAAGGGGACTTTCCTGTCTGAGGAGATGCTGTATGGCTATAGGAGATGATCGGGTTGGTCTAGTTGGTATAGAGGGAAGTCGCGGGAGTAACTGGAAAGGAAGGACTGTCTTAGTCACGGGCGGGGGAGGGTTCATTGGAAGCCACCTGGTTGAACGACTGTTGGCAGCTGGTGCCAAGGTGCGTGCCCTCGTTCATTATAATGGCCGGGGACAGTGGGGGCACTTGGAGACGCTCGATGGTGCGCATACGGATCTCAGGATTATCGCCGGGGATATCACCGACCCCTTTCTCGTGAAGGAGGCGGTGGGAGGATGCGACACGGTATTCCATTTGGCGGCACTGATTGCCATTCCATATTCCTATATTGCTCCGCAGAGCTATGTGATGACCAATGTGCTGGGGACATTAAACGTGCTACAAGCTTGCCGGGATTCGGGTGTGAGGAAAATGGTCCACACGTCCACATCGGAAACCTACGGGACGGCTCGGTATACGCCGATCGACGAACAACATCCGCTTCAAGGCCAATCGCCCTATTCGGCCAGCAAGATCGGCGCTGATAAGATGGCCGAAAGTTATGCGTGCGCATTCGGCCTTCCCGTGACGACTCTCCGTCCCTTCAATACCTATGGGCCAAGGCAGTCTGCCAGGGCGGTGATCCCGACGATTATCAGTCAACTCCTATCCGGACAGACACGGATTTCACTGGGATCAGTGACGCCTGTGCGAGATTTTACGTTTGTCAAAGATACGGTGGAAGGTTTTCTCCTCGCGGCGGAGTGTGACACGAGTGTGGGGCAGGTGGTCAATATTGGTTCTGGTCAGGGCATTACGATCGGAGAGCTGGTCACACGGATCGGAACCTTGCTTGGCAAGACGGTGGAGGTGGTATGCGATCAGGATCGGGTTCGTCCGGAAGCGAGCGAGGTCATGAAACTTGTTTGTGGCAATGCGAAAGCGAAGACTCTCTTCGGTTGGGAGCCACGACACACGCTTTCCGAAGGTCTAACGGAAACGATCGATTTCATCGAACAGCATCGACATCTGTATAAACCTCACATTTATAGTGTGTAAAAGGACGCCAAACTATGCAAGCGATTATTCTCGCCGGTGGCCGGGGAACTAGGCTGAAGCCCTATACCATGAACTTTCCCAAACCGTTGGTGCCGGTGGGCGACTATCCGATTCTTGAGATCATCATTCGCCAATTGCGGGCTCAGGGATTTCGAAAAGTTACCATTTCCACGGGACATCTGGCGGAGCTGATTCAGGCGTATTTCAGCAATGGTGATCGTTGGGATATCGAGATCGAATATGTTCGAGAGGAGAAGCCCCTCAATACGGCTGGCGCACTGAAGTTAGTGAGAGGGTGTGACCAACACGTGTTGGTTATGAATGGGGATGTTTTGACGACGCTGGATTATCAACATCTGGTGGACACGCATATTCAGCACAAAGCTCAGGCGACTGTTGCGACGACAAAACGAGAGTCGCGAATTGACTTTGGGATTGTCGAGACCGATCAGGATGGGTTCCTGACGCACTACCGCGAAAAACCCGTGTATACCTACGAGGTCAGCATGGGGGTCTATGTCCTGTCGCGGTCCTGTCAGGACCTGATTGATGAAGGCGAAGCACTTGGAATGCCCGATTTGTTGCTCAGAGTGATGAAGATGCAGCAGCGGGTCTATTGCCACAGCACCGATTGTTATTGGCTAGACATCGGCCGAGGTGATGATTACGAGGAAGCGCAGCGGCAATTCCAGTCCAACCCACAAAAGTTTCTTGGCAATGGAATCTAAAACCGCCTTGATTACCGGTATTGGTGGCTTCTTTGGTCGTCACCTGCGTCAAGTGCTGCTCACGGAGAATCCTGATTGGCATGTGGTAGGGCTCAGCCGAGTCCCGGTCGCAGGCCGGGGGGAAGTTGTCGTTGCCGATTTGGCAGATCGGCAGGCTCTGGCGGCATTGATGGCCAGCATTGCTCCTGATTACGTGTTTCATCTGGCTGGAGTAGTCTATTCAACCGACTGGGATCAATTGTTCGAGGGAAACGTTCGGGCGACGATCAATCTATTCGATGCAATGGAAAGTTGTCCTCGGCCTCCCCGCGTGGTGATCCCAGGATCAGCGGCGGAGTATGGGTGGGTCTTAACGGAGCAGATGCCAGTTAAAGAAAATGCCCTGTTAACGCCTGTGTCGCCCTATGGGGTGGCGAAGGCCTGGCAAACAACGGTTGCTCGTTCGTATTTGGTCAAAGGCTGTCAGGTGATGATCGGGCGGGTATTCAATGTGGTCGGTCAAGGCGCGTCGGATCGCTCTTCGATGGGAGCCTTTGCCAGCCAACTCCGGGCCATCATGAGAGAGGGCGCGGTTCCCATGATTCGAGTGGGCAATCTCAAGGCGCGACGAGACTTTGTAGATGTTGTCGATGCCTGCCGTGCGTTGTTGGCGGTTGCGACGACCGGAACAGTCGGGGAAATCTATAATATTTGTTCTGGACGATCCGTAGCGATGGAGACCCTCCTCACGCAGATGATCAAGATTGCGGGGGTCCCAGTCGAGGTGATTGTGGAACCTGCCAGGCTTCGGGTAGCCGACGTGCCAGATATCTATGGCAGTATGGAGAAGATCAGTCGCCACACGGGCTGGATCCCGCAGGTCTCTATCGATGCCAGTCTTCGTGCGATGTTGGAGGCATGACAGAATCCCGTCACCTGCAGCACGACGGTGCTTACGCACTGGGACTTACTTTCCTCCGAGGTGGGCAGCGGCATCAGGGATTGCTCCTCCCCCTGGCTTGTATCCTTTAGACGCGATGACTGATTCGGAAGTTTTTCCCACACCTCGGTCGTAAGGACACTCTTTGGTATATGTTTCTCGGAGAGCCATTGAAATGCGAGTTATCCATACTGTGCCCGCGATTTCAGAGGAATCGAGCGGCCCGTCATATTCAGTGGTGCGCCTCTGCGAATCGCTGATTGCAGGAGGTCAAGACGTGACGCTTGCCGTACTTGACTGGACACCGATGGCTTCACCGCCCCGGTTCGTGAAGACTTTTCCTTTGGGGGTGGGGCCGCGCCGATTAGGGCGCTCGCCGGAGATGGCCCGCTGGCTAACTGTGCAAGCGAGGTCGCGTTCTGTCGAGATCATCCACAATAATAGTCTGTGGATGATGCCGAATGTGTACCCGGGGGTAATAGCTCGAAAGCACAACATCCCCTTGGTGGTATCGCCTCGCGGGACATTCTCTAAGTGGGCAAGGCAAACCGGTTCTGTCTTCAAGCGGGTGTTCTGGCCATTGGTGCAAAGGCCTGCACTGACAGCAACCTCCTGCTTTCACGCAACCGCGAAATCGGAATACGAAGACATCCGCCGCATGGGCTTTCGCCAGCCGGTAGCGATTATCCCTAATGGTGTCGATATCCCCGCATTCACACCCAAACAAAATAGGACCTCCCGCAAGCTCCTATTTCTGGGTCGGATTCATCCCATAAAAGGGCTCGACATGTTGCTGCCGGCCTGGCAGGCGGTGCAGGATAAGTTTCCCGACTGGCGCTTGGTGATTGCTGGGCCGGACAATAACGGCTATCTCGATCAGATGCAGCACCTGGCCGCCCAATTGCGCCTGAAACGAATCGAATTTGTGGGTGCATTAAAAGGTAAACAGAAATGGGAGGCTTTTCGCGAATCAGATATTTTTGTGCTGCCTACGTATTCAGAAAACTTCGGCATGACAGTGGCAGAGGCGCTGGCGGCAGGTGTGCCTGTTATCGTATCCAAAGGGGCCCCCTGGCAAGGTTTGCAGCCGAAACAGGCAGGGTGGTGGATCGACATTGGTCTCGACCCGCTGGTCGCCTGCTTAAATGAGGCGCTTAGCCAGGCACCTGATGCATTGGTTGAGATGGGGCGGCGTGGGCGCTGCTGGATGGAGGCAGAATTTGCCTGGAGGCAACTGGGGCAGCAGATGACCGAAACATACCGATGGATACTGCTTGGTGGTACCAAGCCTGAATGGGTAATCGCGGAATGACTTCAGGTGGCGGCAGGAACAATGCATGCGTTTGCCCGGTCTGTTCAGGGATAGGATTTCGATCGTACAAGCTGGGGTTAGTGCGCTGCGAATTATGTAATGTGGTGCTTTCACCTGCTATCTGGCAGCCACAGGCGAACGAGGCAATGGAAGAGGAATGGTTCGGTGAGCCGTCTCAGGATGCGCTCTCATTCTGGGTAAACCAGTTCGAGGCCTGGAACAATAGGAAAACACTCGCACGGCTTGCAGTGGCCTCCTCTACCGGGCGCCGTCTTCTGGAGATCGGGGTGGGAAGTGGTTCGTTTCTGAATGCGGCCAGACGAACAGGATACGAGGTCATGGGCTGCGATCTATCGATGCCAATTTGCCAACGAATACGCCGCACCTACAATATTCAAATGCATGGTGAACATCTAGCAGCCCTCACAGGTGAAAGCCGCTTCGACGTTATCGTAATGAACCATGTGTTGGAACACGTCAACCAGCCTATCGAGTTTTTGCGCGACGTACACCGCCTTCTCGCCCCTGAAGGCATCGTCCACATCGCGGTACCAAATATTGGGTGTTGGGAGGCATGGCTTCCGGGATGGACCAGCTACGAGCCGTATCACCTTGCATATTTCACCCCGCAGACTCTGCAACGAGTGGTCTCCGCAAGCGGGCTATCTATTGACCACATCACTACACACGACTCTTTTTCAGGTTGGTTCTTGGCTGTGCTGCGGTCAGCGCTTGGAGTGAATAGGGCAGGTGGTGCCGTCATCCGACCTGCTGTTGCATCGACCAAACATGCCAAAGGTTCTCGTCCGAAATTGTTCGAACATATCTATCGTTTGGCCATGGTCTGTGCGGGCGCGGTCTTGTGGCCACTGCGCATGGCCCAAGAGCAACTTGGTCGCGGTGATGAAGTCATCTGCATTGCCCGAAAACCTTCAACTGCGTCTTCCCGGTGATTACACAACATACCCTTCAGTCGAATCGGTTGCTCGCAGTACTTACGAAGCTCAGCGGTAGTGGCAATCGCTATGATTTTGACGAAACTAGACTCCATATTGAAATGATCGATAAGGGTTCACCAACCTGTATCTACGATCCCCTGCCAAGAGTGCTGACCCCGCTGAAGACCAAGCAATTAGCATCAGGCCACACATTATACCCAAGTAATATCGCCACATTAACGGCGCGACTCCAATCACCACCACGTATGATCCACGGAAAGATTCTGTGAAATTGGAGGACCATGCCTACGGATCAGTCGATTGAATGTCATTGGAAATTCCCACTTGCTGAAATGGATGTGAAAGAGATGCCCTGGATAGCAAGGACTCGCAGTGTGCTTTCAAAATTTGGCATAGATATCCGTGGCGTGGAAACTGTCAGCTTTGCGAAATCAGTTAGTGCCTCCGGTGCGATTCAAGCTGTGACGATGGGCTTAAGTGTGCTAACTAGCATTTTGTTGGCGCGATTGCTTGGGACTGAAGGGCTAGGGTTTTATAGCGCTGCTTTTGCGCTACTCACCATTGTCTTGGTTCTGACAAATATGAGTGTGCCGAACGGCCTCGTACGCCTTCTTCCAGATTATTTGGCTCTGGGGAAGCTTAAACTGGCCCGAGGTTGCATCACCTGGGCCTACATGCACGTTACGATAGCGTCTTTTATGTTCGGAGGATTGGTCGCGGTCGTAATACTACAGGGCGGGTGGATCGACAGGCGATCCGAGGCCACATATCTTGTTGCTCTCGCTATGCTTCCAGTTCTCGGCATTATTGCGGTTCAGCGTGGGATTCTGCAGGGTTTCGAACGCACAATCCCGTCGCAGGTGCCAGATGCTCTGGTCAGGCCCGGCGCATTTGCGTTGATATTGTTCGCCTGGTTCATGGTTGGCAACAACCGTACAAACTCACCTGCTTTGGCGATGGCGGTACAGCTTGCCGTGTTAATTCTTGCTGTCATTGCCGGTGCAGTGCTAATCCGGCGGTTTACGCCACACTTTTCTTGGAAGGCTGCGGGTCAATACGAGCTCAAACGTTGGTATGGCCTCTGCGTATCACTGACCACCGGTGGATTAGCGACTGTCACGATGGCACAATGCGCGCTGGTTATTTTGCCAATGTTCGTCGAACTGACAGATGTTGGATTATTTCGCGTAGCGCTCTCCATCTCAGCGCTGATGGCGTTGCCCCTTGGAGTCGTGAATGTGCCATTACCACCGGCGATTGCGCGCTTGCATGCCACAGGCCAGAAGACCGAGTTGCAAAAGCTTGTCACGACATCTGCCCGAATGTCGTTCATGGCCTGTTTGGCGATTGCCGTTATTGTTGTCGTTGCAGGGGAAACTGTGCTGCGGTTGCTGTACGGAGCCGAATTCGTACCAGCCTATCCAATCCTGATTATTTTAATCGTCGGACAGCTTCTCAACGTTGCGGTCGGCTCTGCTGGCTTTATCCTTGTGATGACAGGGTACGAGCTGGATAATTCGAGAGGGCTTGTCATTGCCGCAGTCTGTCAGGTCTTGTTCACTTTCGCGCTTGCGCCGGTTTACGGCACCATTGGTGTAGCGGTTGCAACCACCGCAGGAATAATTATCCAAAACCTGATATTGCTCTATGCCGTGATACAGCGCACAGGAATAGATCCGACGCCAATTGGGGTTGGATCGACAAAACAGTAAAGGCTGCCATGTAGCAATCGTCACGATCGAGGCGAAACTTCTACCCCGACCATACAAAGTGACTAGTTGATTCAGCGTCATCGGAAGGTCTGTTTGATGAACATTCTTATGCTTTCAGATTTCTGGCCGACTTCGGGCAACCCCATCTCGGGTGTATTCGTTCAGGAACAAGTCGAGGAGTACCAGAAGCAGGGGCATCAGGTTACCGTGATTGTTCCTGTAGCTTGCCTTCGAGGCGCTCAACAAAGGCCATACATGCTGCGCTATGTAGGCGCTGTGGTATACAGCCCGAATGTGTTGATACCACCGGGATTGTCTTATATCCCCCCCACGCTACGTGTGTATTGTTACCGAATGTGTCTCACTCTCTATGCGCGCGCAATATCCCGCGTCATTAGGGATCATATAGACATGAGAAAAATTGATGGGGTACATGTAAATGGTCTTAGCTTCTCGGGATCGGCGATACCTCATATTCAGGCGCTTCATGGAAAGAAAATCGTCGTATCGGTTCTTGGCGAGGATCCTTTGATTCTCAGTATGATATCGACTCACTTGTTTCGCAATATCATTTCGCGGGCTTGCCAAAGCATCGGGTTGGTTGTGTTGTGCGGCACGCCTTTACGGAAGTATGTCAAGGCTCTTGGTATACCCACTGAGAAAACCGGCCTAATTCCCAACGGTACCTTCATCCCGAGTGATTTCAAGTCAATGTCTGAATCGGACTGTCCGAAAGTTATCAGCATTTCCAATCTTGAGGAACATAAAAATATTTCCGCCAACATTCTTGCATTATCGAGTCTTCGCGACGTGTGCAGGTTTACTTACACAGTCGTAGGCGATGGGACACAGAGGTCTTATCTTGAGCAGTTTGCTAAGGCACATGGGATATCTGAACGGGTGAGATTTGTTGGTCGCGTCGACCATAAGATGAAGATGGACCTATTGTCGGACGCAGACATATTTTGTTTGCCAAGCATAAGAGATGCGTTCCCTATCGTATTCCTTGAAGCAATGGTTCGCCGGAAGCCAGCAATTGGAGGGCTAGGTACCGGGGTAGAAGACATCATCGAGCACGGAGTCAACGGCTTTTTGGTGAACCCGAGAGACCCTCGCGATATCGCCCTAGCGCTTGAGAAATTGATTGGTGACCCAGCGTTGCGCCAAAGGATGGGAAATAAGGCCTTCGAGACGGCGTGCCGGTACTCCTGGGCGAACAATGTCAAAAAGTATGTCGAATTATTCGAAGGCGTTCGTGGCAATCTGGAAGAAATGAGCTCCGGTGGTGCCCAAAGGTGAGTCTCCGCGGCGTGGTGTTGCCGGACCACGGTCGGCACATGGCGACCTGTAGTGTCACTCTAAGTATCATATCGTGCGCTGGTAGCGAGTATATGCCAGTATTGCCCGAGTCAGCATAGGCTCAGTCGCAGGGCCACACGCATGAAGAGAGAAATTCTATCCAAACAACTGAGACCACCTCTCAAGCGGAAGATATGGGGGACATTAACATGAAGAAGTTTCTGAGCCTATTTTCGTCGAGAGGCGTGTACTCCGTCGAGAAGGAGAATGAATATTACCGGGGAGGGAAGGCGGACAGGTCTGCTATTGATTATCGGCACCTTGATAAATATGTCGACGGTTCGATAGGCCTTGATTTCTTTCAAGGAAAATCCGTGTTGGATGTGGGAGCGGGTGAGGGTGTCTATAGCGCATGGATAGCGGATCGCGGAGCGGCAAAGCGAGTGGTCGGTTTGGAGCTCACGGAGCATAGAATTCGCAGAGAATATGAGGAAAAGCTGGCAAATCTCAAGTTCGTATGCGGCGACATTTTTAATATTGGCGATAGCCTGGGCACCGAACAATTTGATGTCGTATTTTTGAATCTTGTGCTTCATCATTTAAGGTTTGACCTGATTCGAGCGATACAGACAATGGGTGAGCATTTGCGAACAGGTGGAATTTTAGTGGCGTTTGAACCAAATTTTTATTCGCCATTTTCCCTGGTTGCCCATATGCTCCACGAACGCTCAGCTAATGAAGGATTCTTGTCTCCACACAGAGCAGCGGCCGCTTTATCCTCGGCGGGATTCAGTAACATTAAAACGGGCTATTTCTGGCGTGATAGGCCATGGGCCAAGAACCCGATTCTTGCGTCATCTATCTGGATCATAGCGCAAAAGAGCGGCAAATAACTTGGCAATTGTCCGAAAGATCGAGGAGGCGCGGCGTCTTCAGGGAATGGGTCCATTGGCACAACCACGGTCGCCAGAACCGTAGCCTAGGCTATCGGATCACCGTCCAATATTGGGATCAACAATCAATCCAGGTGGCTAACTCAACCCAATGAATTTCGACACAATAAAACAAAAGTTTACCATCGCATATGTCAATATCTCCGTCTTGTGCGTCTTGCTTGTTAGTCTGGAGATCACTGGACAGATGGTATATTTTCTCAAAAATGGCTACCCATTATTTGGAGATTACAATTACGAAAATAAGCATCATCAGTTGTTCGAACTTCATCCTTACTTAGCGGGAAGGTTGAAGAAAAGCGTCAGAGTCATTCACGGCAACGCCGTTATTACAACCACTGATATTCATACAAGGGTAACAGGAGGGACAGAGAATAAAAATGCAATCAGGATTGCAGTATTAGGAGGCTCGACAACTTTTGGAACAGGCGTCACAGATGCTGATTCGTGGCCCGCACTTCTTCAAGACATCCTGGGCAATGACTATTATGTCATAAACTACGGGGTTCCCGGGTATTCAACTGCCGAGGCCATTATTCAAATGGCACTGCTTGTGCCAGAGAGTAAGCCCCATTTTGTTGTGATGCTTGAAGGATGGAATGACATCCGAAACTACCATGACGATGATTTAGGGCCAGACTATTTCTCACACGGCATAATGCAGTACGGAAATCTTGGGATATCGCTCAACCCGGGAAAATCTCTGTATGCGAGAATAGCCCAAGAATCAGCAATATATTGGTTTGCACAAAGGATTTCACAGAAACTCCCTCAACAATTGAGGGCTCAACCGCTCATCGACAAGCAACCTAGCAGGGCAGCAGACCCGTACGTAGACCGAATTTATTTTCGGAACCTCACTACTATGAAAATATTAGCCCATAATATGGGGGCATATGCTCTATTTGTTCCACAGGTGCTCAACTCTGCGAACTTCAAAGAGAAGAAAACTACGTTCCATTGGTCTCCTCATATTGAAGATGATGCAATGCCCGATTTGATCGATGGGTTCAACCGCATAATGAGCATGGTATGTCAGCCACACGAAGACTCCTGCGCGCCTCTGAAGGAAGTCATCGCACAGCATTGGGAGCCAGCCGACTTTGTGGATGATGGACACTTTTCTCGAAAGGGGGGCAGTAAATTTGCGGGAATCGTTGCAGGGCACATAAGAAAAACAGTGAAGCAACATTTAATTGGGTCCGACGCCCACCAAGGCGCTTCACCTGACCGCCTTCCTGCTTCGCTCCCTCATAGCGGGTGAGTTTGGTGGTAGGGCGTCAAGGCTTCAAGGAGTCGCTTACAGCTCGGGGACGACAAATATAAAATACGCACATTTTGACCCCGAGTACCCTGCAGGCTCGTGCTATGCGGAAATACTACTCAAGTCATGGTGTCCAGTGGGGTTAGTTTCCCAATTAAGCATACGAAGAGACGTATTAAGCCATTTGATTTAAGGCCATTTGGCGTGGCGCTGATGCCAGGGATTTCCCTTTTTGCAGTTTGCTGCTAGGTGTTCTAACCCCCTCCACCTATCTTCAAAAGCCAATTGAAGAAGCGTTGTTGGTAATTCGGCAGGAAATGCGGCCGTGGTAGGGTCAGGAAGCGTCGTGACAAAAGATGTCGAATCTTACAGAATAATTAGAAGGAGCCCAGCAAAAGTTCCAAGGGTTCGAGAATAACATTGCCCATCCAGGATCAAAGCGACCATGAAACAAGTATTGCAGAATCTCAAGACGGGCGAAACAAACTTACAGGAAGTCCCTTGTCCGAAGGTGCCGCCCGGCGCATTGCTTATCCGCTCAACCGCATCATTGGTATCCGCAGGCACGGAACGAATGCTGGTCGAGTTCGGCAAGGCCAATCTTCTGGATAAGGCACGACAGCAACCCGACAAAGTCCGTATGGTCTTGAACAAGGTGAAGACCGACGGGTTAATGCCGACGCTCGACGCTGTGCGCAACAAACTGGATCAGCCGTTACCGATGGGCTATTGCAATACGGGCGTAGTTCTGGAGGTTGGTGCGGGAGTCACAGGATTTTCTGTGGGTGACCGGGTGGCGTCGAACGGGAAGCATGCGGAGGTGGTATGCGTACCGAAGAATCTTTGCGCCAAACTCCCGGACACCGTGAGCGATGACGCCGCCGCGTTTACCGTGATAGGGGCGATCGGATTGCAGGGGATAAGGCTGGTTCAACCGACCCTCGGGGAAACAGTCGTGGTGACCGGCCTCGGACTGATCGGATTGATGACGGTGCAGCTTCTACGGGCGCATGGCTGTCGGGTGCTTGGGTTAGACTACGACATCAGCAAGCTCGAGCTGGCAAGGAAACTCGGAGCAGAAACAGTAGACCTCAACCAGAATGCCGATCCAGTCATGGCCGCGATGGCCTTCTCGCGAGGCCGCGGCGTGGATGCTGTGATCATCACGGCCTCCACAAAGAGCAATGAGCCGGTGCATCAGGCGGCGCTGATGTGTCGCAAGCGGGGCCGGATCGTGCTCATTGGAGTCACGGGCCTGGAGCTCTCGCGGGCCGATTTCTACGAAAAAGAACTCAGCTTCCAGGTCTCCTGCTCATACGGGCCTGGGCGATACGATACCCGCTACGAGGACGAGGGCCAGGATTATCCCTTCGGCCTCGTTCGCTGGACGGAACAACGAAACTTCGAGGCAGTCCTCGACATGCTGGCAGATGGCCGCCTGGAGACCGAACCGCTCATCTCCCATCGCATCCCGTTCGATCAGGCCATCACTGCTTATGATCTTATTTCGAGTCGAGCTCCCTCGCTTGGAATCATCCTGCAATATCCCGAATCCGACAAGACTACCCAGCCTCGACTATTGACCCGTACCATTCAGCTTTCGGAGACGACCGCACATGCCGGCCATCCCGGCACACCAGTCGTGGGATGTATCGGAGCGGGCAATTACGCGACACAAGTCCTGCTGCCGGCATTCAAAAGCACCGGGGCCATTCTGAAATCGGTCGTCAGCAGCACCGGAGTCAGCGCCGCTCACGCCGGGCGCAAATTCGGATTTTCGGAGGTATCAAGCGACAGCCGGAGTGTGATCGAGAACCCTGATATCACCACAATTGTGATCGCGACCAGACATGATAGCCATGCAAAGCTTGTCTGCGCAGCGCTGAAGGCCGGCAAACATGTCTTCGTTGAGAAACCCCTGGCAATTACGCGCGAAGAATTGGAAACGCTCGTACAAGCCTACGAAGCGGCAGGCCTGAAGAAAGAGGGAGCATCTCCTCTCTTAATGGTCGGATTCAATCGCCGTTTTGCTCCCCAGATCCAGAAAGTGAAACGCCTGCTCAATGGAGTCAGCGAGCCAAAAACATTTGTCATGACAGTCAATGCGGGCAATATTCCCGCCGAACACTGGACCCAGGACCGGATGATCGGCGGAGGGCGAATCATCGGGGAAGGTTGCCACTTCGTGGATCTGCTTCGTTTCCTGTCGGGATCACCGATTGTTGCCGTTCAGGCCATGATGATAGGAGCTGCCGCTAGAGGAACAAGTCGGGACGATAAGGCGACTTTCACGATTGGGTTTGCAGACGGGTCATTCGGAACCGTGCATTATCTTGCGAACGGACACAAATCGTTTCCCAAGGAACGGCTCGAAGTCTTCTGCGGCGGCCGGGTACTCCAACTGGACAACTTCCGTAAGCTTAAGGGCTACGGATGGCCCGGCTTCCAAAAAATGAATCTCTGGAGGCAGGATAAAGGAAACGCGGGCTGTGTCGCCGCCTTCATTCAATCGATTCGTGAAGGCACTCCTTCGCCGATCCCATTCGAGGAACTGGTGGAAGTTTCTCGCGCCACTTTCGATGTCGTGGACTCTCTGGCATAAGATCCACACAGCCCATGAATCGGTTACTCCTATATGCGAGGACGTTGAAGCATCTGCGCTCCTCCCAACTATTCTATTTCACCAGACGGCGGATTCTACCCTCGCTTGCGCCACACCGCACAACAGACAGCCTAACGCTTCGTGCAGGCATCCACATGGCAACAGCTATCCACCCCGATGGTCCCATACAACCTGATTCACATTTCAGCTTCCTCGGACGTTCACATCAGTTTGAGTCCGGAGCAATCGGGTGGGCCGGCAAGGGCATGCCGAAGCTTTGGCGATACAACCTGCACTATTTTGACTACCTGCAGCACCCTCAGCGCTCTGTCGGAAACAAGTCTCACCTGATCTCTGATTGGATCCAGCACAATCCGCAAGGAACGGTAGACGCCTGGGAGCCCTACACAGTCTCACTGAGAATCGTGAACTGGGTAAAATTCTTTCTGTCGCTGTCTACGACTTCTCTTGACCGGAATCCTTTAGAGGATGAAGACACAAAAGGGGAGTTTCATGCACGGCTGAAACCCGAATGGCTCAGGAGTCTTTACTCGCAAGCGCTGTGGCTTGAACAGAACATCGAATACCACATACTTGCCAATCACTATCTGAAGAATGGCGTGGCGCTGTTCTTTGCCGGGGCGTATTTCCACGGATTGGATGCGGACAGGTGGCTCAAAAAAGGTGTGCAGATCCTGCGAGAGGAATTGGACGAGCAGTTCCTCGCAGACGGCGGGCACTTCGAACGAAGCCCCATGTACCATTCGATATGCGTGACGGATTATCTCGACGTGTTGAATCTCGCCCGCAACTCACAGGGGGTGCTGCCCCCGGAGGATCAGGGCAGATTCGCACGGAGAATGACAAGAAGCCTCGATTTTCTGAGCGACATTTGTCTGCCCGACAATGAGATTGCTCTTTTCAACGATTCGGCCTTCGGAATCGCCCCAACTCCCAAGCAAATCTTCGATTACGCAAAGAAAGTGATCGGGTATGAGCCGCCCGTGAGACCATCAGGCCTGACGATTCATGCCCAGCCAGCAAGTGGCTACTTTGTCTGCCGCAATGATCAGGACGCGATCATCATCGACTGCGGATCCATTGGCCCGGATTATCAACCGGGCCACGCGCACTGCGACACGCTCAGTTTTGAATTGGCTATTGACGGACAGCGAGTCATCGTCGACAGCGGTGTGCATGACTACGAACCGGGCCAGGAACGCGCCTATGCGCGAAGCACCAAAGCCCACAATACGGTAGCAGTTGATGGAGAAGAACAATCAGAAATCTGGGGAGTCTTTCGCGTGGCACGGAGGGCCAGATCGCTTGAAGCCCGGATCGAGCAGCGGCCTGATGGATCAGTTTGGTTCACCGGCGCTCACGATGGATACACAAGGCTCCGGGGCAGACCGATCCACAAGCGGAACATTGTGTATGATGGCAAAGAAACCTGGGTAATTGAAGACAGGCTTGTAGGGAACGGGACTCACCGGATGGAAAGCTATTTGCACATCCACCCGGACTATCATGTTGTGAAGAATGCGGCCTCCTTCCACATCACTGAAGCGAACGGGAAGACCATCGCGATTATAGAGTTTGTTGAGGCAAACGAGGTGAGGATCGAAAGGGGATCGTATTTCCCTGAATTCGGTCGGAAATATGAGAACGATGTGTTGGTCTTCACCTCTTCCGGAACAATTCCTCTGAATCTGAGCTATCGAATCCGAAAGCTACCAAATCAGAGTTGCTAGACCATTAAGGACACGATGCGCATTCTCTTTCTCTCACATTATTTCCCGCCTGAAGTGAACGCGCCGGCCTCCCGAACCTACGAACACTGCAAACAGTGGGTCAAAGACGGGCACGAGGTCACGGTCCTGACCTGCGCGCCGAACCATCCGCGCGGGACCGTCTATGAAGGCTATCGTAACAAGTTCTTCCAGCGGGAAAACCGGGACGGCATTCAGGTTGTGCGGGTCTGGACCTACGTCACCGCCAATGAAGGATTTCTGAAGCGGACGCTGAACTACCTTTCTTATATGGTCGCGGCCATATGTGTGGCGCCATTTCTCTCACAGTGTGACATCGTACTCTCCACATCTCCCCAGTTTTTTAACGGACTGGCAGGCTATCTTGTCAGCCGCATGAAGCGAGCCCCCTGGATCCTGGAAATTCGAGACCTTTGGCCTGATTCGATCGTCGCCGTGGGCGCCATCACCAATCGCCTGATCATCCGCTTCCTCGAAGGCCTTGAAATCTTTGCCTATCGCAAGGCGGATCACCTGGTCGTAGTAACCGACGCCTTTAAGACGCACATGCTCACAAGAGGCATTCCCGCCGAGAAGGTAACAGTCATCAAGAACGGAGTGGACTTTTCTCTCTACAAGAAGCCCCTTCTATCCTCGTCAGCGCTTTCCCGTGAAGTGGGGCTCGAAGGGAAATTCGTGGCCTCGTATGTCGGGACCCACGGAATGGCTCATCATCTTGAAACAGTGTTGGAGGCTGCACAAGAACTAACCGAGTGGAAGGACATCGTGTTCCTGCTTGTCGGGGACGGTGCCGAACGAAGTCGCCTCCTCACCCTGCGGGATAAGATGAAGCTCCCGAATGTGGTGATGCTCGATCAGCAGCCGAAAGAGCGCATGCCGGACTTGTGGTCTCTGTCAAGCGTGAGCCTCGTCCTGCTCAAGAAATCCGACCTGTTCAAGACGGTTATTCCCTCAAAGATCTTCGAGAGCATGGCTATGGAGAAGCCGGTCATTCTTGGAGTGGAAGGGGAGAGTGCCGAACTTATTATGTCGGCAGGAGGGGGAATTTGCATCGAACCGGAGAATGGGAAAGACCTCGCGTCCCAGGTATTGAAACTGTATCGTGATCCCTCTCGATGTCGAGCACTCGGCACAAGCGGCAGGCAATATGTTCTAGCGCACTTCGATCGCCAGGTCCTGGCGAGACGATTTGCCGATGTCCTACAGCGAGTCGGAAGCAGAGACCGGGCTGATCGGAAGAGGACGTTGGAGGGCTGAGGTTTGAGCCTGATGGCTGACGGCGAATGAATAGGGGAGCAGCTCATGAAAATTAAACCACTCCAAACATCAAGCCCATCCCTCCAGCAATCCCCCCGTCACAAAATAAACACACGCATTTCGGTAGACTAATTTTGTTCTTGCATAGACCTGCTTGCTGGGATAGGGTCCTTGAGTAGGTCGGGAAGTACGCTGCTCTCTCTTGATAGAGTCTTCAGCCTCTTCGTTCGGAAGTGCCAAAACAGATAGCCGGTCATTCTCTCCTTAGCTGCCTTCACAAGGTGTCTGCGGAGAGGCCTCTTCAAAGGGGCATCGTGTATTTTCAGTTAACAACCGCAGGAGGAACACCATGAGCAACATGAAACCACTCACCAGGCTTTTCAGACTGGCCCTAACCGTTGGGGGATTTCTGGCTTTCGCAATGCCAGGTACGCCGGCTCAAGCGGCACTCCTGCAGTTCTCGTTCACCGGCGCGGTGAACAGTGTCGATGCCGCGCTCTTCCCCACAATTAACAATGGCCACACGCTCTCCGGCCTCATGACGATTAACACAAGCATTGCCGATTCTAATCCGTCAGCACCCATCAGCTTGTATACCAATGCCATCCAGAACCTGACCCTCTCGCTCGGGCCAAGCACGGCAACGCTGGGAGCCACGAACAATACGATTGATATTCACCACTTTGCCTCGTTCGATCGGTATGCCTTATCCGGCCCCTTGACCGGTCCTGCTTTCACAGGTCCTGCTCCTTTATTCAGCAGCTTCTCCCCGGTGAAGTTTGAGTTCGATGCCGATGCGTCGAATTCGGTGCCCCCGAGCCTGTCGTCCTTCTCATCGAACCAGTGGCGAATGATTTTTGACGGTCCAGGTGGAAACAACGTCACGGTTAGCGGCGCACTAACCTCCCTAACCGCGGTTCCATTACCGGCGGCCGTCATTCTGTTCGGAGCCGGGCTGATAGCCCTGTCCGGCCTCGGAGCGGGGAGCTGGCGGCAACGGAAGACCAGCATCATCGCCTAAACCACACCAGGATAGACTTCATGGAACAGCCGGCGCACAAGCGCCGGCTGTTTTGCTTTGCGCCACCACATGTCACCGCACATGGGCATATCTGTTGCCGTGTTGCATGCATTCTGTGCCGGTTGTGGCCTGATTCAGGATTGAATCACCTTCGTAGGCTTCCGCACACAACGTACCAAGTGTCCCAACCTCAGCCTTGCCTCAACCTTCCCCTTCAGGAAAATGACGGGTGGCGGCAGAGACACTCTTCAAGCATCCCGGATCAGGCAGTGCGAAGATACTTGGTCCAATCGAGGGTCTGCAACCGGAGAGTCGGTTTCATCGCCTCGAAGTCAGTATCGCAGTGAATTAACGTCACCTCGTGTTTCATCGCGGTCGTCGCAATCAGACAATCTGCTGCTGAAGGGGACACGCCGTGCCTTCTGAGACTCCCGGCCAGCTCCCACGCGATCTCCCACCACTCCGGGCTGAAAGGGAGCCGTGGCACCGGCTCAAACCATTGGAGGAGAGTAGAGGGCTGCTGGGACCTGACTAGCCCTGTCATTAGTTCAAGAAGTATCCACTCCGTAACAGCCGTCTGACCCTCGACGATCAAAGGTTTGAGTCTGGCTTGGATCTCGGCATTCCCCGCCGGACGAAGAGCATGGATCCAGATGGAGCTGTCAACGAGATACATGGGAAGGTCGTTTGTGCCGTTGGGTGCGGAGTTGGCCTGGCGTCAGGTCGAGCGGAATGGTGCCCAGCGCATTGGCTAACTTCTCCAGCTGGCTGCGCTGAATGACGGTGCGCAGGCTCGCCTCTACCGTGCCTTTAATCGTGTCCGTGCCTAGCGTCTTCTGCGCTTGACGTAAAAGTTGCTGATCAATCTCGATCGTGGTCTTCATGTTGATGCCCCTCCGCTCTTAGACGATAACTAACCATACAATAATCTGCAGCTATATGGGTGTCAAATGAAGAAACACCCATATCATAGCGTGATGACTTTCGGAAACGGAGCATGAGACGGGCGCATCCGGATATCGAGCAAGCAAGTATCTCGTTCGTCAGAGTGTTTTGCTTTGCGCCCCCGTATGTCACCGCACATGGGCATATCTGTTGCCGAGTTGCGTACATTCTGTGCCGGTTGTGGCCTGATTCAGGATTGAATCACCGCGTAGGCTTCGACACACAACTTTACAAGTGTCCCATTTTCGCCTTCTGCATTTCCAATACGTTAGCTCCACCCGGGGATGGTCTGGCTCTTGCTGAACCACTTGGCTGTGCGCATGTACCACCTTACAAGGAGTCTGACTTTATGCAGAAGAACAAAGCGTCGACGATCAAAGGGTTTTTTCTGCCGGCGATCGCGCTGTGCTCCCTGTTCGTCACAGGGAACGTGGCTCAAGCGGCGCTGGTGAGCTATTCCTTCACAGGTGGAGTCAGCAACATCAGCGGAGCGCTGCTCTCGCCCACGATGAACCTGACCTCACCCGTGACGGGATCGTTCCAATTTGACAATGCTACTTCCGGAA
>Ga0209391_10000355_pt1 | contig 20937 bp, 19 predicted proteins | sample PPLLak3March2015_FD_187246 | JGI IMG/M metagenome (GOLD analysis project Ga0209391, IMG submission 187246) | Freshwater sediment microbial communities from Prairie Pothole Lake near Jamestown, North Dakota, USA - PPLs Lake P7 Core (1) Depth... | ecosystem: Environmental > Aquatic > Freshwater >...
GCGTTGATGGTGGCGCTCACCGGTGCGGCCTTTGCACAAGGCGGTCCCGGCGCGGGTGGCGGCAGCGGTTCCGGCAGCGGTGCCGGCATGCGACCTGCGGACACCGGTGCGCAGTCTGGCGCGATGCAGCAGCGCGGCACGATGCAACAGGACATGGCGCGTGACCGGGACATGGACCAGCTGCATGACCAGCAGCGCTCGCGTGACCAGGATCGTGACCGGCTGCGCGACCAGGACAAGCTGCTCAAGCAGGCGCAGGACAGCCTCAAGACCCAGGAACAGCTGACGGCTCAGGAGCGCAATCGCGCGCAGGAGCACGAAAGGCTGCAGATGCAGGAGCAGGCGCGGCTGAAGGAACAGGCCGGCACGTTGGGGCAAAAGCAGTATCAGGAGCGTCGCGGAACGCTCGAGCAGACACAGGCACAGCTGCAGCAGCGCCAGAAGTTGCTGACGCAGGAACGCGAGCGACTGCAGCAGCGCCAGCAGGTGCTCGACGGCGAGATGAACCAGGTCCGCGAGCGTGAACAACTGATGCAGCAGGAACAGGCGCGGCTGCAGGAGCAGCTCCGGCTGCTTGAGCAGGCGCGCGTGAAAGAGGGAGGGAAGTAGCAGTCGTCGGCCGGGCCGCAATCAACGCGACCCGGCCGTCATTGGTGTGGAGTAAAGAAAAATGGGGACGTCAAAAGCAACAACAAAAAGCAAGGACGCCGCTCGACGGCAGTGGACCCTGCGCGAGAACGGTGCAGGGAAAGCGACCGGTAACTCAAGGAGAGCGACATGACATCGAAGAATCTCAAATCTGCAATCTGGTTGACACTGCTTGCGAGCGCGGTCGCAGTGGCTGCGCCGGGCGGCGTCAAGGGCCCGCCAGAGGGCAAGGGAAACAAGCCGACATCGGAGGTCGGCAACAACCTGTCTGTACCCGCGATCATCGCGGGCGGCGGAAGCACGTTTGCCATCACCTGCCCTACTGGCGACTTTACGGCACTGGTTCCGCCCGATAAGGCCCCGATGTTCTATCCGGAAGAGTGCGCCCCACCCAAGGATGAAGGTGGACCGGTCTGCGTGGCCGAGGGTTACTACTACGTCCAGCGTGACGCGAAGTGGCAGGCGCCGTGCTTCACGGCTATGTCCGGTCCCGTCGACGTCCTGGGCAAATGGGGCGACAACCTCGCGGGTGGCTCCGCGAGTCTGAAGGTCGGCAGCCCGATCCGGGTTGAGCTCGTGCTTTGGGACAGCGCGGGCGTCGCAGTAGGGCGGGATGGCTACTTTGTGATCAAGCTCGAACCAAGCGAACTCGATCGCGCGTCTGACTACGGGCACTTGGCAGATGGATCGCCGGAGCTTGGTTTTGCGCCTACCGCGTATACGGTCGGCGACGCGTTGCCGGACGGCGGCACTTTCGGGGCCGTCGTGTTTGACCCAAGCGCCAAACTCAGGATCGAGCAGCTGGTCAACGGAGTCCCGGTCAGCCCCGCGGTGTACAACGGGACCGCAAGCGGTGAGATCAACGCGACCGGCAAGATCGTGTACGGATACAACCTGCGGGTGACGTCGGCGGGAACCTACCGCATCACCTACACGTTCAATAACGTCAACCTTGCCGGCGACTGCAATGCGGGCGATTGCTCTGGCAACGTGGCCTATCTCGACATCGTGGTCGTAGGCGGTGGCGGTGGCGGCAAGCCGTAACTGAGCCCCCAGCCGTCGGCCATAGGCCGGCGGATCACCTCCCGGTCGACCGGTCGCTCCGGCCGGCCGGGAGGGTTTCTGGGAGCAGTTCGTTCGACGAGTTCGATCAACAAGTCTGGGGGCAATCATGGAATCCAAGGCAATTCTCGCCACGGCAGTGGCGTTGTTGTGTGTCGCGGGTGCGCCTTCCGCAGGCGCCGGCGAATTGACGTACAGCTGGTTCACGGTCGCCAACAACGGTGACCTGATCCCGGGCACGGGCAAGACCTTCAACAGTTACAACCAGCCTGCCGTGAACAAGCACGGCATGGTGGTGTTCCGGGCGCGCAGCCGCGGCGGGCAGGGACAGCCGGAACACGGCATCTACATTCGGGACATGGACGAGTTTGGTCCGATCCGCACAGTGTTCACACGCGGCGGCGCGGTGCCGCAGCCGAACAACGCGCTCTACAACGGTCAACTGGCGCGGTTCAACGAGTTCCCGTCCGTGCCGCGCATCGACGCCGGCTCCGACACGATCGCAACGCGCGCCCAGTCGCAACCGGTCTGGTCGTTCACGCTCGGCAACGGCAGCGAAACGCGCACGGGCACCGCGGGCGTGTACACCAACCCGAAGGACGTGCCGACGACCGGTGCCAGCATGCTTGGCGACGTCGCCGGGTTCGGGTACTTCCAGGTACCGATCGCCGAGGTGCCGCCCGGGACGGGCTTCGACCAGTTCCCGGGCTCGCCCGCCGTCACCGAGCGCAACATGATCGTGTTCAAGGGCAATTTCGCCGTGCGTGGCGCCGGCAAGACCGGTGTCTTCTATCGGGACCTCGCGGCCAATCGCGGCGTGGCGCCCATCGAAGTGGTCGCCAGTTCGTACACGCCCATTCCCGGTTACCGTCCCAGGTACGGCCGTACGATCACGTTCGGCTCGACCGCACCGCCCAGCGCTGCGGGCAAGACCGTGGTGTTTGCCGGCTACGACGACGAGGGCAGTCCGTCCGCTGGAGGTATCTACCAGGCGCAGCTCGGCAGCAAGCCGATCGCCCTGCAGAAGGTCGTCGGCATCGGCGACCTGGTGCCTGGTGAGGTGAACCAGCGCTTCAAGACCTTCGGCGAGGCGATCTCGCTGTCGTCCAACGGCCGCTCCGTGCTGTTCTGGGGCACCTGGGGTACGGAGACCCGCAAGGTGACGTTGACCTGCCCAGCCGAGGGCAACGTGGCCCTCCGTGCGTACTGCAAGCAGGTCACCGGCAGCGGCCTCGTGGTCGACGTGCCCGTGAACCAGGGGTTCTTCGTGCGCGACATGCAGCTCGGCACGACGGTCGCAGTCGCCAGGACGGGCGGCCAGTTCCTGGACTTCATGTACTGGAACTTCTCGGGTCGCGCTCCGGGCGTGGGCGGCGGCGAGCACGAGGAAGGCGGTGAAGACACCGAAGAGCTCGCGCGCTGGCGCACGGCCACGTTTGGTGCCGTGTCCGGCAACGGCGTGCCCACCGTGGCGGCCTTCAAGGCGAGGACCGTCGCCGGCAAGGACGGGATCTTCGCTCGCGCGACGTGGCCGTCGAAGCTGGGCGAAATCACGACGCTGCTCGAGACCGGCATGCCGGGGTCGACGGTGGATGCGGAGACGCCGTTCGGTGCAGCCATCACGTCGGTCGGCATCGAGCGTGATGGTTTCCGCGGCCAGTGGCTCGCGTTAAGCGTGGGCATGGCCACGGACGGCGGTTCGGAGGAGGACAGCGGCTGGGCTGGCATCTACACCGCCAGGTTCGTCGGCGTGGAGTGATCGCCTGCAATAGGGGTCCGCACCCGGGCGACGCTCGTCCGTGAAAACTGCAGCGGCGCAAGCCGCTGCAGTCGTTTCGGATACTCGCAGCGGTCTTTCAGTTGATCTTCAGGTCGGTGGCCTATCGTGAAACTCGTTCGAATGGGGCTTGAGCCACGGCGCGTCCGCGCGCCAGGAGGGCCGCATGGAGTTCCGGGCCGGTCGATTCTGGGTCATGACGATTTCCGCGCTGCTGCTGGCGCTCGGCGCTTGCGGCGGCGGTGATTCCAACCACGACGACGGCACGCCGCCGACGCCGCCACCGCCGGCCACCACCGGCATCCTCAGCACAGGAGTGATCACGGGGTTCGGCAGCGTGTACCTGAACGGCGAGCGCTACGACACGACCGACGTCTCGGTCACCATGGATGACCAGGCGGCCGACATGTCGCAGCTGAGAGTCGGTCAGTATGTCGAACTCAAGGGTCACCAGCACGGCGAAGGCGACCTCGACGCCGAGGTGATCCGCTATCACAACGTGCTGGAGGGCCCGGTCAGCCGCATCGACGTCGGTGCGAGTTCGTTCGTGGCCATGGGCCAGACCGTGCTGGTCACGCTCGACACCGTCTTCGGCAACGACATCACGCCGGCTTCGATCGAAGGTCTTGCGGTGGGCGAGGTCGTCGAGGTGAGTGGAGTGGTGCCCCAGGACGGCGTAATCGATGCGACCCGCATCGACTTCAAGCCCGATGGCGGACCGTACGATGTCACCGGCTACGTTTCAGCAGTCTCGACCGCCGGGCACCGGTTCAACCTCAATGGACTGGTCGTCGATTACTCCACTGCCAACATGGAGGACTTCACGACCGGTGCCCCGAGCGTGGGTGACCTGGTCCTCGTGAAAGGCTTCACGTTCCTCGTCGACGGCGCCTTTCTCGCCACTCGCGTCGAACTGCGCTCGGAAGACCGTCTCACTGCCGGGCCGGGCGAAGTGGTCGAGGTCGAGGGTGTCGTTGCCAGCTTCGTGTCCATGACCAACTTCAAGGTGGCCGGCTGGAAGGTGACCACTACGGCGACTACCGAATACGAGCACGGCACAGCGGCAGACCTCGCGAACGACGTCCACGTGTTCGTGAAGGGAGTCGCCGACGCGACGGGTGTGCTGGTGGCGCACAAGATCGCGTTCCGCGAGGTGAGCGAGATTCGCGTCGTCGCGCAGGTAAGTGCGTTCGCGCCGTACGGAGAGTTCGTGCTGCTCGGCCTGGAGGTCGCGCCGACCGACAGGACGGTGTACCGGGACATGTCGGTGCTGGCACTGCGCGACTTCGGTTTCGACGACCTGGTCGTCGGAACCTGGCTCGACGTTCGGGGCTACGAGGAGCCGGCGGGATCCGGCAGGGTGGTTGCCACTCACGTCGTGCGCATCGACCCGGCGGACGGTGTGCGCCTGCGCGGCCCGTTCCGCGATGCGGCGCCGCCTGGCTTCGACATCCTGTCGGTCCTGGTCACCACTTCGGATGCCACCCGGTTCGTCCTGGAAGGAAACATCCGCATTACCGCGGCTGAGTTCTTCAGCCAGGCGCCGGGCCAGCTCGTCGAGGCCTGGGGCACCTGGAGCGCGCCGGTGCTGAGCGCACAGCGTGTCGAGATCAAGATCGATCTTTGACATATATGTACGGGGAATCACCCAGATTGCCTTCGATACGGATGGAACCCGCGCCCGCCGGCGCGCAGAGTCCCGCCATGCGTGTCCTCGTCGTAGACGACTCCGAGCGTGTCCGCAAGACCCTGGCCAGCGGCCTCCGTGCCCACGGCATGGCAGTGGAGACCGCTGCGGACGGCGCCGAGGCGCTGACGCTGCTCAATGGACTGGTCTTCGACGTCACGATTCTCGACCTGATGATGCCGCGCGTGGACGGCACGCAGGTGCTGCAGGCGCTCAAAGCGAGAAGCACCAAGCCGCGGATCCTGGTGCTCTCGGCTCGCGACCAGGTGCAGGATCGCGTGGATGCGCTCAACCTGGGTGCGGACGACTACCTCGTGAAGCCGTTTGCGTTTGACGAACTGCTCGCACGGCTGCACGCACTCCGGCGGCGCAATTTCGCCGAGGCATCGCCCGAGCTCCGGTGCGGCCGGCTGGTGGTGGATACGTCTCTGCAGCTGGTGCGTGTCGACGATGTAATCGTCACGCTGACCCCGAAGGAGTATGCACTGCTCGAACTGCTCGTCCGGCGCCAGGGCCACGTGATGAGCCGTGGTGTAATCTTCGAGCAGATCTACGAGAGCGACAGCACAGCATCGGACACGGTGATCGAGGTGCTGATCAGCACGTTGCGCGCCAAGCTCGCGCACGCAGGGCTGCCGGACCTGATCGAAACGCGACGCGGGTTCGGCTATGTCGTGGCTTGACGCGGCGCGGCGCTCGCTGCATGGGCGGCTGGCGCTCAGCCTGTTCGCTGGTCTGGTGGCGGTCCTGACCGTCAGCTTCGTGGCATTGCACATGCTGGTCCGCGACGAGCTGTACGATCACCTCGACAGGGATCTGGAAGTCAGGATGCGTGCTGTTGCGGAGTACGCTGCAGCTCATCCGGGCGAGGAGAGCGTTGCGGAGTTCATGCCGCAATTCCGTACACGCACCCACGAAGACTTTTTCCAGATTTGGGATCTCCGGGGTCGGACTCTGGCAAGGTCCGATTCGAGCATCGGACGGGACCTGCCGCGACTGGAGGCAACTACGGGCCGTGCGACTTACCACGACCTGGCGCTGCCGGACGGGCACAGGGGTCGCGCGATCGCAGGAATTTTCCCGCTCTCGCCGCAGGACACTCGCGGGGCGCTCCACGTCGTCACCGCGGAGGAGACCGAAGACCTCGAGCGACTCGAACACCGCATTCACTTCCTGCTGCTGCTTGTGGCTGCAGCGACGATTGCCGCCATGCTGATGATCGCCCGCCACTCGGTGCGCAGAGGATTGCGGCCGGTTGATGACTTCGCGCGAGCCATCGAGACCCTGGATCCCGAGGACCCCCGGGCGCGGCTCGACGCCGGCCCGTTGCCAAGTGAACTGGATCCGGTGGCTACGCGGTTTGCGGCGCTGCTCAGCCGCCTGCTGGAGGCACTGGCTCGCGAGAAGCGCTACGCACGCAACGTGGCGCATGAGCTGCGCAATCCGCTCGCCGAGATGCGTCTGCTGGCGGACGTGGGCTCGCGCAGCCAGGACGCGGAGACCTGGCACGACGCGCTCCGCAACATCGGTGCCGCGGCCGGGGAGCTGGAGCAGGTCGTCGAAGCGCTGATGGCATTGACGCGCTACGAGGCGGGTCTGGAGACCCCGGAACCGGAACCCATCGACCTGCGAGGGGAGTTGCTGAAGCTGGTCCAATCGATGGCTTCCGCGGCGGAGCAGCACGGACTCACGGTTCGGCCAGACATCGGCAGCGAGACCTGGGTGTACACGGATAGCGTGTTGTTGCGCCGTCTTTTGGCAAACCTGCTTGGCAACGCCATCTCACATGCGCCGCGTGGCTCAGTTGTGGCGGTGTCGCTGGGGGATGGCGGCATCGTGACAATCACCAATCCCGCCCCGCATCTCCGCGCTGCCGACGTTCCGCGCCTCAGCGAGCGCTTCTTCCGCATCGGCGACGGCAACCACGGTTCCCATGCCGGGCTCGGTTTATCGTTGGCGACTGCCATCGCCAAGGTATTGGATCTCGAGTTCCGGCTGACCCTGCGCGACGATCATGTCCTCGAGGCGACTCTGAGCCGGTTTCGTACCCTGAGCCAGTCGACTGAATCAACCTGACCGCTCTGGCCATCTACTGCGACGCTGGAGGCAGCTCCCTGCCGGGAGCTCGATACCTGGACGGCAACGTGCCGGTGTAGTGTCGGAACACGCGAGCGAAATAGGAACCATCGGTGAACCCAGTCGCGAACGCCACCTCGGTCACCGTGTGCCCGCCCTCGACCAGCATGCGGCAGGCCTCGCTGATCCGGGCGCGCATCAGGAAATCGCGGAAGGTCGTGCCGAACGCGGCGTGGAAGGCGCGGCTGAACGCGAACCGGCTCATGCCGCAACGTCTTGCAGCCTCGGTCTCCGTGACCTTGTCGCCGTAGTGGCGGCGTACGTATTGCAGCGCCGGGTGCAGCCGGGCGACATGCTCGTCGACGGATGATGGCGCCAACGCCTGCTGTGGCGCTTCGGCGCCCGGCGGCCGTGGTGTCCGGGGTGGGCGCCGCAACGTCGCCACCTGCGCGAGTCCGGCTATGTTCGCCTCGAATTCGGCTTCCGCGACGGGCGTGGCCAGCACGTTCCAGACGCCGGCCCGGAAGGCCCATACGGCGAGCGACTCCCAGTGCTCGATCGTCAGCAACAGCACGGGCAGCTGCGGATGGGCGCGCAGCACGTCCTGGAGGGTCTGCAGGCGCGCCTCATCGGGTTGATCGACCTCGAAACACAGCGCGTCGGGGGCGAGTTGCCCGGCGTCCTCCAGCGCCCGGTCCAGCCGCGTCGAGTACTCGACGCGGAAGAACCGGGCCGCAACGATTCGCAATTCCCGGTCCGCCGGACGGTAGGAAAAGTCGAACCACAGCAGCAACGGCTTCGGCTGGCGGGTCGTGGCGCGCTCCATTTGCTGTGCCAGAACGTCGGATCTTTGTCACCAGCCTATTTCCCGGACCCGCGAGGTGAATGAGTAGTTACCGTGAAGGCAATTCTGTTGCGGTCCAGTCCGGCGGCGACGCCGCGACCCGCGATCGCGCAGCCATCCGTGCCGTGGCACCGCGGCTTTCGCCATTCCGCAGTGTCAACGCAGGAAGCACGGATATTCCTCAGGGGGTCTCTTAAGGCTACCGGCCTGCCACTCGTGGGCAGGACTCCTGCGCGGGACGCAACGGCCCCATCGTACCTCGAACGTTGATGCACGCAGTTCCTATCGGCGCAGATTGTTATGCGGAGAATGAAGCTTGCCGGGGAAGTCCGGTTTCGATGGACGGGGACAGAGACCCGTCGGAATAGGAAGAAAGGACAGGCGCAATTCCGCAGTGAACGGACTTGCGAGTAGTACGAAAGGAAGGAGAGAGAGATGAAAGACAAATTCCTTGCATTCTTCAGAGAGGAAGAAGGCCTGACCACGGTCGAATACGCGATCGGTGGTGCGCTGGTTGGTGTGGCCATCGTGGCCGCATTCACCGACCTCGGCACGGCGATCAGCAACGTCATCCGCGACATCATCGCAGCGATCGACTAGTCGCCGTCGCTCGGTACCAGGGGCGGCGCAGTCTGCCGCCCCTTCGTCGATCAACACGGACGTTCAGTCGTGGAAGGCGCATTCTCGGTATTTCCTGGGTTTTTCGAACCACAATTCCTCGCGACCCTGCTGGTGCTGGCGCTTATGGCACTGGCGGTTCGCGAGGACCTCGTGCGGAACCGGGTGCCCAACCGGCTGGCACTCGCAGGCCTCATCCTGGGGCTTGGCGTGATGTGGGCATCGCGCGGTAGTCACGGACTGGCGGATGCCGCGGCGGGCGCCGCAGTCGGTGGCGCTGTGATGTTCCCCTTTTACCTGTTGAGAGGCATGGGTGCCGGCGACGTCAAGCTGATGGCCGCCGCCGGGACATTCCTCGGATTCAAGAGCGCGCTCGTGGCAGCCGCGTTGTCGCTGATCGCCGGGGGTGTGCTCGCGCTTGGCTACGTAGCGTGGCGACTGATCGAGCCGACCGAGCCACTGCAGGCATCGGCGCCTGGCTCCGCGTCCCGCGCGTGGCGTGGCGCTGCCTTGCTATCGACCGTGCGGCACGAAAGGTTTCCCTATGCCTTGGCGATCGCCAGTGGCGTCGTCATGACGTTGTGGCTGCAGGGTTCGCTCGCGGACCTGGCGACGGCGTTGGGCATCGGATGAACGGGAGAGTGACAGATGAGCAGCTTGCCTGTGGAAGTCCTCTCGATGGTTCCGGCAGTGGATTCTGACCCACTATCCTCCGAGCTGCGCCGCTTGGCGCGCCTGATGCCGCGCTCCGCCACGCTCGAGGCAACGGGACTGTCCCTGACCTTCCTCGCCGACCTGCTAGGAAAGCACCTGGCCAGTGCCGGAGTGCTGGCCACCAGCCAGCTGATCGAACGGCTCGCGCTCGCGGGGCCCGTGCTCGAGCAGGTGCTGCAGTTCATGCGTGCCGAAGGCCGCATCGAGGTGCGCGCACGGGTCGGGCAGGAGACGGAACTCCGCTTTGGACTCACTGACCGCGGCCGCAAGGAGGCGGCAGATGCGTTCAACCGCGGCGGCTATGTGGGACCGGCGCCGGTGCCGCTCGACGACTATGCCGACCTCGTGGCGCGCCAGTCCGTGCACAAGGAAATCGTCACCCGGCAGCGGGTGCTCGAGACGTTCCGAGGCTTCGTCATCGACGATGACCTGCGCGACCGGCTCGGACCGGCACTCAATTCACGTCGGGCGATGTTCCTGTACGGCAGTGCGGGCACCGGCAAGACTTACACGGCGCGGCGCCTGTCGCGTGCGCTCAGGGGTCTGGTGCTGGTGCCCCATGCGATCTCGGTCAACGAGACCGTCATCGAGGTGTTCGATCCGCTGTGCCACCAGCGCGCGGCCCTGGCGGAACCGCCGCCGGCACGGCTGGAAGAGGGTTTCGATCCGCGTTACGTCGCTTGCGAGCGCCCGGTGGTGCTTACCGGCGGCGAACTCGCGGCGGACATGCTCGAAGTGCAGTGCGACGCCGCGACGCGCACTTACTCCGCCCCGATCCAGCTGAAAGCCAACAATGGCTTCCTGCTGATCGACGACCTCGGCCGGCAGCGCATCGCGCCGGCCGTCTTGTTCAACCGCTGGATCGTGCCGCTCGACACCGGCCATGACTCGCTGACCACGGGCAAGGGGCACCACTTCGAGGTGCCGTTCGACCTGGTGCTGGTGTTTTCGACCAACCTCAGCCCGCAGGACATCGCCGACGAGGCCTTCCTGCGCCGGCTCGGCTACAAGATCGAGTTCACCCCGATCCCCGCGCCGCTCTACACGCAGATCTGGAAGGACGTGTGCGCCGAGCGCAAGGTCGCCTTCGACCCGGCCCTGGTCGAGTTCGTGATCCGCGAACTGCACGGCAAGACCCGCATCCCCATGCTGCCCTGCCACCCGCGCGACCTGCTCGGGATGGCGCTCGACCGCATCGGCTACCTCGGTGCCGGCGCGCTGGACGACGGCGCGCTGCGCTGGGCGTGGGAAAGCTATTTCCTGCACCGGGGCGCGAACGAATTCAAGAACGCCTGAACCAAGGGAGTCGCGCGAATGCTCAGTCGTAGAGGCCCCATCCTGATCGTCCTGTCGCTGCTGCTCGCGGTCGGTGCCGCGTGGGTGGCGAATCGCTGGCTGGTCTCGCAGAGCGAACAGCGGGAGGCCACCCCCGGCACGGTACCGGTGGCGACGGCGGCGATCGAAATACCCTTCGGCACCAAGGTCGAGCCGCGCCACGTCGCGATGATCCAGATGTTGCAGGGCACCGTGCCGGAAGGCGCGTTCGACAGTCCCGCAGCCGCCGAAGGCAAGGTCGCCCGGTCGTCGGTCATGAAGGGCGAGATCCTGCTCGCCGGCCGCTTCGGCGCGGAGGGCGAGGGCAACATGCTCGCCATGGTCGTCGCCGAGAACATGCGTGCGGTCAGCGTGCGCGTGAACGACGTGGTGGGCGTGGCCGGCTTCCTGCTGCCCGGCAATCGCGTCGACGTCGTGACGGCGTACCGCGATGGCCAGCAGACCCGGTCCGAGACGGTCATCCAGAACGTCAAGGTGCTGGCGGTGGACCAGACGGCGTCGCCCGAAAAGGACGAGCCGGTGGTCGTGCGCGCCGTCACCCTGGAGGTGACGCCGGCTGACGCCGAGAAGCTCGTGCTCGCCGAAGAGCGCGGTGTGATCCAGCTTGCCTTGCGCAATCCGCTCGATGCGACGGTCGTCGCGATGAGGTCGCACGCACCGCCGCCGGTGACCGCTGCGCCCGCTTCCCCGGCGCCAGTCGCCAAGGCCAGGCCGCGCGTTCGTACGGGACCACCGCCGGAGTCGACCAACGTCACCGTGATCCGTGGCACCGAAATCGGCAAGGAAACTCCTAAGAAGTGAGAACGCCCAAATGCTGTCAACCACCAGGATCGTCGTTTCGACACTTGCCGTGTTGCTGATGTCGCTCGGTGACGTCGGCGTCGTTTACGCCCAGGGAACGGGCATCGCCCAGCTGCCGATGGGCGGTTCGATCGACATGTCGATGCCGCTCTACAAGTCGCGCATCGTCACGGTCGAGCAGCCCACCGGACGCGTCGCCGTCGGCAACCCGGACGTCGCCGACATCGTCGTGATCAGCCCCACGCAGCTGTACGTGCTCGCCAAGGACATCGGCACCACCAACCTGCTGTTCTGGGGCCGCGACAACCGGCTGCTCGGCTCCGTGAACCTCGAGGTCGCGCACGACCTCGACGGGCTCAAGTCCAAGCTGCACCAGTTGATGCCGAACGAGGCCATCGAGGTCTACTCGGCGCAGCGTTCGATCATCCTCAAGGGCCGCGCCTCGAATGTCGTGGTGATGAATGCGGCCGTGCGCATCGCCGAGGGCTATCTCGCGCAGATCCAGACGGCGAAGAAGGCCCAGCAGTTCGAACAGGACGAGCAGTCGCGGCGCGAGGACAAGTCGGTCGGCAGCGTCATCAACCTGATCGAGATCGGCGGCTCGCAGCAGGTGATGCTGCAGGTCAAGGTCGCCGAGATCAAGCGCACCGAGATGAAGCGGCTGAGCATGAACTTCACGGCGCTGTGGTTCGGTTCGGACGGCACGCTGGGCTCAGTCAACGGCGGCGGTACGATGCTTCCCGACGGCGAATTCCTGCCGAACCCGTTCCGGATCATCAACCAGGGGTTCTTCGGCACCTTCGTCGACGACAACTTCCGCTTCAACCTGGCACTGGACGCGGCCAAGGAGAACGGCCTGGCGAAGATCCTCGCCGAGCCGACGCTCACGACCCTCACCGGCCAGGAGGCGGAGTTCCTGTCGGGCGGCGAGTTCCCCATCCCGGTGCCGCAGGGGGGCGTCACAGGCGGCGTCACCATCGAGTTCAAGCCGTACGGCGTGGGCCTCAAGTTCGTACCGGTCGTGCTGTCGGACGGCCGCATCAACCTCAAGATCAACGTGTCGGTGAGCGAGCTGACCGGCCAGAACTCGGTGATCCTGTCGGACGCGAACGTGTCGCTCAGCACCTTCGTGCCTTCGCTGCGCCAGCGCAGCGCGACCTCCACGGTCGAGCTCGGGGACGGGCAGTCGATGGGCATCGCCGGCCTGCTCGACGACACCCTGCGCGAGTCCGTGACCAAGTTCCCGGGCCTCGGCTCGATCCCGGTGCTGGGTGCTTTGTTTCGCAGCAGCGACTACCAGAAGGGCCAGACGGAACTGGTCATCATGGTGACGCCGCATCTCGCGAAGCCCGTGGCGCCGGGCAGCGTCAGGCTGCCGACGGACGGGTTCGTGGAGCCGAGCGACTCGGAGTTCTACCTGCTCGGCCGCATCGAAGGGAGTTCCAGGGCGCCCAGCGGCCACCAAGTGAACTGACAAGGAGTCTGCCATGACCACCAGGATCATCTTCGCGCTGGCCGCACTTGGCATGCTGGCCGGGTGCGCCACCTCCACTCTCCATGAGGATTTCGGCACGTCGGTGGGCTCGCTGATAACGGCGCAGACCGCCAATCCGGCCACGCTCACCGATCCCGGTGATGCGGTCGTCACGGGCGTAGATCCGGATTACGCCAACAACGTCATCATCGAGATGCGCAAGGCCGTGGCGCCGCCCAGCGAGGTCAAGCAGCCCATCGAAATGGTGCTGATGGGATCGCAGGGAGGTTTGTGACCATGAGGTCGGTGCGCCGGCAACAGCGGGGAATCGTCGCGGCGCTCGTTGCCGTGGCGCTGCTCGGTGTGCTGCTGATGGCGGGGCTCGCGATCGACATCGGCCACCTGGTCCTCAACAAGTCGCGCCTGCAGAGTACCGTCGATGCGGCGGCGCTCGCCGCGGCGAAGGTGCTCGACCAGACCGGCTCGGAAACGCAAGCGACCGCGGCGGCGCGTGGCGTGTTCGACCTGAACGCGGCCAAGCAGCCCGAACTGAGCAGCGTGTTGAGCGGTGCGGACATCGTGGTGCAGTACTCCGCGACGTTGAACCCGTTCACGCCGGGCGCCCCGGACGACACGGCCGAGTACGTGCGCGTGATCGCCAACAACTTCTCGATGTGGACCAGCTTCACGGTCGCGCTCGGCTTCGACCAGCTCACGACCCGCGCCAGTGCGGTTTCCGGTCCGAGCGCACCGATCGGCAGCCCTTGCGACCTGTTCCCAGTGGCGGTGTGTGCCGACATGACTAAGGGACCGCCGTTCTGGGGCTATGTGCCGTACCCGGACGCGGGCAACACAGTCGTGCTGTTGAAGCTCGCTTCGGTGGCGTCCGGCACCACGTTCGGTCCAGGCAATTTCCAGCTCATCCGCATCGGCGGGACCGGGTCGTCCGTGGTGCGCGAGAACATGGCGGGCGGTGCGGCGTGCGTCGGGCCGAACGGCATGGCCGACGTCGATCCGAAGCCGGGCAACGTCATCGGCCCCGTGGCGCAGGGCCTCAACACGCGGTTCGGGCTCTACGCCGGATCGATGAGCGGCCAGGGCGGCCGCTATCCGCCCGACCTCGTCACCACGCCGAGCCCGAACAGGCCGCTCGATTCGCCCGACGGGAGCACGATCACCTACAACGGCGTCGCGATCACTGGCATCGGTGATGTTGGCTACAGCTACGCCGACTACGAGGCAGATTACGAGGCCGGCAGCTACACCAACCCGGTGAATGGCCGGGCGCAGCGTCGACTCGTCACGGTGCCGATCGTCGACTGCACGAACCCGGTGTCGGGCTCCAGTGGCGTGCTGCCCGTCAAGGCGTTCGGCAGCTTCTTCCTGCTGCAGCCGGTCGAGCATGGGTCGGGCACCGATGCCTGGATCTTCGCCCAGTTCCTCGGCGAGGGGCGGGCCAGCGGCTCGCCGGGCCCGAGCCCCGGGACCGGCCCCTACAAGATCGTCCTGCACAACGATCCGGATAGCGGCGACTCATGAGACACCCAGGCCAGGCGGGTCGGCCGGAATTCCGCGGTGCGCCAGGATCGCGGGGCTTGGCCGCAGTCGAGTTCATCCTTGCCGTGCCGCTGCTGCTGCTCGTCACGTTCGCCGTGGTCGAGATCGGCCGGGCACTGGTGCAGTACGACACGCTGTCGTACGCGGTACGCAGCAGTGCCCGCTTCGTGAGCGAGAACGCCATCGCCGGGACGAGCGGGGTCGTCGAGATCACGGCTCCGGTGCGCCAGCAGGCGCAACGGCTCGCCGTGTACGGTAATGCGGCAGGCTCTGGACAGGCCTGCCTGCCGGGCTTCTCAACCGCGGACGTCGAAGTCGTGCAGGCCGGCCCGTACGACGTCGAGGTCCGTGCCACGTATCCGTACCAGCCGATCGTCTTTGATCTGCTGCCGACATTCGGCTACGGCGAGGCGATTCCGCTCGCGCCTACGATGCGGATCTCGGTCACCATGCGGGCGATTTCCTGAGGATGCCATGCATACCAGGGCACGACAGCGGGGCCTGACCACGGTCGAGTTCGCGATCGTCGGCGCGGTGCTGGTGACCATCCTGTTCGCGTCGATCGAGTTCGGCCGCATCATCTTCACCATGAACGTGCTGCAGGAGGCCGCGCGTCGCGGTGCGCGCGTCGCGGCCGTGTGCCGGGTGGGTGACGCCGGCGTGACCGACGCGGCCACGTTCATCGACCTGCAGCCGCTGGCCGCGGCACACGTTCGCGTGGAGTACCTCGGGGCCAACGGCGAGGTGCTCGGAGCACCCGCCCAGAATTACGGCGCGATTCACTACGTACGCGTACGCATCGTGGATGTTTCCATTCCGATCGCGATCCCGTTCATCAACCCGACGTTCAACGCGCCCGAGTTCTCGTCGACCCTGCCGCGCGAAAGCCTGGGCATCCCCAAGGCGGGGGTGCCACCGGCCTGTTGAGCCCCGGGGCAGATGCCATGCTGCAGAAGACACGGAAACTGAAAGTCGCGCTGATCGGTCGCTCGCAGCAGGCGCTCGAGTCCCTGGCCGAAGTGCTCGCCCGTGCCCCCGACATTGCCTGCTCCACTCACCTGATCGCGGACGGCCAGCGCGATCCGCTGTCAGGTCTCGCGCCACTTCCCGACGTGCTGGTGCTGCGTTTCGACGGCGACAGCCTCGCCGAGCTGGAGGCGCTGGCGAAATCGAGCCCGGACGGCCGTCCGCCGCTGATCGTGGTGGGTCCGGCGGGCAGCGCAGAAGCGGTGCGGCTCGCCGTCCGCAGCGGCGCGCGCGACTTCCTGCCGGAGCCGGTGAACGGCGACGAACTGATCACCGCGCTCGGGACCGTGCATGACGACCGTATGCGCGGCTCGCCCGCATCGCGCAGCGCCCAGGTCACGGTTGTGCTTGGTGCCGCCGGCGGCGTGGGTACCTCGCTGGTGGCCTGCAACCTCGCGGTCGCCCTCGCCACGGACACCCGGACGCCGACCTTGCTGCTGGACCTCGACGTCAACGCCGCGCCGCTCGCGGGACTGCTGGACCTCACGCCGGAGCGTGGCCTGCCGGCTGCGCTGGGAGAGGTCGAGTACCTCGACGAGCATGCGCTGCAGGGCTACGTCAGCAAGCACCGCAGCGGCTTGCACGTGATGGGCGCCGCGGCCACGGCCCCGGTGCCGCTGGAAGCGCTCGATCCGGCGCGCTTTGCCACCCTGCTGGAGTTCCTCAAGGCGAACTATCGCTACATCGTCGTCGACGGCGCGCGCCACCTCGATCCGCTGACCCTGGCGGCGATCGGTGCCGCGCGGACGGTGGTACTGGTGCTGCAGCAGTCCGTGGCGCAGCTGAAGCAGGCCGCCGTGCTGATCGGCTGGCTCGGCAATGTGTACGGGATCCCGAAGGACCACATCCTGGTCCTCGTCAATCGTTACCTCAAGCGCTCCACCGTTACATTGGACGACATCCGTCGCGCACTTGGCCGCGACGAGCTCACGGTGCTGCCGAGCCACTACAAGTCGGTGCTGGCCAGCATCGACAGCGGCGTGCCGCTGATCGAGTACGACCACACGTCCCCAGTCACGCGCGCCATCCTCGAATTGCAACAGGAACTGGTGAGCGGCCACCACGTCGAGCGGCCGGGCCTTCTGCGCCGCGCGTTGCCCATTTTCTCGGGAGGCTGATCCATGTCCACCCAGACCAAGGAGCGCCAGGTCCTGGCCGCCGCCAAGGCCGGCACAACCGACCTCGAGCAAATGCGCCCGCTGAGCCCGACCGAGCGGGAATGGAAGCAGCGCATCTACGAGCGCCTGCTCAAGGTGCTCGACCTGTCGGTGCTCGGCTCGCTGGGCGAGGAGGCGGCGCGCAGCCAGATCCGCGAGATCACCAACCGCCTGCTGCTCGAGGAGTCGGCGCCGCTCAGCCTCGCGCAGCGGCAGTTCGTGACGCGGCGCATCGAGGACGAAGTGCTCGGCCATGGGCCGCTGGAGCCGCTGCTGCTGGACCCGACCATCTCCGACATCCTCGTCAACGGACCGAAGCAGGTGTATGTCGAGCGGTTCGGCAAGCTCGAGCTGACCGAGGTGCAGTTCAACGACGATGCGCACCTGATGAACATCATCGACCGCATCGTCTCGGCAGTCGGCCGGCGCATCGACGAGTCCTCGCCGATGGTGGACGCGCGCCTGAAGGACGGGTCGCGCGTCAACGTCATCATCCCGCCGCTGGCGCTCGACGGCCCGATACTCTCGATCCGCCGCTTCGGCATCGAGCTGCTGTCGGTCGACGACCTGATCCGCCTCGGCACGATCGACGAGCCGCTCGCGAAGGTGCTGAACGGCATCGTCCACGGACGGCTGAACGTCGTGATCTCGGGCGGCACCGGCACCGGCAAGACCACGCTGCTCAACATCCTGTCGGCGTTCGTGCCCGTCACCGAGCGCGTCGTCACCATCGAGGACTCGGCGGAGTTGCAGCTGCAGCAGCCGCACGTGGTGCGCCTCGAGATGCGGCCGCCGAACATCGAGGGCAAGGGCGGGGTCACGCAGCGCGACCTGGTGCGCAACGCGCTGCGCATGCGTCCGGACCGCATCATCGTCGGCGAGGTGCGCGGCCCCGAGGCGCTCGACATGCTGCAGGCGATGAACACCGGCCACGACGGTTCGCTCACCACGATCCACGCGAACTCGCCGCGCGACGCGCTCGGCCGCATCGAGACCATGGTGTCGATGACCGGCATCAGTTTCCCGATGCGGGCGTTGCGCGCCCAGATGGCGTCCGCGATCAACGTGGTGCTGCAGATTGCACGCGACGAGGACGGGCGTCGGCGGCTCACCAGCCTGCAGGAGATCAACGGCATGGAGGGCGATGTGATCACCATGTCGGAGATCTTCAGCTTCGAGCGCAGCGGCGTCGACAAGGACGGCAACGTGCTCGGCAAGCTGCGGCCGACCGGGGTGGTGCCCGGCTTCCAGCGCCGGCTCGCGCGGCGCGGTATCGACCTGCCGGTCGAGTTGTTCTCGATTCCGGCCGGCAAGCACTAGGAGACCGTCATGTCCGGTGGTCTGGTCGTGTTCCTGGCCCTGTTCGGCGGCGCAGTGTTCCTGCTCTCCCAGGCGCTGTTCGTGCCGACGTTCGGCGCGGACGCGCGCCTGCGCAGGACGCTGAAGCGCAGGCTGCGCGAAATCGGTGCTTTCGACGCCGGCACCGGGGTGACCTCGCTGCTGCGGCAGAAGTACCTGCGTGAGCTCACGCCACTGGCTCGCAGACTGGAGAGCCTGCCGCTGATGGAACGCCTGGCGCGCTACATCGAGCAGTCGGGCCGCAACGTGCTGGCGCACCGTCTGGTGGCCCTGGCGCTCGTGCTGGCGGTCGCTGCGTTCATCCTTGCGTACGTCGCCTTCGACCAGCTATGGGTCGCGGCGATCGCAGGGCTGGCCGTCGGCGCCGCCCCGTTCGCGGTGATTCACTTCGAGCGGCGCAAGCGGCTCGAGAAGTTCGACGAGCAGCTGCCTGACGCGGTGGACATAATGACCCGCGCATTGCGGGCAGGACATCCGTTCAATTCCTGCCTGAAGCTCGTGGCCGACGACATGCAGCCGCCGATCTCGCGCGAGTTCGAGCTGACGTTCGCCGACGTGAACTACGGCAACGACGTGCGGCAGGCGCTGCTCGGGCTGCTGGCGCGCATGCCGAGCGGCAACCTCATGGAGGTGGTGACCGCCGTGCTGATCCAGAAGGAGACGGGTGGCAACCTCGCGGAAATCTTCGAGCGCATCTCGCAGGTAATCCGCAGTCGGTTCCGCTTCGGGCGCCGCGTGCGCACGCTGTCGGCCGAAGGACGAATGTCGGCGTGGATCCTGGCGCTGGTGCCGCTGGTGCTGTTTGCGCTGCTGTGGATCACCTCGCCTGGCTACCTCCCGCCGCTGCTCCATGAGCCGCTTGGCCAGAAGCTGATCGCGTTCGCCCTGGTGATGCTGGTGCTCGGCGTGCTCTGGATGCGCAAGATCATCCACATCGATATGTGATGCCATGGAAACTCTCACCGGATTCTTCCAGTCGCTGACTGGCACCCAAACCCCACGCATGCTGCTGGTGGTCGCCGCCGGCGCCGTGGCCTTCATGCTGACGCTGGGCTTGTCCTTCCTGTTCATGGCCGCCACGGATCCCGTGCGGCGCCGGCTCGGACGCCTGGCCGGCGACATCGAGCCGGAGCACAAGACGATGGCGCACGTGCTGCACGCGCTCGAGCCGGTCAACAAGTACCTGCTGCCGACGCGCGCAGCCGAGCGCAGCCACATGGAGAAAAAGCTGGCGTTTGCCGGGTTCCGATCGCCGAACGCGCTGGCGGTCTTCTATTCCATCAAGACCGGGCTGGCCGTCGTCTTCCTGTGCGCGGTCCTCGCGGCGTCGTTCTGGCTGCCGAAGGTTGCCACCGGCAGGATGCTGTTCTTCGCGGTGCTGGCGGCGTTCATCGGACTGGTGCTGCCGAACCTGGTGCTTAATCGCCTCGTCGAGCGTCGCCAGAAGCGCCTGCGGGACGCCTTTCCCGATGCGCTCGACATGCTGGTGGTGTGCGTCGAGGCGGGTCTCGGCCTCACCGCAGCCATCCAGCGCGTCGCCGAGGAACTGCACTTCAGCCATCCGGAGCTGGCAGCCGAGCTGGCATTGGTGACCGCCGAGATCCGTGCGGGAGTGGATCGCGACACCGCGCTGAAGGGACTGGCGGAGCGCACCGGTCTCGAGGACATCCACGGCCTCGTCAGCCTGCTGCTGCAGACGCTCAAGTTCGGCACGAGCATCGCCGACACGCTGCGGGTCTACTCCGAGGAGTTCCGTGACAAGCGCATGCAGCGCGCCGAGGAGCAGGCGGCGAAGATCGGCACCAAGCTGGTGTTCCCGCTGGTGTTCTGCCTCTGGCCGTCGTTCTTCGTCGTCGCGGTCGGTCCCGCGGTGATACGCTTCGTCGAGGTGTTCAAGATCCTCGGGGGCACGCGTTGAATCGCTGGTCACTGGCCCGTGCGGTCGGGTTGCTCTGGGTATTGGTCCTGACCGGCTGCGCAACGCAGCCGGCGGCCGACCCTGCGCAGCAGAAGGTTGCCCAGGACAACAAGGAAGCGGCCAGCCAGCTCGTCCCCGGCGAGTCGGCGGTCCTGCACGCCACGGAGTATCCGGTCGCATCGGCGGCGGAGGGCGTGCAGCGCGGCGACCTGGCGTGGCGCGAGGGCAAGCCGGAACTTGCCATCTACCTGTACGTACAGGCGCTGGCCTTCGATGCAACGAGCGCCGAGCCGCTGTTCAAGATCGGCGCAGTGCACGACCAACTCGGCAACCGCGCGCTTGCCGAGAAAGCCTACCAATTCGGGCTCGAGCGCCAGCCCAACCACGCCGGCGCCTGCGAGCGCCTCGGGTTGCTGTACCTGCAGGATGGCCGTACCGAAGAGGCCGCCGCGCTGTTCAAGCGTGCCCTTGACCTCGATCCGAATCGCTGGCGGTCCCACAACGGCCTCGGCGTGGTCGCCGACCGGCGCGGCGACTTCAAGGCTGCCATCGAGCAGTACGCCCGCGCCCTCGAGATCGAACCCGGTGCGGCCAGCGTGCTGAACAACCGCGGCTACTCGCGCTACCTGGCCGGCGACCTGCCCGGCGCCGAAAGTGACCTGAAGACCGCCATCCGCCTCGGCGCAGGCGCCGGCGCGTGGACCAACCTCGGCAAGCTGCAGGCGAAGCAGGGCCGCTACCCCGAGGCGCTCGAGAGCCTCACGCGGGAGATGGACATCGCCCACGCCTATAACGTGCTCGGCGAGGGGGCCATGGAGAGTGGCGACTACTCCCGGGCCAAGCGCTACTTCGAGTCCGCCATCAGCGCGGCGCCACGCTATTTC
>Ga0209391_10000356_pt1 | contig 20920 bp, 17 predicted proteins | sample PPLLak3March2015_FD_187246 | JGI IMG/M metagenome (GOLD analysis project Ga0209391, IMG submission 187246) | Freshwater sediment microbial communities from Prairie Pothole Lake near Jamestown, North Dakota, USA - PPLs Lake P7 Core (1) Depth... | ecosystem: Environmental > Aquatic > Freshwater >...
GAATCCCTCTGAGGACTGGCGCAAGATTTCCCCCCAAACAAAACACGATCGGCCGGTGCGGCCCGGAGACTGCCTTCCCCCCGGGCACTCCGGATTCGCCCGGCCGGTTGATGTTTTAGCGAGAAACCCACTCAGCCGTAACGATGCAGTAGGCGGCACCCATTGTGGTGCGGGCATTCTGCCCGCTGCCATTTTCCCGCCATATTCGGACCTGCGGATGCATGACAACAACCTCACCATTGGGTATCGCCAGCGTCTTGCGCGGACGGGCAGTGATTTAGGGAAAGGCGGCGGGCAGAATGCCCGCGCCACATTTTTCTCTGCATGGTTACGGCTCAGCGGCCACGGCTGCGGCGCGGGCCACTGCGGCGACGCCCGTTGCCGGATGGTTTGGCTGCGCTGAAGACTACGGATTTTCCGCGGGCATGGCGCTCGGCGAGCGATTCGACATGCCAGTCATGCCCGTCCCAGCGCGGGATGGGCATCTTGATGATTTTTTCGATCTCGCGCAGGTATTCGAGCTCGTCTTCCGAGCAGAAGGAAACCGCGCGGCCTTCGGCTCCGGCACGCGCGGTGCGGCCGATGCGGTGGACGTATGCTTCCGGCTCGTTGGGTAGATCGAAGTTCACCACCAGCCCCACGTCCTTCACGTCCACGCCGCGGGCGGCCACGTCGGTGGCGACGAGCACGGGTGTGAGACCCTGTTTGAATCGGGCGAGAGCCTTTTCCCGCTGGGCTTGGGATTTGTTGCCGTGGATCGCATCCGCCGGGAAGCCGGATGCGCAGAGGCTCTTGGCCAGCTTATTGGCCCCGTGCTTGGTGCGGCTGAAGACGATGGTGAGCTTCTGTCCGGCGGCTCCGGCTTGGGCGCGGAGCAGCTGCTCCAGAAGCGGCCGCTTGCCCTCACGCGATAGGAAGCACACCTGCTGGTCGATATTCTCGGCAGTGGTGGTTTCCGGGGTGATGCTCACATGCGCCGGATCACGCAGGATGGTGCGTGCGAGTTCGATGATATTGGGTGCCAGCGTGGCGGAGAAGAACAGCGACTGACGCCGGGCCGGCAGCAGTGAAACGATGCGTTTCACATCGCGCAGAAAGCCCATGTCGAGCATGCGGTCCACTTCATCGAGCACGAAGAACTCGACCTGTGAGAGGTCGATGTGGCGCTGGTCGATGAGATCCAGCAGGCGGCCGGGCGTGGCCACCAGCACGTCCACGCCGCGACGCATCGCATTGACCTGCGGCACCTGTCCCACACCGCCATAGACGAGTGTCTGGCTGAAGCGGATGTGTTTGCCATAGGTGGTGAAGCTCTTGCCAACCTGCGCCGCCAGCTCGCGGGTGGGTGCCAGCACCAGAGTGCGGCAGCCTTTCGGCCGGACCTGGCGCGGTTTTTCATGCAGCGCTTGCAGGATCGGCAGCGCGAAACCTGCGGTCTTGCCGGTGCCCGTCTGGGCACAGCCTAACAGGTCGCGGCCCTGCAGCAGGAGCGGGATGGCCTGCGCCTGGATGGGAGAAGGTGTGGTGTATTCAAGTTCGCGCAAAACGCGGTGGAGGGGCGCGGCCAGCGGCAACGCCTCAAATGCAGTCGGGGTCATGTCTTTCAGTGTGCCCGCACCCTCCGGAAATCGGCGGCGGGCGGTGTCGATGAGCGGTTATTCAGATGAACCTCAAACAATCTCTCTCATCGAAGCAAGACCGGACAAGGGCGGAACCGATCAGGCGGTTCCGCTTGGCGGCTTGTGAGCCGCGCGGCCAGACTGGTAGCCGGATTCCGGCGGATGGCAAGGGATTTCACACGCATTTCCCCACACGAAAGAAAAATCACCGCATCACCCGGATTTCTTCAAGCCAGCAGTCGCTCGATCACATCCGCGGCGCTGTAGCTATCGCGCCCGGCAAGTAGGGACTCGCGCACGGCGCTGAGGTCATCGCCGATGGTGATGAGTTGGGGTTCCTCCGAACCGCCACGGATCTGGCCGATTCCGGCGGAGGCACAGAGCGAGTTGCACAGGCACATGCGGCCGAGGGTTTGCGAGGGATCACCGCCTTTGGAGACGTAGATGTCCTCGGGCTCCGCGGAGCAGCGGAAGCCGATGCTGCCGTCCGGTTTCTGATAGGTTTCGCGCAGCACGCCGAGATCGCAGATGCGGCCGCGCTCCTGATAGACGGCGGGATCGGCGATGCTGCCTTGGACTTGCGCGACCTTGAACGGAAACCCGGTGGGAGAAGCCAGCGCGTCGGTGTGGATTTTCAGATCGCCGCGTTTCACCGCAGCGATGATGTTGGCCTTGATTTCCGGGTCGAAGCCGGATTCCTCGCAAAACGCGAAGGCGGTGCCCACCTGGATGCCGTGCGCACCAAGGGCCTGCGCCTCGCGCAGCTTGCCGATGCGGCCGTAGCCGCCCGCCAGCCAGAACGGCAGGCCGATTTCCACAAATTTTGCGGGATCGATGCGGTCGCGCTCGCCATAGATCGGCTCGCCTGCGGGCGTGAGTTGCATGGGGCCGCGCGGCGGTGCGTTGTGGCCGCCGGCGGTGGGAGCCTCCACCACGAAGCCATCAACGCGGCCCGAGGCCTTGCGGCGCAGGTTTTCGGCAAGCACCGGCGAGGAGACGATGGCGAGGAAAAGCGGCCGCTTGAGCACGGGCACGGGGCCGAAGTCCGCGGGATCGATCCGGATGAAGACCGGCTCGGTCCCGCCGGTGACGTCGAGCTTCATTTCGGCGGCTTTGCCGGCCGCGAAGTCATCGAGGATTTTGGGGATTTGCCGCGGGATGCCGGCTCCCATCAGGATGACATCCACCCCGGCGAGGATCGCCCCGTAGAGTGCCATCAGGGTGGGAGTCTGGATTTTCTCCAACAGATTCAATCCCACCACGCCGGAGTGCCCTTCCTTGGCGAGGTAAACGGCCACGAAGCTCGAGGCGACGACCAGTTCGCGCGTAGAACGGCCCGGTTCATGGGAAATCATCGCGGGCGTTTTGAAGGGAGCCTCCGGAGCCTTTCCGCCTGGGATGAAATAGCGCTCCAGGATGCGGGCGGCGATTTCCGGATAGGGAAAAGCCTGCAGCGCGCGCCGCAGGTGGCCGCCGGGATCGCCGAGCTGCAGCTGCCGGGTGAGCAGGAGGTCGAGGGCCGTGCCGGAAACCACGCCGAGCTGGCCATTTTGGGAAACGGCGCGCGCCAGCCGCCAGCCGGATACGCCCACGCCCATGCCGCCTTGGATGATGGGTGGCAGCAGTGTCGCGTCCGCAGCAGGAGGGCTTGAGTAGTCTTCAGTCATTCGATTCATAGTGGTTCTGGGGCTTGGGCTCGCGCTTCCACAAGATCATAGCAGCCTGTGCGCAGTAAATCATTCGAAAAGGCGGAACCAGATCCGAGCCAAGCAAGAAACTCCTGATTCCCATCCGTGCCGGTGATGGGCGACGGGATGAGGCCCAGCCATGCATGGCCGAGATCCTCCGTGACGAAGCGGCGGATTTTTTCCACCGCCCGCGCGTGCAGCGCCGGATCGCGGACGATGCCGCCTTTGGAAATATCCTCACGCTCCAATTCGAACTGCGGCTTGATGAGGCAAACGATTGTCCCCTCCTCAGCCAACAGCGGAAACACGGCGGGCAGCACCTTGGTCAGCGAAATGAACGAGAGGTCCATCACCGCGAGGCTGACTTTTTCCCCGATGTCCTGCGGCGTCATGTGGCGCGCGTTGAATTGCTCTTTAACCACGACCCGCGGATCGTTGCGAAGTTTCCAGACGAGCTGGTTGGTGCCGACATCCACGGCATGGACGCGCGCCGCGCCGCGCTGGAGCAGGCAGTCGGTGAAGCCGCCGGTGGAAGCGCCCACGTCGATGCAGGTAGAGCCGCTGGGATCGATGTGAAAAGCGTCGAGTGCGGCCTCCAGCTTGAGCCCGCCGCGGCCGACGAAGCGGGGTTTTTCCTTGATGTCGAGGGCGGCATCGCAGGCTAGCTTGGCGCTGGGCTTGTCGATGACGCGGTCTCCGCAGCGCAGTTCACCGGCGAGGATGAGGCGCTTGGCCTGCTCGCGGGAATCACACAGCCCGCGGGCGACCAACAAGGCATCTGCGCGTTCGTTTTTCATCGGGGGTTTCCGGACGCAGGCAAGCAGGCTTTGCCGGGAGCGGCAAGCGGGCAATACGGCGGAGTGCCGCCTCACAAAATCAGGCTTCCGCAGTGGCTTGGTCGCGGCTAGGCATTGCCGCCTTGCAATGCAAAAAACAAGCAACCGTGAGCGCCGGAACTGGACTCTGGCATGAGGCCGGGCTCACGCTCCGGCTGGCAATACCGCTGATGATCGGCCAGCTCAGCCAGATGCTGTTGGGCGTGGCGGACACCGTGATGATCGGCCATCTGGGCGTGACGGAACTCGCGGCGCTGACCTTTGCCAGCTCCTTGTTCCACCTGCCATTCGTTTTCGGCATCGGCGTTCTAACAGCTGTGTCGGTCTTCACCTCCAACCGCCGCGGCGCGGAGGATGCGGCGGGCGCGCGGGGAAGCTGCCGCCACGGTCTCTGGCTAGGCACGGCGCTGGGCTTGCTGCTCTTCGCACTGTCATGGCTGGTTTCCACGCAGCTCGGCAGTTTCGGCCAACCGCCGGAAGTGAGCGCGAGGACCACGGATTATTTCCGTATCCTGATGGCCTCGGTGGTGCCTGCGCTGGCATCCATCGCCTTGAAAAACCATGCCGACGCACTCAACCGGCCGTGGCCGCCATTCTGGATTTTCCTCGGTGGCGTTCTGCTCAACATCGCGCTCAACTGGGTGATGATCCATGGCAAGCTCGGCTGCCCCACGCTCGGCTTCGAGGGCGCGGCTTGGGCCACGCTGATCTCTCGCACGGCGATCCTCGCGGCGATGATGATCTGGCTGCGGCGGGCAAAGGGCCTGCACGACTGGGTGCCGCGCCGCTGGTGGCGCAAGCCGCATTTTGTGGAAATCCGCAATCTGCTGCGGATCGGTCTGCCGGCCAGCGCGCAGATGGTGTTCGAGGTTTCGGCATTCTCGCTGGCCGGATTGATCATGGGACGCTTCGGGCCGGATTCGATGGCCGCGCACCAGATCGCCATCACGCTGGCGGCCACCGCGTTCATGATTCCGTTAGGGCTTTCGATGGCGTTGACCGTTCGCAGCGGCGAGGCGCACGGCGCGGGTGAAATGCAGCGGCTGCGGCCGATCGCCATTTCCGGCTGGCTGCTGGTGAGCGGCTACGCGCTGCTTGGTGCCGCGTCCTTCCTGCTGTTTGGAGAAACGATGGCCGCCGCCTTCACGCGGGACGCCGGGGTGATCCGGCTGACCGCCTCGCTGTTGGTCATTGTGGGCGTGTTCCAACTGGTGGACGGCCTGCAAGTCGCGTCCTCGGCGATGTTGCGCGGCCTGCATGACGCGCGGGTGCCGGCCATGATGGGTTTTGTTTCCTACTGGATTTTCGGCCTGCCGGTGGCCGCAGGCCTGGCCTTCTGGCTCGACCTGGAAGCCCGTGGCGTCTGGTGGGGCCTCGCGGCCGGGCTGTTCGTGGCCTGCGTGACGCTGGGCCCGCGCTTGTGGAACCGCAGTTCCTGTGCTACCTCGCCGCAGTGATCCGTTTCCTGATGTGTCTTTCACTCGCCCTGCCGCTGGCGGCTTGGGGCCAATTGCAGAAAATCCATCCCTGCACGCTGGTGGAAACCGAGTGGGCGGATGGCGACAGTTTTTCAGTCCGCCTGCCCGATGGGAAACTGCAGACCGTCAGGCTTTACGGCGTGGATTGCATCGAGATGCACGTCCAGGGCGATGACTCCAACGCGCGGCGCCTGCGCGACCAGCGCCGCTATTTCGGCATCGCGGACATCCTCACCGCCAAGTCCGTGGGCCAGGCGGCCAAGGCGGAAACCACCCGCCTGCTCGCCAAGCCGTTCACCATCCACACCACCTTCGCCGATGGCCGGGGCGACGGCCGGTTTTCGCGTGTTTATGCCTTCGTGGAAACCGCGGATGGTGGGAATCTATCAGAGCTGCTCGTATCCGCCGGTCTCGCGCGGGCTTTCGGCGTGGTGCGGCAGTTGCCGGATGGCACGCCGGGCCACGAATGGGCGCAACAGCTCAAGGATCTGGAGCTCACCGCCGCCCGCGCCGGCCGCGGCGCCTGGCAGCACACCAACTGGATGAAACTCCCGCACGACCGCAAGGAAGCGCGGGACGAGGTGGCGGAAATCGAGGCCGCCAAGGGCAAGCGGACGATCGCCGAGGATCAGCCCGTCGAGATCAACACCGCCGCCCGCGATGAATTGATGGGGCTGCCCGGGATCGGCGAGAAAACCGCCAACCGGATCATCGAGGCGCGGCCCTACAGCTCCATCGAGGATCTTGCGCGCGTGCAGGGCATCAGCTCCGCCGGCTTGGATAAACTCCGGCCGTTTCTCACGCTCGGGAAACCGTGACGTCCTGCGGCATCACCCGCAGCCGCCAGCGTTCGTCGCGCCGCAGGATGAAGGTTTGCCGGGTTCCCCTGCCCCGCCGGGCGTCGCCATGCTCGATGAGCAGCTCCACCACATCCGCGCGTTGGCCCAACTGAAGAATCCGGAACACCGACTCGCGCCGCATCCGCAGAAAACAATGCAGCGGCACATCCGGATGCGCCGCATTCCACAAATGCCGCACCGGTGGGAAATCCGGCAGCTCGGACAAGGCCACCAGCACCTCGCGAACGAGGCTTCCGCCATGCCGACGCGCCAGACGTGCGGCCGACTGCCGCGCGAGCAGGCTCTCGATCCACGCCGCCGCCGGATTCTGATAGTCCTCCTCCATTTCCGCAATCAGTTCGCGCGCATGCGCCGCCATCAGCGCCTGCAACTCGTCCCGCTCGATCTCGCCGCGCTCGAACATCGCAAAAAGCTGGTTGGGTGTGGGGATCATCGGCCAACCATTCCGGTCTCCATCCGCGGTCTCGGTCAAGAGCCGGTTTTTCTGCCGCGCAAAACCAGCTGGAAAAACTTTACCGCAAGATTGGCGGTGTCTGTTCATGAATTTTGACAGTTAAGAAATCCTAACTATCCGCACACTCCAACTTGGAGAACCCGGCAAATGGCTGATATTCAGCATTTTGTGAAACCAGATCCAACACTACGCGATCACGTAAAAGTCATCCTTTGCCAAAAACCCGCTTCAGGCGTTTACTTGCGGCGTTCCCCCCAGAACCATGAAAAGCCCAGTGTCCCCCCACTTGGTTGCCTGCCTGATCCTTGGATCGATCGCTCCGCTTTCGGCCCAGAATCTCACCGGCATCCACAATCCGTCCGGAATCAACTCCAAGTCAGGAGCCGATGCGCCGCGTTTTGCCAACGTGCCGGTGCCCGGAAGTTATGAAGTGCCGGACATGGAAAAAGTCCGCGGTGAAGTGTCCGATGATCCGCCGGTTTTCACGGATCAGGACGCCGCGAACCTCAAGGAGCGCGCCCCCAAAGTCCGCGATGCGGATTCCACCGTGTTGGACATCCTCCGCAAGCCATCGCCCTACCGGCGGATTGCCTCCGGAAAAAAACAACCCCAGCGCTATGAGGTGGCCACCAACAGCCTGCAAAACGGCCTGGCCTTGGTTTCCGCGATGTATCGCGAGGCCGGAAAAGCTGAGAAGGCAGCCGACTGCCAGACCATCGCCCTCTCCGTGAAGCAGCGTCTCAATGAGGACAGCTCGCGAGTGCTGGAAATCGTGGCACTCGAGGTCGCCGCCAATCCCAACTGCGCCTGCGAAATCGTCAAGACCACCATCATCGCCACGGATGCCGAACCGGCGGAGGTGGTCGCCATCGCCGAGGCCGCCATCCATGCTGCGCCGGAGTCGATGCGCCTCATTTCCCAGTGCGCCATCGCCGCATCACCCGAGTCCATCAGCGGCATCCAGGAACTGCTCTCCCGCCTCGACCCCAACGCCGGCGATCGTGGAAATAGCGCAAAGAGCGCAAAGAGTGCCAAAGGAGCCAAGAGCGCGAAAGTAGCCGGCATCCTTGAGCCGCCGCCCAATCCGCTCGATCGTCCGCCGCCCGAACCACCGCTGCCGCCGATTTCTCCGCCACCGGTGACCGATGTGAACCCGTGACCTGCGCGAGCGCCGCACGCGGCTGGATCAAGGCGGCGTGGGTGCGGTCGGTGGCGGAAGTGGAGGCAAGGCCTCCGGTGTCGGCGCAACTTCGGGTTCGGGCTCGGGTTTCGGAATCAAATCCTGCCAGCTGTGCAGGCTGTAGCCGGGCCCCAGCCCGCCGATTTGCTCTAACAACTCTGCGCAGCGCTGACGCCACATTTCATAATCCGGCGGACCCTTCTGCGGGTCGCGGCTGCCCGGGAAAACGAGGTATGTCACCTTGAGGTCCGAAACCGGACGGCTGTAGGGCGATGACTTCGGGTTGATTTCCCGCGCCATGCGCAGCGAGGCCTCGCCGACCTTGAAGGTGGGTCCGCCGTCGCCGACAATGGTGGGATAGATTTTCCCCTCATGCAGGACCACGGCGTAGTCGCCGACTTTTGGCGCGTAGGGATCACTCGAAGTAAGCAGATCCACCGGAATGACGATGAACGGATCATACTCGGCGATCAGGAAACTGCGTCTCTTGAGATCGGCGATGCCGCGTTTCAGATAGGCGATGCGGTCCTTGAGCCATGCCTTGCGCTCGGCGGTGGTGGCTGGATCGGCGAGTTCATTTTCAGCACCCGCGATGCGCTTTTCCCAACCGACCACCATCGGATTGGGCGTGGTGCTGCGTTTTTTCCAGCCATAACTCGTAAACGGCTGGTAGTGGGTGGAGTTGACGATCGAGTCCGGCATCACCGGCAGGCGGTCGCCATCGGAGCCGTCGGAAACGACATCCATCTCCGCCTGCATGAAAAACACTGGTTTTCCGGCAGGCGTGCGGAAATTCAGGATGGTCTCGCAATCATAGATATTGTGCTTGGTAAGCAGCTCGTTGAGCGCGTTGGCATCCCGCCGGACTCGTTCCGCCTTCTTGTTGTAGAGTTTGTTGAACCAGCCGGAAACCTCGGCTTGCCCGATGAGCGGCGGCAGGCCCGGGAGGATTTCCGAGAGAGCCGGACTGGTGGTTTCCAGTTCGGCCATGGATTTCGCGGGAGCGGGCAGGCGCAGCGAGAGTTGATAGAAGGCGGTGTAGCTGGAGTCGTCCATGCGCTCAGCAGAGGCGATGCCACCCTGGCCGATCTTCACTTCGGTCTTGAAGGGAATGCCGGAGCGCAGCTTGCGCACATCGGTCACCGAGCCGAGGGCCGGCTCGCGCACCGGTTCGGGCAGGCGGGCTTCGGCCGCTTCCCTCGCCTCTTTTTCGGCGGCGGCCTTTTTCATCGCCTCGATTTCACGCTCCAGTTCCTCCTCCATTTCCGCGCGCAGCCGGGCCTCGATCTGCCGCCGGATGTCGTCCTCATCCGGCGCGATGATCACCGGCTTCGGCGCGAATACCTCCTTCAGCCCGCGCTTCACTTTTCCCGCGTAGCCGGATGCGAGCCATGCGGCCACGAGCACCGCCACGTAAAACGCATCCCGCTTCCCGAACCACGAGAGCAGGGAAATGCGGCCTTTGCCTGTCTTGCGCGTCTCAGCCATGGAGGCACCCTAGCGGGTTTCCGCCGGCCATCAATCCCGGGATTCGCGCGGTGGTGCCGGGCGGAGAAATCACCAGTCGGCTTTGGTGCCGGATTCCAGCGCGTGGTCGTCGGACGGGGCGAGCGAGCATTGCAGATAGAGTTCGCCAGGCGGCGGAAAGACATCCGGCGCGCCGGAATTGTATATGCCGCCACCCGGGCAGGGGCGTGTTCCCTTTGCCTGGTCATAGAGGCCCTGCGTGATGTAGCCGCTCTGCACCAGATGCCGCGCGATGTCCCGCGTGCCGTGACGCAGATCCGGCTGGCCGCCGCTTTGATAGCCATACATGTTCTGATAGGAGCGCGCGGCCATCTGCATGTTGCGCATGTTCAGCAGGCAAGACGCACGGTCGCTGCCGCGCTTCCACGCCCGGCCGCTCATGAACAAAATGGTGAGCAGGGAGAGCAAGACAAGGATGATGACGGTGAGTTCGATCAGCGTGGTGCCGCGCCGAACCACAACCCGGGGGGGGAGGTTGCACTTCATGTGTTTCTGGGGGGATTTGTGGGGGAGCCACGAACCTAACATCATGCCACCGGCTCACAACTACGCGAACACGGGTGATGTCGTCCCCCATCAAACCAACTCCGCCGCGATCGGATCGACCAGTGCCCGGCCCTGCCCGGCGAGTATGAGACGGCCGTTGTCGATCCGCGCGAGCCCTTCCGCGGCAAGCACATCCGCACGCTGGCGGGCATCCGCTGCGAGCAATGTGAGCGGGATGCCCGCCGTGGTCCGCAGGCCGAGTGCGATGCGCTCGATGCGGCGCGCTTCGGCATCGAGCCTTTCGGCCTCATCCAGCGCGTGGCCGAGCGATTGGACACGGGTGATGTAAGCCGCGGTGTCCGCGATGTTTTTCTGGCGCTGGTCACCGAGCGTGGAAACCGCGGATGGGCCCAGCCCCAGATAATCCTCGCCGCGCCAGTAGCCCTCGTTGTGACTCGAGCGCATGCCGGGTCTGGCGTAATTTGAGGTTTCGTAATGATCGAAGCCTTCCGCTGTTAGAAGAGCATCGGCCAGATGGAAGAACCGGGCGTCGGTGTCCTCGTCGGTGCGGACCTCGCCCCGCCGCAGGGACTCGAAGAACGCGGTGTCCTCCTCGTAGGTGAGGTTGTAGGCGGAAATGTGGTCCGGCGAGAGTGCCACGGCATGGCGGAGCGTGTTTTCCCAGTCCGCCTCGGATTGTCCGGGGATCGAGAACATCAGGTCGATGTTCACCTGCGGGATTCCCGCCTCGCGCAGGATGGCCACGGACCGTGACGCCTGCTCAGCCGTGTGCTCGCGGCCGAGTGTTTCCAGCACATGCGGTGCAAACGACTGGATGCCGAGCGAAACCCGTGTGACTCCAAGCTCGCGGAACAGGCGGGCCTTGTGCAGGTCAAACGTCGCGGGGTTCGCCTCCAGTGTGACTTCATCGAGCTTTGCAAAGTCGATGGTTTCATGCAGTGCGGAAAACAAGCGCTCCAGATGCCGCGGCGAGAGCATGCTTGGCGTGCCGCCCCCGAGATAGACGGTGCGGACCCCGCGATGGATCCGGTTTCCCGCCTCGGTGGCCATCGCCTCGATGAACGTGCCGATTGGCGCACCGCCCGGCGTGTGCTTGTAAAACGAGCAATACGGGCAGACGCGGTGGCAGAAGGGTATGTGGAGGTAGAGCAGCACGTTTGGAAAGAGAATGGAGGCGGGAAAACGCGCGACCATTGCGCGGCCATGGATTTGGCATTGCAACCAAAACATTTCCAACGGTGGCCGGATCACGGATTTTCCAGATTCGCGGACCGTGATGGTCGCACGTCTCCTTGAAAGCAAGATATGCGTAGCCTTGGCCGCGTTTCGCTTAGCCACCAGGGTGGATTGCGTCAGCCTATCAGTCAGAGATGAAACGCAACCCACTGCGTGGACCGGCCCGCTTGATGAGGGGGTTTTCCGGTGCCGCTTCCGGCATGCGAATGGCAGGATTGGCCATTGGCTTTACCCTCTTGCTGCCGATTGGCGCTTGGACGGCCCGTGCGGAGGACGAACCCATTCCCAACGAGACCTGTCTCGAATGCCACAGCGATGCGGACCTGACGATGGAGAAGGATGGCAAGGAGATTTCCATTTTCGTCGATGAAAAGGTTTTCACAAGCTCGGTGCACTCGGAGGTTTCCTGCGCTGACTGCCATGAAGACCTGACCGGCGGGCACCCGGATGACGAAAAACCTGCAAAGCCCGTAAACTGTGCGTCCTGCCACGAGGAACAGTCCGCCGTTTATGAGAAGAGCATTCACGGCGCAAGCCGCTCGATGGGTGACTCGGAAGCCGCCAGTTGCACTTCCTGCCACGGCAAGCACGACATGCTCTCCTCTAACAACCCGAACTCGCCGGTATTCAAGCTCAACCTCTCGCGCACCTGCTCCAAGTGCCATAGCAGCAAGGGCCTCACCGATGAATACCGCATGCGCTTCCCCAACGTCGCGCAACAATACAACGAAAGCATTCACGGCCGCGGCGTGATGGAACTCGGGCTGGTGGTCGCGCCTTCCTGCAACGATTGCCACGGCGTCCACGACATCAAGCGCAGCATCGACCGCAGCTCGCCGATTCACAAAAAGAACGTCGCCCATACCTGCGGCAAATGCCACCTCGGCATCGAGGATATCTACAACAAGAGCGTGCACGGCAAGCTGCTTGCCGAAGGCCACCCGGAAGGCCCGGTCTGCACCGATTGCCACACCGCGCACGAAATCGAACCGCACAGCAACGGCCACTTCAAGCAGGTCAGCGACGAGCGCTGCGGCAAGTGTCACGCGGAAAGCCTGCTGCATTATCGCGACACTTACCACGGCAAGGCGATGGCGCTTGGCAAGACGAACGTGGCCTCCGATGTGGCCGCCTGCTACGATTGCCACGGCCATCACGATGTCCTGCCCGTGAGCAATCCGGAGTCCCACCTTTCCAAGGAAAACATCGTGGAGACCTGTGCGAAATGCCACCCCGGCGCGACGGTGGGCTTCACCAAATACATCCCGCACGCCAATCCGCTGGACGGAGAAAAATACCCGTCGCTCAACATTACCTTCCTGCTGATGACCGGGCTGCTGCTGGGTGTCTTCACGTTCTTCGGAGCCCACACGCTGATGTGGCTGGGCCGCTCGGTATGGCTCTACCGCCACGACTCCAAGACCTATCGCGAGGCGAAATTCCAGGTTCAGAAGGACGACGTGTGGTTCACCCGGTTCGCGCCATTCGAGCGCTTCCTGCACTTCCTGGTGGTGACCAGTTTCCTGCTGTTGGTGATCACCGGCATGCCGCTCAAGTTCTACTACACCGACTGGGCGAAAACGATCTTCTCGATCCTCGGCGGAGCGGAAACCGCGCGCATGCTCCACCGCTTTGGTGCGATCGTCAGCTTCACCTATTTCGCCCTGCACCTGTGGGACCTAACGGTTTCCTGCTGGAAAAACCGCGGCGTGGCGCGCGATCCGGAAACCGGAAAATGGGAATTGAAGCGTCTGATCGCCGCTGTTTTCGGGCCGGATTCCATGCTGCCCACCATGCAGGATTGGCGGGACTTCGTCGCCCACAACAAGTGGTTCTTCGGCAAGGGACCCAAGCCGCAGTTCGACCGCTGGACGTATTGGGAGAAGTTCGACTACTTCGCCGTGTTCTGGGGCATGTTCGCCATCGGCATCTCGGGCCTGATCATGTGGTTCCCGCAGTTCTTCACCAGTTTCCTGCCCGGCTGGGTGATCAACATCGCGCTCATCGTGCACTCGGACGAGGCGTTGCTGGCCGCCGGTTTCATCTTCACCATCCATTTCTTCAACACCCACTTCCGGCTGGAGAAATTCCCGATGGATACCGTGATCTTCTCCGGCCGCATCTCCAAATCCGAGATGCTCCACGAGCGCAAGCGCTGGTATGACCGTCTCGTCGCCACCAATCGCATCGACCGCCATCTGGTCAAGGACGAGTGGGAACGCTGGCAGAAGATCGCCCGGCCCTTCGGCTTCGCCTTCTTCGGCATAGGACTCGTCCTGCTGGTGCTCATCATCTACGCGATGGTCACCCGCCTGGTGCATTAGTTTCTAACAAAAAATTCCGTCATGAAAGCGACCGGGTCCGGGCAGTGGGTTTCACGAATAAACCGCCTTCTGCTGCCGGGGTGCTGTCTGATGTTCCTCCTGTCCGCAGCGCTGCCTGCGGCGGAGGAACTCATCCCGGACGAGAACTGTCTGGAGTGCCACAGCGACAAGGACCTCACGATGGAGAAGGACAGTGGTGAGGTCTCACTGTTCGTGGATGAACAAAAAATCCGCGCCTCGGTGCATGGCAAGAACCAGTGTGTCGAGTGCCACCGCGATCTGACCGCCGAACATCCCGACAATGAAAAACCGGCGCAAAAGGTGGACTGCGCCCAGTGCCATGAGAAGCAGTCGGTGAGTTTCGGAGCCAGCGTGCACGGTCTCGCCCAGCGCGCCGGCGACGAGTCTGCGGCAGGCTGCACCGACTGCCATGGCACCCACGAGGTGTTTGCCCACGGATCGGAAAAGTCGTCCACCCATTTCCAGAAGCTGTCGGAAACCTGCGGCGAGTGCCACTCCCGGGAAGCGGAGGACGTTGCGGCCAGCGTCCACGGCAAGGCCACCGGCAAGGGCATCCTCGAAGCCCCGACCTGCATCCATTGCCACGAGGAGCACCGCATCGGGTCACTGGCTGGGAGCTCCGCCCTGCGCAAGGTGGGAGACACGTGCAGCCGCTGCCACGAGTCCGAGCGCATCAATACCAAGTTCGGTCTGCCATCGGACCGGGTGAGTTCGTTTTCGGACAGTTACCACGGGCTCGCCATCAAGGGAGGGGCCGCCAACGCCGCGAACTGCGCGAGTTGCCACGGCTACCACAAGATCCTGCAATCCACCGATCCTGAGTCATCGATCCACAAGGACCATCTGGTCGAAACCTGCGGCAAGTGCCACCCGGGTGCCGGTGAAAATTTCGCGCTGAGCACGATTCATACGGTAGATTCCGCCGATGGTGATCTCGGATCGGTAATCAACCACTGGGTGCGCATCGGCTATCTGGCGCTCATCTTCGTCGTCATCGGAGCTCTCCTTCTCCACAACCTGATGTCATGGCTGCGGGCACTGCGGGAATGGTATCACTCGCGCGGCGAGACGGTGCTGCGCATGAACCTCCACCAGCGCCTTCAGCACTTCGTCCTGGTGCTCAGTTTCGTGATTCTCGCGCTCAGCGGCTTCGCGCTGAAATACCCGGATTCCTGGCTCGCCTGGTTGTTCGGTTCGGACGAGGCGGTGCGGCGCTGGGTGCACCGCGCCTCCGGCGTGATCATGCTGGCCGGCGGCCTGTGGCACGTCATCTACGCCGTCTTCACCCACGATGGCCGCCAGTTGGTGAAGGATTTCCTGCCGAAAACCCAAGACGTCCGCGACCTGTTCGGCAACCTGCTCTATTTTGTCGGCAAGAAACCCCATCAACCGCGCTTCGGTCGATTCGGCTATGCCGAAAAACTCGAATACTGGGCGGTCGTCTGGGGCACCGTGATCATGGGCGTCACCGGGCTGATGATCTGGCTCAAGATCGACGTCACCCGTTTCTTCCCGCGCTGGGTGGTGGACGTGGCCGTCACCATCCACTTCTACGAGGCGATTCTCGCCTGCCTCGCCATCATCGTCTGGCATTTCTACCATGTGCTCTTCGCACCGGGCACTTACCCGATGAACTTCGCCTGGTGGGATGGCAGGGTTTCCAAGAAATGGCACGAGGAGGAGCACCCGCTGGATACCACCGGTCCGGATGCGGATGCGGAAAAAGACCACCGAGACTAGATTTTTCAAATTCCCGGAAACTCGGCCATGACAAACCGGCCGGCTTCCCTACACTCCCGGGCGTGAGCTACCAGGTCTTCGCCCGGAAATACCGACCCAAAACCTTCGACGATGTCCTCGGTCAGGACCATGTCGTCCGCACGCTGCGCAATGCGATCGCCCAGAAGCGCCTCGCCCACGCCTATCTTTTCGTCGGCCCGCGCGGCACTGGCAAGACCTCCACCGCCCGCATTCTCGCCAAGGCTCTCAACTGCACCGGCGGCCCGAAAGCCGAGTTCGACCCCGACGAGGACATCTGCATCGAGATCGCCGAAGGCCGCTCGCTTGACGTGCTCGAAATCGACGGTGCCTCCAACAACGGCGTCGAGCAGGTGCGCGAGTTGCGCGAATCCGTGCGCTTTGCCCCGGCCCGCGGGCAGTTCAAAATCTACTACATCGACGAGGTCCACATGCTTTCCAACGCGGCCTTCAACGCGTTGCTCAAGACACTGGAGGAGCCGCCGCCGCATGTGAAATTCATCTTCGCCACCACCGAGGCGAACAAGATCCTGCCCACCATCCTCTCGCGCTGCCAGCGTTTCGACCTGCGGCCCATTCCCACCGAGTTGATCGCCAAGCACCTGCTGCACATCGCCAGTGAGGAAGGCATCAAGCTCGATCAAACCGCCGCCTGGGCCATCGCCAAGGGCGCGGACGGCGGCATGCGCGACGCCCAGTCGATGCTCGACCAGCTCGTCGCCTTCTGCGGCGATGCCATCACCGAGGAAAACGTGCTCGATGTCTTCGGCTTCACCTCGCGGGAAAAGGTCGCAGCGCTCACCAAAACCCTGCTCGCCCGCGACACGCCCGCCGCGCTCTCACTGATCCAGAAGGAGGCGGAAAGCGGCCGCGAGCTGTCCCAGTTGTTAGGCGAACTGATCGGCTGCCTGCGTGCGCTCCTGGTCGCCAAGCTGGATCCATCCGCCGATGGCGAGGGCATCCCGGCCGAGCTCTGGCAGGACCTGCTGCAAGCCGCCAACAACTGCCAGCCCGACCGCATTCTCGCCGCCATCGACGTCTTCGCCGAAGCCGAAGGGCGGATGAAATGGGCCACCAACAAGCGGCTGCATTTCGAGCTCGGCGTGATCAAGGCCATCCAGACGCTCGGTGAAGTCCGCATCACCGATGTGATCAACGCGCTCACCCGTGGCGCGGACATGCTCGCTCCGGAAAGTGACGCGGCTTTGCCAGTGCCAAGCCCGGTTTTCCAAGAGCCCCCTGCCCCAGTGGTGCCAACACCCGCCGCGCAGCCCAAAGCCGCCGCCAGCGGGCTCACCGCATTTGATCTGCTCATCGAAGCCGCGCCCGAGGAAAGCACGCCACCGCCCGCGCCGGAGCCGCCGCCGTGGAAAGAAGATCCCAAACCCGCAGCCCCACCCGAACCCGCCCCAAAACCACCGGCTGAAGATCCGTTCTATCAGGATCCCCTCGTCCAGGCCGCCATCGAAAAATTCGAGGGCAAGGTGGTATCCGGGTAAACGCTGAAAACTGAAATGCTGAGAAGCTTGAATTTTTATCCACTCTTATGAACATCGCCAAACTCATGAAACAAGCCCAGCAGATGCAGGCCGGGCTCGCCGCCAAGCAGGAGGAACTCGCCCTTCAAACCGTCGAATCCACAGTCGGCGGCGGCAAGATCACCGTCACCGCAAATTGTGCCGGTGATGTGCTCGCCATCAAGATCGACCCCTCGGTGGTGGACCCATCCGATGTCGAGTTCCTCGAAGAACTCGTCCTCAAGGGCGTGCAGGAAGCCATCCAAACCGGCAAGGACAAGGCTGCCGCGGAAATGAAAAAGCTCACCGGCGGACTCGGCATTCCGGGGCTCTAGAATTTCAAATTTCAAATTTGAGATTTCAAATTTCCAGCCATGCACACGCTCCACCGCCGCCTTGGATGGACCTTGGTGGGGCTTTCACTGGCGCTCCATCTCGTCACGGTTTTCTGCTACTCGCGGCAACCGGACCGTTTCGCGGCCTTCAGCGTGTTGCCCATCTGGGTCTGGGGCGGCATCGGACTGCTGCTTTGCATGGTGGCGTTTTATTTCCTGCGTGCCTCGCTCTCGCTCGTGATGACCGCGGTGTGGGCGGTCACCCTGCTGGTGGGGGCCGATGAGGCCCGCGTGCTCGCCAATTTCGGAAAATCCAAACCCCAGCCAGGAGCCGCCGCACCGCATCAAGGGGCGCCCGTCCTGCGGGTGGCCACCCTCAATTGCGCGCTCTTCCGCTACGGGGATCCCGCGCCGGATATCGCCGCGTGGCAGCCGGACATTGTCCTGCTGCAAGATGCCTATCCGCACCATGTCCGCCTCGTGGCGGATGCGCTCTACGGTGGCCGCGGCGATTACCGCTGTCACACCACTTCCAAGGGTGGTGTGGGCATCGCAACCCGCTGGAAAATCCAGCGGGAAGTCCGCAACCCCGGCCTGCGCAGCCAGCAAGTGACCATCGAAATGCCAGACGGCAGGACTTTGGAAATCATCAACGTCCATTTGCTGACCGCCGCCACGGACCTCACGTTCTGGCACCGCCACGCCTGGCGCGAGCACCGGGTCAACCGCGCCATCCGTCAAAGGGAACTCACCACCGTCCGGCAGGTGTTGGAACAAACCACCAACTTCCCCAACACGCCCACCTTGTTAGGCGGCGATTTCAACGCCAGTGCCACGGATGTGGTGCACCGCCAGCTTGCCGCGGATTTCATCGATGCCTTCGCCACCGCCGGCACCGGCTGGGGTAACACCTATCAGCGCCGGTTCCCGATCCTGCGGATCGACCAAATCCACAGCACGCGGCACTTTTCCCCTGTGCGCTGCCGCACCGTCACCACCCGTCACAGCGACCACCGCATGGTCGTGGCGGATTTCATCGTGAGGTAGCGGATTGCGGCTACACGCCTTTTTCCACGGCTTCGGCGATGGCCTTGATGGTTTCCCCGGATTCGGTTTCCACCAGCGGCCGCTCGAGCATGTCCTCGTAGATCTCGATGTAGCGGCGCGCCACCTCCTTGTGGCTGAACTCCTGCGCGCTCTCGATCATCACCCGGCTCAGCTCCCGCTCGCGGACTTCCGTAGGCAGCGCGTGGAATTCCATCGCGCGGTCGATCGCCCAGCGCAGCCCGTCGGAACTGTAATGGTCGAAATGGAAACCGTTGCCCTTCGAGTGCTCCGCATCAAGCTGGCGGATCGTGTCATAGAGTCCGCCGGTGGCGTGGACCACCGGCAGCGAGCCGTAAAGCGGCGAGGTCATCTGCGGCAGCCCGCAGGGCTCGAAGAGCGAGGGCATGAGCATGAAGTCCGAGGCCGCGTAGGCCAGGCGCGAGAGCCGCTCGTCGAAATCCACCACCGAGACGCGCTCGTGCAGGTCGAAGGCGGCGACGATCTGCTCGAAAAACTGCTGGTGCGGGCCGTTGGCCACCACCACCACTTGGAGATCGCGGTGCCAGTAGTCGGAAACGATCTGATAGAGAATATCGGTGAGCAGTTGCGGGCCTTTCTGAACGGGATCGAGCCGCGAGGGCCAGAAGAAGACAGGCGCGTTTGCATCCTGCTTGAGCTGGAGTTCGCGCTGGAGTGCGAGCTTGTTGGCGGCCTTTCCTTCCAGCACATCCTTGGCGGTGAAATTGCGCACCAGCGCGTCATCGGTGGCCGGATCGTAGGAAACATCCGGCGCGTTGAGGATGCCGGCCGAGCAACCGGCGAAGTATTTGTTTCGCAGCTCGGCACGCACCGAATCCGGCACCACCGAGTGCCAGCCCTCGACGATTTCCCACAGGAAACGCGGGCTCACGGTGTTGATGTAGTGGGCGGCGAAAATGCCGGAGGTCAGCAGGTCCACCGGCACATGGGAGCGGGCGTGGTCGTAATTCCCGGGCGTCCCGCAGAAATAGAGATTCATCCAGAACTCCGCGGCATCGATGCCGAACTCTTCGATTTGCGCCAGCGACACCTGCCGCGTGTGGATGTTGTGCACGGTGAACAGGCTCTTGATCCCACGCCGCCGCGCCATGCCCGGAATCAGCGCCGTCATCCAGTCGTTGCAGTGGATCAGGTCCGGCCGCACGCGTGGGATGATGTGGTTGATGACCTCCCGCTGGAACACCAGCGCGATGCGCATCGATTCCTCCGAGTAGTTGCTGTAAACCTGCTCGCGGTAGTAGAAAATCCGGTCCTCCGCCAAGTGGATGTGGGAATCCGGCAGCACCTCATGATATTTTCTCAACTCCTTGTCGTGGAGATTGAAGACATCGCCTTGGAACATCCGCCGGTAGTTTGGCAGCGCCACGTGCACGTCCGCACCGAGCTCGAAGAGCGCGGAAACCAGCGAGGCCGAGACGTCCGCCAAGCCACCCGCCTTGGCGGACATGCGCTGCGTCATGTTTCCCATCCCCTGCGGCAGATAGGTAATCTCCGGAGTGACGATCAGGATCCGGGGCTTGCTTGGCTTGACTTTGGCAGACATCGGTTGGAGGGGACGTTAGGGGAAAAGCATCTGAAGGCAGCTTGGGCAAATCCCGTGCCAGCTGCCACACCAATCTTTTAATTGGCGAAAAATCTTTGCTCCCAAGGGGCTCATCAAAACCTGCCCTCCGCCAGATGCCGGATGCAGAATTGCGACCAGGTTTCCAAATCCCCGAAGCGCGCGCCATTGAGCTCCGCCAGCGGCATGAAGTCCAAATCCGCCAGCGCCTCCTCGCGGGACGTGACTGCGGCGGACTTCAGCTCCACCAAATGCACGATCCCGAGGTGCACCTGGCCCACCGGGTTGGAATCATCATTGAGCAGCGCGATGATGCGGTGCCCGTGCTCCTCCGGAAGATCCAGCTCCTCCTCGATCTCACGGGTCACGGCGGCGTGATAGGCGCCCGGCCCGGTCTTGCCGCCGCCGGTATCCACCGGGTTCACATGGCCGCCCACGCCGACCGAAATTTTCGCGTGCAAGCGGCTTTCGCCACCCGATTTCCCGCGAGTGTAGTGCAGGATCCGGTCGCCGCAGCGGAACACGCAATAAGGGATCAACTGCTTGTGCGACGGGTCCTCCTCGGCTGCCGCCCGGTCCATGAAAAAATGATTCGCCGGATCCAGCAGACGGGCCACCGCCGCGTCCAGGCCTTCCGTCCGGATGCCCTCAAAGGTTCCGATTTCATCCAACAGCGCCCGTGGCACCACCAGCACTTGCTCGCCCGCGTATTTCGACATGCGCCGGAGCATAGTGCCCGCCACCCGCTGGCAAAGTGAATTGTGAGGTGGACCCTCTTCTGCACCCAACCGCCCTGCCAATCAGGCATTCCCGGCACACGCGATCACGTGATTCCGTGCGTCCGCTTTTGTGGCATGCTTCTGCTGTCTTCAGATCTTCCGGATCCCGGACGCAAACTCAACCCACACCACCAGTCATGAAACGGTCCCCTAC
>Ga0209391_10000357_pt1 | contig 20915 bp, 20 predicted proteins | sample PPLLak3March2015_FD_187246 | JGI IMG/M metagenome (GOLD analysis project Ga0209391, IMG submission 187246) | Freshwater sediment microbial communities from Prairie Pothole Lake near Jamestown, North Dakota, USA - PPLs Lake P7 Core (1) Depth... | ecosystem: Environmental > Aquatic > Freshwater >...
CACGTCGCGCCGCTCGGCATGCGCTTCTACACGGGCACGCAGTTTCCCGCCGCGTATCGCGGGCAGGTGTTCATCGCCGAGCACGGCTCGTGGAATCGCAGCAGGAAGATCGGCTATCGCGTGATGCTGGTGCGGCTTGACGTCAACGGCAAGGCGCTCGCCTACGAGCCGTTCGCCCAGGGCTGGCTCGACGGCGAGCGGGCGTGGGGGAGGCCGGCCGACGTCTCGATCGGGCCGGATGGCTCGCTCTTCGTCTCCGACGACGGTTCGGGCACGATCTACCGCATCCGCTATCGCGGCGGTTGAGCCGCCGATAGGGCGAGGCCGCCGCCGGAGTTCGCGGCGGCGGCTCGCGTGAGTTCAGTACGGTGCGTAGCGGTAGGGTGCCGCCTGACGATAGGGCGTGGCCGGGTAGTACGGCCGGTAGGCGACCGGCGCCGGCGCGTAGTACGCGCGGTAGGGCCGATGGGGACGGTAGACGACCCTCGGGGCCACGTACACCGGCGCCGGCAGGATCACGGGCGCCGGCGCAAAGGTGCCGTATACGGGTGCGCCGCCGTAGTAGCCGACGCCGAAGCCGGCGTTGCCGACACTGACGGCGTAACCCGGCCCGCCGAACGTTACGTTGAAATGCTTGTTGTCGGCGCTCGCGGCGGACGGGTACGCGAGGGCGATCGCGACCGCCGCGGTGGCGGCGAGGGTGGCGGTGGTCTTCATCGTGGGTCTCCGGTGGAACGGCGTCCGCGGCGCGGTGCCTTCATTGCCGGTAACGCAGGCCGCCGGGCAGGGTTGACGGGCATCCCGGCCTGTTACAACCGGCAACAGTTGGCTATCCTTGCCGGGTCTGCCCCTGCCGACCGCGCGGGTACCGCGATCGTCGCGGTGCCGCGACGAAACCGTTAACGCGCCAACGCCCGTCCCCGTGATCCTCGTGGAGAACTCTCGCATGTCCCTCCTTCGCGTTCCGGCGCGCATCGCCACGTACCTAGCTGCATTGCTCACTGCGCTCGCGGCCGCCGCGCCGGCGCTCGCCGCCAACCTGACGATCGGCCTCGGCACCGACGTGACGGCGATCGACCCGCACTACCACAACCTGACGCCGAACAACAACGTGGCGGCGCACCTGTACGGCTACCTGGTCGAGCGCGACGAGAAGTCGAGGACGGTGCCCGGGCTCGCCACCGAGTGGAAGGCGATCGACCCGCTGACCTGGGAGTTCAAGCTGCGCCGTGGCGTCAAGTTCCACGACGGCAGCGAGTTCACTGCCACCGACGTCGTGGCCTCGATCGAGCGCGTGCCGAAGGTGCCGAAGAGCCCGTCGCCATTCACCGCCTACACCAAGCAGATCGCGAAGATCGACGTCGTCGACCCGTACACGATCCGCTTCCGCACCGCGACGCCCTATCCGCTGATGCCGTCGGACATGACGCAGGTGGCGATCATCAGCAAGGCGCACGCGGCGGCCTCGACCGACGATTTCAACAGTGGCAAGGCGGCGATCGGCACGGGACCGTACAAGCTCGTGCGCTACGCCAAGGGCGACCGCATCGAGCTCGCCCGCAACGACGCTTGGTGGGGCGGCAGGACGCCCTGGGAGAAGGTGACGCTGCGCATCCTGCCGCAGGACGCGCCGCGGGTGGCGGCGGTGCTCGCCGGCGACGTGCAGGTCATCGAGAACGTGCCGACCGCCGACGTGGCGAAGCTCCGCACGAACAAGCAGCTCACGATGTACAAGGCCATCTCCGACCGGCTCATCTACCTGCACCTCGACAGCGACCGCGACGCGTCGCCGATGGTCACCGACAAGGCGGGCGCGCCGCTCGCGAAGAACCCGCTGAAGGACGCGCGCGTGCGCAAGGCATTGTCGAAGATGATCAACCGCCCGGCGATCGTCGAGCGGGTGATGGAGGGCGAGGCGGTGATGGCGGGGCAGCTCGTGCCGGACTTCCTGTTCGGCGCGACGAAGAACCTGTCGGTCGAGAAGTTCGATCCCGACGGCGCGAAGAAGCTCCTCGCCGAGGCCGGCTGGCCCGACGGCTTCGGCATCACCATCCACTCGCCGAACAACCGCTACGTCAACGACGAGCAGATCGCGCAGGCGGTCGCGCAGATGCTGACGCGCGGCGGCATTGCGACCAAGGTCGTGGCGATGCCCTCGGCCACGTTCTTCCCGCAGGCGACCGACCTCAAATTCAGCCTGATGCTGCTCGGCTGGAGCACTGGCACGGGCGAGGCGTCGTCCTCGCTCAAGGCGCTGCTCATGACCTACAACCGCGACAAGGGCTTCGGCACCGCCAACCGCGGCCGCTACAGCAACACCAAGGTCGACGCGCTGACCGAGGACGCGTTGCAGACCGTCGACGACGTGAAGCGGGAGGCCTACCTGCAGCGCGCGACCGAGATCGCGATCGCCGACACCGGCATCATCCCGCTGCACTTCCAGGTGAATCTGTGGGCGGCGCGCGACGGCATCGTCTACACGCCGCGCCTCGACGAGCAGACGCACGCGCATCGGATGAAACCAAAGGGCTGACGCCCCGCACCGGCCCCTAATCGGCGCACACCAGCCGGTACCCGACGCCGATCTCCGTGACCAGATGGCGAGGACGCAGCGGATCCGGTTCCAGCTTGTCCCGCAGCTGCTTCACGTAGATGCGAAGGTAGTGGGTATCGCTGGCGTGGCTCGGTCCCCAGACCTCGGCCAACAGCTGGCGATGGGTGACCACCATGCCGAGATGCCTGGCCAGTGCCGCGAGCAACCGGAACTCGATCGGCGTGAGATGCAGAGGCGCCATGTCGCGCGTCGCTGTCCGCCGCTCGAGATCGACGACGGCCTGGTCGAAGTGGAGGACGACACTGCCGGCCTGTGAGCGAGCCGCGTGCCGCAGCGCGACCTTGATACGAGCCAGCAACTCACGGATGCCGAAGGGCTTGGTCACGTAGTCGTCGGCACCGGCCTCGAAGGCATCGATCTTCGAGCGTTCCTGCGTGCGCGCGGAAAGGATCAGGATGGGCACCGTGGACCACTGCCGGACCTGCCGCACGACCTCCACGCCGTCGAAATCGGGAAGGCCGAGGTCGACGATCACGACATCGGGCTTGTGCGTGCCGGCGTCGATGACTCCGCGCCTGGCCGTCGAGGACTCCGCTACCCGATAGCCTTCGGCCTCCAGCGACGACCGCAGGAAGCGCCGGATCTCGGGCTCGTCCTCAACGACGAGGATCGTCGGTCGCGGGTCCATCGGCGCTTGCGGATGGCATCTCGGCGGGGATCTCCGGCGTTCGCTCGAGGGGCAGGCTGATCCGGAACGTCATGCCGCCGCCCGGCGTGCGCTCCGCCCAGCAGTCGCCGCCGTGCAGCCGCACGATGGCGCGGCAGATGGCGAGCCCGAGACCGACGCCACCGGCGGTCCCTTCCATCGAGCCGTGCTGGAACTTGCGGAACATCCGCTTCAGGTCAATGTCCGCGACATCGCCACCGTGATCCTCGACGGACAGCACCAGCCGCTGCCCGTCCACCTTGGCCCGCAGCCTGACGATCGTCCCCGAAGGCGTGTGCTTCGCCGCGTTCTCGAGCAGGTTGCCGAGTGTCTGCTCGATCAGAGCGGCGTCGACGCGCACGAGAGGCAGGTCACCCGGGATATCGACGATCAGCCGGTGAGCAGCGAGGCGGTCGCTCAGCCTGCGCACCGCCGAGTCGGCGACGTCGACCATCGACGTCCAGTCTCGCTCGACCCTGATCGCTCCCGTGTCGAGGCGCGTCATCTGCAGCAGCTTGCTCACGCGCTCGGAGAGGTCGCGCGACTGGTCGAACACGCTGCGGGCGAGCGCCTGCCGCGCCTCGGGCGGCATCCGCTCCCCGGACTCGACCAGCGTCGAGGACGCGCCCGCCACCACGGCGAGCGGCGTGCGCAAGTCGTGCGAAATCGAGGCGAGCAGGGCACTGCGGATGCGTTCCGTTTCCGCCTCGATCTCGAGCAGCGCCTGCGCGCGTGCCTGGTGGCGAACGCGCTCGACAAGCCTGGAGATGATCAGCCCGACACCCAGCATGATGGCGAACGTCAGCACGTACTGGGCATCGTGGACGGTGAACGTGCCCTCGGGCGGTACGAACAGCACGTCGAACGCGGCGACGCACAGGACCGACGCCGCGATCGCCGAGCCGCGCGGCTGGTAGAGCGCGACCAGTACGACGGCAAGCAGGTAAACCATCGCGATATTGACGAGGTCGAACCGCCCGCGCATCGCGAATCCGGCGAGCGTGGCCGCCACGGCCGCCCCCACCGCCCACGCATACCCGGTCCACGCACTTCTCATGGCGTCATGATGCGATGGAACCGCATAAAGAGCCCGTAAAGATTCGGGTCTTCGAGTAGCGGGCAGGCTTCGGCGGGTCTAGATTCTGGGGCCATGAATGACAACGCAACCGTCACCTCGCCTATCGTGGCGAGCGAGAACGACCGCACGCGACAGTCGACGGCAGGCCTGGCACTGCTCGCGTTGGGCGTAGTCTACGGCGACATCGGCACGAGCCCGCTGTACGCGGCCAGGGAAACGTTCAGTCCGGCGCACGGCATCCCCCTGACCGTTGAAAACGTGCTGGGCGGCGTCTCTGCGATCTTCTGGTCATTGATGATCGTCGTGTCGCTCAAGTACGTCACCCTCATCCTGCGCGCGAACAATCGCGGCGAAGGCGGCATCATGGCGTTGCTGGCGCTCGCGAGTTCCGGGATTGCGGATCGGCCGCGCCTGCGGCGATGGCTGCTGTCCATCGGCGTGTTCGGCGCCGCGCTCTTCTACGGCGACGCCGTGCTCACCCCGGCGATCAGCGTGCTGTCGGCGGTCGAGGGCCTCGAAGTCGGAACCGCCGCGTTCAAGCCGTACGTGGTGCCGATCGCCGTGGGAGTTCTCGTCGCGCTGTTTGCGATCCAGAGGCACGGAACGGGCGTGGTGGGCTTGCTGTTCGGACCGGTGTGCCTGCTCTGGTTTGCAGCCCTCGGCGTGGTCGGACTCTGGAACATCGGCAAGGCTCCGGGGATCCTCGCCGCGCTCGACCCGTCACATGCGATCCGCTTCGCGACGTCGCATGGCGTCGCCTCGTTCGTCGTGCTCGGCTCGGTGCTCCTGGCCATCACGGGCGCCGAGGCGCTGTACGCCGACATGGGCCACTTCGGCAAGCGAGCCATCCGGATCGCCTGGTTCGGCGTCGCCGCACCGGCGCTGGTGCTCAATTACTTCGGCCAGGGTGCGCTGCTGATGACGCACCCGGAGGCGATCGAGAACCCGTTCTACCTGTCCTTCCCCGACTGGGGGCTCTATCCGATGGTCGCGCTGGCGACGGCGGCGACGGTCATCGCCTCGCAGGCGACGATTTCCGGTGCGTACTCGATGACGCAACAGGCGATCCAGCTCGGGTACCTGCCGCGCATGTCGATCCGGCATACGTCGGCACGCACCATGGGCCAGATCTACGTCCCGGCGGTGAACTGGGTGCTGCTCTTCGCCGTGCTTGCCGCCGTGGTGGGATTCGGGTCGTCTTCGCGACTGGCCTCGGCCTACGGTGTCGCAGTCATGGGCACGATGGTCGTCACCACGATCCTGACGTTCTTCGTCGTGCGCTACCAATGGGGCTACCCGCTGCTGGCGTGCGTGCTGCCCACTGCCTTCTTCCTGATCATCGACCTGACGTTCTTCTCGGCGGCCATGCACAAACTGCTCGACGGCGGATGGTTCCCGCTGGCACTGGGAGCCGCCATCTTCGCGCTCATGGTGACCTGGCGTGGCGGCAGGGAACGGCTCCTGACGCAGCTCCGCGGCTCGTCGGTGCCGATAGCCGGGTTCCTCGAGTCATTGGGAGCCTCTGCGCCGCAACGGGTGCCAGGCACGGCGATCTTCCTCACTTCCACCCCGGACTCGACGCCGCATGCGTTGCTGCACAGCCTCAAGCACTACAAGGCGCTTCACGGGTGCAACGTGTTCCTGACTGTCGAGTACGAGGACATTCCCGCGGTCGACCCGGAACGACGGGTGAGCTGCGAGCCATTCGGAAACGATGCGTGGCGGGTACTCGCACGCTTCGGATTCATGGAGCGCCCCGACATCATCGGCGCGCTCGAACGGTGCGCCCCGTTTGGCCTGCAACTCGAGCCGATGGAAGCCTCGTATTTCCTCTCGCGCGAGAAGATCGTCTCGATGCCGCATGCCGGACGCCTGCGGGCCTGGCGAGACCGGGTGTTCGCGGCCATGGCGAGGAACGCGACAAGCGCGCCGGACTTCTTCAACATCCCCGCGAACCGCGTCGTCGAGCTCGGCAGCCGGATCGAAATCTGACGTTGCGTGAGACCTGAGGGCGGCGCGCGCCTCCCTTGGCGACGGACTGCAACGATCGCAGCGCCCGCGCGGTACAGTAAGCCCCTTTTCCCGCACTCGCCAACCGCCATGAACGCTACCCATCCCTCCTGGCCCGCGGTCACGACCCCCTCGGCGCACTTCGTCGACGGCCGCTTCGTGCCGCCGGCGAGCGGCCAGACGCTGCCGATGATCGATCCGTCGGACGGCGCGCCGTTCGCGGCCATTGCCCGCGGCACGGCCGCGGACGTCGACGCGGCGGTGACGGCGGCGCAGCGCGCTTTCGAGGGCGCGTGGGGGCGGCTCGCGCCCGTCGAGAAGGGCCGGGCGCTCGCGCGCATCGCCCGCGCGATCGCTGACCACGCGGAGGAGCTCGCGCTGATCGAGGCGCGCGACTGCGGCAAGCCGTTGAAGCAGGCGCGCGCCGACGTCGTCGCCTGTGCCCGTTACTTCGAGTTCTATGCCGGCGCCTGCGACAAGCTGCACGGCGAGACGCTGCCGTATCCCGAGGGCTACACGGTGCTCACGTGGCGCGAGCCGCACGGTGTCACCGGCCACATCGTGCCGTGGAACTACCCGCTGCAGATCTTCGGCCGCTCGGTGGGTGCGTCGCTCGCCGCGGGCAACGCCTGCGTGGTGAAGCCGGCCGAAGACGCCTGCCTGTCGCTGCTGCGCCTCGTCGAGCTCGCGACGGCGGCGGGGTTGCCGGAAGGCGCGCTGAACGTCGTCACAGGCCTGGGCGCCGAGGCCGGGGCGGCGCTGGCCGCTCATCCCGGCATCCGCCACATGTCCTTCACCGGGTCGCCGCCGACGGGCGCCGGTGTCGCCAAGGCGTGTGCCGAGCGCCACTGCCCGGTGACGCTCGAGCTTGGCGGCAAGAGCCCGCAGATCGTGTTTGCCGACGCCGACCTCGACGCCGCACTGCCGGCGATCGTGAACGCCATCGTGCAGAACGCGGGGCAGACGTGCAGCGCCGGGTCGCGCCTGCTTGTCGAGGCTTCGGTCTACGAGACACTGCTCACGCGCCTGGGCGAACGGTTCGCCGCGCTCGCGACTGGTCCGGCGCTGGCCGATCTCGACTGCGGGCCGCTGATTCGCGCCTCGCAGCGCGACCGCGTGCGTGGTTTCCTTGAGGACGCGAAACGGGACGGCATCGCGCAGGTCGCGCAGGGCCGGGTCGCACCCGACGCACCGAGTGGCGGTTACTACGTACCACCGACGCTGCTGCGCGACGTGCCCTCCGGCCACCGCCTGACGTGCGACGAGGTGTTCGGCCCGGTGCTCGCGGCGCTGCCGTTTGCCGACGAGGCCGAGGCCATCCGGCTCGCCAACGCCACGGATTACGGGCTGGTGGCCGGCGTGTGGACACGCGACGGCGCACGCCAGCTGCGTCTTGCCCGTGCCGTGCAGTCGGGCCAGGTGTTCGTCAACAACTACGGCGCGGGCGGTGGCGTCGAGTTGCCGTTCGGCGGGGTCAAGCATTCCGGTCACGGCCGCGAGAAGGGCTTCGAGGCGCTCTACGGCTTCACGGCACTGAAGACCGTCGTGCTGCGGCACGGTTGAACGCGGCACTCACGCTGCGGTGCACCATCGGTGCGCTGCGGCGTCCAGGAAAACACGCATCCGTCGGGAACGCGATCGGCGTATGCTGGTCCCATCGAACGTGCGCACCGACTTCCCCACGACGGGTGCGCGATCGGGAGGGCATGGACATGCACCGCGGCACCTCGCAGAGCGCCGAAGCACAACTGAAGAGTTTCCTCGCGTCCCACCTGGATGCGCCGCAACGCGACGACATCGGCCCGCTGCTTGGCTTGGCGATGCTGTTTCTCGACAGCCCGGTCGCGGGCGAGCCCGAGCCTAGCGAATGGCGCGAGGCCGTGAGCGCAGCCCTGTCGGGCGGCACCGGGCCCGCCGGCCGGCGGCGGGGGGGGAAGCACGAGATCACGCGGCCCCCCCGGCCGCACTGACCGGGCCGGCCCGTCGTGTCGCTGCGCACGCGCGGCGGCGCGACTGCGCAGGTCCTGCTCGCGTTACACTTCGGTGACGTCCAATTGCCAGCGAGGCGTGGCAATCACGCCGCGCGCCCGACATGACCGTTCCCCGCAAGCCCAAGACCGCCACCACGCGTTCTCCGTCCCCTGCTCGCAAGACCCGCCGGTCCGATACGCGCGAATCTCGCGCCGGCGACGTCGCCCCGGCGCACACGCCGCAAACCATCGAGGCGTACGCGGTCGGCGAGGCAATCGACGCGGCGCAGACGTCGAAAGTCATCGCGCTGCGCGACATCGTCGAAGCGGCCGGGAACGGCAGCGCGGGCGAACTCGCGAAATCCCTGCGAGCAATCATGGCGGGCGCCTCGCCCGACGACGCGATCGCGTTGCGCAATGCGCTGATCGAGGCACCGGAGGCGGCGTTCGCGCGCCTGCCCGAGAATCCGGACGAGGAGCTTTCCCCGGACTGGAGAAGCGGCGCGTATCCCTACCGCAACCTGCTCTCGCGCAGGAGCTACGAAAGGCAGAAGTACCGGCTGCAGGTCGAGCTCCTGAAGCTCCAGGCGTGGGTCAAGGAGACCGGGCAGCGGGTGGTGATCCTGTTCGAGGGCCGCGACGCGGCCGGCAAGGGCGGCGCGATCAAGCGCTTCATGGAGCACCTGAACCCGCGCGGCGCGCGCGTCGTCGCGCTCGAAAAGCCGTCCGAGCTCGAGCGCGGGCAGTGGTACTTCCAGCGCTACGTGCAGCACCTGCCGACCGCGGGCGAGATCGTCCTTTTCGACCGCTCCTGGTACAACCGCTCGGGCGTCGAGCGCGTAATGGGCTTCTGCACCAACGACGAGTACATCGAGTTCATGCGCCAGGCGCCCGAGTTTGAGCGCAACCTCGTGAAGAGCGGCCTGCACCTCATCAAGTTCTGGTTCTCGGTGTCGCGCAAGGAGCAGCGCCGGCGCTTCAAGGAACGCGAGACGCACCCGCTCAAGCACTGGAAGCTTTCGCCCATCGACATGGCGTCGCTGGACAAGTGGGACGAGTACACGAAGGCCAAGGAGGCGATGTTCTTCCACACCGACACCGCCGACTCGCCCTGGACAGTGCTCAAGTCCGACTGCAAGAAGCGCGCGCGCGTCAACGCCATGCGCTACCTGCTGCACAAGCTGCCCTACACGAACAAGGACATCGAGCAGATCGGCGTGCTCGACCCGCTGCTGGTCGGGCGGGCGCACGTCGTCTACGAGCAGGGCGAGCGCCGCGCCGGAGCGTTGCTGTAAGCGTCGCGTGCGCCGGGCCTCACGGGCCCGAGTACGTGTAGCTGCAACTGCTGTTGAAGGTGAACGTGCCGGTCTGGCCGGTCCGGCTGAAGCTCACGTTGCCGCCGATCGCCCCGGTCGTGCAGAGGTCGGCGTCGATCCTGAGCCCGCTGACCTGGACCGAATAGGCGCCCACGGTGCTCGCGCCGGTGGTGTTGACCAGCACGCTGCCGTCCGCGGCCGGCACGACGGACGCATTGAGCCTCACGGCGACGTTGTTCGGGCTGGTTACGAGGTCGGTGGTGACCGTCGTCGTTCCCGTCGAGTTCAGGTTGATGCCGAGCGTGCCGCTGATCCCGAGGCCGTCGGGCAGCAGGAAGTTGGTCAGGGTCACGTTGATCGGCCCGGAGGTCGCACCCGTCGTCGCGCTAACAGCGAGGTTTGCCGTGGCCCGCACCGTGCCGTTGGCGACCAGCACGCCGCCCACCCTGACGTTGTTGAACGTAGCGGCGAGGGTTCCTGACAGGTTGGTGTCGGTGAGTACCACGTTGCTGAGCGACAGCACGACGCTACCCGACAGCGTAACGGACGTCGTGCCCTCCTGGACGGTGCATCCGCCGCCGTAGCTGACGTCGATCGTCAGGTTCGGCGGCAGGCTCGTCAGGTTGCCCAGCGGCGGCGTGCTGGTGACGGCCGGGCAGGTGCTCGCGGGGTTCATCAACGCAGCGAGCGCGGAATTGAGGACCACGCCGAGCTTGTCGACGTCGACGATGTCCCCGCTGACGAGGTTCAGCAGCGTGTTGACGTAGCCCGTGACCTCGACCTGGAACGCCGACGCGTTCGGTGGTGGTGGCGGTGCCGTGCCGGCCAGCGGGACGCAGGCAAAGACGCCGTTCGGTCCCGTGCCCTCGGGCAGCCACCCGGCCGCGATCATCGTCGCGCGCACCGAGGTGTGGATCGTGTAACGGTGGTTGGGCGCGCCGGACTTGCCGTCGTTGTAGAGCCGGTACAGCGGCATCGTCCCGCTCGGGCAGGACCCGGTCGCCGTGGGCATCATGTAGAACGCCGCCGGGGACTCGAGTTGCCAGACGCCTCCCGCGCTCAACCCCGGGCACTCGACCGGGTTGTTGCTGTAGAAGTGCGAGCTCCGCGGTGCGAACGTCTCGCTGAAGAAGCGGCAGACGTTGGTGATGCCCTGGTCGGGTCCGCCCCAGACCTTGAACGTGTGGCCGGTGGGAACCCAAGGTGGCAACCCGCCCGCGGCGAGGTGCGCGGCCTCGTCCGCGTACGCGGTGATGAAGTAATGGTTGAACCCCGGGTGATGGAACTCGGTGACCGTCACCTGCGCGGCGGTCGGCAGCGCTTTCGCGTTGGCGTCCGACAACATCGTAGTGATGCTCTTGCCCGGAACCGGACCCGCCTGCACCGCCGCGACGGCGGCGAGCCACATCGTCAGCAGTACCAGGATTCGCTTCATGATGACTCCTCTTCCACCGAGGCCGCCCGAGGGCGCGCGAAAGACTGCTTGCGATCATGTTTTGCACTTCCGCGCAGCCGCGTATTGACGCCTGTCATCGCCGTTGCGCGTTCCGCGCCTGTCGCAGGACATTCCGGGCAGGCGGGCGAGCCGTCTACCGAATAATCCGTGCATTACCGGCGCGTGCTTCGCCTCGTTCTCCCCGGGCCTCGCGTTGACACCACGAGTGCCCGGGTGGACGATGGCAAGTTGATGCTCACGAACGAGGCTCGCATGAGGCTTGCAGGCAAGGTCGCCGTCGTCACCGGCGCAGGATCGGGGTTCGGCGAAGGGATCGCAATCCGATTCGCGCAGGAAGGCGCGAAGGTGGTCGTGAACGACATCGACGCTGCCTCTGCAGCCCGGGTCGCCCGGGCCATCGTCGACGCCGGCGGGCAGGCGAGCGCGAAGCCGGGCGACGTGACGAAGGACGCCGATGTCGCGGCGCTGGTCGCACACGCGCTGGCGACGTATGGCGACCTGCACGTGTTCGTCAACAACGCGGGCGTCACGCATCGCAACCAGCCGATGCTCGACGTCGCCGAGGCCGAGTTCGACCGCATCTACGCGGTCAACGTGAAGAGCCTGTTCCTGACCGCGCGCCACGCGGTTCCGCACTTCCGCAAGAAGCGCGACGGCGTGTTCGTCACGATCGCCTCCACCGCAGGCGTGCGGCCGCGGCCCGGGCTCACCTGGTACAACGGCAGCAAGGGCGCCGCGATCGTCACGTCGCGATCGATGGCGGCGGAGCTCGCTCCCCACAACATCCGCGTCAACGTGATCAATCCCGTCGCCGGGGAGACGGCGCTGCTCGCGCAGTTCATGGGCGAGGACACGCCGGAGATGCGCGCGAAGTTCGTCGCATCGATTCCGCTCGGCCGACTGTCGCGGCCGTCGGACATTGCCACCGCCGCGCTGTTCTTTGCCTCCGACGAGGCCTCGTTCATTACCGGCGCCTGCCTCGAGGTCGACGGCGGGCGCTGCGTCTGAACGCTGCGATCAGCGCTGCGGCGTCACTGCCACCCGTTGGGCACGGCACGGCGGCGCGCGAGATGCACGAGCCCGCGCACAGGCGTAGGGTGCGCCGACCCCGATCTCGTTTCGCCCGGTCACTTCCCTTGCGGCTGCGCCTTCCAGTCGCGCGCGCGGCGCCTCGCTTCGTTGATCTCGTCCCCGCTCATGTTTGCGCTGACGTCGGTCATCGCGCGGGCGACGTCCATGCGCGTACCGCCGGCGGGCAGGCCGCGAAAGGCGATCTCGAACCACTTCAAGGCTTCGACGCTGTCCTTCGCCACGCCCGTGCCCGACGCGTGGAGAAGACCGAGGTTGAGCTGCGCGACGGGCATGCCTTGCTCGGCCGCGCGCCGGAACCACCTCGCCGCCTCGACCTCGCTCTTCGGCACGCCGACGCCGGCCGCATAGCTTGCGGCGACGTTGTACTGGGCAGCGGCATTGCCCTGGTCCGCCGCGAGCCGGAACCACTTGAACGCCGCGGCGTCGTCGCGCGCGACGCCCTTGCCGTCGGCGTAGAGATTGCCGAGCAGGTACTGCGCGGTGGGGTTGCCTGTTTCCGCCAGCGGCTGCCAGATCTCGGCCGCCTTGCCGAAATCCATGGCGCGGTACGCGACATAGCCGTCCTCGAGTGGGCTCGCCGCGACCGGGGTCGTGACGATCACCGCGATGCTCCAGGCGGCGACGAGACTTCGCAGCGGGACGTTCACCGAATCACTCGCTCCATGGGCGTGCGCCCGATGGGGTGAATGGTAACGGAACACGATCCGCGTCGATCGCGGCCGCTGCGTGCTTCGCCGGCCTGCTGCTGTTCACCAACGGCGCCGCGTCTGACCTGCGCTCGTTCGCATTGCGGGCATCGCAGATGTTGCGCGTGCCCAAGTCCGGCGATCGGAAATGATCGCCGGGTGTCGAGAAATGCGAAGCATCGGGCGGGTGGCTGCGCGAGCATGATCACATCGCCGGTCCGATGCCCGTCGCCAGGACGCTTGCCACGGCTTCCGCGGGCAGTGGCGACGTGAGTTCCTGACCGTCGTCAACGGCCTGACTTGGCGCGAGCGCACAGTGCGGGCGTAGCTTCCATCCCTTTGATGATCGAGGTACACACATGCGAAAGTCACACGTTGCCGTTCTCGTTGCCGCGCTGTTCGCGGCACCGCTCTTCGCGCAATCCGCCGCTCCGGCGCCCGCCGCCGCTCCGGCACCCGCGGTTGTCAAGACGCCCGCCGGCGGCACCATCAAGGCCGTCCAGCCCGGCCTGTTCGAAGTCGCCGGTCCGCGCGTCAACGACGTGATGGGTGCCGGCATCCAGAAGATCAGCGCGACGCCCGGCAAGGGTCTGCGCTCGATTGCGGTCCAGTCGCCGTGGGGCGAGAGCTATTTCGGCTGGCCGAAGAACGTGAAGCCGGTCCCGTTCACGATCACCACGGGCAAGCCGGCAGGGAGCGCGACGATCAGCGCGCCGGGCTTCACCCAGGCCAATGCAGCGGACTACAAGGCCGCGATCGAGGCGGTCGTTCCGTTCGCGATCGCCAGGACCAACGACAACAAGAACTGGATGCAAGGCTCCGGGCGATAGCGAGGCCGGCATGACGGCGATTCGCCAACTCCGAACCGCCGGCACCGATCCACAAGGAAGGCCCCCGGCGCGGAGCGGGGGCCACGCGGGGGCTTGCCATTTTGCCGCGAAGTCGCCATCGCGAGGTGCGGCTGCAGTTCCTGGGACCCCCGGTGCGAGCCGGGGGTCTTTGCATGTGCGTTCCAGGCGGGCGACGGATCGCCGCCATGGCGAGTTCGCGGAACGGCAACGCCGGTGCCCTCACCTCGATGCGAAGACCTTCGGCACCAGCGCGGCGACGAGCTCCACGCAGGCCTTCTGCAGAGGCGTGTCCGGCCGCTGCGCAGAGACTGCGATCGCGAGGGCACTCTTCAGCGTCGGCCGCACGATCGGCCGCGCGGTGAGCGCGCCCGGTGCCGCGCCCTCGGGCAAGGCCCGACGCGACAGGATCGCGTAGCCCAGTCCCTCGGCGACGAGGTCGACGATCGCGCCGATCGCATCGACCTCCAAGGTGACGTTCGGCCGCAGCCCCTTCGTCGCCAGACGCGACTCGACGAGCGTGCGAATCGCGTTCGGGCGCGCCGGCATGATCAGCGGGTAGCGGGGCAGCTCCCGCATCGGGACCGTCGCAGCCTCGCGCCGCCCCGAGCGCGGTCCGATCAGGCACAGATCCTCCTCGAGCAGCGGCGCGAGCTCGATCGCCGGCGTGGGCGTGAGGTTGTAGACGAGGCCGATGTCGGCACGGCCGACCTGCAACCACTCCTGGATCGTGGCGGACAGTCCCTCGACGATGCTGACGGTCGCCTTCGGGAAGCGCACGCGGAAGTCGCGCACGATCGGCGCCGTGAGCACGCGCGCGAGCGTTGGCGGCAGGCCGATGGCGACGTGTCCGACCGGCGTGCCCTTGACCTCGTCGACCTCGAGTCGTGCCCGTTCGACCTGTTGCAGGATGCCTCGTGCGTGTGCGAGCAGGCGCTTGCCCGCCTCGGTCGGCACCGCGCCGCGGCCGTTGCGCAAGAGCAGGCTCTGCCGCAGCTCCACCTCGAGGCTTCTGACCTGGCGGCTGATCGCCGGCTGGGCGACGCCGAGCATACGGGACGCACGCGAGAAACCGCCGAGGTCGACGACGGCGACGAAGTATCCGAGCTGCTTCAGGTCCACGGGCAGGCGGGGGAAGGTTGCATCGGAGCATGCCGTTCCAGCATAACTGCTAGTGTAGCAATAGCGGTTTCGCAGGTGGCTCCGCGGAGTGCACACTTCGTCGCATTCATGCCTGCGCACGTTCCCCCCTCGACCGAGCTTCCGTGACCGCCCCGCTCAAGATGGTCTCGTCGATGGCGACGCGCCAGGTGCTTGCCGAGCTCGCTGCCGCGTTCGAGACGTGCTCGTCACAGGCGGTCGAGCTCGAGTCGGTCGGCGGTGTGGACGCCGCGAAGCGCGTGCGCGCCGGCGAGGCGTTCGACGTGGTGGTGCTCGCATCCGACGTCATCGACAAGCTGGAGGGGGAAGGCCGTATCGTCGCTGGGAGCCGCGTCGACCTCGCCCGCTCCGGCGTGGCGGTGGCCGTTCGTGCGAGCGCGCCGCGTCCGGACATCGGTTCCGAGGACGCGCTGCGGCGCACGGTGCTCGCCGCGCGCACGGTTGGCTACTCGACGGGACCGAGCGGGGTCCAGCTGGCGGCGTTGTTCCAGCGCTGGGGCATTGCGGACGCAATCCTTCCGCGCACGGTGCAGGCGCCGCCGGGCGTTCCGGTCGGATCCCTGGTTGCCGGAGGCTCGGTGGAGCTCGGGTTCCAGCAACTTGCGGAGCTCATGCACCTCGAGGGTATCGACATCGTGGGGGCCCTTCCGGACGCGATCCAGATCGTGACCACCTTCTCGGGGGGCGTAGCCGAGTCGTCCGCCCGCCGCGATGCGTCGCGCGGGCTGCTCCTGTTCATGGCCTCGCCGGCAGCCGCCGCGGCGAAGCGGCGCCACGGCATGGAGCCGGCGTGACGGGTGAAACGTCGCGGGGCGCACGCGGAAGCGGTCATGCTGTACCGGCATAACTGCTAGTGCAGCCATAGCGCTTTTCAATCACGGTGCCGAGGTGCACACTGAATCGAACGATGGGTGGTGAGGCGCCGCCCAAGGTCAGCACGTCGCCACTGAAGGAGGAGGCATGAGCGAGTACGGAAAGGTCGGCGTGGCAGTGCGCAATATCCGCCGCGCCGACTTTCACGCCGTCGAGGCGCTCGGCCGCCACGGCGTGGCGACGATCCACGAGGCGCAGGGCCGCACCGGACTGCTGAAGCCGTACATGCGGCCGATCTACCCCGGCGCCGCCGTCTGGGGCTCGGCACTGACCGTGCTCGCCCAGCCGGGGGACAACTGGATGCTCCACGTCGTCGCCGAGATGATCGAGCCGGGCGACGTGGTCGTGGTCGCGCTCACCACGGACAGCGAGGACGGCATGTTCGGCGATCTCCTCGCCACGTCCTATCGTGCCCAGGGTGGGCGTGGGCTCGTCATCGACGCCGGCGTGCGGGACGTGCGCTCGCTCGCGGAAATGAAGTTCCCGGTCTGGTCGCGGGCGATCAGTGCACGCGGCACCGTCAAGGCGACGTTGGGCTCGGTGAACGTGCCCGTGGTGTGCGCCGGCATGCTCGTGGAGCCTGGCGACGTGATCGTCGCCGACGACGACGGCGTGGTGGTCGTGCCGAGGGAGCGCGCCGCCGCAGTCGCCGTGGCGTCGGAGGCACGGGAGAAGAAAGAGGAGGCGACGCGCAAGCGCCTTGCCGAAGGCGAGTTCGGCCTCGACATCTACGGCATGCGCGAGACGCTCGCCAAGGCCGGCCTCGAGTACCTCGAAAAGTAGGGGCAGACTCGACTTTCGGAAAGTAGGGTCAGACTCGACTTTCCGTCACGCCGCGCCGCGATTCACATTGCTCTCTGCAGAAAGTCGAGTCTGACCCTACTTATGGATGCGGATTACCTGCCGTTCCACCCGAAGCCGTCTCGGCCGGGCTTCGTGCCGCCCGCGGGGGCTGTCGACGCCCACTGCCACGTATTCGGACCGGGCGACGTGTTCCCGTACGCGCCGGAGCGCAAGTACACGCCCTGCGACGCGCCGAAAGAAAGGCTCTTCGCGCTGCGCGACTACCTTGGCTTCGAGCGCAACGTGATCGTGCAGGCGACCTGCCACGGCAACGACAACCGCGCGCTCGTCGATGCGCTCGCCCACTCGCAGGGTCGCGCGCGCGGCGTCGCCTCGGTCGCCCCCGACGTCACCGACGCCGAGCTACGTGTGCTCCACGATGCTGGCGTGCGCGGTACCCGCTTCAACTTCGTGCGCCGCCTGGTCGACTTCACGCCGAGGGACGTGCTGGCCGACATCGCCCGACGCATCGCGCCGCTCGGCTGGCACGTCGTCGTCTACTTCGAGGCACAGGACCTGCCGGAGCTCTGGGACTTCTTCACGACCCTGCCGACAACGGTCGTCGTCGATCACATGGGGCGGCCCGACGTCGGCAAGCCGGTGGACGGGCCGGAGTTCGCGCTGTTCCTGAAGCTTCTGCGCAAGCACCCGAACGTCTGGTCGAAGGTGAGCTGCCCGGAGCGCCTGTCGAAGTCCGGGCCGCCCGGGTACGACGACGTCGTGCCGTTCGCACGCCGCGTGGTCGAGTCGTTCCCCGACCGCGTGCTGTGGGGCACGGACTGGCCGCACCCGAACATGAAGAGCCACATGCCCGACGACGGCGCGCTGGTCGATTTCCTGCCGAAGATCGCGTCGACGCCGGAACTGCAGCGCAAGCTCCTGGTCGACAACCCGTTGCGCCTGTACTGGGGGGAGTGAAGCCGCGATGACGACCTACAATGAAGCGTTCAAGGACATTCCGGGGACCGTCGTCTTCGATGCGACGCAGTCGCGCCTCGGCTACCACCTCAACATGTTCTGCATGTCGCTGATGAACGCCGAGCATCGCGCGGCGTTCAAGGCCGACGAGCGCGCCTATCTCGCCGGCTTCCCGATGACCGAGGCGCAGCGGCAAGCGGTGCTCGATCGCGACTACAACCGGATGATCGCGCTGGGCGGCAACATCTACTTCCTCGCCAAGATCGGCGCGACCGACGGCTTCTCGTTCCAGAACCTGGCCGCCAAGATGACCGGGGTTCCGGAAGAGGACTACCGCGCGATGATGATCGCCGGGGGCCGTCCCGCGCAGGGCAACCGCAGCCGCTCCAACCCCGGGCGCTAGGAACCCGGCCATGGCACGCATCGTCGCCGGCGTCACCACCTCGCACGTCCCCGCGATCGGCGCCGCTCTCGACCTCGGCAAGACCGCCGATCCCTACTGGCAGCCGGTGTTTGCCGGCTACGAGTTCTCGAAGCGCTGGATCGCCGATCAGAAGCCGGACGTCGTCGTGCTCGTGTACAACGACCATGCGTCGGCGTTCTCGCTCGAACTGATCCCGACATTCGCGATCGGCTGCGCCGAGTCGTTCGCGCCCGCCGACGAGGGCTGGGGCCCGCGGCCGGTCCCGGTAGTGCAGGGTCATCCCGAGCTCGCGTGGCACATCGCGCAGTCGACGATCCTCGACGAGTTCGACATGACGATCGTCAACCGGATGGACGTCGACCACGGCCTCACCGTGCCACTGTCGCTGATGTTCGGGCAGCCCGCCGCGTGGCCATGCAAAGTGATCCCGCTCGCAGTGAACGTCGTGCAGTACCCGCCGCCGACCGGCAATCGCTGCTGGAACCTGGGCCGCGCGATCCGCAAGGCCGTCGAGACGTTTCCGGAGGACCTCAAGGTGATGGTCTGGGGCACCGGCGGCATGTCGCACCAGCTGCAGGGCCCGCGTGCGGGGCTCATCAACCGCGAGTTCGACACCGCGTTCCTCGACCGGCTCTCGAGCGACCCGGAAGGCCTCGCGAAGATCCCGCACGTCGACTACGTGCGCGAGGCGGGCTCGGAGGGCATCGAGCTCGTGATGTGGCTGATCATGCGCGGGGCGCTCGCGCGCGACGCGCGCGAGGTGTACCGCTTCTACCACGTGCCCGCGTCAAACACCGCCGTCGGGCACATGATCCTCGAGAACGCATGAGCGCGGCCACATGGAGAACGTGAACATCTGCCTCGCCGGCGCCGGCGCGTTCGGCATCAAGCACCTCGAAGCGCTCGCGAAGATCGACGGCGTGCGCGTGACGTCGCTGGTGGGCCGGCTGCGCGAGCCGACCGAGGACGTCGCGAGGAAGTTCGGCGTCGGCCACGTGACCACCGACCTCGCCGAGAGTCTCGCGCGCAAGGACGTGGACGCCGTGATCCTCTGCACGCCGACGCAGCTGCACGCGTCGCAGGCGCTCGCCTGCCTCACGGCCGGCAAGCACGTGCAGGTCGAGATTCCGCTCGCCGACCAACTGGCCGACGCCGAGGCGATCGACGCCGCGCAGAAGCGAACGGGCCGGGTTGCGATGGTCGGCCACACCCGACGCTTCAACCCGAGTCACCAGTGGGTGCACCGGCGCATCGCCGCGGGCGAGCTCAACGTCCAGCAGATGGACGTGCAGACCTACTTCTTCCGCCGCAGGAACATCAACGCGCTCGGCCAACCGCGCTCGTGGACCGACCACCTGCTGTGGCATCACGCGGCGCACACCGTCGATCTGTTCGCGTGGCAGGCGGGGGAGATCGTCGCGGCGCACGCGATGCAGGGTCCGGTCCACCCCGAGCTCGGCATCGCGATGGACATGTCGATCCAGCTCCGCTCGAAGTCCGGGGCGATCTGCACGCTGTCGCTGTCGTTCAACAATGACGGACCGCTCGGCACGTTCTTCCGCTACATCGGCGACACCGGCACGTACATCGCCCGCTACGACGACCTGGTCGATGGCAAGGAGCAGACGATCGACGTGTCGACGGTCGACGTCTCGATGAACGGTATCGAGCTGCAGGACCGCGAGTTCGTCGCCGCGATCCGCGAGCAGCGGGCGCCGCGGGCGAGCGTCGCCGACGTGCTGCCGTGCTACCGCTGGCTCGATCGGATGGAACGGCAGCTCGCCGCCGACGCTCGATGAGCGCGGCAAGGAGGAGGGCGATATGACGAAGCAACGCGACTACGGCATTCCGGGCACGCCGATCTTCGACGGCACGATGGCCGCCAAGGGCTACGCGCTGAACCGCATGTGCTACTCGTTCAACTCGCCCGACAACCGCGCCGAGTTCAAGCGCGACGAGGAGGCCTACTGCCGCCGCTTCGGGCTCTCCGACGAGCAGCGCAAGGCGATCGCCAGCCGCAACGTGCTGCAGCTGATCGCCGCCGGCGGCAACATCTACTACCTCGCCAAGTTCGCCGGCATCCTCGGCCTCGACGTGCAGGACATCGGCGCCCAGCAGACGGGCATGACCAAGGACGCGTTCAAGGCCAGGCTGCTCGAGGCCGGGAGATAGGGACATGGCGACGATCGTCGGCGCAATCACCACCTCGCACGTCCCGGCCATCGGGCGCGCGATCGACAAGGGCCTGCAGCAGGACCCGTACTGGAAGCCGTTCTTCGACGGCTATCCGCCCGCCCGTGCGTGGCTTGCGAAGGCGAAGCCGGACGTCGCCGTGGTCTTCTACCAGGACCACGGCCTCAACTTCTTCCTCGACAAGATGCCGACGTTCGCCGTCGGGGCCGCGCCGGAGTACCGCAACGCGGACGAAGGCTGGGGCATCCCGACGGTGCAGCCGTTCCGGGGTGACCCTGCGCTGTCGTGGCACCTGATCGAGGCGCTGGTCGCCGACGAGTTCGACGTCACGACGTGCCAGGAAATGCTGGTCGACCACGCACTGACGCTGCCGATGGCGCTGCTGTGGCCGGGCGGCGGCGACTGGCCGGTGCGGATCGTGCCCATCGCGATGAACCACGTGCAGCACCCGCTGCCGTCGCCGCGCCGCGCCTACCGCCTCGGTCAATCGGTGGGGCGCGCGCTCGCCTCGTGGGCCGGGGATGCGCGTGTCGTCGTGATCGGCACCGGCGGCCTGTCGCACCAGCTCGACGGCGAGCGGGCAGGTTTCATCAACAAGCCGTTCGACCTGATGTGCATGGACGCGCTCGTCGACGAGCCCGAGAAGCTGACGCGCTACTCCGCGCTCGACCTCGTCCGCGAAGCGGGGGCACAGGGCACCGAGCTCATGGCGTGGATCGCCGCGCGTGCGGCGTTGCCGGGGCGTGTGACCCGAGTGCACTCGAACTACCACGTCCCGATCTCCAAC
>Ga0209391_10000360_pt1 | contig 20812 bp, 20 predicted proteins | sample PPLLak3March2015_FD_187246 | JGI IMG/M metagenome (GOLD analysis project Ga0209391, IMG submission 187246) | Freshwater sediment microbial communities from Prairie Pothole Lake near Jamestown, North Dakota, USA - PPLs Lake P7 Core (1) Depth... | ecosystem: Environmental > Aquatic > Freshwater >...
TTCGCCTACCTTTCGCCCGGAAATAGCGCCTAATGATCTTGGGGATAAATGGAAAGGCGGTTTTTTCTGTCCATGTCATGGTTCCTGGTTTGATCTGGCTGGCCGAGTTTATCGTGGCGTGCCTGCTCCTACTAACCTGGAAATCCCGCCATATCGGTATGTTACCGATACACAGATAATCATTGGTGAGCCTGCTGAGGAGAAAACCGCATGAAACCTACCCGTTTAACTGAGTGTGGCAATTGGGTCTTGGAACGTTTCCCTGTAACCAAGTTCTGGAATGATCACATGGCGCACTACTATGCGCCCAAAAACTTCAACTTTTGGTACTTCTTTGGCTCTTTGGCGTTACTGGTTTTAGTCAACCAGATCCTTACCGGTATTTTGCTGACCATGAACTACAAGCCGGATGCAAAACTGGCATTCGATTCTGTTGAGTACATTATGCGTGATGTGCCTTGGGGCTGGCTAGTGCGCTATATGCACTCAACCGGTGCGTCGGCATTTTTTATCGTGATTTACCTGCATATGTTCAGAGGCATCATGTACGGTTCATTCAAGCACCCGCGCGAACTGATCTGGATTTTCGGTATGCTGATTTTTCTTGCATTAATGGCCGAAGCGTTTATGGGGTATTTATTACCCTGGGGACAAATGTCATACTGGGGCGCACAGGTCATTATTTCTTTATTTAGTGCTATTCCTGTTATAGGTGATGACTTGTCGCTCTGGATCAGGGGTGATTATGTCATTGCCGATGCAACGCTGAACAGATTTTTTGCCTTTCATGTTATTGCAGTCCCGTTGGTCTTGCTAATGCTGGTTTTCATGCATTTAGTGGCGCTGCATGAAGTTGGCTCCAACAATCCAGACGGCATTGAAATAAAGGAATCCAAAGACCCATGGGGGCATCCGGTGGATGGTATTCCTTTTCATCCTTACTACACCGTTAAAGACATCGTCGGTGTTGCTGTATTTTTATTGTTTTTTGCTACGGTTATTTTTTATATGCCGGAAATGGGTGGCTATTTTCTCGAACATGCCAACTTCATTCCGGCTGATCCAATGAAAACGCCTGAGCACATTGCGCCAGTCTGGTATTTCACGCCGTTTTATTCTATTTTAAGGGCTATTCCGGATAAATTTGCCGGTGTTATTGCAATGGGTAGCTCTATTGTTGTACTGTTCCTGCTGCCTTGGCTGGATCGCTGTAAAGTTAAATCAATTCGTTATCGTGGAGGTATTTTCAAAAAGGCCTTGTTTTTATTTGTAATCAGTTTTTTGGCTTTAGGTTATTTAGGTACTCAACCTGTAACCCCTGTGGCGACAACCTTGGCCAGACTTTTTACCACAATTTATTTTGGCTTTTTTCTGTTAATGCCCATATATACTCGCTGGGAAAAAACCAAGCCGGTGCCAAGAAGCTTGACCAAAGTACATAGTCTTGAGGAGCAATTACATACGCTTGAGGAGCAATTGCCTGCGTTAATTCAGGAAATTACTGAATTAAAGCCAGTAGTTACTGAAATCGGTCATCCTGCCTTTAAAAGCTCTTTTTTTAGCAGAAGGCCTAATCCTGAAGGCATGCTCAATGTTATCAGACGGTTAGCAAAAAAAGCAAAAGGGAGTCTGGATTGATATGAAAAACTTAATAGTATTACTTTTATTATTGACACTGTCTTTTGGTGTTGCCGCTTCGGAAGGTATAGAACTGCAAGAGGCCGATATTGATCTTTCAGATAATGCTTCATTGCAACGTGGGGCGCAGCACTTTGTTACCTATTGTTTGGGCTGTCACTCAGCCAAGCATATTCGTTACTTGCGTATTGCCCTTGATCTTGGTGTGGATCAAAAGAAAATGTTGAAAGATATTGCCCCTGAAGGAGCAAGCATCTATGATCAACTCCACAGCGCTATGAATAAGCATGATGCGGAAAAATGGTTTGGCACGCAACCGCCCGACTTGTCATTAATTGCCAGATCGCGGGGTGCAGATTGGTTGTATACCTATTTAAAAAGCTATTATATCGAGCCAAACAGCCCTAGAGGGGTAAACAATCTGGTTTTCGAGGATACTGCAATGCCTAATCCACTATGGCAATTACAAGGAGAACAACATGCAGAATCTAGAAAAACCATATGGGGTGAATATACCAAGTTAGTTATTGAAGAACCGGGCACCCTATCTGAAAGAGAATTTGATCATTTTGTCAATGACTTGGTTAATTTCCTGGTGTATGTTGGTGAACCCGTGCAACTGGAAAGGGAGCGTATCGGCAAATATGTGATATTCTTCTTGATTATGTTCTTGGTGATTGCTTATCTACTGAAAAAAGAATATTGGAAAGACGTCCATTAATTCCCAAGCATAAGAAAACAGGGACGTTTTCTTGTAGCTCTCGTCATAGCTTCTAAATAACGCTAACCGTCAAAAACCTGACCTTTTATGCTACAATAACCTTTTTTACTGCCCTACACGTCCAAAGAGGTTGTTATTCGTGGCAAATATTATTACTCGTAAATCTGTAATGACGCTTTTTTCATCTCCGACATGCGCAATGAGCCATTGTGCTCGTTTTGTTTTACACGAGAAAGCGGTTGCCGCAGACATAGAATATTATGACCCGACTGATCCGCCTGAGGATTTGCTTGAACTTAATCCTACTGGTACATCGCCAACATTGATAGAACGTGATTTGGTTCTTTATGATTCGCGAATTATCATGGAATATTTAGATGAGCGCTTTCCGCATCCACCGTTACACCAAATGGATCCGGTTTCACGTGCAAATGCCAGAATGCTGATTAAACGGATAGATCAGGATTGGTATCAATTGTTGGATGAAATATTATTTTCGGGTGAGAAAAAATCAGCGCGTGCCAAGAAAATGCTCAGAGAAAGCATACTATCTGCGGCACCTATTTTTGCAGCTAGACCTTATTTTATGAGTGATGAGTTTTCATTGATCGATTGTGCTATTGCTCCCTTATTATGGCGACTACCCAGTATTGGTATTGATGTGTCGACACCGAATGAAGTTATAACTAATTATGCCCAGCGCATATTCAAAAGACCTGCATTCAAACGCAGTCTCAGTGAAGCCGAAAAAGAAATGTCTGAACCTTTAAAATAACACGCGTAAAATGACCTCTTTAAAGCCCTATTTAATTCGTTCAATTTATGAATGGATTGTTGATAACGATCTGACACCGCATTTGCTGGTCGATGCCGAAAACAGTCTTGCAATTTTGCCGCAACAGTTTATTGAGGATGGCAAGATCGTTTTAAATATAAAACCTCAAGCCGTACAGGGGCTTACGCTGGGCAACGAAGAGATTCAATTCAATGCCAGGTTTAGCGGGAAACCCATGCATATTGTCACGCCTATAGCCGCAGTGATGGCAATCTACGCTAAAGAAAACGGCAAGGGAATGATTTTCGATCAAGAAGATGAAGAGTCTGATAAAACACCACCGCCAGAGAATATTCCGCCAACAAGGCCTACTTTACGGGTAGTAAAATAATTACAAATGTTTTGATATTCCATGGGCCTTAAGACCCCATGCCAAGAGAGATTCAACTCTATGAATTCCACTGGTCTCTCGTATAATCAGCGTTTCAAATAATTTCTTGAAAAATAAATACCCCCGATCTGGATGTTTATCAAGATAAGCACTTAGTAGTTTGCCGTCAAATTCAAGTAAACGGCCATCGGTAATAGCTGTAACAGAAGCAGTTCGTATACGCGACTCAAACAACGAAATCTCGCCAAAAAAATCGCCTTTTTCAAGGTCGCTGATACCTGCCTGAATGTTTCGGCGTTCTTCCAATTCGACGTGAACTGTCACGCGTAACATGCCTTCTTCAATGAAGAAAAAAGACCTTCCTATTTCATCTTTATGGACAATAATTTCATTGGCATGAAATTGACGGTATTTACAAGCTAAGTCTTCCAGAATCTTCGGATCCTTGATTATATTTTCAATTGAGTCTCTCAAAATTATATCTCTTTGTGATGTCTTCGTCATAAAAATGCAATGACATGTGAGCTTTTAGCCTAAAAACTTTTCAGGCAATCTAGCGCTTGTAGATGGAGTTAGTATTTTAGTGCTACAGTAGTTTGTCAACTCATTGTACAATAATCGGTTAATTTAATAATTGTTAGGTGTGGTTTATGCAAATTATTCAGGAAGCGCTAACGTTTGATGACGTTTTATTAGTGCCTGCGCACTCGACTGTGCTGCCACGCGATGTAGAAATGAAGACACAGCTGACGCGAGGTATTACGCTTAATATTCCGTTGGTTGCGGCAGCAATGGATACGGTTACGGAGGCCCGGCTTGCCATTGCCATTGCTCAGGAAGGCGGCATAGGCATTATTCATAAAAATATGACTGTAGAGCAGCAGGCGCGCGAGGTTCGCCATGTTAAAAAATATGAGAGTGGGGTGATTAAAGATCCTATTACTGTTTCTCCCGATGTGAGTATCCGTGATGTTATCAAATTAACCCGCGCTAAAAATATTTCAGGCGTTCCTGTGGTTAATGGCGATGAATTAGTCGGCATTGTTACCAGTCGGGATTTACGTTTTGAGACGCGCTTTGATGAACCCGTTTCAAAAGTCATGACACCCAAAGAGAGATTGGTTACGGTTAATGAAAATGCTGATCGTAAAGAAGCCATTGCTCTGTTGCATAAACATCGCATTGAGAAAGTGCTGGTGGTAAACGACTCATTTCATTTGCGAGGCTTGATTACCGTCAAAGATATTCAGAAAGCCAAGGATTATCCTTGTGCTTGCAAGGATGAACAGGAACGCTTGCGAGTCGGCGCGGCAGTCGGAACCGGACATGGCACGGAAGAGCGCGTTGCCGCGTTGGTTGAGGCGGGAGTAGATGTCATTATCGTTGATACCGCACATGGTCATTCGCAAGGTGTTTTGGACAGAGTGAGTTGGGTTAAGCAGAATTATCCTTCTGTTCAGGTCATTGGTGGCAATATTGCAACAGCGGCAGCTGCATTGGCTTTGGTAGAAGCAGGTGCGGATGGTGTGAAAGTGGGTATAGGCCCAGGCTCTATTTGCACTACGCGAATTGTTGCCGGAGTCGGGGTTCCGCAAATTACGGCAGTCAGTAATGTGGCTGATGCTTTAAAAGGAAGTGGCATACCGTTGATTGCGGATGGCGGTATTCGCTATTCGGGTGATGTTGCCAAGGCTCTGGCGGCAGGTGCGCACGCGGTAATGTTGGGTGGAATGTTTGCGGGAACTGAAGAAGCTCCCGGCGAAGTTGAATTATTTCAGGGACGTTCTTATAAATCCTACCGGGGTATGGGGTCGTTGGGCGCGATGTCGCAACAGCAAGGCTCTAGCGATCGCTATTTTCAAGAAGCTGATTCTGTCGAAAAACTGGTGCCGGAAGGCATTGAGGGTCGTGTGCCGTATAAAGGCAGTTTGCTTGCGGTGATTCATCAGTTGCTGGGTGGTATTCGTGCCAGTATGGGCTATACAGGCAGCCAAACCATTGCCTTACTGCATGAGAAAGCCCAGTTTGTGCGGGTAACCAGTGCCGGCATGAGAGAAAGTCATGTTCATGATGTCACTATTACTAAAGAAGCGCCTAATTACCGTGCGGAGTAAAAACAATAACGTGAAACAAGAATCCACTAATATCCATACCCACAAAATCCTCATTTTAGATTTCGGATCACAATATACCCAATTAATTGCTCGCCGAATTCGCGAAATTGGAGTTTATTGCGAAATATATTCCTGTGAATGCAGCGAGATGGAAGTTAAAAACTTTGCTCCCAATGGTATTATTTTATCAGGTGGCCCTGATACTGTGACCAGTGGCGATACGCCGCGTGCTCCGAACATAGTATTTGAATTGGGAGTACCTGTGCTGGGGATTTGTTACGGTATGCAGACCATGACAGAGCAAATGGGCGGCAAGGTCGAAACTTCAGATCATAGAGAGTTTGGTTATGCTCAAATCAGAGCACGTGGTCATTCAAAATTATTGATCGGTATAGAAGACCATCTTTCCGCAGAAGGCTTTGGTTTGCTGGATGTTTGGATGAGTCACGGTGATCGTGTCGTTGAATTGCCTGAAGGCTTTGTGCTGATTGCCAGTTCCGATGGTGCGCCGATTGCGGGTATTGCTAATGAAGAAAAAGCCTTCTATGCCTTACAGTTTCATCCTGAAGTGACTCATACCAAACAGGGGGGGCGTATTCTGTCGCGTTTTGTATTGGATATTTGCGGCTGTGAGGCGCTATGGACAGCCAGTAATATCATTGAAGAAAGCATTAAAGCCGTGCGAGAAAAAGTAGGCGGCGATCACGTTATTTTAGGGTTATCTGGAGGTGTTGATTCCTCTGTTGTTGCCGCGCTTCTCCATAAAGCTATTAATGACCAGTTAACTTGTGTGTTTGTCGATACCGGTTTACTGCGGTTGCATGAAGGCGATCAGGTCATGGCTATATTTGCTGAACATTTGGGTGTTAAAGTTATTAGGGTGGATGCTGAAAAACGTTATTTGGAGGCCTTGAGCGGAGTCTCGGATCCAGAGCAGAAACGCAAAATTATCGGCAACTTGTTCGTGGAAATTTTTGATGAAGAAGCAGGGAAAATAACTGATGCAAAATGGTTGGCGCAAGGTACGATTTATCCGGATGTGATTGAATCAGCAGGTTCAAAAAGTGGTAAAGCACATTTGATAAAATCGCATCATAATGTCGGTGGTTTACCGGAAAATATGGTTTTAAAGCTGGTTGAACCGTTGCGTGAATTGTTCAAGGATGAAGTGAGAAAAATAGGCTTGGAGTTAGGTCTGCCCGCCGACATGGTTTTTCGTCATCCATTTCCGGGTCCTGGTTTGGGTGTAAGAATTCTGGGTGAAGTGAAAAAGGAATATGCGGATTTATTGCGTCAGGCTGATGCGATTTTTATTGAAGAGCTGTACCGTAATGACTTATATAGCAAAGTTAGCCAGGCTTTTGCGGTATTTTTACCCGTCAAGTCAGTCGGTGTGATGGGTGATGGACGGCGTTATGATTATGTTATTGCCATCCGCGCAGTCGAAACCATTGATTTTATGACTGCTCGTTGGGCACATTTGCCTTACGATTTTCTTGATTTGATTTCCCGCCGCATTATTAATGAAGTTCCGGGCATCTCCCGTGTTGCTTATGACATATCGGGTAAACCGCCTGCTACCATCGAATGGGAATAAACTTGACCACGGATGAAGCATGGATGCGGCATGCTTTTAGGTTGGCACAAAGAGCTGAGCAACACGGTGAAGTACCCGTTGGTGCTATAGTTGTAAGAGGTAATCAATGTATTGCTGAAGGCTGGAATGCCTCAGTTGCAACGCATGATCCGACTGCGCACGCCGAGATGGTGGCGGTAAGAAAGGCGGGTATGGCTTTAGAAAATTATCGGCTGTGTGACGCTACGTTATATGTGACTTTAGAACCTTGTGTGATGTGCATGGGAGCCATCAGTCATGCCCGGATTAAACGGTTGGTTTTTGGTGCGTTTGATCCCAAGCGGGGAGCTGTTTGTCATGCTTTAAGCCTTGCCGACGCAAGTTTCTTAAATCATCGAATAAGCTGGGTCGGGGGGGTTTTAGAAATAGAGTGTTCGGAATTGTTAAGAGATTTTTTCCGGGCCAAGCGCTGAAGATAGTTCTGTTACCTTCTGTCCACGAAAAACACGAAATAAATCGGAGGGCTGCATCGATACAGGATATCGCTCATTGGGTAACGATTTGCAGTATGGTATTTCAAGGAATATTTTCGTGATTTTTTTTGTTTTTCGCGGACGAACTGCTTTTTAATGGTTTATAAAAGTTATCGTATTGGTTGAGTGTAACACCAGTTATCAAATCAAGATTCTCGTAATTTTTTATACGTGTTAATCAGGGCATCAGTCGAACAATCATGGCTAGTGATGATTTCATCATTCTGAAGTTCGGGCAAAATCACTTTGGCTAAGACTTTTCCTAATTCCACGCCCATTTGATCAAATGAATTTATGTTCCAAATGGCGCCTTGAACAAATGTTTTATGTTCGTAAAATGCCAATAAAGAGCCCAGGGTTTTGGGTGTCAATTTTTTAAACAGGAAAGAACTTGATGGTTTATTGCCGTCAAACACCTTTGATGCGACTAGTACGGGATCGGTTTGTTCGGCAGGGGTGAGTTTCTTTTTGACTTCTTCAGCTGTTATGCCGTTCATTAGCGCTTCCGGCTGTGCGAGAAAATTTGATATTAAAATATCATGATGTTCAGGCAGCTTGTAATGACTGTTTGCAGCGGCTAAAAAATCGCACGGTATGAGTTTGGTACCCTGGTGTATCAGTTGGAAAAAAGCATGTTGTCCATTGGTGCCCGGTTGCCCCCAAATAATCGGTCCGGTGCTGTAATCCACCTTTTCACCCTGCAGAGTAATGCTTTTTCCATTGCTTTCCATATCCCCTTGTTGAAAGTAATCGGCGAAATAACACAGGGATTGATCGTAAGGTAATAAGGCATGAGATTCGGCATTAAAAAAATTATTATACCATATTCCGAGTAAGGCCATGATTACCGGAATGTTTTGTTCATAAGGTGTATTACGGAAGTGTAAATCAGCTTCATGTGCTCCTTGCAAAAGTTCCTCAAAGTTGTCCATGCCTATATATAAAGCAATGGATAAGCCTACTGCTGACCAAAGAGAATAACGTCCACCCACCCAGTCCCAAAATTCAAACATGTTGTTGGTATCTATACCAAATTTGGCAACATTTTCCGCATGGGTTGAAATAGCTACAAAATGTTTGGCGATGGTCAGTGGGTCTTTTGTTCTATCAAGAAACCATTTTTTTGCGGATTTTGCATTCATCATCGTCTCTTGAGTGGAAAATACTTTAGAAGCAACAATAAACAAAGTAGTTTCAGCAGATAATGGCTTCAATATTTCAACGATATTTGTTTGATCAATGTTGGATACATAATGCACATTTAATGTGTCTGAGCTATATGGCTTTAGCGCAGTTGAAACCATTTTAGGTCCTAAGCCGGAGCCGCCAATACCAATGTTGACAATATCAGTGATGGCTTTTCCGGTATAGCCTTTCCAATCGCCTGAGCGAACTGACGCACAGAAAGTTCGCATTTTGGCCAAAACCCGGTTAATTTCGGGCATGACATCATGTCCGTCAACATAAACAGGATGATTGCTTCTATTGCGTAAGGCCGTATGCAGGACTGCTCGATGTTCGGTGGTGTTGATTTTTTCACCTGAAAACATGGCTTCAATTTTTTCATTTAGCTCCACATGATTGGCAAGGTCAATCAATAGAGGTAAGGTTTGATCTGTTATTCTGTTTTTGGAATAATCAAAAAGAATGTCATTAAAACTGACGGAGAACTTATTGAACCGATTGGTGTCTCTCTTAAAAGCTTCGCGTAGGGAATCATTTTGTGATTGATGGTAATGGCTTTGTAATGCAATCCACGCTTTTGAGGTAGTCAAAGATGACATGTTTTTTGGCTCCGTTTAAAATAAATTAGCTTAAGTCTACGAAAAGGACGCTCGGATAGCAATAGCGCAATAAGTGCATTATCATTTGCTTATATAATGCCGATTAACGGTCGGTTTCCCATCAATTCCTTTATTTAGATATGGGGGTGTGCTAGAGTTGGCATCGCTATGGGGAATGCTAAATAGCAAATGCGGGTTAATTTTGACTAAATCAAACTTAAAAGAGCATTAAAATTTATTACATATAATAATAATTATTTATTAAAACAGGAAGGTATTATGAATACAGCACAATTAATAAGAACGGGTTGCCTGGGGCTTTTAGGCTTGTTTTTTTCTGCATCGTTGTGGGCTCATGGTGGCGCCGCGGGTACAGATACTGACCAGTGTAAATTTGAATTGGAGCCTACCCATTGGATTCATTACACGGCTTATCAACCTCAGGCGTTTCCAGCGGAAGAATTTTGCGGCAACCTGCCGGGAACAAATACATTGACTCAACTGGTTTTTGATTATCAGGATATGAAATACCGTGACATGTTGGTTGAGTTCGAAGTGACCAAAGAGCCTGAAGGCAAGCGCGTATTTTTTCTGCCTAGCGCAAAACATAAAAAAGGTTCTGTTAACTTGGAATTACCAAATGGCGTGCCAGAAGCCGGCCAATATCTGATTCACATTACCTTGGTACCGGATCCGACTGATACGAAAGTCCGTACACAAGGTGAGAGATTGGATGTACACATGGGTTTTAAAGCAGGCGGCGGCCAGCCGGTAAGCAAAAATAACCTGCTGCTCTATGCATTTTTTGCCTTCGCAGGTTTGTATGTAGTGTATCTGTCAAACGCAGGCTTCAAACGTAAAGTCGATGAGATAATTGGAAAAATTAAAGGCTGATTAAAAGCAGATGTTACGTACTCGCTAAGAACGGTTAATAAATCGATTGTTTTATTAAATGTTATTTATTGATTTTTAAGACGTATGCGTAACATCGCTTAAACAGTTATAAAAAATTCTGGTAGGTTTGGTTATTTGAGGTTTATCGCACTTACTAGTAATTCATCGTAAAAAGTGCATTGATTATGTCAAGTATAAAGAGGAAACAAATAATGGTGAAGTTATTATCGGTTGGAGTGCTGATTGTTCTTTTTTCTGCGCCAGTGACGGCTCAGGAGTATGAAGAGCATGATAGTATGCTCATGGATCACGGTGATGGCCACTTGATGGACATGGCGGGCGGCATGGTTATGGGTCAGAATGCTGATACCTTGCCAGGTGGTTGCGATAGCATATCTGAAACCAAAGAAATTACCGTACATGCCGGTCATAAATATGCTGAAAAATTTCCAGGCAGAATGTTTGCATTTGATACCCAGGAGTTTAATTTTAAGCCGTGTACTAAATTGACTGTTCATTTTGTCAATGAGGACAATGTGCGGCATCAATGGATGATGCATGGCCTGCCTAAATATTTATATCCTAAAGGTATGTTTCATTTGGAAGCGACAGGTCCTTCAAAAATTTCAGGAACGTTGATTTTACCCCCTGGTGATAAAACCTATTTGGTGCATTGTGACATTGCTCAGCATATGGAAAAAGGCATGAAAGCTCAGCTAAAAGTGGGTAAAGGTGATGGTGATTTGCCTAGTATTCCAGGAGTAACAGCTTATGTAGTAGCTGACGATTATAAGGCAACTTTGCCTGAATTGGCGGCTAAAGCTGAGGCTGAAGCGCTTATTGTGCCTGCGGTTGCTGCAACAGCTAGTCCTGCCCCTTCCGTAAAAACTGCGCCACAGGAAGACTCTGTTATTTCAGGCGTCACGGTGATCGGATTAGCATTAGGCCTGCTTGCTGCTCCTTTCTTGGCGCGCAAATTTAAAGGTATGAGCGTTTCAGAGGTAGTTGCTTATATCTTTGATTTATTGAGAGCATTGATTGAGCTTATTGTGAAGCTACTGGCTCGCTTAATTAACCTTGTTGGTTCCAATAAAAACAAGATATTGCCTGAAAAATAAAATCTGGCAATATCAAAAACCCTGTGTTCTTTGATCACAGGGTTTTTTTTTGAGAGAAATAAATGCAAGAAACAATGAGTGGTGTATGGGGGCTGTTTTTCAGTGCATTTATATCATCAACGATTGCTCCAGGTGGTTCTGAAGCAGTTTTGGCTTACATGGTATCTGCAGGTTCCTATGACGTTCAGTTTTTGGTTTTCGTAGCGGCCATAGGCAATACGCTGGGTGCAATGACAACGTGGGGATTAGGGGCGTTAGCGGCGAAAAAATTTCCAGTGGCTACTCTTTTACCGGAGAAAAAACAGAATGCACTGAATTTAGTTAAAAAAAGAGGTATTTGGGTGCTGTTTTTTTCATGGTTGCCAGTGATAGGTGATGCTTTATGTTTTGCGGGCGGGTGGTTAAAACTCCCCTTGTTGCCAGCCTGTTTAATCATTTTGTCAGGTAAATTTGGTAGATACGCCTTGGTCGCATGGGTGTTTGTATGAAGCTAGGAAATTGGTCGGGCCAATGGTAGACTTAGACATTAATAAAATTAAAAGAGGTCATTGTGTTACGCCATTTTCCTATTAAAAATGTAGCTTATGCTCATAGAAAGCGGGATTATTTTATAGCTGCGTTTACGTTTTTTTGCGTAGCGATCTGTTTGATAAGTGATGCCAATGCGAGTATAGAAAAGCAAAATGCGCTAGGGGTTAGCGGTTGGGTATTTTTAATTGGCTTGTTACTTGGTGAAAATAGGGAAGTTAGAATGCAGGTTGTCATAGCTGTCATTTTTGCTACTATCGGTGAACATTTTGCCTCGCCTTTTATGGGTGGTTATACCTACCGGTTTGGAAATGTACCTGCTTATGTGCCGCCCGGCCACGGTATGGTTTATTTAACCGCTGTTGCATTGGCGCGTTCCGGCTTGTTTTTAAGGTACGCCAGAGAAATCACCTCCCTGGTAATATTGGTTTGTGGTTCATGGTCACTTTGGGGTATCAGTGGCTTTGCGCAGCAGGGCGATGTGGTTGGTGCATTACTGTTTTGTGTGTTTTTGGTCTATCTATTTAAAGGTCGCTCGCCTATGGTTTATCTTGCGGCCTTCTTTATTACTACATGGCTGGAATTAATAGGAACAGCTGTTGGTACCTGGAAATGGGCTGCAATCGATCCGGTTTTGGGTTTGCCGCAGGGTAACCCTCCCAGTGGCGTCGCTGCCTGGTATTGTCTGGTTGATGCAGTAGCCATAGGTGGTGCTCCTGTTGTCTTAAGTGGCTTTAAAAGTGCACATGTGTGGTTAAAATTTGCGAAAGAGCGAAAAAACGCTTATCAGGGTGCAGGAAATGAATAGAGAGTTGTTTCAACTCGCATAGTTATGTTGCTTTAGCGTAAATCCATAGTCCACTAATCAAAATACAAATACAGGGCATCGCCTCTGCCATAAATTGAGATGCAATCAACAATTAACTGACGTGTAACCGCGTATTTTCAAATGCCACTAAAAATTAACATTGTTTTATAAGAGAAATGAATTTTAATAAAGCATTGGCTCAACGAGTACAGTCGCGCATACTTGAATATGGAAGTTTTATTACTGTTTTATTTATAGTTTCAATTTATTTATCAACAAGCTTAGCGATATTTCTATCAGGCTTGTTGGGCTTGTTCTGGTTGCTGTCTGCTCAATTTATGGCGCTACCTGGTACATTAAAGAAAAACCCTGTTGCTGCATGGTCTTTGTTTTTGTTTTTGTGTTTTATCTTTGGTTTATGTTACAGCAGTGCAACATTTGGCGAAGCCTTCTCTATGCTAATGAAATATAGGGAGTTATTATTCATTCCGGTTTTAATTTCATTTTTAACCACAGAACGCTATCGCTGTTTGGCATGGAAAGCTGTTGTTATCGCATCTGTGCTTATCTTATTGATTTCCTTCTTAATGGATATCGGTATTCTTGATACTAAGATGGGTGGTCCGTCTCTCAAGAGTCGCATTACTCATAGCATTTTTATCTCTTTTTTTGCTTTCTTTTGTGCTCACAAAGCCTGTGACGGCATGCGTTATGCAAAACTGTATTGGGTTCTTTTCATTTTATCTATATATAACCTTTTTTTTATAGTTGAAGGGCGTACAGGACAATTAATCGCCGTTTTATTAATTCTATTATTCGGAGTGCAGCGTTTTACTAAAAAAGCATTATTGGTCACAGTGTTCCTTATGGCTATCTTGTTCGCTCTTTTCCTTACGTTTTCGGATAAGGCAACACGAATCAATGAAGGCCTTGCCAGCACTCATGCTTATTTACAATTACACCCTGAGAAAACCGAAGCTTCCATGGGATTGAGATTTACTTTTTGGAAATATTCACTAAAACTGATTGCTGAAAAACCATTATTGGGGCATGGTACGGGCAGTTTTGCAAAAGAATATCAAAGAATTGCTGGCAACGAATTATCTATAATAAAAAATCCGCAAGTTCCTAGCAACGAATTATTTATAACAAAAAATCCGCACAATGAGTTTTTTATGATAAGCACCCAATTAGGTCTTTTAGGGTTATTAATCTATTTGGGCTTTCTTACGAGTCAATATGTCTACGCGAAAAAATTGCCCAATAAAGAAAAATGGCTTGCCCAAGGCGTTTTGCTCTCTTTAATTGTGACCAGCTTATTCAACTGCCCTCTTATGGATCACGCAGAAGGGCATTGGTTTACTACTATGATAGCTTTGTGCTTTGCTTCACTTGAAGTCGGCGTTAAAGCTGAAATAAACCATGCTTAGTGTAATTATCATTACCAAAAATGAAGGCACTCATATTGGTCCTTGTTTGCAATCCATATTATGGGCAGATGAAATTATTGTGCTCGACTCAGGTAGCGAAGATGATACCGTCGAAATATGTAAACAATTTACTGATAGTGTATTTATTACGAACTGGCCGGGTTTTGGCATCCAAAAACAACGCGCTTTAGATAAAGCTCAGGGAGATTGGGTTTTGTCGATTGATGCTGACGAAGTTGTAACCACAGAATTAAGAACGGAAATTGAAAAAGCTCTCCAGCAACAGGAATTTAATGGCTATTACATTCCCCGTCTTTCCAGTTATTGCGGCAAGCAAATCCGTCATGGCGGCTGGTGGCCTGATTATGTGCTTAGGCTATTTCGTCGTAATACCGGCTATTTTACTGAATCAGTTGTGCATGAGCGTATTGTTGTGCAGGGTGAAATTGGTAATTTAACTTCACCGCTGCTACATGATGCCTTTGTAAGTCTGGATGAGGTCTTACGCAAAGTTAATGACTATTCGTCTTTAGGCGCAGAAATGCTTCGTCAAAAAGGAGTGCAGTCATCCTTAAGCAAAGCCATTTTCAAAGCATTCTGGATTTTTATTCGTACTTATTTGCTTAAAGCTGCTTTTTTGGATGGACGACAAGGCCTTATGTTGTCAATTTCTAATGCCGAAGGAACCTATTATAAGTATGTTAAATTGCTGGAGTTACAAAACCGGCGAAGCCAGCAAGAATGAACTTAATATCTGTTATTGTAACTACTTATAACTGGCCATCAGCATTACGGCTTTGTTTGGAAAGTTTATTTGCTCAACAGGACAATAATTTTGAAATTATTATCGCTGATGATGGATCCAGTCCAGATAGTCTTAAGTTAACCCAGACCTATTGTGCAGATAGCCCGGTTTCTATTAGCTATATTCATCATGACGATCAAGGATTCAGAGCGGGAACTATTAGAAATAAGGCGGTTGCACAAAGTAAAGGAGAGTATTTACTATTTATTGATGGAGATTGTATTCTTAGGCCTGATTTTATTGCTTGGCATCGGCAACTTGCAGAGATGGGGTGTTTTGTTCCTGGAAACAGGGTTTTATTAAGTCAGGAGTTTACCCGGAAAGTTATTGATCAACAGATTCTATTAAATACAAAACCTTTTTACTATTTCATTTTGCTCTGGTTACAAAGAAAAATTAATAGGATGTTTGGTTTTCTTCATTTACCTTTAGGGTTTTTAAGGCATAGCCAACCCAAAAAATGGCAAAAAGCCATGACTTGTAATCTGGGTGTATGGAAAATTGATTTTATTCGGGTCAATGGTTTTGACGAGTTGTTTGAAGGATGGGGTTTTGAAGATTCTGATCTGGTTATTCGTTTAATACATGCAGGGATTGTGCGTAAGGAAGGGCGCTTTGCTGTGCCTGTTCTACATTTGTGGCATCCTCATAATGACAAAAGCAAGCAAGATATGAACTATCAGCTATTGCTGGAGCGATTGCAGTGCCAAGATTTTATTCGCGCAGAAAAAGGCGTTTCTCAGTATCTTGGGTAACAACTTTAAAGCTTTAGCACGCTGTTTGCATTAAACAGCTTAATGAACCTTCAGGAAATATGAAAAAAAAACCTATTGCAAGTTCTCAGGTATATAAGCGATTACTCCGCTATGTTATGCCTCACCGTGGACTATTTGTTATTAGCATTATAGGCTTCTTTATGTACTCAATCACTGAGTCATTATTTGCGATAATGATTAAGCACATTATTGACACGTTGCAGACAGAAACACGGGAAGGTATGTATTATTTGCCGCTGCTTTTTTGTGGCTTAATGGTGTTGCGTGGCACGGGTGCTTATTTGGGTAACTATTTTTTGGCAAAGGTATCTGTCAATGTAGTGCATAAATTAAGATGTCAAATCTTTGATCAGTATACACGATTACCGACGGCTTATTTTGATGCCAATAATAGTGGCTATATGATTTCAAGGATCACTAATAATGTAGGTGAGGTTACTAAAGCGACTACGGATGCATTGCGTACATTTTTGCGCGAAGGATTCACCACAGTAGGCTTATTGGCTTATTTGTTTTATTCAAACTGGATGTTATCACTGGTATTTGTTGGCATTACCCCGATTATTGTCTTGCTGGTGAATTATGTCAGTAAACGTCTCAGGGCCATCAGTAAGAATATACAAAACTCGATAGGTGATATGACGCATATAACTTCGGAATTGGTGATCGGGAATCGAGTGGTGCGCAGCTATGGTGGAGAAAGCTATGAAAGTCAGCGATTTATGGAAAGTAGTTTATATAATCGACGCCAATCGTTAAAACTGGCGACAACAACGGCAGTACATAACCCGATAATGCAGCTTATTATAGCGATGGCATTGGCATTTCTGATGTATATGGCTTTATTTTTTATGAAGCAGTCTAGTGTTGGTGAATTTGTAGGTTACTTGACGGCAGCTTTTTTATTGCCAAGGCCGATTAGGCAGTTGAGTGATGCAAATGGGGATGTTCAAAAAGGCATTGTGGCTGCCAAATCGTTATTTGATGTCCTGGATGAGCCAGGCGAGGTAGATGACGGCACTTATCAGACTGATAATTGTAAGGGAGCCCTGGAATTTAAAAATCTTTCATTTCAATATCCAGGTGCTAATCAGTCAGCACTAAAAAATATAAATTTTAAAATTGAACCAGGTCAAACTGTTGCTCTGGTTGGGGCTTCCGGTGGCGGTAAAAGTACCCTAGCTAATTTGGTGGCACGATTTTATCCGCATGATAGTGGTGAAATTTTATTGGATGGTGTGGAAATAAATGCTTATCAATTGGCGAATTTAAGAAAGCAATTGGCACTTGTTAATCAACAAGTTACTTTGTTCAATGATACGATAGCGAATAATATTGCTTACGGTGCGTTGGCGACAGCAACTCGAAGCGAAATTACTGCGGCGGCAGTAGATGCTTATGCGATGGAATTTATTAGTAAGCTGGATAAGGGGCTGGATACGGAAATAGGTGAAAATGGTGTTAAGTTATCAGGTGGGCAAAGGCAAAGATTAGCCTTGGCCAGGGCATTATTGAAAGATGCGCCGATATTGATATTGGATGAGGCTACCTCGGCATTGGATACCGAATCAGAGCGATATATTCAGGCGGCGTTGCAAAAAGTTATGCGTAATCGGACGACTTTGGTTATAGCTCATCGGTTATCGACTATTGAAAATGCAGATGTGATTTTAGTGATCGATCATGGGTGTATTATAGAAAAAGGTTCTCATAGAGAGCTTATTGAAAAAAATGGAGCGTATGCACGATTGCATCAAATGCAGTTTAAGGAGCATCCTGAAAAAAATGGTTCACATGGTGAAAGTCTTTATTGTTGAGGGGACGTTATTTTGAAGACATTTATGTCGGAACTTGAAGAGCATCAGTCTTTGATAACTCGTTTGGCTGATTGTTCTGCGGTGATCGAAGCGGCGGGAGAGCAACTGATCAATACTTTAAAGCAGGGGGGCAAGATATTGTTATGCGGTAATGGTGGCAGTGCGGCTGATTGTCAACATATCGCAGCAGAATTTGTGGTTCGCTACGAAAAAAAACGCAAGGCAATGGCGGCTATTGCCTTGACTACAGACAGTTCTATCTTGACTGCGCATGCCAACGATTTTGATTTTGAAACAGTTTTTTCACGTCAGATTGAGGCTCTTGGCAATGATAAGGATTGCTTGATCGCTATTTCTACATCAGGGAAAAGCAAAAATATACTAAGAGCTGTCGAAGCTGCAAAGTCAAAAGGCATGATAGTTATCGGATTAACCGGATGTGAGGGCGGAGAACTGAGTAAGCAGGCTACGGTTTCAGTTATTGTACCCTCGGTCGTGACGGCAAGAATTCAAGAGGCACATATTCTAATTGGTCATTGGTGGTGCGGTGCGATTGAGGAGGCATTAAGTGTTAGCAACAACGCCTGAGTTTCGATCGGCTCGTATTATTGTAATCGGTGATGTTATGCTGGATCGTTATTGGTCCGGGCAGGCTTCACGTATTTCTCCCGAAGCACCCGTGCCGGTAGTTAAGGTTAAGACTGTTGAAGAGCGCATAGGCGGTGCCGGCAATGTCGCTCTTAATATTGCAAAATTAGGCGGCAATGTCATTTTGCTGGGTGTAGTTGGCGATGATGCAGAGAGCGAAATTCTAAAGCAATTGCTGGAAGCTGAAGGAGTAGTTTGCGATTTTGTTGTTGAGAAGTCATTGCGCAGTATCTGCAAACTTCGTGTCATGGCACAGCATCAACAATTGATTCGTCTGGATTTTGAAGATACACCGATAAAATTCGATCGGGATGCCCTGAAGAAAGCCCTGATTAGACATTTGCCTGAAAATAATGTTGTTGTATTTTCGGATTATGGCAAGGGAACTCTGGCGGATGTATCGACGTATATTATTGCAGCCAAGCAGGCAGGTGTTAAGGTTCTGGTGGATCCAAAAGGCGTTGATTATCAGTGTTACGCTCAGGCAGATCTGATCACGCCAAATTTGGCTGAATTACAAACTGTGGTCGGTACTTGTGAAAATGAAGAGGATTTGATCGAAAAAGGGCGTGCTCTTTTGGTCCAGTATCAAATTCCAACGCTGTTATTGACTCGCGGTGAAGCGGGTATGACGCTGATACAGAATGATCAGGTACAGTCATTGCCTGCGCAAGCCAAAGATGTATTTGATGTAACTGGAGCCGGAGATACGGTTATAGCCGTGATGGCTTTAGGCGTCTCGCTTGGTATGCCTTTATGCGAGTCCATGTATCTGGCTAATTTGTCAGGCGGTATTGTAGTTGGCAAGTTGGGAACATCAACGGTATCTATGCAGGAATTGATGCGCGCTATGCACGGCGATAGGGATTCCCTATATGGTATTGTTTCAGAAGATGAATTGGCTAAGCTCTTTGCTCGTGCAAAAGCACATGGTGAAAAGATTATTATGACCAATGGTTGTTTTGATTTGCTGCATGCCGGGCATGTGACATACCTGGAGCAGGCAAAGGCACTGGGTGAACGGTTGTGTGTAGCGGTTAATTCCGATGCGTCAGTCAAGCAACTCAAGGGCGAGTCGCGACCTATTAACGGCTTACAAGAGCGCATGACAGTTCTGGCTGCCTTAGCTTGTGTGGACTGGGTGGTTGCATTTGCAGAAGAAACTCCAGAGCGGTTATATTGCAGATTGTTACCGGATGTTATCGTTAAAGGCGGTGATTATAGTCCCGAGCAAGTCGCAGGTGGTGACTGTGTCATTAAGGCGGGTGGAGAGGTAAAGATATTACAGTTTGTCGATGGTCAATCGACCACAGCGATGATTAACAAGGCAAGGGGGGCGGAATGATTATTGTTACAGGCGGCGCTGGTTTTATAGGCAGTAATTTGATTCGAGCATTAAATCAGCGCGGCGAAAGCAATATATTGCTAGTTGACCATCTGGTAAATGGTCGAAAAATGCACAATATGGCGGATCTTGATATTGCTGATTACATGGATAAAACGGAGTTTATCGAGCAGATTGAGTCGCCGACATTTTTGAGTGGCGTACGGGCAGTTTTTCATCAGGGCGCTTGTTCCGCAACCACTGAATGGGATGGACAGTATGTGATGAAGAATAATTATAATTATTCAAAGCGTCTTTTGCATAGTTGCATCGCAAAAAATATTGCTTTTATCTATGCCTCATCCGCATCAGTATACGGGAATGGAGAGCACGGGTTTCGTGTTGATCGCAGTTGTGAGCATCCAATTAATATGTATGCCTATTCAAAGTTTCAATTCGATCAATATGTACGGCGGGTATTGCCTGAAACAAAGAGTCCAATTGTAGGTTTTCGCTATTTTAATGTTTACGGCCCAAGAGAGCAGCATAAAGGATCTATGAGTAGTACGGCGTTCCACTTTAATCGACAAGTTATTGAGCAAAAAAAAGCAAAATTGTTTGAGGGCTGTGATGGGCTGGCTAATGGCGAACAAAAACGCGACTTTGTTTATGTTGATGATGTGGTCGATGTGAATTTATGGTTTTTGGACCATCCGGAGCAGCGTGGAATTTATAATATAGGAACCGGCAAGGCGGAAACATTTAACACCGTTGCTAAAACAGTCATCGATTGGCATAAAGAAGGCTGCATTGAGTATATTCCATTTCCAGAGCATCTAAAGGGGGCTTATCAGAGTTATACACAAGCAGATATTTCAGGTCTACAAAAGGCAGGTTACACTAAAAGTTTTCTATCTGTTAAACAGGGTGTTACACGCTATTTGGAGTGGTTAAATTCTGGAGTGAAGTAAATTAATTTGAAACATGCTTGACGTCATTAAACAGGTCTGTATAATACGCAGTTCTTTCGAGTCAGGGTATTCCGGAAGAGCAGGAGGTTTAAAAAAGTTGATACGGACTATTGACAAGTTGGTCAGGTAGGTTAAAATGGTCGGCTTCTTCGGCTTAAGCG
>Ga0209391_10000361_pt1 | contig 20784 bp, 14 predicted proteins | sample PPLLak3March2015_FD_187246 | JGI IMG/M metagenome (GOLD analysis project Ga0209391, IMG submission 187246) | Freshwater sediment microbial communities from Prairie Pothole Lake near Jamestown, North Dakota, USA - PPLs Lake P7 Core (1) Depth... | ecosystem: Environmental > Aquatic > Freshwater >...
GTCCAGGAGTTCGGCTATCGAGCCAGCACGGGTCTCCCAAGGCCGTTCGCAGTATCTGAAGGTCGGTAGACACGTATGTACAGCAATAGTTTTTCGGCGCCAGCATCGGTATGTCCAGGGAATCGGGGTTCCAAGCGAAGGGAGCATCCAATGACCAATCGGTTCACGTTCGTTGCACTGACTGCCTTTGCATTGCTGCTTTCCCCCTACAACCCGGCGAGCGGAGATGCGCAGCAGGTATTGGTGATCGAAAAGGTCGCCACCGACATCGGCGTGTCGCCGCAGCAGGTACGGGAAAGCATTGGCTGCGTGCTGATTGAAGCAGAGCGGCGGCTTGAGATTGCGCACTATTTGAAGATTGCGAAGTTGATTCCCGAGGCCGATGAGTATCGGAGGCTGGCCGCTGAAGCATGTGTGTTCAAGGGCAGCATCAGTAGCGGGAACGAGCTCACCGTCGCTCTTGGCGATCTGGGGCTTACTCCGGAACAGTCGCGAGAGCTCGTGGCCGAGTTGGCCGAGTACCTTTCATCGGCTGGAGATCCAAGCATCGGCAAGCTGTTAATAGGGGCTGAGAAATAGCAGCATCGGTGTCGGGTCGGCGGGAGCGCTGCCGACGCACTGGTGACTCACCATCTCGATTTTCCCGGCGTCCGCGGCTTGCGCGTGCTGGGTTGGGCGGCCCGTGCCACCCAGATAGCGCTTCTTACGACCCCAACGCCGGATAGTCGCTGTAGCCCTCCGCGTCCGCCGTGTACAGCAGGTCCTCGCGCAGGGCTGCGAGCGGCGCGCCTGTCTTCAGTCGCTCGACGAGATCCGGGTTGGCGATGAACGGTCGTCCGAACACGGCGAGCTGAATCAGCCCGGAGTCGAGCATCGCCGTGGCGCTCGCGGCGGTGAGGTTGCCGGCGGCGATCAGGGCACCCTTCACGTGCGGACGCAGCGTGGGCAGCACGGCCTGCGGGTCGCCGGCATTGTTCAGCTTCGGGCTGAAGGCGTCCGGCAGCATCACGTGCACGTAGGCCATGTCCGCGGTCGGCAGGGCATCGAGCAGCGCCCGGTGCGTCTCCAGAGGATTGGCGTCGACGAGATCGTTGAACATGTGGCCGGGTGAGACGCGGATGCCGGTTCGTGCCGCTCCGATCGCTGCGGCGACCGCCTCGGCGACTTCGACCACGAAGCGGATGCGTCCGTGCAGCGAGCTGCCGTAACCGTCCGTGCGCAGATTGGTGTTCGAGGCGAGGAACTGGTTCAGCAGGTAGCCGTTGGCGGCGTGCAGCTCGACGCCGTCGAAGCCGGCCGCAATCGCGTTGCGTGCTGCGGAAACGAACTCGTCGATGAGCGCCGGCAGTTCCGTGGTCTCGAGGGCGCGCGGGGTGGGGAAGTCCTGCAGCTGCTGCTGGTCGGTCCACATCTGGCCGGCGGGCTTCACGGCCGAGGGCGCGACGGGTGCATCCGGAACCTGGCGGTTGAGCGGGTGCGCGATGCGGCCGCAGTGCATGAACTGCATGAACATCTTCGCGCCCCGCGCGTGCACCGCATCGGTCACAAGCTTCCAGCCGGCGATCTGCTCCGGCGTGTGGATACCGGGTGTGCGGCAATAGCCCTGGCCGGCGAAGCTCGTCTGGGTGCCCTCCGAGATGATTAGCCCGGCGCTGGCGCGCTGGGCGTAGTAGTCACGCACGAAGGGCTTCGGCACGCCCATCGCGTCCGCCCGGTTCCGGGTGAGCGGCGCCATGACGATGCGGTTCTGCAGCGCGAGGCCGGCAAGCGTGGTCGGTTCAAAGAGGCTGTTCATCGGAAACGCTCTCCAGGGACCCATCGAAGCGAGGGTGGCTGTGCGATCAGGTGGGCGCTACGCGCCGGTCTCGTTGGTCGAGGCACAGATCAGCGTAGCGCGATCAAGCAGGTTCGTCTGGAACGTCGGCTCGGATTCACCAGACGTGTAGCGCATCGAGGCTGAGTTCGCGACGATCCTTTCGGCCAGCGGGTCCCGAGATGCCCTGAGGGTGTCGGACTACCTCATTTCGTACGCAGGATGGCTCTTTCCCGCCCTAGCGCGCTAGGCTATGGCGAAATTCCACTGGAGCACCACCATGAGCCTATCGGACTGGTTCCAGAGCATGTGGAAGAAGCAGGCTGAGCACTATGTCTACGCGACGATCCCGCCCGAGCGACAGTTGCCGCGCGTCGAACCCGTGCGCCTGCAGGCCGAGAAGCACTACTTGCGACTCTGGCTGAGCGAGTCCTTCCTCGCCGACGACCGACGGCTGTTCCGGGAGTACGTGCCGGTGGTGCACTCGAGCGTGCGCCTGCAGTTCGCGAACAACCCAGCGCAGGAACTGCCGTTCGTCGCCGGCGCAAGCACCCTGGGCATGGGGACCACGCTCGGCAAGGGCGTGCAGATCAACCATGCGCTCACCAACCTGCTGCCCTTCCGGGGCGGGACGGTCGCAATTGCCGCCGCGCTGTTCGCCTACAAGCAGAAGGACTTCTTTCAGGGTTTCCTCGAGGTGCTCAACGAGATCTCGGGGCTGCTCAACGTCGGCCAGCTTTCGGCCACACTGCAGGTCGCAAGCGGCGCGGTCGACGGCATCCAGAGCCTGCTCGGCGCCGGCGAGAAGGACGCCCACCTGCTCTATTTCCAGCAGTTCGGTGGCTCGGCGGCGGAGGGCGGCTCGCCGCTGGTCTCCGGCTACCAGGCGATCATCCGTGCGCGCGCCGGGCAGTTCGACGTCGGCAGGCTGTGTGTGCGCGACGGCCGGCTGCTGGTCGGCGACTCGCTCGACAGTGCGAAGCCGCTCGACGGTTTCGACTACATGCTGCTGCGCGTCGAGGCCGCGGACCGTCGCGACGACTTCCTGGGTTTTCCCGAGTTCTCTCACCTTCTCGCCAAGGCCATCGAAAAAGGCATCTCCAGTGAGGACGAAGGTCGCAAAGTGCTCGAGACCGCGCAGATCGCGGTCTGGGCTTCGCCGGACCTCACTCAGGCCGACCGCGCACGGGTCGCGATCGCGCTGCGCGAGGAGTTCAAGGCCGCGGTCAGCGGGACCAAGGCGCCCGTGGCCGGAGCCGTGCCGGAAGTGGGTCTCGTGGCGCTCGAGCACCGCGTGAGCGCGCGCGCTGCCGGACTGGCGCTGCCCGGGGTGGCGACTGAGCGCAGCCCGCTCGACCTTCAGGGCGAGGGCGGTTCGCTCGAGGATTTCCTGAAAGTCGTCCGCTGAACCCCGCTCGGCGGCGCGGAGCGCGGGTGCGGCACCCGCACCTGCCTCCCGCCGCGCTAAGATCAGGGCGTCGCTTCGCTGGGTCACCGAGGGTCGAAGATGCTCACTGGTACTCAACTGCGCGAGATCATGCCCCGCCTGCCGGCTCCCCGGCTCGCCGAGTTCCTGCCACACCTGAACGCCGCGATGGGCGAGTTCGCCATCGATTCCCCAGCCCGTGGCGCAGCTTTCCTCGCCCAACTCGCTCATGAGTCGGGCGAATTCCGCTGGATGGAGGAGATCTGGGGCCCCACGTCGGCGCAACGCCGCTATGAGCCGCCCTCGACGCTCGCCGCACGCCTCGGAAATACGCAGCCGGGCGATGGGAGTCGCTTCAAGGGCCGCGGGCCGATCCAGCTGACGGGTCGCGCGAACTACCAGCGCTTCGGACAGCTGCTCGGCATCGACTTGATCGCCGAGCCCCAGCGCGCCGCGTCCCCCGACGTGGCGTTCCGCATCGCCGCCCTCTACTGGGCGAACCGCGGACTCAATGCGCTCGCCGACACGGGGGACTTCCGCGAGATCACCCGGCGAATCAACGGCGGGTTCAACGGCCTCGCAGATCGAATGAAGTACTTCGAACGCGCCCGGACGATCCTTGGGGAGGCACTCACCAAGGCACTGCCACGACGGCGCGGTCCCGCCCAGCCGACAACCACCGTGCCCGAGGAAGTCCTGTCCCGCGGTGTCGAGGAAATCCGCGAGTTCGCGGTGGCCCGTCGCCGCAAGGCCAAGAAGGTGCCGGTGAAGAAGGCGCCGGTGAAGAAGGCGCCTGCAAAGAAAAAGAAGAAGAAGGTCTCCAAGGCCGCGAGCAAGGGCGCTTCGGCAAAGCGCAAGTCGGCGAAGGGCAAATCGCCGAGGAGCCGCACATGAACTACGACCTGGTCTTCGAGGGCGGCGGAGCGAAGGGGATGGCCTTCGTCGGCGCCTGCCAGGAGCTCTTCGCGCGCGGACACGGCCACTCGAGGCTGCTCGGAACCTCAGCCGGGGCCATCACGGCGACGCTGCTGGCCGCCGGCTACACGCCCGCGGAAATGCTCGAGGCACTCAACGAGAAGGGCCCCGACGGAAAATCGGTGTTCACCAGCTTCATGGGTGAGCCGGCGCGATTCTCGGCTGCCGAACTCGAGGCCAGCGGCACGCGCAAGCTCCTCGAGGGCATCGACTTCACCTTCCTGCCGAACGTCGTGGAGCGCAAGTTCAACGAGAAGCTCCTCGATTTGCTCGAGCGCAGCTCTCGGTTCCGCCACGTGCTGGGTCTCGTCGAGCGCGGTGGCTGGTTCGCGGCTGATCGTTTCGTGGACTGGATGCAGACGAGGCTCGACTCGGGCCACTACCGCGGTGCGCCGCGGCGCTTCAGCGGCCTCACCCTCGGGCAGTTCCACGCCGCATCGGGCGTCGAGCTGTCGCTCGTGGCTTCCGACACCACCGATGGCGCGATGCTCGTGCTGAACCACCACACCGCGCCCGACTGCCCGGTCGTCTGGGCCGTGCGAATGTCGATGAGCATTCCGCTGCTCTGGGACGAGGTGATCTGGAGACCGGAGTGGGGTAACTATCGCGGACGGCCGCTGTCTGGCCACGCGATCGTCGACGGCGGCGTGCTTTCGAATTTCCCGATCGAGCTCTTCATCTCCGATGAGCGACCCGTGCTCAACGTCATGGGCGCGAAGAGCGGCAACGACGTGCTGGGCCTGCTGATCGACGAGACGCGCCCGGTCGAGGCCAGCAAGGGCCTCCTCGTGCGGGTGAACATCAAGCCCGGCGAGCTGCGGACCGTGCAGCGCCTGCAGCGGCTCGTGGACACGGCGACCGGCGCGCACGACAAGATGGTCATCGACGAATACGAGCACCTGGTCGTGCGCCTGCCCGCGCAGGGCTACGGCACCACCGAGTTCGACATGAGCGACGAGCGGCGCAACGCGCTCGTCGAAGCGGGGCGCGCGGCAATGGCGCAGCACCTCGACGCGCCGGACGGCCTGCTGCTTCCGACCAAGGGACCGGGTGCTCGCCACGGCAGTGTCGCGGATCGCATCGCGACGCGGATTCTCGCCCCGCAGGGGTCGCCGTGACCCGCAACGAACCGCGTCTCGGCGAGGTCCAGGAGGACCAGGCGTCGCTGCGGCTGCTCATGGACGGCGAAACCGCGAAGCTGCCGCTGCCGCGACCGCCGGCGGGCAACGCCACGGAAGCGGCCGTACCGCCCGAGCTGCAGGCGGCGTGGCTCGAGCACATGGTCAGGGGATTCAAGCAGAACGAGCGCATGTTCCAGGACACGCTCCAGGCCTTCATGAAGCCCTATCGCCTGACGGTGTGGCTGTACGTGACGTTGTTTGCGGTGGGCCTCGGCCTGTTCCTCGTCGCCGCCGTGCTCGGGCTGCGCGGCGGCGAGTCGGTCACCGCCCTGGCATTCGCGGGACTCGGCGTCACGAGCTTCCTCGCCTTCTTCCTGCGCCACCCGTTGCGTGCGCTCGAGGAGAATCTCGAGTGCATCACCTGGCTCGGCGTGGCCTTCAACACCTACTGGACACGCCTGATGTACATGAACGACCCGGCAACGATCCAGGCCGATCTACGCGCCGCGGAGGCCGATTTCCAGGCCTCCGTGGAGAAACTCATCGCGCAGCACGCGACGCTGCGCGAGCAGCGTCCCTCCGGCGAGTGAGGACGAGGCCATGCCGCGCAAAGCTCAGTGGACGGTCCTCAACTACATCGCGGCCCACAACAACCTCGATCAGTTCGGAAAGCGTAGCCGCGACGAGATCGTGGGCGTCGGCAGCACCGAGGCGGTCGTGCAGGGCGTGCTCCTCGACTCGCATGCGGGCTCCGCACGCTACGTCGCCGGCGAACCGGGGCGCGTGCGCGACCAGCATCTGCTCGGAAAGTCCTTCGATTCGGGCGATCCCGAGGAGCTGATCCGAACGGCACGGTGGCTCTACGAGCAGTATCCGGCCGAGCGTTACGGGCTGGTGCTCTGGAGCCACGGCACGGGCTGGGAGCCCGCCGAGATCGAGGCCATCGCGCAGGAGGCGCGTCCGGGCGCGACCTCGGACACTTCGGAGTCACAGGAGCGTGCGGCCGGTCCCGGCAGCCGGTGCCTCTTCCGAAGCACGCTGCGCGCGCTGCTGACTCCCGAGCAGCGCAGCGAGCGCGCGATCCTCTTCGACGACGGCACCGGGCACTCGCTTGATACGCTCGAGCTCGCGCGGGTCACGACGGCAATCGCCTCGGCGGTCGGCCAACCGCTCGAGCTGCTCGGCATGGATGCCTGCCTCATGGCCAACCTGGAGGTCGCCAGCGAACTGCGCAACTCGGTTCGCAGCCTCGTCGCGTCGCCGGAGCTCGTTCCGGGGCACAGCTGGCCGTACCCGCAGATCTATTCAGCACTGCGCGCGCAGCCGCAGGTCGACGGCTCGGCGCTCGCGACGCTCGTGGTCGAGCAGTACCTCGGTTACTACCGCAGCCAACCGCCACGCGCCGGCGACGTGACCAAGGTCGCGCTGGACCTGGGCCGCATCGACCCGTTGCTCGCCGCCGCGGGCGGCCTCGCCGACGCGCTCATTGCGCACATGAATGCTGCCGGCGATGCGCTCTGGAGCGCGCAACGCGTCACCCAGGCACGCGAGACCCGCAACGGTGTTCGTCAGCCGAGCAAGTTCGACTTCGACCTCTGGGATCTCGGGTCGGTCGCGAACGAACTCGCCGGCACCGCGGACCTTCCGGCGCCCGTGCGGGTCGCCGCAAGAGGTGTCGCCGACGCACTGCGGCCCGGTCAAGGCTGCGTGCTCGCCGAAGGCCACGAGGGCGCGTGGTTCGACGGCAGCTCGGGTACCTCCGTCTTCCTCATGCCGCCGGGCAAGCAGCGAGTCGCACCGGATTACGCACAGCTGGCGTTCGCACGCACGACGCGCTGGGATCGCATGCTCGAGGCGTATCACAGTCACTTCGCGTGAGGCCATGCACTACGAAGACCTGACGCTGGAGGTCGCGGACGCGCGGCTGGAAAGCAAGGACGGCAGGCGTAGCGGCCGTTTCACGGTGCGCGTGCTCGCTTCGCCTGCGGGCGAGATGCGACCCGAGCAGGCCGTGCTCGTCGAATACGACGACAAGGACCTGCAGGCGCGGCTCGGCAGGCTCGAGGCGCGCGAACTCGATGCTGCGGGACTGCAGGAGCTCGGCCGCCTGCTCGCCGCTTTGCTGCTTCCGCCCGGCGCACCGGCCGGCGTGACGCCCGTTCGCGAGTTGCTGCAACGCAGTCTCGCCCGGACCGACGCGGACACGGGCCTGCGCCTGCGCCTGCGCCTGCCGGCCGAGCTCGCCGGCGTGCCCTGGGAGTACCTCTACGTGGACCGCGCGGGCGGCGCGGGCATGGACGGCTTCCTCGCGCTCGACCCGCGCACGGCGATCGTGCGTCACGAGGTGCTCGACGCGCCGGCAACGACCCCTGTGCTCGAAGGCGACCTGCGCGTGCTCGCGGTCTTCTCCGACGCGGACGGCCTGCCCGAGCTCGACCTCGACGCCGAGCAGCGCTTCCTCACGGAGGCGCTCGAGGGCGTTACCGGCCTGGCCGTCGAGTCCTGCCGCGATCCGAGCCTCGACTCGCTGCTGCCACGGCTCGCCGGTGCCGGCGTGTTCCACTTCGCGGGCCACGGCGACTTCCGTCGCGAGATGGGCGCGCGGCCCGGCACCTACACCGGCACGGGGTTCCTCGCGCTCGGCGCGGAACGCGTCGACTCGGAGCAGGTCGGCTTGAACCTGCGCGGCCAGGGGGTGCGCCTCGCCGTCCTCTCGGGCTGCAACACCGGGCGACGCGAGGGCGTCAGCGTGTGGAGCGGGATCGCGCCCGCGCTGGTCAAGATGGGGATCCCCGCGGTCGTCGCGAACCAGTACCGGATCCAGGATCGCTGCGCGATCGCCTTCGGCCGGCAGTTCTACCAGGCGTTGGCGGGTGGCCTGCCGATCGAGCGCGCCGTGGCCGCGGGACGCGTCGGCGCCTACAACGCCGACAAGGGCGGCCGTGACTGGGGCGTACCGGTGCTCTACCTGCGCGCCGGCGACGGCGCGATCTTCGCCGGCGCCGCGGATCCGCAGGCGCGCGCGAGCAACCGCGCGGCCGCGGAAGCGCAAGTGCAGTTGCGGATCGGCGAGATCCGCGCAGGCGGCGTGGTCTACGGCGCGGAACTCGAACGGATGCTGGAGGGCAAGCTCGGCGTCGAGATCAAGGTGGCCGGCGAAGTGCGCGGCAGGCTCGTCGGGGCGAAGATCGACGAGCTGCAGCAGGCTTCGGTCAGCGCCCGCGTCGATGTCGACAGCGTTGGCGAGGGCGGCACCGTGATCGGTTACCAGGGCGGCACGATCGGGCCCGGCGCTGGCTCGTCGCGGCCGAGATCATCGCCGTTCGGCTTCACCAGGAGTGAACCGCCGGACCTCGAGAGTCCGCAGGTCGGCGCCGCGAGCCCGCCCTCGGTCAGCGCCGAGGTCGATGTCGGAACCGTCAGCGGGGGCCAGGTCATCGGCACCCAGCACAGCTACCACGGTCCGGTCACAATCGTGCAGGGCCCTGCGCCGCCACCGCCCGCCGTGGACGAACCGCTAGTCGAGGAGCGCGTCCGGCTCGACGCGGCGCTGCCCGAGAGCGCCGTCGTCGGCGAGCCCTTCGACCTGGTGATCGCGGTGATGCAGCCCGATGCGCCGGTGCTCAGCGTCCCCGACCTGCCGCAGACCGTGTCCGCCGAGGGCAGCGTGTTCCGAGCGGAAGGCGAAGACGTCGTGTACTACCGGGTCGAGGTCACGAGCCCTGACTTCGACGTGACGCCGCCGCACTACGTGATCGGCCTGCGTCCCCGCACGAACTCGCGCCCGGTGATCTTCCAGCTGACGGCGAAGCGCGCGGGCAAGCGCAGGCTTCTCGTAAACGCCTACCAGGTCAAGGACAACGCGCTCGCGGCGCAGACGCGACTGAGCATCGAAGTGGCCGTCGAGATCTCCCCCGGGTAGAGAATTGTCGCGGAGGTCGCCGATGCCGAACACCGACCTTTCCCGTCCCGCAATCGACTTCGACGCGCTGATCGCCGATCGCGCGCAGGGATTCAGTGGCCGAGGATGGGTGCTCGAAGCCGTCGGTCGCTGGCTTGCGACTCCCCAGGATTCGCGCATCTTCCTGCTCACGGGTGATCCCGGCACCGGCAAGACCGCGGTCGCGGCGCGCATCGTGCAGTTGCACCGCGGGGATCCCGCGGCCGGTACGGTGCCGGGTCTGCCGGCCGGCGTGCTCTCCGCGTATCACTTCTGCCAGGTCAGCCGCACCGACACGGTGTCGCCACTCGACTTCGTCACGTCCCTCGCGCATTCGCTCGCGAACCGCTACCCGGAGTACCGCAAGTTCCTCGAGAACCAAGGCTCGACGCAGTACCGGATCGAACCGGTGGTGAACGTGCACGGCGACGTGGCGCCCGGTGGCACCGCGATCGGCGGGCAGTTCAACGTGATGATCGAGGTGCGCAGCGGCGACGCGGGGCCGCTCTTCGACCAGCTGCTGCGCCGGCCGCTGGGCGCGCTGTACGCGGCCGGAAACCGCGACCCGGTGACGATCCTCGTCGATTCGCTCGACGAGGCGCTCTGGTTCGATCCCGACAGCAACATCGCGCAGCTGCTGCGGATCGCCGGTGACTTTCCTCCCCAGGTCCGCTTCCTGCTGACCTGCCGCACAGGCAACACGCGGGTGTTCGAACTCGTTGGCCCGCCTACGCTGGACCTGATCGCGGACGCGCCGCCCGGGCTCGATGAGGTTCGTGACTATGCCCAGGCACGGCTTGCGTCGCTGCCCGGCGACGCGCGCGCGGCTCTCGCCGAACGCGTGGCCCAGCAGAGCAAGGGCAACTTCCTGTACGCGCGCCACGTGCTTCGTGAACTCGAGTCGGCCGGCCTCGATGCGACGAGCGCCGCCTTGGTGGAGCTGCCGGACTCGCTCGAAGACGTGTACCGCCAGTCGATCAGGCGCGGGCTTGCAGCCAGACCGACCCTCTGGCAAGAGGCTTACCGTCCGGTGCTCGGCCTGATTGCCGTTGCCCGCGGCGACGGCCTGCCGCGATCGCGGCTGATCGAGATCACCGGCCTGCCCGAGGATCGCGCCGACCAGGTGCTCAACGCGTGCGGACAGTACCTCGTCGGCGGCGAAGATGACCGGCCGTACCGGATCTACCACCAGTCGTTCCGCGATTTCCTGCTGCAGGACGCCGAGTACGGCGTCGTCGCGCACCAGCGCCACGCGTCACTCGCGCGGTACCTCGAAAATCGGTTCGGGGGCAGCTGGGCGACCTGCCCCGACGACTATGCCCTGCGGTACACGCCCGCGCACTGGGCCGAGGCGGCTCAGCTGTCGGAGCTGCAGCGCGAGGAACGGGTGCGCGCGCTGATCGAACTGCTCGCCAAGCCGGCCTACCGGCGACGCTTCGAGCGCCGCGTGCGCGATCTCGCCGAGCTGCAGGCCTACGTTCGGCGCGCGGTCGTGGCGGCGGCCACGCTCGAACGCGCCGAGGCGCTGCCCTGGCTGATCCGCGCGGCCAACGGGCACGTCGGCTTCCGGAATGAGTTCCTGCAGGGCCAGTCGGTCGTGAAACTCGCCGAGACAGGTGAGATCGACCTCGCCGATGCGCGTCTCGGGCTCTACAGCGAGATCGGCGAGGATTGGCGGCAGGCTGCTCGACTGATCCTTGCGTGGCAGGGAGTCGCCGCCAATCCCGACGCCGCGGCGCAACTGCACCAGAGGGCACGGCCGGCGGCGAGCGACGACTCCGTGCTCAACGGACTGGCCACGCGCCTCGCCGCCGAGCTCGGCCAAGGGCCGGATCTCGACGTGCCTAATCTGCCGAACCGTTCGCTCGAGGTCGCGCAGGCAATCGTGCAGCGCTTCGGCGGACAGGAGTTCAACCGCGAGTTGCTGCTGTCGCTGGGCGGTGGCGGCCCGCTGGGCGCAGAGATGGAGATGCTCGACGCCCAGGGATACGCGGCGCGCGTGGATGCCCCGATCCTCGTCGCTGCGGCGCGAGACTTCGGGCCGGCCGGAACGGCACTCCTGGACCGCTATGTCGACGCTCACGCCGGCTACCAGTACGTCGAGTACCGCAACCGCTCCCTCTGGTTCGTGCTCGAGGCAGTGGTTTGCCTGCACCCGGACCGCGCCTGGGTGCGCGAGCGGCTCGGACGCATCCTCGCGGCGGCCTTGACCGGCGGCGGGCAGGACTACCGCGAGATGCTGCCGCTGACCGCTTCGCTGCTGCAGCGCCAGTCAGCTGGCGACTTGTCGGCGGCGTTCGACAAGTGCTGCGGCGAGGCCGTCACCGCGGCAAGCCAGTTGCAGTCGCAGCGCGGGGTCGACGACTCTTGGGGCACGCACCGACGCCGGCTCGCGGCCTTGTACGAGCTGTCAATCCTGTTGGCCGACGATGGTGCCCGTGCGGACGCGTTGCTCCAGCGAATTCGGGGACTGCCGGGCGGATTTGCAGGCTTCCAGGCGCCGGCGCTGCTGCGCCAGGCAGATGCACTGGTCGCCACCGGGCGCGCCGCACACCCGGCGCGGGCGAAGTCTCTTGATGACGCGCTGCAGTCGGCACACCACGTTCAGGACGTCCACTTCTGCGCCCGCGTCACCGCGCGCTGCAACGCGATGCGTCGCTGGCACGCGACGACTCTCGATGGCCCGAAACTGGCGGAGACGATCGTCCGCCTTGCCGCGATCCCTGCGGATGCGGAGTTCGCAGCCGACCACCGCGTGCACGAGGACTACGCACATCGCACCAAGGGTGCGCCGGGCACGATGCCGATCGACGAGGCGTCGAATGCCGAGACCCTCGAGCAGCTGGCGGATCTCTTCCAACGACCGGTGCTCGAGTTCCGACGGCTCAACCCCGCCTTCGACCTCGAGCAGACGATCCCTGACGCCACACCGGTGCTCGTACCGGATCCCGGACTCGCGCCGCTGCTCGCGGTGCACCTGGCGGCACGCTGCCTCGCTGATCCGGACCTGGAGGACGAACGGCCGCGGCTGATTCGCTCGCTGGTACCGATCGCGCTGGCCAACGCCACGGCGCTCGACACGGTGCTGAGCTACCTGCTGATCGCCATGCTGCCGGACACACCTGAGTTGCTCGCTGAGCTGGTCGCGCAGGCCGGCGCCGGGGGTTCCACGGACGTCGCGGCCGGTGCGCTGGATTTCACGGTCATTCCAGCTGCGCCGCGAGGGAGCATTCCGTCCTGAAGCCAAGGATCGAAGGTTCACGCGTGCGCGTGACCCTGCCCCGGACACTCGCGACGCAGATGGACCGCTTCGTCGGTCGCGCCTGGCTGCTGCCGCGGCTGCTCGAGTGGTGGAGCACCGGTAGCGAGCGCGTATTCCTGCTGACCGGAGGACCCGGCACCGGCAAGAGCATGATCCAGGCGTGGATCTGCGGATTCGGCCCGGAGCCCGACGATCCTGAGGCGCGCTCGCAATTGGAGCGGCTGCGTGCCGCAACCGTCGCTGCTCACTTCTGTCAGGCCGCGAGCCGCAACATCAGTCCGCAGGCCTTCGGCGAGAGCATCGCCAACCAACTCGCAGCCAACCTGCCCGGTTTCGCCGCGGCTCTGGCGGCAACACTCGCCGAGCGTGTCCAGATCGTCGGAACCGTGCAGGCTGATTCTGTGGCCACCGGCGCCCGGCTCACCGGGGTGTCGATCGGCCATATCGACCTCGGAACGCTCGGCGACGAGCAGAGCTTCGATCGTGCGTTTTCCGAACCCCTGAAGCGCCTCTACGCGGGCGAGTGGGGCGGGCCGATCCTCCTGCTGGTCGACGCACTCGACGAGGCCCAGACGTACACGGGTCCCGTCACGCTTCCTGACCTGCTGTCACGCGTCGCCGATCTCCCGGTGCAGGTCCGCATTCTCGCGACCACTCGCAAAGAGCCCCGGGTGCTGAAGCACTTCCGTGGCACCACGACTTTCGACCTCGTCGCGGATGCCGATCCATCCGTCGACGACGTGCGTGACTATGCACGGCGACGGCTTGCCGCATGGCCAGCCATCGAAGCGTCACGGCGCGAGCATTTCGCGTCCCGACTCGCGTTCGCGGCTGCGGGGGTGTTCCTGTACGTAGCCATGGTGCTCGACGAATTGCAGGGCCGGGCCGACGGAGACCTTCCCGAACTCGAGCACCTTGCGTTGCCCGACGGGCTCGGCGGCCTCTACCACGACTTCCTGAGGCGCGAACTGGGCCGGGACGACCGCGACTGGTTCGAGATCTACGAGCCGTTGCTCGGATTGATAGCGGTTGCACGCGGCCCGGGCCTGACGAGCACGCAGCTTGCGTCGATCACCGGTCGCGACGTCCGCGCGGCGCTGCGCACCTGTCGCCAGTACCTGGACGGCGAACTTCCGGACGGTCCGTTCCGACCGTTCCACAAGTCGTTCGGCGACTTCCTGCTCGAACACGAGGACAACGTCGACTTTCACGTCGACCCGTGCGCGATGCATGCGCGCATTGCGGATCACTACTGGACACACCATCGCGTCGACTGGTCGACGTGTGACGACTACGGCCTCGACAACCTCGCAACGCACCTGCGATCGGCTCGCCAGTTCGAGCGGCTCAACTCGCTCATCAGTCCCGAGTGGCTGCAGCAGCGGGTCGGGAGGGCCGCCTACCGGTACTCCGGGTTCGTCGATGACCTGGCGGCTGCTTGGCGGCCGGCCGAGGAGGCTGCGCTGCAACAGATTGAACGGCGCGATGCCGGCTGGGACGGGTTCGCCCGCTGCTTTCGATTCGCACTCGTACGCTGCAGCATCAATTCACTGTCGAGCCGCGTACCGCCAGAGCTCCTCATGATGGCAGTGAAATCCGGCGTCTGGCCGGCCGAGCGCGCAATCGATGTGGCCCAGCACACGGCGGATCCCGTGGACCGGGCGCGGCTGTGCCTCACCCTGCTGGCCGCCGGGTCTGAGCTTCTCTCAACCGAGCTCCACACCCAGCTGAAGCAGTGTGCGCTGGCGGCCGTCCGGGCGATCAAGGATCCGACCCGACGCGTCACTGAGTTGATCCGTTTCGCGCAGCAGGACATCGAGGGCGAGCACTCGGGCATTGTCGAGGAGGCACTTGGCACGGTTCGCTCGAACGACTACGCCCTCGATCGAGCCAGTGCTGCTGCCGAACTGGCGCCACTGCTCGACCCGATACGGCGCGATGAGTTGCTCAGGGACGCAGTCGAGGCGACCCGCACCATTGAAGACCCGGAGGACCGAGTACGCGCCTGCCGTGCCTTGTTGACTCACCTGACCGACCCGCTTCGGTCCGCCGTTGCAGCTGAAGCGCTTTCTGCTGCGATGTCGATTGTCGACGCACAACGCCGTGCCGACGCGCTGTCGATGCTCGCGTGCTCGGCGGATGGGCCGTGGTTGCTCGCCACCGTGGACCGGGCCGTCGCGGCAGCGAGGGATCTCGAGGACCCCTGGCGTCGTGCGTGGGCGCTTATGGAGCTCATGCGCCTCGAAGGTGGTCCGGCAACACCAGAGGTGCTCGCTGCGGCGAGACAGATCGTGGATGACGGTGTGCGTGCCGGAGTCCTTCGGTTGATAGCCCCGATGCTGGAAGGTGAGGCACGGGAGTCAGTTACAGAGGAGGCGTGTGCCGCTGCGCGGGCCTGCAATGATCCGCAAGAGCGCTCGATGCAGCTAGCGAATCTGGCCCCAAATCTCAATGGAGACGCGCGACGCAACGCGCTGGGCGATGCGCTCGTGGCGGCGCGCGCGTTGGAAGACGCGTCCGAGCGCGCCAGGTCGCTCGTCGGTATCGCGTCCCAGCTCGACGACCCGATGAAGGCGCGGACGTTACAAGAGGCGCTCGAGTTCGCGCGGGAGAGCGCAGACGCCGACAGACGGGCGCGCTTGCTGGCTGAAATCGCGGAGTCTCTCGACGGCGACGCGAGACGTCTGGTCGTGCAGGAAGCACTCGAGGCGGCACGCGGCATAGACGACGCACAGGCGGGTGCCGGCGCGTTGATCGCGCTGGCCGCTCAGGCGGGTGCATCGGACCGGAGGAGCGCAACCGACGCGGCACTCACCGCCGCCCGGTCGATCCGCAACCTGGACATGCGCTGTGCGGTGCTGGTCGAACTCGCCCGCGAGTCACACGGCGACGTCCGCGAAATGGCACTGTGCCTGGCCGCGGAGTCGGCGCGATCTCAAGCCGATCCTTACTGGCGAACGCAAAATCTGACGGTGGTTGCGGCGGAACGGAGTGGCGACGTTCGATCTGCGCTCCTGCGCGAGGCACTCGAGACCGCTCGCCACATGGTCCTTCACAGCGATCGCGGCGAGGCGCTCGCGCGTCTGGCAGCCTTGCTACCGGACGACGAGAAGCGGACCGTCTTGCAGGAAGCGTTGAGTGCGGCACAGGAGACCCGCAACGAGATGCGTCGCACCGTGATCATCCAGGCGCTGATTCCTCACCTCGACACCGGCCCGCAGTTGGAGGTTGCACGCGCCGTCGCGGGGCGAATTACCGACCCCAAGTTCCGCGTGCGGACGCTAACTGCGTTGCTCGACCGCAGCGCGGGCGAAGATAAGGGGGCACTGATCGGCGAGACCCTCGAAGCCGCGCGTGCGATCGTCGAACCGCAGTATCGGGCGCGTGCGTTTGCCCGCATCTTGGGTTTTGCAGAAGGCGACACGCGCAGCGCGATGGTCGACGAATCCCGCGCCGCAGCACTTTCGTGCGAAGACCCTGTCGAACGTAGCCTGATACTCATCGAGCTCTCGGAACTGCAGACGGGGCAGAGTCCGATTGACGCGACGCTCGATGCTGCCCGGACGCTCACAGCGGACCGGGACCGGGCGCGGTTGATTGGAGCAGTCGCCCCGAGAGTCGCAACGGACTTGCAGAGGGACGCAGCTTTCGACGCGGCGATGACGATCACCGACGTGCAACTTCGCCTCGAATGCCTCCACGACCTGTGGCGCTTCGATCGCCGGCAACGGCTCGTCGACGCAATCCGGCGGTGCCTTCTGGAGTTCCTGGATGCGTGCATGACAACGTGTACGCGGGCTCAGGTCCTCGACGCTACCATGCGACGCGACTTCGTCGGCCCACCGATCCTGGGTGCCGGTACAGCTGCCATGCTCGCACGGGACATTGTCGAGATTCGTGAGAACTGGCACTGGCCGTGAGAGTGACGCGAGACTCCGGCGCACGACGCGCCGGAGTTCGCGCCCTCGGGCAGCGAACGCGCAGCCGGGCTGACGCTGGACCGGTCGTCTCGTTTGCGGATGCCATCGGCGGTGTAACATCATTCCGTCTGGAACAGGACACCGGCTGCACCCTGCCCGCCATTCACGGGCCTGCAGCAAGGCCCCACGAGCCACCAGCGGGGGAGATGCCATGAGTATCAATCTGAGCGAGATCATTGCCGAGCAGCGCAGGGGTCTGGTCGATCTGATGAAGAACCTGCGCCAATCGCGCGTGCAGGCGGCACGCGAGGCCGCCCGGTCGTCGGCGCAACGGATCAAGTCGCTGAACCAGCGAGTACGGACGCTCGCGAAGTCGGGCCTGCGTGTCAACGAGGCGTCGCACGGTGCGGCGCAGAACCTGATCGAGCTTCAGGCGGACATCGTCACCTCGGCGCTCACCGACGCCGCGGGGCAGATCGAGCGGCTCTCGTACACCGAGACGGCCCGCGATTTCGCCCGTCTGCAGGGTGAGGTGATGCAGGCGACGCGTCAACGCATCGTCGAAGATCTCGCGAGAGCGGTGACGGCGCTGAAGGGCGCAGCGGGCGACGTGCGCAAAGCGGTCGTACGGAGTGACGCAGCGAAGCCGTCGAAAGCCGGTAAAGCGGTGCGACGCAGCGCCAAGGCTCCGGCGCGGGCCAGGTCAACGGTCGCGGTGAAGGCCAAGGCAAAGGGGAAGACCAAGACCAAGGCCAAGGCCAAGGCCAAGAACAAGACCAAGACCAAGACCAAGACCAAGAGCAGTAAGCGGACCGCGGCTACCGGCCGGCGCGGTGCAAGCAAGACGGGCCGACGCGTGCGCCGCACTCGAGGCTGATCATCCCACGCTCAAAGGGCCGCGACAGGGATCCGCCGCCAGGTCTGGCCGGGTCGTTTCTCGATGAGTATGTGCTCGCCCTTGAGGCGATAGGTGAGCATGCAGTTGACGCGCGGGTTGGACAACACCGCGTGGTTGAAGACCACGTAGTTGAGCCCCTCGGGGTATCGCACCGAAGGCGCAAGCAGCCCGGGATGGCCCTCGTGCTGCAGCCGCGAGCCCACCTGCTGCGTGAAAGAGTAGTCGGTCTTGTGCAGCAGGGCCGGGAACTCGCCCACGCACGGCTGCAGGTCGAGGATCAGCGCATCGCAGGCCACGTTGTAGACCTTGCGCTCGATGGCCACCACTTCGCCCGCGAAGCCCTCCGCATCGAGCAGCAGGCCGTGGTACCAGTGGTAGGCGGTCTCGTAGACGCTCGCCTGCACGCTGTCGGCACCGTACCAGACGCCGAAGCTGCCGTCAGAGTAGCGGCTGCTCTGCCAGTGCTGGAAAGGCCAGCCGATGGCGTTGAACCACTCCGCTTCCTCGAACGGACGGTGAATCACCGGGGTCGGTGAGTGGTACTGCAGCGGCTTCACCGCACTCTCGACCTGCTGCGCGAGCACCTGTTCGGCCGGGTCGCTGCTCAGGTCGTCGAAGAGGTTGCGCGATTCGCGCAGCGAGACGATGTTGCGGCGCAGGTCCCGGTGCGTGTCGACGACTGCGAGGCGCGAGAAGATCTCGTTCACGGGTAGCGCGCCTATCGGCCGCGCGCCCGGTCGAGGTAGCCACGCACGATCAGCAGGCCCGCGAACCCCTGGTCCTTGATCACCTCGACCGGGGTGCGGTTGTCGAAAGCGCGATTGCGCGTCGTCATCCAGCGGTAGGCGAGATCGGGATTCTGCGGGAACAGCAGCCGCAGGCTCTTGTGGATGCCGAGCAGGTGACCGACCCGCTCGAGCTGGTCACGGCTGCTGCCGATCGCCTCGCCGCGCCGATAGCGGCCCAGCGCGGCCCGGTTGCCGGCGGCGAGCCCGAGCAGCGCCGCCTGGTCCTCGGTGCCGAGCTGCCAGTGCTCGAGCAGCTTCATCACCATGCGCGCGAGCGCGCCGCGGTCCTCGGATGCGACGGTTTCGACTGCTGCGATGGCCTTGGCGCCCATGATGGTTCCTCCTGCGGACAGCATAGCCCATGTGTTTCGATAGAAACAATGCCTGTTGCGATCAAAACACCTTGGAGTCCCGACGCTCGTCCGCCCGGAACGGCCGCTTCATTGCCGGCCGTACTTGGCGCCGGCCCACAACCCCGTGCGCCACCGCATACAATCCGGCGACCATGCATACCCACCATCCTGCCCTGATCGCCGCGATCGCCTCCCTACTCCTCAGCGGCGCAGCCGCGTCCGCCACTGAGCACTCGGGCGCCGGCGTGCTCGTCAACGCCCGCATCCACACGCAGGCCGATGACCGCCCGCTCGCCGATGCGCTGGCCTGGGACGCGAACGGCCGCCTCGTCGCGGTAGGCTCCCGCGACGAAGTCCTGGCGAAAGCCGCGGGCGCGGCGGTACACGACGCACGCGGCGCCACCGTCGTGCCGGGCCTGATCGATGCCCACGCCCACCTGATGGGACTCGGCTACGCGCTCATGCGCGCCGATCTCGTCGGTGCGCGCAGCACGGCGGAAGTCATCGCGCGCCTCAAGTCCTTTGCGGCGGAACTGCCGGAAGGCGCGTGGCTGCTCGGCCGCGGCTGGGACCAGAACCTCTGGCCCGGGAAATCCTTCCCGACCGCGGCCGACCTCGACGCCGCCTTTCCCGACCGGCCCGTCTGGCTCGAGCGCGTGGATGGCCACGCCGGCTGGGCGAACTCCGCGGCGCTGCGGCGCGTCGACCGAGACCTCGCGGGCGACTGGCAGCCGGAGGGTGGCCAGGTCATCCGCGCCGACGGACGGCCCACCGGAGTATTCATCGACGCGGCGACCAGCCTGGTGGACGACGTCGTGCCGCGTCCCGACGCGGCGTTCCGCACCGAGGCGCTGGAGCGAGCGCTCGAGGCCACGGCCCGCGTCGGGCTCACGGGCGTGCACGACATGGGCACGTCCTTCGCGGACCTCGAACTCTACGGTCGCTTTGCCGACGAAGGTCGGATGACGCTGCGCATCGTCGCCTACGCGGATGGTGATGCGGAGGCGCTCGAAGCGCTGTGCCGCGATGGGCCGTACCAGCACGGCTCGGGTCGCGTGCGCATGGCAGGCGTGAAGTTCTACGCCGATGGCGCGCTCGGCTCGCGCGGCGCAGCACTGCTCGAGCCCTACAGCGACGACCACGGCAATCGCGGCCTGCTCGTCACGCCGCCGGACCAGCTTCTCGCGGCCATTCGCAAGGCGCACGCTTGCGGGGTGCAGGTGGCGACCCACGCCATCGGCGATCGCGGCAACCGCCTCGTGCTGGACGACTATGCCGAGGTGCTCGGCGAGGCCGCGCGCAGCGATCACCGCTGGCGCATCGAGCACGCGCAGGTTGCGACGCTGGCCGACATTCCGCGGTTCCAGCAACTGAACGTGATTGCCTCGATGCAGCCCACGCACGCGACCTCCGACATGCCGTGGGCCGAGTCACGCGTCGGTCGCGAGCGCCTCGCGGGCGCCTACGCGTGGCGCCGCTTCCTGCAGTCGAACGTGCGACTCGCGCTCGGCTCGGACTTCCCCGTCGAGTCGGCGGATCCGCGGCTTGGCCTTTACGCCGCCGTCACGCGCCAGGACCTCGCAGGCCGGCCGCCGGGCGGCTGGCTGCCGGACCAGAAGCTCACGCCCGCCGAGGCGCTGCGCGGGTTCACGACCGATGCGGCGTGGGCCGGTTTCACGGAAGCAGAGGTCGGACGACTCGCGCCCGGCCTGCGTGCGGACTTCGTGCTGCTCGAGGCCGATCCGCTCGCCGTGGACGCCGCACGCCTGCCCACGGTCAAGGTGCTGTCGACGTGGGTGGATGGCGAGCGCGTTTACGCTGCACCGTAAGGAGGCCGATCGACTCGCTGAGTCAGGGGGTAAGTCGCATGGAACCAGGGTCCTGGATCGACGTCGGGGCAGCGGACGAGCTGCGGCGCAAGCCACTGCAGCAGGTGCTGCTGGGTCGCACGCGGATCGCGCTGGTCTGCAAGGACGGAGAGTTCAGCGCGATCTCCGGAGTCTGCAATCACGTGGGCGGGCCGCTAGGCGAGGGCAGGCTCGACGGTGACTACGTCGTCTGCCCGTGGCACTACTGGAAGTTCCACTGCCGCACCGGGGAAGGCGAGCCCGGCTACGAGGCGGATCGCGTCCCTGCGCACGAGGTCCGTGTCGAGGGGGGCCGCGTCCTCGTGCAGCGACAGGCCGCGACCAAGAGGTCGCGCAAGGCGCATGAGCCACATCCGCTGGCCCGCAAGCCGCAGCGTGCGGACGGTCCCGTCCGGGTGCTCGGCCTTTCGACCACCACGA
>Ga0209391_10000364_pt1 | contig 20747 bp, 17 predicted proteins | sample PPLLak3March2015_FD_187246 | JGI IMG/M metagenome (GOLD analysis project Ga0209391, IMG submission 187246) | Freshwater sediment microbial communities from Prairie Pothole Lake near Jamestown, North Dakota, USA - PPLs Lake P7 Core (1) Depth... | ecosystem: Environmental > Aquatic > Freshwater >...
GTGTCCTTAAGGGTCGCTTCTATTAGCTCCCATTCCAGTAATGAAATTTTCTGGCGTATTTCATCTTTTTTTTCAGGTGAGCAGGCGGAAAAAAAATCTTTGTGGAGTTGTTCGAGTTGTCCGGCTTTAATTTTTGCTGTGCTGATAATATCGAACACACCTAATTGTGCGTCCTGATTTATGCAGGTCGTTTGCAACTCATTTATCTGCTTGGCAATGGCTTTATCTTGTTTTTCCAACTGCTTTTTCCGATCGGCAGACAGTTGATTAGCTTTGTGCAAGTTAAGAAATTCGGCTTGAATTTGTTTGCGCTGCGCTTCCAGGCCTTTAATTTCTGCTTTGATGTCATTATGCTGATTAATAAAATCATCATTAAATAGCTTGATGCCGTCATAATCCTCAACCAGACTATTACCCTGCATAATCTTGTAATCCAGGTTTGGCAAGGCTTCAATTTTTCCATAATCGTTTTCATCCACAATCAGCGAGAGCCATAAACGTAGCCGTGCAATATCAATCGCACTGGCATCAATATCCACACCGTAGATGGACTGCTGAATACAATGGCGTTTTAATTCATAGGCACTGATGTTTTGTCCCGTCAAAGTTTGCAATATCAGGCGGGCATTGACAATTTCATGGAGCAATCCAACCGGAAAAGCGCCGGAACCGATGGCCGGATCGCAGATTCTGATGTTTTTCAGTTTTTCATCGAGTATTCCCGCATGTTCCCGGATGCTGGCCGGAATCCTGCTGATATGTATAGTGGTAAGCTGTTCCCCACTGGTGATTTTTTGGTCAGCCTGCATTGCTGCCGCATCATTTTCCAGAAACAGATGACCTTTGCGGATAAAGGCTTCCAGGTCAGCTTTAGGGATTTGATTTATTGAGTTATCTAAATAATGGATCAGGCTTTCCTGACACATATAATGGACAATTTCACGCGGGGTATAGAAAGCACCCTTGCTTTTGCGTTCGGTAACATCCAGCATGTTTTCAAACACTTTACCCAGCATTTCAGGGTCGACGGCGACTTCTTTTTCCAGCGGCTCGTCTTCCTTGATCGTGAAGTTGTAGCGGTCGAATACATCAAGAATGCCGGTGCCAATATCCCCGGCTTTATTTTTCTCGGCATTATGAAACAGCTCATTGCTTATCCGGATAGCGTGAACTGTCCAGTCATAATCGGCTTCAAACAGACCGCCATTGAGGAAAGGAATTTTACAATCGAATCGCTCGTACCATGCAGGGTCTTCCGTACCTTTGCGGTCATTGGCGAGTGCTTCGTAGAAAAGATATTGCAGAAAATCGCCATAATAATTTTGGTTTGCCTTTTTGATTTTATTAAACCATACGCTCATAAAACGTCTGTTGTCAGTATCCAAGGCGTGTTCCTTACAAAAACTCAACCAACCCTTTTTCTGTAGGAAATAAAGGAAAACGATTTGTCCGAGCAGTTTTTTGGCAAAACGGCTGACATTTTGACGGGTTTCTTCATCTGATTTACCCTGAAGCACCGGTTCCTTAGCTACATGTTCTGAAAGCTTTAGATAAAGCTCACAGTATTGCTGAAAGAATTCATCAGTTACTTTTTCGATACTAAACGCGTCTTCAATGCTCTTCAGTGTCGGATCGGTAGTATCGGCTTGCAACAGGGGAAGCAGTTGTTTTTGTGCGGTATATGAATTTTCATGCTCTCCCACAAGAAATGAATAACGCCGTGCTGGTGTAAAATCTGTCCGGGTTTTTACTTTACCTTTATCATCCTGATAGGCTTCGTGTTCAATTTTAACAAAAGAAAAACGCCAATCAGCGCCTTGGTCTTCTTTAGAATAAAAAGCGATCAGCGAGAAATCCTTTTCGAATTGCTTGAGCCGATTGATGGCGAAATTTCTTAAGGTGGTACGTGCGCGGTCAAGCTTGGCTAGGCTTTTGACCTCAACAATGAGGATGTCCACTTCTTCATCATCCGGACTGATGTATTTACCCACACGCCAATATTGATTGATATGGTCGCGATAGGCTTCCGGCACCAAGTTGCCGCTGTAATGCACGTCTCTGCGTTCGATGTGATTTAACAGATTACTGACAAAGAGTACGAAGGTTTCTCGATCAAAACGATTTTGCAGAACGTCACGAATAGTTGTTTGGGCTTGTTGCTTATCCATAATTTTATTTATTCCTTAATCTGATAGCCGGAAAGGATGACTTCTCTTTTTGTAGCTGAATGATTGTTTTGAGTTTCTGCAGTCTCTACGGTTCGGATATGCTTGCGTAAAATGCTTAATACATCCAGAGGTTCCAGCGTCGTTTCCAGTTCTTTTTTTATTTTCTGTGCTATTTTTTTTGCAATACTGCCCTGTGCAATCATCTGGCGCAGTCCATCCAGAAACTCTTCATCACTCTCGGTGAATTTCCGGCAGTTTTTAAAGAACTTGTCCTTAAGGCGTTTTTCGATATAGCCCAGATTGGAACGACCGCTACTACTCTTTTCCATATCCGTGTCGGTCATGATGTCCATCTGAAAACGTTGTTTGTTGGTTTCCAATAGATGGTAATAGTCGTTGGGTACTTTCTCGCGTGGTGTGTCAGGGAGGCATTCTAAAAAGTGGGCGGCATCGAAAAAGGTAATTTCTTCAGATTGCCCAACCTGATTGCAGTAAAACTTTTTTAGTTTGCCCAAGCGAAAAAAGGTTACGAGCTGGTTAGCTGTCAACCCTTGCTTGCGAGAGCCGGAACGCGCTTTTTTAGGTAACTGTTTTATTTTGTTAAAAAGTTCCGGTTGTTCATCCCTAATGTTACGCATGATTTCGAGATATTTCAGTTCCGAGTCAACCTCTTTATCTTCACCTGTATAAGCTGTTTTATTGTTCAGTGTGTCAAATAATTCCTGACTGCCGATCACTTCGCCGTCTGACAGATATTTGGCATCTTCTCCCAGGATGTCATGAAACATCTGAATTTTGTTGGTGATATTGATTTCCAAACCAAGATGTAAATCTGCATGCGTGGTGGGGAAAAAATTGAAAATACAAATGTTAGGGTGCGTGGTGCCCAGACGATTGATTCGGCCTGCACGTTGCAGAACTCTGGTTGGATTCCAGGGCAGATCGTAGTTGATCAGAATATTCGCACGGTGCAAATTAATGCCCTCTGCCAGTATATCTGTGGTTATAAGGATGCGGATGTCGTTCTGCTGGTTTTTATTATTCGGATCAAAGTTTTCTTTGATCATGCCCCTAGCCGTTGCAGGGGCGCAGTTTAAGTTGTCTCCTTGTTTTTGATATTGGCCTCCATGACTGCTAAAAAAGATGACCTGTTCAGTAAACTCTGACTGTAGTTTTCTGTAAAGGTAGTCTCCCGTTTCCCTGGATTCAGTGAAAATGATCAATTTTTTATTTTTAAGGATGATGTTGGAGTTTAGGTCTTTGACCAATTGATCGAGCTTTGGGTCTTCGTCAATATCCCGCCAAAGTCCATCAATCGTTCTGAGTACTTGAAGATCATGTTTCAGATCGTCAAGAAAATTATCCTTGAAATCTCTGGCATCATATTTTTGAGCTTTTTCTTCTTCAACGTATTGTTCAAGCGTTTCTATGTCGTCATTGTCCAGCAGATCATAGACATTAACTTTTTTGCTGATATAAACGGTACCGTCTTCATACATGCCGATGAATTTTTCATAAGAGGTAACGAAACGACTGACGCTTTTCTTGAACGCATAAAAGCTGCTTTCCAGTCGTTTAATCAGAATTCCTTTCATAAAGCCGCCCACATTTCGTTGCTGCTGCTTTTCAAATTCAGTCAGGCCTTTGCTGCCTACATAGTAGAGTAAGGGAATATAACGGGCGTAACGAAAATCCTGAAACAGGTGAATAGTTTGAATAAAGACATCTTCTATTCGTCCCTCAAATTGATAGATGATTTTTTGCGGATCTTGCATTTCAGGGAAAACCATTCCTTGTGATTCGGTATCAATTTTGAAATAGGTCGTTACATCGGTACGGGTTCGGCGCACCATGACATGCTTGAGTATTTTTTCACGAATTTCACTGGATACTTCTTTTATGGTTTGCCTGTATTCAGGGTCCTTCTTGTCAAGTTGATAAATGCGTTTTTTTAGCCGTGTAAAAAACTTTTCCAGATTTGGAATGCCGGGAATGGTCGAGTTCTTAGGCATTTGGAATAATTTGAGTTGGGCAAAAATGTCGTCAATCGTATTGTTCAATGGAGTGGCAGTAACCAGGATAACTTTTTTTCCTCGGCATATATCCAGCAGGTCGGCATAGGCTTGGGTGTTTTCATTTCGGAAACGGTGAGCTTCGTCGACCACAATATACTCAAAACGATCCAGACCGCCACGGATAATGTGATCAAGCTTTCCCAGTGATTCTACTTTTGCCGGTACGCGAAAATCTTGTAGGCTTTCTTCCCAGTAATCTTTCAGCACGGGCGGACAAATGATCAAAATTCGCGCCCTAATTTGTTGCAGAAGTTGTGCAGTGATAAATGTTTTTCCCAAGCCGACCACATCAGCGAGAAAAACACCGTTGTATTCATCCAATTTTTTCAGAGCCTGAATTACTGCTTGTTCCTGATATTGAAGCCTCATAAAGCCTTCCGGCAAAAAGGTCTCAATTCGGGTTTGCAGATTAATATCCTCTTGCAGGTATTCGTAAATTAATTTTAGATAAAGTTCATAAGGCGTAATGCTGTCATTAAGCCAGGTCTTATTTTGAACCGTATCGACAAATTCTTTGGAAATATCGACCGAATCTTTCCAAAGGTCTTCAAATTGCTCAAGGGCAAATTCAACATCTCGCTTTTGCCGCAGCTCAACATTAAACTCACGGTTGGCAACAAGCCCGGAATATGAAAAGTTGCTGGAACCCGTGATAACAAAGCCGAAATCGCGGTCTTCAGGATGAAACCGGCCAATATAAACTTTGGCATGTATGTTTCTGGATGGATAGGCTCGAATTTCCAATTTTTTTCCGTTGCCGCCTTTCTGCTTATCTTGCAATACATCGGGGCAATCGGTTTGTAAAAACTCAATAAATTTATTAACGCCTATTTCAAGATGCTGGTCACTTTCTTTTGATTTTTCAATTTCATCGATCAAGTTATCCTGATAATTCTTTTTAGCGTCACTATGAGAATCAAAATCGATAACGGTTTGGGAGTGATAAATATTAAGCGTTTGGTAAGAATTTTCATCAATCCCAAGCCCAACTAAAATTCTTGTTTTTTCGATGGGTTCAATTGAAGAGTAGAGCTGATAGAAACCGCTTGATCTAAAGTAACCAACTAAAACATCGAATAATTGTGTGTCTGTTAAGGTGGTTTTAAACCTGTCCAACAGATTTCGCCCTTCTTTATTGGTAAAGAATGTTAAATCTGTATTTTTTTCAGTCATGGAAAAGTTGATTTGGTTAATGACGAGGTATTACATGACAATTCACATCTGTAACAATATAGCTTTAAAATGGAACTTAAGTTTGCAGGCTCTTGTTAGGATAAACATCTAGCTTAAATATATTTCATCGTTACGGAAATCCAGCTATTGAGTAACTATATACAACCTAACATCTCTTTTGAATACTTTCGTGGACGGTTCGTAATATCCGTTAAGTAGCCATTTCTTTAGGTCCTTGTACATCTGCCGGATCACCTTCGTAGGGAGTGGCGTAGCTGCATTCTTTTTGTGGACAAACTTTTTCGACTCCACGTCTTTTAGTCTCTTTTATCGTCAAAATAGGCCAATTACATTGCGGGCAGCTCTCCTTAATCGGTGTATTCCAGAGTGCGTAATCACATTTTGGATAGCCCGAGCAGGAGTAGAATATTTTGCCATTGCGTGATTTACGCTTAAGGATGGTACCCTTTTTGCATTGAGGACATTCAACGCCAGTGTCCATGGGCTTTTCCAAAGGCTCAATATGACGACATTTTGGATAAGCACTACAGCCGATGAATTTGCCATAGCGTCCTGTTTTAAAAATTAATGGGGATTCGCATTGAGGACAGACTCGACCTTCTACAACTTCAGGTTCATCGGAAGCGTTAGTGTCGTCATTTAAATTTCGAGTATAGGAGCATTCAGGATAATTGGTGCAGCCTATGAATCGGCCATTTCTACCCAAGCGGATTGATAAGGGGCTGCCGCATTCAGGGCATTTTTCATCGATGGCTTCCTGTGTAACATCTTTACGCTGGACGCTTGCATCTTTCTCCTGAATCATGGAGCTAAACGGCTTCCAGAACTCGTGCATTAATGGAATCCAGTCTTTTTCACCTCGGGAAACCGCATCCAGTTCATCTTCCAAATTAGCCGTAAAATCATAGTCGACATATTTGGTAAAATGTTCAGTCAGAAATTTATTGACGATTCTGCCGACATCGGTAGGGTAAAAGCGTTTATTCTCCAAGGTGACATAGTCACGGTTTTGCAGAGTCGAAATAATCGAGGCATAAGTTGAAGGCCGTCCTATGCCGTGTTCTTCCAGAGATTTTACCAGACTGGCCTCGCCGTAACGTGGAGGTGGTTCGGTAAAATGCTGACCTGCAATGATTTCATTAAGAGGTACCGGACGACCTACTTCCAGCGGCGGCAAAAAACTTTCCTTGTCATCGCTTTCCTTGCTGTCATCTTTTCCTTCCAGGTAAACTGCCATAAATCCGGGTATGGCAATAGTAGATCCTGTTGCTCTGAATATGTGTTTGCCATCGCCGCAGGTTAAGTCAACGGCGACCATATTAAGGGTAGCGTGAATCATCTGGCAGGCTATAGTGCGCTTCCAGATTAGATCGTACAGTTTGTATTGTTCAACACTGAGGTGGTTTTTTATCTGGATAGGCAAATGTCTCGGGTAAGTTGGCCGTATCGCTTCGTGTGCTTCCTGAGCATTTTTTGATTTGGTTTTAAATAGTCTGGGTTCTTTGGGTACATTTTTAGCACCATAGGTTTCTGTAATCAGTGCACGTATTTCCTCGACTGCTTCGACTGATAAATTAACCGAATCCGTACGCATGTAGGTGATTAGCCCGGCTGTTTCGCCGCCAATATCAATCCCTTCATACAATTGTTGGGCAACTATCATGGTACGTTTGGTAGTAAAGCCCAATTTACGCGAGGCTTCCTGTTGTAATGTCGAGGTTATGAAAGGCGGGGCAGGGTTGCGTTTTTGCTGTTTCTTTTCCAGTTTTGCAACCAGAAGCTGACCATCTGCCGCGGTCAGTAGAGTTTGTTTGGTTTTTTCTGCTTGGGCTTCGTTGGTAATACTGAATTGAGTCAGCTTTTCGCCATCAAAATGTGTTAATTTGGCTTTAAAGGACTGCTCAGGTGCTGTCAATGCAGCGTCAATGGTCCAGTACTCACGAGTTTTAAATGCTTCAATCTCCTGTTCGCGCTCGACTATCATCCGTAACGCGGGGCTTTGTACGCGACCGGCTGACAGGCCTCTACGAATTTTTTTCCATAGTAATGGCGATAGATTAAAACCAACCAGATAATCCAAGGCACGGCGTGCTTGCTGGGCATTGATTAAATTGGTGGCCAATTGCTCCGGGTTGGCAATCGCTTCAGTGACCGCTTTTTTGGTAATTTCATGAAAGACTACCCGATGAACCGGCTTGTCTTTGAGTAGTTTTTTTTCTTTCAGTAGTTCATATAAATGCCAGGAAATGGCTTCGCCTTCTCTATCAGGGTCGGTTGCCAGATATAAGGTATCTGCTGATTTAAGTGCTTTGCTGATAGCCTGAACGTGACGTTGATTGCGATCAATGACTTCATATTTCATGGCAAAGTCATTATCCGGGTCAACGGCTCCTTCTTTGGGAATAAGGTCGCGGACGTGTCCATAAGAGGCTAAAACCTGAAAGTCTTTGCCTAAATACTTCTCTATGGTTTTTGCTTTTGCAGGCGATTCTACAATGACAAGATTCTTACTCATTTAAGGTTCAAGATACAAGGTGAAAGGTTCAAGGTGAAATTCAAGGGGTGAAGGTTTCGTATTTTTTAACCTTTCACCTTTTTCCTTGAGCCTCTAGTGTAAATAAGTAGGGACGAGATCATAGACAATATCTTCCATTCTGGAAAAAGCAATTTCCTCATCGGGCTGGCTTAGCAAGACCATCAACACGATCCATTTCAGTTTTTCCATTGATATGTCTTCATTTTCCAGTGCCATTGCCCGATCAATTACAATTTCCCGGTTAGCTGAATTTAAAATGCCGTTTTGTTCAAGAAACATAATAAGATTGCGGCATTCAAGATCAAGTTTTTCTATTTCCTGCGCGCAGAAAATGCGAAATGCGGGTGCAACGGTAGGCTTAATGGCTCGCTGCAGGCTAAGTGAATCAAGCCAGTCGAACGCCTTGTTAACCTCGCAAGATTCAAAACCTGCTTCCTGTAATTCTGTTCTGATAATATCGCTATCAGGAAGCATTTCAATTTCATCTTCCATATAATTTTCAAATAAATACATCAGGACATCAAAAATATTTTCTTTCATAAAGGTGTTTGCTGGTTATTTTATTCGGACATAGCAACCGCCAGCGGTTGCTTCTAGGTAACCTTGCAGCTCCAGAATTAGTAGCATTGAGGAAATAGCTTCAACGGATTCGCCGGTATTTTCAACCAGATGATCAATAGAAGTTGGGCTAAACATGACACGATTCAATAATGTTTGTTGCTCCAGGTCAAGTGTTGATTGCGTAGTTAGCGGTAATAATTTTTCATCTTGTTGATAATATTGATTTAATTCTTCCAGGATATCCTGGGTAGTTTCGACAAGTTTTGCGCCTTCACGGATCAGCGCATTGCAACCTCGTGCCAGAGGATTATGAATAGAGCCGGGGATAGCAAAAACCTCACGATTTTGTTCTAAAGCCATTCGAGCAGTGATTAATGAACCGCTTTGTTTGGCGGCTTCAACAACCAGTAAACCCTGGCACAGTCCGCTTATTATACGGTTACGCCTTGGAAAATGATTAGCTTTAGCGGTAGTGCCGGGCGGAAACTCTGAAATCATTACGCCGGTATTGACAATTTCAGTGGCTAATTCTTTATGCCGAGCTGGATAAACGCGATCCAGTCCTGTTCCTGCTACAGCAACGGTATAACCTTTCGCATATAATGCGCCTCGATGACTTGCGCCATCTATACCTAAAGCCAGCCCACTGGTGATGACAAAACCGTAAAGACTAAGTGTTCTAGCAAAGCTGAAGGCGGTTTCCTTACCTAAAGCCGATGGGTTGCGACTTCCCACTATGGCAATTTGGGGTAACGACAATAGATCGGGGTTACCACGTACAAACAAAATTGGTGGTGGGTCAGCTATTTCCTTTAATTGTAAAGGATAATTTGTATCATTAAAGGTGAGTACACCGTTGTTTTGTTGTTCCAGCCACTCCAGATCATAGTCTATCATTCTCCAGTCCGGATTTTTGATGATATGGATAATATCACTTTTTAAGCCCAAAGCCGAAAGTGCTGATGTCGATTCTGCAAATAACTGTGATGGTGTATGAGTTTGCAGCAGGCTGAGAAATGTTCGACAACCGACCCCCGGCGTGCGTAATAGCGCAAGCCAGTATTTTAAGTCGTTATCAGTTGATTGCGTGGTTATATTCAGGGGGTTTGAACTTTATCTAAAAGGTGAATGGCCTGAGTCGCTTTCATAACCAGAGCGTAACTGACACGTTCAAAAGGACGAAAAACCATCAGAGTGCCGGCAATTTCATCGGGAAGTTTAACGACATCGTTTTTAATAGAGCTGTACGGGTCATGGATACTATTGCCGTTTTGGTATATAGCCAGTTCATGTCCAGCCAGGATACCATCTTCAATACCTTTGTCTATAACTACTACATTATAAAGTCCTATCTGAGAAACTCCGCCAAGAACGCTGATAATGTTGCCATTTATACTTTTTTCTGGCGGCCTTGGGAAATAATTCAAGGTAACCTCCTCTTCAATTTTAGGCATTACCCGGTCACCCTTGCGAATCTCACTGTCTGACTTGGTTATTAATAATGTTGCCGGATCACCTGTCTGTTGCAATGTAGTTTCGGCTATATATTCCGCCTCATACCCCAGAATTTCTCCGGTTTCAGGGTTAACGTAGGCACTTCCCGCCCGGTATATGGTATATGACTGGTTTGCTGGTTGGGTTATCGATCGTACATAAACGCTGTCACCCGCACCAGCAACTAGATGTTCTCCGGCAATATCAACAATATAAGGCGCGTTGCTAAGTTCATTTTCGGCCACAACTTTGGGTGAGGTTAAGAATTGTGCTATAGATCCAGTAGGAATTAATTCAATCGCCTTCTTGCTAATGGTTTCCCGAATGCAGGGTAATAGCTTCCCATCTTCGGAAACAGCAAATTCAGTTCGGCCATTTTTAACATCTCCCTCACTAAGAATGCAGGAGGAATCAGATGAGGATTGGGCTTGTTGTTCGTTTCTGGACAAGCTAAGCTGCGGCTTTCCGTTTACGATGGCAAAATAAATGGTATCACCCGGATAAATAAGGTTTGGATTTTTAATTTGAGAGTTGTTGCTCCACAGTTCATGCCAATGCCCGGGATGGTTTAAAAATTTACCCGATATATCCCATAAAGTATCACCTTCGACAACGGTATATTGATCCGGATGAGTAGGGTTTATTTGTATTTCTTCTGCCCATGTATTTATACTGATGAAGAAAGAAACCATAAATCCAAAGAGTGTTCGAAAAGCCATATTGATTCCGTGGGAGTCTTTTTTAGTCGTTTGCATTCAAAGTTTATATGAATTCATATAGAATTCCAGTATTGAATTATTTTTAGTGGAGTGTTTGTTGAGTATTTTAACTATTCTCGAGTTTCCGGACGAACGATTGCGTAAAAAAGCCGCAGTGGTTAAAACGGTCGATGATAAAATCAAAAAATTAGTCGATGACATGCTTGAAACAATGTATGAATCGAAAGGTGTAGGTTTGGCTGCTACTCAGGTAGATGTGCATCAACGGGTCATCGTCATCGATGTCAGTGAAGAAAAAAATGACCCCTTGTTTTTAATAAATCCTGAAATTATTGAAAAAGATGGTATCAAGGAGTCTGAAGAGGGCTGCCTGTCAGTGCCGGGTTTTTTTGAAAAGGTTAAAAGAGCCGAGCATGTTAGAGTAAAAGCACTCAACAGAGAAGGCCAGTCTTTTGAATTTGAGGCAAGGGATTTGCTGGCTGTGTGTGTACAACATGAAATGGATCATTTGAATGGAAAGCTGTTTGTAGATTATATTTCGTCATTGAAACGGCAGAGAATCAAAAAGAAGTTGGAAAAAATTCATAAAATGGAAAAAAGCTGATCATGAAGATTATTTTTGCCGGAACCCCGGACTTTGCCGTGCCCAGCTTACAAATGTTGCTGGCTTCCAAACACAAAGTATGTGCTGTTTATACACAGCCTGATCGTCCGGCAGGTAGAGGGCGGCACAAACACGCAAGTCCGGTTAAAGAGTTGGCTTTAAAGCACGCAATTCCTGTGTTTCAGCCGCTTAGTTTGAAGGCCGATGAGGATTTGCAGCAGTTACTGTCATTTAATGCTGATTTGATGGTGGTGGTCGCCTACGGCATGATTCTGACGCAAGCTGTACTCGATGCGCCCAGGCTAGGTTGCATCAATGTACATGGCTCCTTGTTACCGCGTTGGCGCGGAGCTGCACCTATCCAACGGGCATTAATGGCGGGTGATGAAAAAACCGGTGTCACCATTATGCAAATCGTCCGTAAACTGGATGCCGGTGATATGTTACACAAGGAAGAATATGTTATTGGCGCCAACGATACGGCCAACGATTTACATGATAAATTGGCCGACCTGGGCGCGATAGGCCTGAGTAAGGTGCTGACACAAATGGAAGCGGGGGCTCTACACGCAGAGCCGCAAGATGAAAGTCTGGTGACTTATGCCGAAAAATTAACAAAAAGCGAGGCGATCATAGACTGGATGCAACCAGCGAGCACCATCGCCCTAAAGGTCAGAGGTTTAAACGCCTGGCCTGTGGCGCAGACGCTTTATCAAGACAATGTATTGCGAATCTGGCAGGCTGAAGCACTAGCTATAGATACCGATTTAGAACCGGGTATAGTGAGCTGCCTGAATAAAAACATGGATATTGCAACCGGAAAAGGGTTGTTACGGTTGCATGAAGTTCAGCTCCCCGGGGGAAAACGCATCACAGCTCAAGCGTTTCTAAATGCTCATAATGTGAATGGCGTAAAACTCGGCAACTGCTCCATGCGTTGCTCTACCTCCTGCATCCCTGCAGTCGTAGGGTGAATACACGATTGATCGCGGCGCGGGCATTGTCACGCGTTTTGCAGGACGGCCAGTCGTTAACAGCAGTCCTGGAATCTGCTTTAAAGGCGGTTGAATCCGGCAAAGACAGGGCTTTCATACAAGCGCTTTGCTATGGTGTTTGCAGAACCTATCATCGGCTGGATTTTATCTTAAGTGAATTACTGGATAAACCGCTAAAAGACCAGGATGTTAAGGCATTGGCTTTAGTGGGTTTATATCAGCTTAAGTACATGAGAGTTAAGCCCCATGCAGCAGTCTCAGAAACTGTGTTGGCAGCCCGCAAAAAACCATGGGCTAAAGCGCTGATTAACGCACTGCTTCGAAGTTATCTGAGGGAACAGGAAAAACTTGAGCAGAAAGCCGATAACGTGCAAAACGCTGCCGTGAGCCATCCTGATTGGCTTATCAAGCAAATTGATCAGGATTGGCCGCAGCAAGCGCAAAAAATCCTGCTGGAAAACAACCAGCAACCGCCCATGGCTTTACGTGTCAATCTGTCACGCATTAACCGGGATTCGTATTTGCAACAGTTAAGCGAGGAGGGCATACTGGCGGCCGCCGTCGATTTTTGTCCTTCGGCGATTATTCTGGATAAACCGGTAGCAGTTGATTTACTGCCGGGCTTTGCTGAAGGGCTGGTTTCCGTTCAGGATACTGCTGCACAATTGGCGGCTGGATTGTTAGATGTGCAACCCGGGCATCGAGTATTGGATGTTTGCGCCGCACCAGGGGGAAAAACAGCGCATATTCTTGAGCATCAACCCCAACTAAAAGAATTGGTAGCGGTTGATGTAGATGAATCCCGATTGCAGCGAGTCAGTGAAACTCTGCAACGATTAAAGCTGCCGGCCACACTGGTTGTCGGCGATGCGACAAATCCTCAAGGCTGGTGGGATGGTCAACTTTTTGACCGCATTTTATTGGATGCGCCATGTTCAGCATTAGGTGTTATCCGTCGCCATCCTGATATCAAGTTATTACGCCGGGCTGAAGACATCAAGCCGTTACGGGCCATGCAGAAAAATATCCTGAACGCTGTTTGGCCGCTGTTAGCTCCCGGTGGCATCATGCTCTATGCAACTTGCTCTATCCTGAAACAGGAAAATGAACAGCAAATCGATGCTTTTTTAGCAGAACATCCCGATGCAGTCGAGTTGCCTATAGATGCAGCTTGGGGCTTCGCCGGGAGCCATGGCCGGCAGATTATGACCGGTGAATTGGCTATGGACGGCTTTTATTATGCGCGGCTTGGTAAATCATGAAATACACAGCACGTCTTCTCAGTTGCGGGTTTTTTATTATCAATAAAGTGTCTTGTAGAATGGGTTAGCGTTACTCAATATTTTTAACGGCTTGTAAGCATCATAAGCTTGCCGATATTCTGTGACAAATTGCTCATTTTGCGAATACAATAAGAATTCCTTACTTCATTACTTCGGAGAGCGTTATGCTGGCAAAACGAACTGCTAAAAATCAAGTGACGCTACCCAAAGCCATTGTTCAAGAAGTCGGAGATGCCGATTACTATGACGTCTCCACTGAAAACGGTCGTATTATTCTTACACCGGTTCGCATCCAGAAAGCCGATGCGATTCGTACAAAGCTTGCCGAATTGGGTATTACTGAAGACGATGTGCAGGATGCGATCATTTGGGCAAGAAATCAGCGATGAATAAGCCGCCACGTGTGGTGCTTGATACGAATTGTCTGATTTCAGCGTTGCTGTTTTCCAACGGGCAGGTGTCGTGGCTGAGAGACGCTTGGCAGAGTGAGCGCTTTACACCTTTAGCCAATCGTGACACGGTTAAAGAATTGATTCGAGTCCTCGCCTATCCAAAATTCAAACTGAATAAGGACGAGCAGGTAATTTTACTAGCCGATTTTCTGCCCTACGCCGAGATTGTACAAATTGCTGAAATTTCCAGTGGACTACCGGCCATTCGTAACTCAGATGATGTGATGTTTCTGGCGCTTGCAGTTACTGCAAAGGCAGACGTGCTAATTATCGGAGACAAAGATGTTCATGCAGTGAAACACCAGCTAAATGGCATCCCAATTCTAACTGTAGCAGAATTTGCAGAATGGCTTTCTAATTAAAGCTCCTTTTTTGAGTACGAGCCTCATGAAGATGAAGTACCAGGTGAGGAGATGTTTGAAATATATGCTGCTATTAATCAAGACCCAGAGGAATTAATAGACCTCAAGTTCAAAGCTGGCTACATCAAATTTTTGGAAACCTATAATAAATCATTTAAGTATGTTCACCCGGTTTATCTGTAATAACGAGATTAATAAATCATCTAAAGCTAATAGAGGGAAAAATATGAACTACGACATCATCGGAGACATCCACGGCCAAGCCTGGAGAATGGCCTGATGGCACATCATGCCACCGTTTTTGAGCTTCAATTGCCGCATAATGGATCCTGTCTTTTACCGGCAAACTCTTGAAGAATTCTTTCATTGACTGTTCTATGTGTCTCATGCGGAACGGTGTTTGCAACACCATCACAAGCGTTTCAAAATGTCTTGGGTGAAACCATAGCGTTATAAAATTGTTACAGACGGGTTTATAAAATCCGTCCTGCTCAAAGGTACAGTGTATGTTCCATTAATCACCGAAAAGATATGTGCGCCAGTAGGTAGGGCGTGCCGCGCGCGCCTTATCCTCTGAAAACGTCAGGGGATGTCCTTTGTATTGCATTGTTCTATACAATAATGTACATTGATTGCGTATATATTAAGGAGTTTAACCATGCTACAAACACAAACCAAAGAAGCGGTTTCCATCAACATCCGCGCTAAAAGCAAGCAGCGCGATCTCATCGACCAAGCCGCAGATCGTTTAGGCCGCAGCCGGTCTGATTTTATGCTTGAGGCCGCCTGTCGCGAGGCGGAAGATGTTCTGCTCGGCCAAGCCTTCTTCACGGTCGATGAAGGAACCTTTGCCAAATTCCAGGCGTTGCTCGATCAACCCTTGCCACCGACTGACAAGCTGCGCCGGTTACTTAAGACGAAAGCACCCTGGGAAAAATGATCCAGCTCGATCTCTCACCGCCAGCGCCGATCACGGCTGACCAAGAGCTGGCGGATTTCGACTGCGGCGAATTGTCCCTGAACGAATGGCTAAAAAAGCGTGCGATCAAGAACCATGCTGCTGGCGTTTCACGTTGCTTCGTGCTGTGTGGGAATACGGCCGTTATTGGTTATTACAGCCTGTCGGCCGGTGCTATCAGCCTTGATGCAGCGCCCAAGGCGATGCGGCGCAACATGCCTGATCCGTTGCCAGTCCTGCTGCTCGGCCGTCTGGCCATTGATAGACACTACCACAATGAGGGGATCGGGCAGGCACTCCTGCGCGATGCAATAATACGTGCAGTCAACGTCGCTGGTAATGCCGGCGTGTTCGCCATACTGGTGCATGCTCTTTCTGACCAGGCCAGGCAGTTCTACCTGTCACGCGGTTTTGTGGAATCGCCTTTACAGCCGATGACTCTGTTCATGACGATAGAAACTGTTCGCTCAATATTGGCCGAACCTGATTGACAGCAAGTTCGGTTACAAACAGTTTTATCGTATTCTCGCCCTCGATGACTACCGCATTTAACTGCTTCACATGTTAAAATTAAAATCTTTGTGTCATCAAAAGGATCATGCATTTAATTAGAGGTTTATCTCATTTAGAACCGTTCAAAAACGGTTGTGTACTGACTATAGGCAATTTTGACGGTTTGCATTTAGGTCATCGAACGGTGATAAAAAAACTGGCTGATTGTGGAGAGGCTCTGGGTTTGCCGGTGGTGATCATGATTTTTGAGCCGCAGCCGCTGGAATATTTTCTTGGCGACAATTCTCCCTCACGCTTGATGCGGTTGCGAGAAAAAGTAATTGAGTTTGCCAAATTGCCGGTTGATAACTTGCTGATAGTGCGATTTAATCGTTATTTTGCCAACTGTGACGCAGAGCAATTTATTGATGATATTTTAATAAAAAAGTTGAACGTCAAGCATCTCGTGATCGGGGATGATTTTCATTTTGGAAAGGCGAGGCGGGGTAATTTTGCCATGCTCAAGGAAAAGGGTAAGCTCTATGGTTTTAATGTTGAAGATACCGGGTCTTACCAGGTAGAAGGGCTGCGCATAAGCAGCACCCTTATCAGGGATGCCCTTGGCGAGGGGGATTTGGTGCAGGCAGAGAAATTGTTGGGCCACTGTTATTCAGTGTGTGGACGGGTGGCTCATGGCGATAAACGCGGCCGGACTATTGGTTATCCCACTGCCAATATAAGAATGTTTAGAAAAAATACGCCGGTTAATGGCGTGTTTGCCGTTACTATGACCGGTATTGATGGGTTTGAATTCGAGGGCGTTGCCAATGTAGGCACGCGACCAACGGTTGATGGCAGTTCCAAGGTGATACTTGAAACGCACTTATTTGATTTTGATAAGGAAATCTACGGACGTTATGTGGAAGTGCATTTCAAACAAAAAATCAGAGATGAAATACGTTTTCAATCACTGGAACAACTAAAAGCCCAGATCGTAAAAGACGTGGCTGAGACCAAAAAGATTTTTGCTGAGATTAAAAAATATGACGATGGATTATAAAAAAACACTGAATTTACCCAATACTGCGTTCCCCATGAAAGGCAATCTGGCGCAACGCGAACCGGAACGGTTAAAGAAATGGAACGAAACGGACTTGTATCACAAAATCAGGCAAGCCTTTGCCGGACGCCCCCAGTTTATTTTGCATGATGGTCCTCCTTATGCCAATGGAGAGATTCATATCGGCCATGCAGTTAATAAAGTCTTAAAAGACATCATTGTTAAATCAAAAACCCTGAGCGGCTTTGACGCGCCTTATGTGCCGGGCTGGGATTGCCATGGTTTGCCGATTGAATTGATGGTGGAAAAGAAAATCGGTAAAGCCGGCGTTAAGGTATCGCCTGCCGTTTTTCGCAAAGCCTGCCGTGAATATGCAGGCAAGCAAGTCAATATACAAAAAGAAGCATTTATCCGGCTGGGTATTTTAGGCGATTGGGACAATCCTTACTTAACGATGGATTTTGCTTTTGAAGCGGACATCGTTCGTTCATTGGGAAAAATTACCCAAAAAGGACATATCGCAACAGGCGCCAAGCCCGTACACTGGTGTACCGATTGTGGTTCGGCATTGGCAGAAGCCGAGGTTGAATATGAAGATAAGCATTCGCCAGCAATAGACGTGCGTTTTCAGGTGGTTGATGAGGACGGCTTTATGGGTTTGTGCCATCACGCGCCCGAGCATGAAGGTCGGGGCCCATTATCCGTTGTGATCTGGACGACAACGCCATGGACATTACCCGCTAACCAGGGCGTCGCCTTAAACCCGGACCTGGAATATGCAGTCGTGCAATGTGAAACAGAACGCTTGGTCGTAGCTGAAGCACTGCTCAAAGATGCAATGCTGCGTTATGGCATCGATAATTATCATGTAATAGGCTACTGCAAAGGTTCAGCCTGGGAATATCAGTTGTTGCAGCATCCTTTTTATGACCGGCAAGTGCCCATTATTCTGGGTGACCACGTTACCACAGAGGCAGGTACGGGCGCTGTACATACTGCGCCGGGTCATGGACAGGACGATTATATTGTCGGCCAGAAATACGGCTTACCGGTTGATAATCCGGTCGGTGCTGATGGCGTATTCCTGCCGAATACAGAATTTTTTGCCGGTGAACATGTGTTTAATGCCAATGCTCATGTTCTGGAAGTCCTTGAAGCCGAAGGCAAGCTTGTCCATCAACATGCCATTCTGCACAGTTATCCGCATTGCTGGCGGCATAAAATCCCGATTATTTTTAGAGCGACACCACAATGGTTTATCTCTATGAATCAAAATAAATTGCGCGAGCAAGCCTTAAGTGAAGTCAAGCGCGTAGCCTGGATCCCTGAATGGGGCCAGGCACGTATAGAAAGCATGCTGGAAGGTCGTCCTGATTGGTGTATTTCGCGCCAACGCACCTGGGGCGTGCCGATCACATTTTTTGTTCATAAAGAAACACGTGAACTGCATCCCCGTACGGGTGAGTTGATTGAACAAGTCGCCAAAAGGATTGAAGAAAAAGGTATCGAAGCGTGGTTTGAACTTGAGAAAGAGGAATTACTCGCTTCAGAAGCCGCCGACTACGAAAAAATGACCGATACTCTGGATGTCTGGTTTGATTCGGGTGTTACCCATGCCTGCGTGCTGGATAAGCGCGATCAGTTAACGTTTCCCGCTGACTTGTATCTGGAAGGCTCCGATCAGCATCGCGGCTGGTTTCAATCCTCATTATTGGCCTCAACAGCCATGAACGATGTCGCGCCTTACAAAGCCGTTTTGACTCATGGCTTTACCGTGGATGCAGAGGGCAAGAAAATGTCCAAGTCCAAGGGTAATGTCGTAGCACCCCAGTCGGTGATGAAAGACTTGGGTGCGGATGTTCTGCGTTTATGGGTAGCTGCTACCGATTATCGTGGTGAGATGTCAGTATCCAATGAAATCCTTAACCGCACATCCGATGGTTACAGACGCTTGAGAAATACCGCACGATTCCTGTTATCAAACCTGGATGATTTTAATCCTGCAGAGGATTTAGTCGATACCAAGGATCTATTGGCATTGGATCGCTGGGTGATGGATCGCGCATTCGTATTGCAGGAAGAAGTCAAAACCGCTTACGAAACCTATCAGTTCCAACATATTTATCAAAAAGTACACCATTTCTGCGTGATTGATCTGGGCGGTTTTTACCTGGATATTATCAAAGATCGTCAATACACGGCAAAAGCCGACGGCTTGGCGCGACGCTCAGCACAAACAGCTATGTATCATGTCATAGAAGCCTTAACGCGTTGGTTAGCGCCAATTATCAGCTATACCGCAGATGAAATCTGGCAATATATTCCGGGTGAGCGAAGTGAATCGGTATTCCTGGAAACCTGGTATCAGGGACTGGTTAAGCTGGATGCCAGTTCGGCGAAGAATCGCGAATTTTGGCAAAAAGTAATGACCGTAAGAACCGCCGTTAGTAAAGAGCTGGAGAAAAGTCGCGGCAAAGGAGACATAGGTTCTTCGCTGAATGCTGAAGTGGAACTGTATTGTAATGCTGAATTTTTTGATGCATTAAGTCAGCTGGAGAATGAGCTGCATTTTATTTTTATTACCTCTAATGCATCAGTTATGGCCGAACAGTTTTGCCCGGATGATGCTATTCAGACTGAAGTTGAGGGCGTCAAATTAAAAGTGATCGTTTCAGAGCAAAAAAAATGTGTGCGCTGCTGGCATCAGCGTTATGACGTGGGTGAACATGCAGAGCATCCCGAGCTGTGCGGCCGTTGCGTGGAAAACGTAGCAGGCACTGGCGAAAATCGACACTATGCGTGATCTTACTATGTTGAAATGGTTATGGTTGTCGCTGTTGGCAGTAATATTGGATCAGGCAAGCAAGCTTGCTATAGCCGGCTCTATGCAGCTTTATCAATCCATTGAAATTGTGCCGTATTTTAATTTGACCTATGTACACAATACCGGTGCAGCCTTTAGTTTCTTAAGTGAAGCTGGAGGCTGGCAGCGCTGGTTTTTTGCCGGGCTGGCATTAGTGATAAGCGTAGTGATTGCCGTTTGGCTGGCGCGTCTGAAACAACATGAGACTTTGCTGGCAGTAGCGTTGTCGCTGATTTTAGGCGGCGCGATCGGCAACCTGATTGATCGCTTGGCATACGGTTATGTCATCGACTTTCTTGATGTTTATTACCAAACCTGGCACTGGCCGGCATTCAATATTGCCGATTCCGCAATTACCCTGGGTGTGATTTTAATGCTTGTGGAGTCATTTGGCTTGGCGAGTTCTAAAGAGTCGAAAAATTCGCAGGATTGATGTTCTGTAAAAGGCCAATGCCTTGTTATAATTACAGTTTATGCACTATAGGAGGTACTATGAAATGTGAGTTTTGTGGTGGGGATACGAGACTAAAAAGAGTAAAGCGCCAGCATTGGCTAAATGGAAGGCTCTATATTGTAAAAAATATGGAGGCGGAAGTGTGCACTGAGTGTGGAGAAAGATATTATCATGCCAAAACATTGGATGCAGTTGATGCATTTCTTTCAAAACAGCATGTGGTTGAAGACAGACTCAGTGTAGAAGTAGTTAGTTTTAACCAAGTTGCAGCCTAACTCAACGCTCCAGAGGAAGTGCGCAAAAAGCAAAATACTTGTCTTAGCGTGAGCTGAATTACATCAGGAAGAACTTATGAATGACTGGAGTTTGGTTATAAATGGTGAGGAACTCCAAGCGGGACGGTGTTTGCAGCCCATAAGCGCCAACTTAAGGATATCAGCGTCATTCCGGCAGGGATTGCCGGAATCCGTACGCCCG
>Ga0209391_10000365_pt1 | contig 20712 bp, 16 predicted proteins | sample PPLLak3March2015_FD_187246 | JGI IMG/M metagenome (GOLD analysis project Ga0209391, IMG submission 187246) | Freshwater sediment microbial communities from Prairie Pothole Lake near Jamestown, North Dakota, USA - PPLs Lake P7 Core (1) Depth... | ecosystem: Environmental > Aquatic > Freshwater >...
CCTAGGACCGAAATCGCGCAGCCATTCCAGCAGCGCGCGCCGCGCGGCGGCACAATCGCCGCCCCTGCAGGCCGTATGGAGCGCCTGCAGCAAGGCCGACTCGTTGCCGGCGCCGCGCCGGCCCGGGCGGGCCGGTGTTTCCGGCGCCTGCCGGCGCCCCCGCCAGCGCCAGGCGACCGCCAGCGTCAGCAGCCAGAGCGCGGCGAACAGCAGGGCCAGCCAACGCCACCATGTGTTCGCGGCGGCGCCGGACGGCGCCGCCAGAATCGCGGCTGCGCCGGCGGCGGGACTGGCCGCGGGAACCGCGTCGGGAACCACCGCCGGGGGCGGCGGCACCAGCGCCGAAGGCTGGACCACGAGGGTTTTCGCCGGCAGCACCGCGGTCTGTTGGCGGTCGCCCACGGTGTCCCACCAATGAACCGTCAGCTCCGGCAGGACCAGGTCACCTTCTTTTTCCGGGACCACCGCGTAGCGGAACTCCTTGTGCCCCAGCACCCATTGCCCGTCGTCCCGGCTGATGCCCTGGGGCTGGTCGGGGTAGATGCGCGCGTCGGGCAGCTCCGGCCACGCCGGCTCGGCGATCATGTTCTCCTCGAGGCCGACCGCGTCGATGACGATGGTGCGGGTGACCGGCTCGCCTACCCGCAGGGCGTCGCTGCTCGAGATCTGTTGCTCCAGGCTGTAGGCCCGGGCCGGCTGCCATGCGCTGCCGCTGAACGCGGCCGGGCGCGGCTGGATCGTCACCTGCAGAGGCTCGCTTTCGACCGTCACGCGCCGCCCGCGCACGGTGGGCTGCCAGATGCTGCTGTCGCGGCGCTCCACCAGCCGTCCGCTGAGCTGCATGGCCGGCACCGTCAGCTCGCCGGAGCGCTCGGGGAAGATCGCGTAACGGCGTTCCAGCACGCGGTAGCGCTCGCCGCCGCGCTCGGCCTGGTACGGGGTCTCCTGTAGCAGCCGCACCGAGGCCGGCGTCGGCTCGGGCTGGCTGATCGCGGCCTCGGTCAGGTTCTGCTGGTAGAACACGCGCACGATCAGGCCCAGTTGGGCATGCACGTAGTACGGACCGTCGTCCGGCGCGATCTCCACCTCGATGAAAACCGGCGGCGTTTCGCCTGCCGCCAATTCCGGCGCCGGGTCGACCCTCAGCACCGCGGGTTCGGTGCGGCTGCCGCCGAAATCCAGGGCGGGAATGGTCAACTCGCCGCTGCGCCGCGGCTCGACCGTGAGCAACAGCCGGACCAGCGCCGCCTGGCGGCCGTTCACGATGGACAACTGGGTCTCCGAGCGCCGGTCGAGGATTTCGAAGTCCTGCTCCAGCACGCTGAAATCCGCGTCCAGGCTCTGCCGCGCGTCGTCGGTGTGGAACGTGAGCGTGACCGTTTCGCCCTCGGTGATGCGCGCGCGGTCGAGCTGCAGGTGCACGGCCGCCGCCGCGGACGACGGCAGGGCCAGCAGCGCCGCGGCCAGCGCGGCCAGGAATTTCCAACCCATTCCGATGTTCACGCGTTCACCATGTCTCGCTTTCGTCGTCGGGCGCGCCCCGCTGCAGGTGCTGGTTGCGGAATTTGCGCCGCAACAGGCCGCCGGGATCGTCCGGTATGCGCCGCAACCACTGCTCCATGGCCTGGGCGTCCTCTGCCGACCAGGCCTCGGCGTAATCCGTTTGAGGCTCACCCTGCTGGTCGCCTTCCTGCTGCTCGGCGCTCTCCTGCTGCTCGCCCTGCTGCTCTCCATCCTGTTGCCCATCCTGCTGCTGTTCGTCCCCCTGCTGCCCCTCGGACGGCTCGGAGTTCTCGCCCTGCTGCTGTTCCCCGGATGACTCGCCCTCGCCTGTTTCACCCTGGTCGCTCTGCTGCTGCTCCTGTTCGCGCCGCTCCTGCTCCTGCCTGAGTCGCTCGACCACCTCGCGGTTGTGCAGCGCATCCGGCATGTCGGGTTGCAGCGCCAGGGCCTCGTCGTAGGCGGCAAGCGCCGCCTCGTATTCACCGAGACGGGCCATGGCGTTGCCGCGATTGTAGTGCGCGTCGGCCGACGGGCTGCGCGCCCAGGCCTGCCGGGCGTTGCCATAGTCGCCGCTGCGGTACCAGGCTTCACCCGCGAGTTCGGGGTCCTCGGCCAGCGCGGCCGCCCGCGCGGCGTCCTCCCCGGCCAGCGCGCGCCAGGCCTGCTGGTCCTTTCTCTGCCACAGATCCTCCCACCAGCCGGCGGCCGCATCGCGCGGCAACGCCAGCCCATTGAGCAGCAGCAGGGGCAGAACGAAGAACAGTCCGCGCCGAAAAGCGGCCAGCGCCAGCGGCAGCAACAACAGGACCAGCCACGGTCCGGCGTCCTTCCAGCGTTCTCCCAGGGCATCGTCGCGGCGCGTGAACTCGCTGCCTTCCTGCTCCAGCCACGGCGTTTCCGCGACGGCTGCCGCGCCCAACTCCGTGTAGCGGCCGCCGCCCGCATCGGCGACGGCGCGCAGTGCCGAGCGGTCCAGGCGCGCGATCACCACGTTGCCCGCCCTGTCGTTGACGAAGCCGCCGCCGCTGGGAATCGGCGCCCCATCGGGCGTGCCCACCGCCAGCACCGAGGTGTGGATGCCGGCATCGCGCAGTTCGCGCGCGCGGGCGGCGTCCCGCGAATCGGCTGAATCCGTGACCAGCAGGATCTCGCCGCGGTTGAAGCCCGAGCGCTCGAGCAGTGCGGCGGCCAGCGCGAGCGCGCGATCGGCGCGGCTGCCGGCGACCGGGACGATGTCCGGCTGCAGCGCCGGCAGCAGGTTCGCGATGGTGTTCATGTCGTTGGTCAGGGGCGACACGACGTAGGCGTCGCCGGCGTAGGACACCAGCCCGACCTGGCCTTCCTCGGTGGACTCCAGCAGGTCGGCCAGGCGGAAGCGGGCCCGCGTCAGGCGGTTCGGCCGCAGGTCTTCGGCGAGCATGGAACGCGACAGGTCCAGCGCGATCACGCGGGCGTCGCGCGCCGACCAGGACGCGTCCGGCAGCTTCTGCCAGCTGGGTCCGGCCAGGGCCACCAGCGCGGTCAGCAGGGCCAGCCCCGCCAGCCATGGTCCGGCGCGGCGGGCCGGGTGCGACCCACCGCCCTGCTCCACGCTGAGCCAGCGCAGCAGGTGCGGGTCGCACACGCGGGCCCAGTCGCCCGCGGGCCTGCGGCTGCGCTGCCACCACCACGGCAGCAGTAACGCCAGCGGCAGCAGGTACAGCCACAGCGGGCGGATGAAATGCAGCGCGTCGAGACCGTTCATGCCGCCACCCTTCGCCGGGCACCCGCCGGGGCGGGCCACAGCAGGAGCGCCGTCGCCGTCAGCGCCAGGACCAGTGCCAGCGCCAGCGGCCAGTGGAACAGTTCATCCACCGGCCGGATGGCCTCCTGGTCGCTTTCCACGGGCTCCAGTTCGTCCAGTTGTGCGTAGATCCGGGCCAGGGCCTCGGCGTCGCGGGCCCGGAAGTAGGCCCCGCCGGTGCGTTCGGCGATCGCCTTCAGCGTATCCTCGTCGAGGTCGGCGGAGGGGTTCACCAGCCGGCTGCCGAAGAAGTCCTGCACCATCATCTCGTCCGCGCCGACGCCCACGGTGTAGATCCTGAGCCCTTCGCGGGCGGCGAACTCGGTGGCCTGCAGCGGCTGGACCTCGCCGGAGGTGTTGGCGCCGTCGGTCAGCAGGATCAGCACCCGCTCGCTCGCCGCGTCCTCGCGTAGCCGCTTGACGGCGAGGCCGATCGCGTCGCCGATCGCGGTTTCCCTGCCGGCCAGGCCGATCTCCGACTCGTCGAGCAGGATCGCGGTGGTTTCCGTGTCGAAGGTCAGCGGGGTCTGCAGGTAGGCGCGGCTGCCGAACAGCACCAGGCCCACGCGGTCGCCCTTGCGTCGCTGGATGAATTCCCCGGCGACGCGCTTGACCACGGCGAGTCGGTTGACGGCCTGGCCGTCCAGCACCATGTCCTGCGTATCCATGCTGCCGGAGATATCGACCGCCAGCAGCAGGTCGCGGCCGGTCACCGGCAGCGTCTCGATCTCGCCGACCCATTGCGGCCGCGCGGCGGCGAGCAGCAGCAGGGCCCAGACCAGTCCGGCAATGACCGCCAGCCAGGTCCGCTTGATCCAGCCCTGCCCCGTGCCGGCCACCCGGGCGAACCACGGCACCCTGAGGGCCTGCAGGCCGGCGCGCGGGGCGGCCGACAACCAGCGGCGCGCGAGCCAGGGCAGCGGCAGCAACAGCAGCAGCCAGGCCCAGGCCAGGTACAGGCCGGTGCTGGGGACGGCCGCGTCAACCATAGCGTCTCACCCAGGCGCACGCCTGCTCCCGCAGGGCCCGCGCGTCGAACTCGGGCGCCGGCTCGTAAGGTCCGCGCGCCAACGCGGCCAGGCTGTCCGCGCCAGGGCCTTCCGGCAGCAGGGAGCGGATGAAGGCCACCCATTCCGAACCCTGCAGCCGGGCACAGCCGGTGCCCGGGAACGCCTGGAGCGCCACCGCCCGGAACAGGCGATTGAGGCCGGCCAGGTAGTCGTGGGGCCGCTCCGCTGGATGCCACGCGCGTTCCACCTCGTCGAGGGCCCGCAACCAGCGGCGCCGGCGACGCAGCAGCGCGAGCCTGCGCGCCACTGCCCGCAGCGCGAGGACAAGCATCAGCAACAGCAACGCCGCCAACAGCCACCAGCCCGGCGCCGGCGGCCACCAGCCGGGGACGGCGGCGGCATGGATGTCTTTCAGCTCGGCCAGCAGTTGCGCGTCTTCGGGGTTCATGCCGGCGCCTCAGGGCCTGCCTACCAGCACCCGCAACTCGCGCCCCAGCACGTCGACCGGGTCGTCGTCGGTGTGCAGGGTCAGCCAGCCGCACTGGTGCTTCTGGAACAGACGCCGCGGTTCGGCGAGGTGCTCCTTGCCCATGGCCTGGTAGCGCTGCCGGGAGCCCGGCAGACCCATGTCGAGCACGGCCGTGTGCTCGCCGTCGCTGATCGGGTAGCGGCCGGGCGGCAGCTCATGTTCCGCCGCGTCCAGGACCTGGCAGGCGATGACGTCGTTATGCTGGCGCAGCCGCGAGAGGTGGCGGTTGCTGTTCTCGTCGAGGCTGAAGAAATCGCTGATCACGATCACCAGGCTGCCGGGGCGCACCGCGTGCCGCACGCGCTCCAGGGCGAGCGAAAGCGGCTGGAGCTCCGCGGCGGCGCCTGCCACACCGCCCACCTGACCGCCTCCCTGTCCGCCGGCATTACCCGGCTCCAGCCAGTCCACCAGCCCCTGGATCATGCGCATGGCGCCGCGGCGGCCGCCGGCCGGCCGGATCTCGAGGTGGCGACCGGGGGCGAACAGGAAGCCGCCGATGCGGTCGCCGCGGCGCACCGCCGACCAGGCGATCGCCGCGGCCAGCTGCCCCGCCGCCACCGACTTGAGCCGCCGCCGGGTGCCGAAGTACAGGCTGGGGCCGGCGTCGAGCACCACCAGCACCGGCCGTTCGCGTTCCTCCTGGAACACCTTGGTATGGGCTCGGCCGGTGCGCGCGGTGACCCGCCAGTCCATGTTGCGGATGTCGTCGCCGGGCTGGTAGTTGCGCGACTCGACAAAGTCGACGCCGCGGCCGCGGAAGCGCGAGCGGTACGCGCCGGCCAATGCCGACGCCGCCGCCTGGCGCATCGGCAGGCGCAGAGCATGGCAGCGGGGCCGCAGCGCGATCAGTTCCGCCGCCGTCAGGTGAATGCCGTCGCCCGCGTGGCGGCGCCCGGTCACGGCAGGGGAACCCGGTCCAGCAGCCGGTCCACCAGTTGGTCCACGGTCACCCCGTCCGCTTCCGCCTCGTAGGACAGCAGCACGCGGTGGCGCATCACGTCGTGGATCACCGCATGGATATCGTCCGGCGAAACGTAGTCGCGCTGGTCGAGCCAGGCCCTGGCGCGCGCGCAGCGGTCGAGGCCGATGGTGGCGCGCGGACTGGCTCCGTAACTCACCAGCCGGGCCAGGCTGCTGTCCCAGCTGCCGGGTTCCCGCGTCGCCAGCACCATCTGCACGATGTAGGTTTCCAGCGCCGGCGCCATGTACAGGTCGAGCACGCCGAGCTGGGCCTGGAACACCTGCTCCTGGGTGACCAGCACCGGCGCCGACGGCCGCTCGCCCAGCGCCTCGCGCGCCTGGCGGCGCGCCAGCGCCAGGATCTCCTGCTCCGCCGCGGCGTCGGGGTAACCGATGGAAACGTGCATCAGGAAGCGGTCGAGCTGCGCCTCCGGCAGGGGGTAGGTGCCTTCCTGCTCGATCGGGTTCTGCGTCGCCATCACCAGGAACAGCTTGGGCAACCGGTAGGTCACGCGGCCCACGGTCACCTGGTGTTCGCCCATGGCCTCCAGCAGCGCCGACTGCACCTTGGCCGGCGCGCGGTTGACCTCGTCCGCCAGGATCAGGTTGTGGAAGATCGGGCCCTGCTGGAACTGGAAGCTGCCTTCCTGCGGCCGGTAGATCTCGGTGCCGGTCAGGTCGGCCGGCAGCAGATCGGGCGTGAACTGGATGCGATGAAAGTCCCCTTCGATGCGGTCGGCGATCACCTTGATCGCGGTGGTCTTGGCCAGGCCGGGGGCGCCCTCCACCAGCAGGTGACCGTTGCTGAGCAGGGCGATGAGCAAGCGGTCCATCAGGCGCTGTTGGCCAATGATGTGTTCGTTCGCCGCCTTGCGCAGCGCCTTGAATGCGTCGTGCGCGCCTTGCCCGGATTGTGCCGCCGGGTCCCCCCGGGTTTCTGCCTGTTCCATCGATCGGTCCCGCATGCGTGCTCCGGCCGGCGGAGCGGGGATAGGTGTCATCCGACTTTGTACCAGATGTAGCCAAAAAGGGCAGTGTCAATGGTCATGTGCCGCGCAGGCGGGGTTACAGCTCCTGCGGGTCCATATCGATCGCCCAGCGCACCTGGCGGCCGGTTTTCAGTTCGCGCAGCCGCGGCAGCCAGGCATCGACCTGGCCGTGGAGTTCGGCGCGGCTGCCCGCCTGCAGCATCAGGTACATGCGCGAGCGCCCGCCGACGCGTTCCATGATCGCGGGCATGGGGCCGAACAGGCGCGTGCCGCCGGCAGGAAAGGCCGCGGCGGCTTCCTGCAGGAACCGCTCCACACGCGCGCGCTCATGCGCGTCGGCGCGCAGCAGGGCCTGGTAGCCCACCGGCGGCAGCCCCGCCAGTTGACGCTCCTCCAGCAACCAGCGGGCATAAGCCTCGTAGCCCTGGCCCAGCAGCAGGGCCAGGGCCGGGTGCTCGGGGTGCAGTGTCTGCAGGACGACGGTGCCTGCCTTGTCGCTGCGCCCGGCGCGTCCGGCCACCTGTTCGATCATTTGTCCCATGCGTTCGAGCGCCCGGTAATCGGCGCTGTAGAGGGCCTGGTCAATGTTGACGATCACGACCAGCGTCATGCCCGGGAAGTGGTGTCCCTTGGCCAGCATCTGCGTGCCCACCAGCAGGCAAGGCTCGCCCTTGCGCACTTCCTCGATCTGCCGGTCCAGCACGCCCTTGCGGGCCGTCTGGTCACGGTCGAAGCGCAGGATCCGGACGCCGGGAAAGCGCCGCTCCAGGGCTTCCTCGAGCTGCTGCGTGCCTTCGCCGGCGCCCATCAGGGCGTCGGCCCGGCAGTCCGGACACAGCGCCGGCGCGCGGCGCTGGCTGCCGCAGTGATGACAGACCAGCCGACCGGCGCCCCGGTGCCAGGTCAGGTGCGCGTCGCAGCGCTCGCAAAGCCCGTGCCAGCCGCAGGTTTGGCACATCAGCACCGGCGCGTAACCACGCCGGTTGAGAAACACCATAGCCTGCTCGCCCCGCGCCAGGCAGGCGGTGATCGCCTCGAGCGCTGCCTCCGCCAGCCCGTGGAAAACGCCGTGCTGCCGCATGTCGAGCACCCGCCACGACGGCAGCGCCGCCTGGGTCGCGCGCTCGCGCAGGCGGTGCCAGCCATAGCGCCCTTCGAGGGCGTTCTTCAGTGACTCCAGCGACGGGGTCGCACTACCCAGAACGACCGGAATGCCGAGTTCAGCGGCTCGCTTCACGGCGACGTCCCGGGCCGAATAGCGGAAGCCGTCCTGCTGCTTGAACGAGGCGTCGTGTTCCTCGTCCAGGATGATGAGACGGGCGCGCGGCAACGGGACGAACAGTGCCGAGCGCGTGCCGACGATCAGCGACGCGCGGCCGGAGCGCGCCGCAGCCCAGGCCTGCAGCCGCTCGCCGGCCGCCAGGCCCGAATGGATGACCGCGGGTTCCAGTCCGAGCCGCTGGCGGAAGCGCCGCAGCAACTGCGGCGTCAAGCCGATTTCCGGCACCAGCACCAGGGCCTGGCCGCCGGCGTCCAGCACTGATTCCAGGAGGCGCAGGTAGACTTCGGTCTTACCGCTGCCGGTGACGCCATCCAGCAGGTGGCAACGGAAGCGGCCGAAGTCCTGGCCGATCGCCGCCACGGCCGCCTGCTGGTCGGGCAGCAGCTGCGGGCCCGGCGGCCGGTCGGATCGCGCGAGGAGCCCGTCCGGCGGCGCCGGCTCGCTGGCAGCCCAGCCGTTTTCCAGCAGGGCGGCCAGCGTCTTGCGCCACTGGCTGCCGATTGCGGCCAGCGTGTCCGCGCGGCACGGCGCGGCGGCCAGCGCCTCCAGCATCGCGTGCTGCACCGGGGCGCGACCGGGGCCCTGCAGCAGGCGCTGCCTGCCATCTGCGGTGATGCGAAACTGTGGCGGGGGCTGCGGCAGGCCGTTACCCGCGCTGCGCAGGGCCGGCGGCAAGGCCCCGGCCACGACTTCTCCGGGCGCGTGCTTGTAGTACTGCCAGCACCAGCGCAGCAAGTCCAGCAACGCCGGGTCGAACATCGGCTCGTTGTCGTCCAGCACGGCCGTAACCGGCAGCAGGCGCGCCGCCGGCACCTCGCTTTGCCCGCTGTGGCCGGTCACCACGCCGAGCAATTTCCGGCGCCCGAACGGCACCACGACCCGGCTGCCGACGGCAGGCAGCGGGCCACCCGGTGGGGCCAGGTAGTCGAACAGTTGCGGGAGCGGAACCGGCAGGGCCACCTGGATGAAGGAGGGATCAGCCATGGGCTCGGATTCTAGCAGCACGTGACGCAGGTCGCCCGACGCGGCAGCGGAATCCTGCTATGCTCATGGAGCGTTCTTGCGCAATTCAATCGAAGGAGAGTTTATGGGCATGATGAGCGAGTTCCGCGACTTCGCGATGCGCGGAAACGTGGTGGACATGGCCGTGGGTATCGTCATCGGCGGGGCCTTCGGCAAAATCGTATCGTCCTTCGTCAACGACGTGCTGATGCCGCCCATCGGCATAATGCTCGGCGGCGTCGACTTTACCGAGTTGGTGGTCACCCTGAAAGCCGCCAGCGGCGAGGTCGCGGCGGTAACGCTGAACTATGGCACGTTTATCCAGGCTTTGGTTGATTTCATCATCATCGCCTTTGCCATCTTCATGGTGATCAAAACGATGAATTCACTGAAGAAGAAAAAGGAAGCTGCGCCGCCGGCGCCGCCCAAGCAGTCCGCCGAGGAAATCCTGCTGACGGAAATCCGGGATTTGCTGAAGAAATAACCAGTAGGAGCGGCTTCAGTCGCCTTTCCCAGCGGGAGGCCACGCGCGACGGCATTCCGGTGCGGCTTCTTCGCCTGCGGCGAAACCGCCACACCTCCATTGCCTGCGCTTGCGGCCGACCGAGGCCGAAGTCGCGCGCAATCGCGCTCCTACAATTTGGGCTCTTCGTGGATCTTGGCGCTGATCTGGGCGAACTGCCGTTCCAGCAGCTCGATATCGGACTCCAGCAGCACCATGTCCGCCACGATCCGGGCCGCCTCGCGCAACAGCAGGTCGGGGCCCTCGTCTTCTTCGTCCCCGGCGGCGTCGGCCTCCTCGGTATCGGGGTACTCGCCGGTTTCGGGGTCGATCGAATCCGCGAGAATGTCGTCCGCGGCCAGCAGGGGACCGCCGGATTCGCGCTGCGCCTTGCGCTGCGCCTGCTTCTCCTCGGCCTCTTTCAACTCCCGCCGGCCGACCGATTCGAGCAGTGAAACGCTCTTTTCCTCGGCGTGTTCGTTGAACTCGCTGATGTCGCTCAGCAGCCAGGCGAACTCTTCGTTTCCGGCCATCCGGCCGTGGTAGCGGTTGTCGGCCACGGCCACCAGGCGGCTCAGGTCGCCGCTGGGGTCGTAACGGGCCGAGTCGATGCTGGTCCACGGCAGGGAGTTGTCCAGCGACCGCTCGCCGTAGTCCTGCGGATCGCCGGCCGAGGGGAAACGGATGTCCGGCACCACGCCCCGGCTTTGGGTGGAGCCCCCGTTGACGCGGAAGAACTGGGCCATGGTGATCTTCAGCTGGCCCATGCCCGGCTTGTCCGCCGGCGCGTAGTCGTCGAGGTCGAGCAGGCTCTGCACCGTGCCCTTGCCGAACGTCGGCTCGCCGATCACGACGCCGCGCCCGTAGTCCTGGATCGCGGCCGCGAAAATCTCCGAAGCCGAAGCGCTGTACCGATTGACCAGCACCGCCAGCGGGCCTTCCCAGGCCATGCCCGGTTCGATGTCCTCTTCCAGTGAAATCCGGCCGCTCGAGTTGCGCACCTGCACCACCGGGCCCTTGTCGATGAACAGGCCGGTCAGCGTGGTGGCCTCCAGCAGCGACCCGCCGCCGTTATTGCGCAGGTCGACCACGATGCCCTGGACGCCCTGGTCCTTCAGTTCACCGATCAGGCGCTGCACGTCGCGGGTGCTGGAGCGGTAGTCCGGCAGGTTCTGCGCGCGGCCGTTGAAATCGAGGTAGAAAACCGGCAGGTCGATCACGCCGACTTTCATGACTTCGCCTTCCTGGCCGCCTTCGACCGGCACTTCGATGACCTCGCTCTGGGCTGCTTGCTCCTCGAGCTTTACCTCGTTGCGGACGATTTCGACGACGGTGGGCGGCCCGCTGACGCTTTCGTCCTCGGGCAGAACCGCCAGGCGCACCACGGTGTCCTTCGGGCCGCGAATCAATTCGACCACGTCGTCGATGCGCCAACCGATGACGTCCACCATTTTGCCGTCGCCGCCCTGGCCGACGGCGGTGATGCGATCGCCCGCCTTCAGGCGGCCGTCCTTGTCGGCGGGGCCGCCCGGCACGATGCTGGAAATCAGCGTGTACTCGCTTTCACGTCCGAGCAGCGCGCCGATGCCCTCCAGCGACAGCTTCATCGAGATCTCGAAGTTTTCCGAATTCCGCGGTGAAAGGTAGGCCGTGTGCGGTTCGATGGACTGCGCGAAGGCGTTCATGAAGAACTGGAATACGTCTTCGTTGTTCAGCTCCTGGATGCGCCGCTCGAGATTGTCGTAACGCTCGACCAGGGTCTCGACGATGGCTTCCGGCTCCTTGTCGGTCAGCAGCAGCCGCAGATAATCGTTCTTGACCCGCAAGCGCCACAGTTCGTCGAGCCCGGCAGTATCGGCGGCCCAGGGTTCGCCTTCGCGGTCGAACTGGTAATACTCGTCGACGGTGAAATCGAACGGCTCCTTGACGCGCTTGCGCGCGTAATCCACCCGCTGCTGCACGCGTTCCACGTAGACGTTGAAGATCTCGTAGGCCGACAGCAGGTCGGAGTGGCGCAGCGCGTCGTCCATGCCGTGGCGGTAACGCTCGAACATCTCGATGTCGCTGCCCAGGAAGTAAATCCGGTTCGGGTCCAGCAGTTCGAGATAACTGTCGAAAATCTGGCCGGACAGCTCGTCGTCCAGCCGGGTGCGCTTGTAGTGGTAATTGGTCAGGAAACGCGTCGCGATGTTGCTCGCGTAGCGCTGGTCCATGCCCGGCTCGAGCCGCAGGGACTGGTCAGGCTCGAGCCCCGGGCCCGGTTCCGGCTGCAGCGGCTGCTCCGCGTCCACCGCCGCCAAAGCGGCGCCGGCGACCAGCAGGAAAAGGGCGACTATCGTGTAGCGTTTCACCGTCGAAAATCTCCAACAAACCCCGAATAAAACCCCAAGACCCCAGGCAACCCACGGAAAACCAGATAGTGGACGGATATTTATGCCTGTTTCAGACAAAATTTACAACGCGGAGGTTCCATTGCCGCCCCGCTCCGCGACGAACGGCCGTAAATTCGTGACGGCCAGAGGATGGCCGGAGGGCGACACTACAGCCCTGCCTCAAAGCAGGCCGGAGTCGTGCGCGCTCTGGTCGGCGTGGTAGGAGGAGCGCACCAGCGGCCCCGCGGCCACGTGCGAGAAGCCCAGCGCGTAGCCGTACTCCGCCAGGCTGCCGAATTCCTCGGGCGTCCAGTAACGCATCACCGGATGGTGGTGGGCCGTCGGCTGCAGGTACTGCCCGATGGTGACCATGTCGACGGCGTGCGCCCGCAGATCGCGCAGGGCCCCTTCGACCTGTTCGCGGGTCTCCCCCAACCCGAGCATGATACCGGACTTGGTGGGAATGTCCGGGTGCTGGCGCTTGAAGCGCGCCAGCAGCTGCAGCGACCATGCGTAATCAGCGCCGGGACGGACGTTGCGGTAGAGCGGCTGCACCGTCTCGAGGTTGTGGTTGAACACGTCGGGCGGCGAACCGGCGAGGATGTCCAGCGCGCGCTCGAGCTTGCCCTTGCCGCGGAAATCGGGAACCAGGATTTCGATCCGGATGCCCGGATTTTCCGCCCGGACGCCAGCGATGCAGGCCGCGAAGTGGGCGGCGCCGCCGTCGCGCAGGTCGTCCCGGTCGACCGAGGTGATGACGATGTAGCGCAGCCGCATGTCCCGCACCGTGCGCGCCAACTGTCCGGGCTCCGCCGCATCGGGCGGCAGCGGCCGGCCGTGCGCGACGTCACAGAATGAGCAGCGCCGGGTGCAGACCTCGCCGAGGATCATGAAGGTCGCCGTGCCCTTGGCAAAGCACTCGTGGATGTTCGGGCAGCTGGCCTCCTCGCACACGGTGACCAGGTCGCGCCCGCGCAGCCTGGCCTTGAGGTCGGCCACCGCATTGCCGGCCGGCAGGCGCACGCGGATCCACGACGGTTTGCGCAGGCGCGGGGCCTGCGGGTCGAACTGCGCCGTATTGCGGGCCATTTTGGCGGCGCCGAGTTCCCTGGCGGCCGCCGTGCCACCCTGCTCCACGCGGATCGGGATGCGGTAGCCGTCAGGCGCCCCCGGCGGTCTGTCGTCCTGTTCACTCATTCGTTCGTTACGCCAATGGGAGCCGTGAATCTGTCGCCCGAGACCTCACTATAGCTCAATTGCTGAGCCAGATTCGCCACCAGGCGGTCTTCCACCTCGCTGAACTCCACCCGCGCCAGGGCCGACAGCTGCGTCACGCGCAGTCCGGCATAACCGCAGGGATTGATGCGCTGGAACGGTTCCAGGTCCATGTCGATGTTGAAGGCCAGCCCGTGGAAGGTACAGCCGCGGCGCACCCTGAGGCCCAGCGAGGCGATCTTGTCGCCGTCCACGTAAATGCCGGGGGCGCCGGCGACGCGCTCGCCGCGGACACCGTGGTGCGCGAGCGTGCGGATGATGGCCTCTTCGATCCGCTGCACGAAGTCGCGCACGCCGATGCCCTTGCGGCGAAGGTCGATCAGGGGATAGGCCACGATCTGGCCGGGGCCGTGATAGGTCACCTGGCCGCCGCGGTCGACCTGGATGACCGCAATGTCGCCCGGCGCCAGCAGGTGCTCGGCCTTGCCGGCCTGCCCCTGGGTGAACACCGGCGGGTGCTGGACCAGCCAGAGTTCGTCGCCGGTGTGCTCGTCGCGGCGATCGGTGAAGGCCTGCATCTCGCGCCAGACCGGCTCGTAGTCGGCCAGGCCCAGGCGGCGCAGGCGCAGGCGGTGCAGCTGAGCGCCGGAGGCCGGCGGCTGCGGGGCGGGCCGTGCCGGTGCTGCGCTCACCGGCTCACAGCGCCATCAGGACCTGAGCGCAGTCGCTGAGCTCCTGGTAAATGGCGTCCAGTTGCGCCTGCGAGCGCGCCTCGACGACCGCCGTGACCGATACGAAGCGGCCGGCGCCGCTGAGCGTCGAACGCACCGGTTCACCGGGCCACAATTCCGCATGGTTGCACACGATGCGGGCCACCAGCGCCTCGAACCCGGCGCTCTGCCGCCCCATAGCCTTGATCGGAAAGCGGCAGGGAAACTCCAGCAGGCCCAGCCTATTCGGATTCGGTTCGCTGTTCATCCGCGGGCCGGGGTTCGCTTTCGGGGGTGGCGTCGGCTTCTGTTTCAGATTCGGCTTCGGCTTCTGCTTCGGCTTCGTCATCCGCGAACATGCCGTCGAACCACAGCAGCAGGCCGTCCCAGGCGGAACCGAAGAAACCCGCCTCGTCCACCGCGGACAGCGCCTGCAGGTCGCGGCTCGCGATCAGCTCCTCGCCGAGGCGAACCTCGACCTGCCCGACCACGGTCCCTGCCGCCAGCGGCGCGGTCAGTTGCGGCTGCATCTGCACCTGCGCGTCCAGGTCTGCGTAGCGGCCGCGGGGAATCGTCACGAACAGCGGGTCGCCAGGGCCCAGCGGAACCTCCTCGACCGTACCCTTCCAGACCCGGGTCTTCGCCAGTTCCTGCCCGGCCTGGTACAGCTGGACCGTTTCGAAGAAACGGAAACCGTAGTTCAGCAGGGTCTGGGTTTCGCTCGCCCGGCTCGCCTCGGAGGCGGAGCCCATCACCACGCTGATCAGCCGCATGCCGTCGCGCATGGCCGAGGCGGCCAGGCAGAACCCGGCGCTCTCGGTGTGGCCGGTCTTGAGCCCGTCAATCGCCGGGTCGCGCCACAACAGCGTGTTGCGGTTGTGCTGGCGAATCCCGTTGAAGGTGAACTCCTTTTCCGCATACCAGGAGTAGAAGTCGGGAAAATCGCGGATCGTCGCCAGGCTCAGGATGGCGACGTCGCGCGCCGTCGTGTAGTGCTCGGGGTCCGGCAGCCCGGTCGCGTTCATGAAGTGCGTGTCGCGCATGCCCAGCTGTTCGGAGAAGTGGTTCATCAGCCCGGCGAACGCCTGCTCGGTGCCCGCTACGTACTCGGCCAGCGCGACGCTGGCGTCGTTGCCGGACTGGATCACCATGCCGCGCAGCAGGTCCTCGACGCTGACCTGCATGGTGGGGTCGACGAACATGCGCGAGCCGCCGGTGCGCCAGGCGGTCTCGCTGACCGGCACGGTTTGGTCGAGGGCGATCTTGCCCTTGGCCAGTTCGGTGAACACCACGTAGGCCGTCATCAGCTTGGTGATGCTGGCCGGCTCCACGCGCAGGTCCGGGTTGCTCTCCACCAGCACACGACCGCTGTTGAAATCCATCAGGATGTAGCTCTTGGCGCCGATTTGCGGCGGCGCGGGCACAGGGGGCGTGGAGTCGATTGCGTCCGGCACCTGGGCCCACGCGGCGGAGTGGAGGCCGGCGAGGAGCAGGAGAATCAAGTGGAATTTTTTCATGTCGCGGATTTCGTTCCGTTTTCTGAATTCATCGTTTCTCAACGCCTGACTTTATGCGGGCGTTCGAAACCGAGTTCAATGGCTTTGAGGATGACCGATTCGGCCTCGGCGTGGCTGCCGTAGGGTCCGAGCCAGACGCGGAAGAGGTTGTCGGAGTCGTTGATGGACACAGGGGCGAGATCGGCCCGGCGCAGTCGGCCGGCCAGTTCCTCGGCGCCCTCGCGGCGGCCGTAGGCACCCGCCTGCAGCCACGTGGGGTCGCCGCCATCGGCGGCCTGCGCCGGCGGCGGCGCGACACCCGTTCCGGCTACGCGGGTGCCGTCGTCCCACGCGCGGGGATCGATGGCTCGCACCTCGACCCGTGCCGTGCCGGTGGCGGCCATGCCCAGGCGCAGCGCGGCGCCGTAGGAAAGGTCGATCAGGCGGTCGTCCTTGAACGGGCCGCGGTCATTGATTTTCACGATGACCCGGAGGCCGTTGTCGAGGTTGACGACCTCGGCGTAGGTCGGCAGCGGCAGGGACTTGTGCGCCGCGGTGGCCAGGTGCAGATCGTAGGGCTCGCCGCTGGAGGTGCGGCGGCCATGGAACTTGGTGCCGTACCACGACGCCGTGCCGCGTTCGTGATAATCCTCGCTGCTCTTCAGGACATGGTACTTGCGGCCGAACACTTCGTAGGGAGAGTGATTGCCGTAACGGGCCAGCGGCTCCACGCGCGGCGTCGCGTCGGCCACGTCCTCGGCCCGCAGGCCGCTGGCGGGCGGACCGTCCGGCGGTTCCTCGACCCGCGGCTGCGGCGCGCCGGCACAGGCCGCCAGCAGCAGGCTGAGCGCGACGGCCGGCAGGGTCGGCAACGGCAGCCTGGCTGCCGAACGGCTGACTGTCTGGCCGGCGGCCATGCTCATTGCGCGAAGCCGGCGCGAATCGCTTCGCTCAGCTCAAACACCGCCATCGCGTACAGCGGGCTGCGGTTGTAGCGGGTGATCACGTAGAAATTGTCGAAGGTGATCCAGTGGCGGTCGCCCTCTTTTTCTTCGAGCCGGGTGACGGTGGCCGGCGTGTCGCCGGCCATTTCCGCCGCTTTTGTTCCGGCCGTGGGCAGCCGCAGCGCGAAGCCGGCGGTGCCGAGTTCCGCAAGGGTCAGCTTCGGCTTGAAGTCACCGCGCGCGACCAGCGCCAGGTCCGCGTCCGCGGCGACCACGGCCGGGTAGGCCACGGGCTGGCCGCTCCGCCAGCCATGGCGGTGCAGGTAGTTGGCGACGCTGCCGATGACGTCGGACATCGAACTCCACAGATCGCGGCGGCCGTCTTCGTCCAGGTCCACGGCGTACTCGCGGTAGCTGCTCGGCATGAACTGCCCCAGCCCCATGGCCCCGGCGTAGGAGCCGGTCACCTCGCGCAGCGGCAGGTCTTCCTCGCTGCCGAGCAGGAAGAACTGCAACAGCTCGCGGGAAAAGAAGTCGGAGCGGTCGTTGCCCGTGTCGGGGTAATAGAAAGACAGCGTCGTCAGCGCATCCAGCACGCGATAGCTGCCGGTGATGCGGCCGTAGAAGGTCTCGACGCCGATGATGGCGACGATGATCTGCGGCTCCACGCCGAATTGCTCGGAGGCCTGCCGCACCAGCTCCTCGTGCTCGCGCCAGAAATCGACGCCGCCGCGAATGCGCTTCTCGGTGATGAAGATCGGCCGGTACTCGTACCACGGCTTAGCCTCCGCCGGCCGGCTGATGGCGTCGACGATGGACTGCTTGAAGCGCGCGTCGTGCAACAGCTGCATGATCTGCGCCGAATCCAGTTGGTACTCCGCGGCAGCCTTCGCGGCAAACTCCTCCGCCCCGGGATGCTGCTGCGCCAGGCACGAAGTACTGAGCAGCGACACCAGCGCGAGTGTAAAGATTCGTTTCATCGGGATTCGAGTTCCTTGTTGCGTCAGGGGGCACATTCCAGGGCACATTTTAAGCGTAATTCGCTCAGCGTATGAAATTGCGGTGGCCGAAAATGGACATCAGTATGCCAAAGCCGGCCAACAGCGTGACGATCGAGGTGCCGCCGTAACTGATCAGCGGCAGCGGCACGCCCACCACCGGCAGCAAGCCGGAGACCATGCCGGCGTTGACCATCACGTAGAGAAAAAAGGTCATGCTGATGCTGCCGGCGAGCAGGCGGGCGTAGGTAGTCCGGGCCAGGCCGGCAATGTACAGACCGCGGCCGACGATGAACAGGTACAACAGTAAAAGCAGCAGCACGCCGACCAGGCCGAACTCCTCGGACAACACGGCGAGGATGAAGTCGGTGTGGCGCTCGGGAATGAACTCCAGCCTTGACTGCGTGCCGTGCAACCAACCCTTGCCGAGCAGCCCGCCGGAGCCGACCGCGATCTTGGACTGGATGATGTTCCACCCGCTGCCCAGCGGGTCGGACTCCGGGTCGAGAAAGGTCAGCACGCGCTGGCGCTGGTAGTCGTGCATGACCCACCAGAGCGCCGGCGCCGCAGCCGCGGCGAGCCCGGCCAGGCCGAAAATCACGCGCCACTGCAGTCCGGAAAGAAACAGCACGAAGACGCCGCTCGCCGCCACCAGCAGCGCGGTGCCGAGATCGGGCTGGCGCGCGATGAGCACCGCCGGCACGGCAAGGATGCCGACCGATACCAGCAGCGAGCGCAGGTCCGGCGGCAAGCGCCGCGGGTGCAGGTAGGCGGCCATCATCATCGGCACGGCGAGTTTCATGATCTCGGATGGCTGAAAGCGGAACACGCCAAGATCCAGCCAGCGACTGGTGCTGCGACCGGTGCCGACCAGCCAGGTCGCCAGCAGCAACAGCACGCCCAGCGCGTACAGCCAGGGCGTCCAGATGCGCAGCACGTGCGGAGGCACCTGGCTCAGCACCAGCAGCGCCACCAGGCCCACGCCGATGCGCACGCCCTGCCGGTAGACCGTGTCCAGGCTGCCGCCCGAGGCGCTGTACAGGACGAACAGGCCGAATGCGATCAGCAGGCCCAGCGCCGCCAGCAGCGGCAGGTCGAGGTGCGGTCCTTGCAGCCAACCGGGCAGCCAGCCAGGCACCCGGCCGCGCAGCAGCCTTCTCATTCGGCCAACCCCTGTTGCACCCATGCGTCGATCACCGCGCGCGCCACCGGCGCGGCCTGGCGGGAGCCGCCCCCGCCGTGCTCGACCACCGCGGCCACCGCGATGCCCGGGCGCTCGAACGGCGCGTAGGCGAGAAACAGCGCGTGGTGCCGGAGATGGGCGGCGGTCGCGTCGGTCATGTCCTCGTCCTCGGCCTGGGCCGCGACCTGCGCGGTGCCGCTCTTGCCGGCAATCTGCAGGGGCGGGTCGGGCCGTATGGCGCGCGCGGTGCCCTGCGCGCCGTGCACCACCAGCCGCATGCCCTCCCGAACGATGTCCCAGTTGAGCGGATCGTTGACCGGGATCTGCAGCGCCACGGGCGCCCGTACCTTCTCAGCCTGCGCGTCGCCGGCGTGCTTGCGGGCGTACAGCAGGCGCGGTTCGCGGCGGGTGCCGCCGTTGGCCAGCGTGGCGACCGCGTTGGCCAGCTGCAGGGGCGTGACCACGTTGAAGCCCTGGCCGATGCCGGCGATGACCGTTTCGCCCGGGTACCACGGCTGCCCCATCTGCCCGCGCTTCCAGGCCCGCGAAGGCAGCACGCCGGCGTTCTCGCCGAGCAGGTCCAGGCCGCTGGCGGCGCCGAAGCCGAACTGCGCCAGGTAGTCGTGGATGCGGTCGATGCCGAGATCGAGGGCGAGCTTGTAGAAGTAGGTGTTGACCGATTGCTCCAGCGCGCCCTGGATATTGACCCAGCCGTGGCCGCCCTTGCGCCAGTCGCGGAACGGCTTGTCCAGGCCCGGCAGGAAGAAGCGGCCGTTGGAGAAGACCCGGTGGTCCTTGCCGATCACGCCGAGCTCCAGCCCGGCCAGGCCGATGAAGGGCTTGATCGTGGAACCCGGCTCGTAGCCGCCGAGCAGCGCGCGGTTGAACAGCGGGCGGCCGGGGGCGGCCAGAATGGACCGGTAGTTCGCCGTGCTGATGCCCTGCACGAACAGGTTGGGGTCGTAGGCCGGTTTGCTGACCAGGACCAGCACCGAGCCGTCGCTGGGGTCGATGGCCACCACGGCGCCCGCGCGGTCACCGAGGGCGTCCCAGGCCGCCTGCTGGAGCTGCACGTCGAGCGACAGGACCAGGTCGTCGCCGTGGATCGGCGGGTCGCGCTCCAGCACCTTGAGGGTGCGTCCCTGCACGTTGGTCTCGACCTTCTCGAGGCCGCTGACGCCGTGCAACTGGTCCTCGTAGTAGCGCTCGATGCCGCTCTTGCCGGCGTGGGTGGTGCCGCGGTAGTTCGCTGCGTCCACCCGGGCCAGGTCCTCGGCGTCCAGGCGGCCGACATAGCCCAGCACGTGGGTCAGCAAGTCGCCGTAGGGGTAATGGCGCGCCAGGTAGGGCACGACCTCCACGCCGGCGTAGCGGTGGCGGTCGACCGCGAAGCGCGCGACCTCCTCCTCGCTCAGGTTGAACTTCAACGGCACGCTGTCGAACGAGCGGAAACGCCGCCGCTCCTCTTCGAACGCTGCGTAGGCGTCGGCGGGCAGCTCGATGATCCGGCCCAGCCCGGCAATCACCTGCTCGAGGTCGCCCGCTTTCTCCGGCACCAGTTCCAGGCGATAGGCGGGGCGGTTCTCGGCCACCGGCCGGCCGCGGCGGTCGTAGATGAGGCCGCGGTTGGGCGCGACCGGCACGATGCGCACGCGGTTGCTGGCCGAGCGGGTCGCGTACTCGTCGTAATTAAGCACCTGCAGGTAGACGTAGCGCAGCCCCAGCAGCAACAGCACGGCCACGATGAGCAGGAAGGCGGTCAGCGCCCGCGCGCGGAATTGGCGCCCCTCCAGCGCCTGGTCCTTGAGCGGCTGGCCAGCGGGCCGGCGGCCGCGCAGGCGGCTGGCGAAGGTACGCGGCATCAGGGCGGGCATCAGGGTGCGGGCCGCTGACGCATCACGCCGCGGTAGCGGTCCAGCAGCAGGAACAGCCACGGCCAGATGGCGGTGCCCACCACCGGCGGAGCCCAGAACTCGATGGGAGGCAGCGGCTCGCCGCGCAGGCTGATGATCCACAGCAGGATGATGCGATCGTTGAGCAACAGGGCCAGCACCGAGAGCGCCAGCTGCCACGGCGGAAAGAACCGCAGCCGGGCGCGAAAGCGGGTTACCAGGTAGACCATGACGACCAGGCTCAGCGCATGCAGGCCGAGCAGGCTGCCGGTCAGCAGGTCGAGCAGGAGGCCGAGGAAGAAGGCCAGGCCGAGCGTCACCAGGTCCTGCGTTTCCAGGCAC
>Ga0209391_10000367_pt1 | contig 20632 bp, 22 predicted proteins | sample PPLLak3March2015_FD_187246 | JGI IMG/M metagenome (GOLD analysis project Ga0209391, IMG submission 187246) | Freshwater sediment microbial communities from Prairie Pothole Lake near Jamestown, North Dakota, USA - PPLs Lake P7 Core (1) Depth... | ecosystem: Environmental > Aquatic > Freshwater >...
CCGGCGTTGTGCCCGCCCTGGAACCGCACCACGGCCGCGGCGCGCTCCGTGAGCAGGTCGACGATCTTGCCCTTGCCTTCGTCGCCCCACTGGGCGCCGATCACAACGAGGTTGCTGGCCATGGATTCGGTCCGGTGTGGTTCAGCCCGCGCCGCGCACGAAATAGAGCAGCACGGCGCCGGCGATCATGCTCACGAGTCCGGCGATGCGCAACGTCCGCTCGTCGAGCTGGGACAGCTGGGCCAGCGCCCGCTTCATGCCGTTCGGATTCGCAAAGGGCATGAGCCCCTCGAGCACGAGGTAGAGGGCGAAGGCCGCCCAGAGGTCGTTCCAGTGCATGATCGCGCGGCCGCCGACCGCGCCGTCAGCGGCCCGATTCCTTCAGGTACTTGAAGAACTCGCCGTCGGGCTGGATCACGAGGATGTCGCCCTGCTTGCCGAGCGAGCGGCGGTAGGCCTGCATGGAACGGTGGAACTGGAAGAACTCGGGGTTGCGGCCGTGCGCACTCGCGTAGACGTCGGCCGCCGCCGCGTCGCCCTCGCCCTTGATGATCTCCGCCTGCCGGTACGCGTTCGCGAGGATCTCGGTGCGTTGGCGGTCGGCCTCGGCGCGCGTCTGCTCGGACACCGCCGAACCCTCGGCGCGCAACTGCGCGGCCTGCCGCGCGAAGTCCTGCCGCATGCGGTTGAACACCGACTCGCTCACCTCCTCGGGGAGGTCGATGTTCTTGACGCGCACGTCCACGAGCGTGACGCCGAGCCCGGCCACGTTGCCCTCGGCCACCTTGCGCACCTCGTTCAGGAACTCGGTGCGCTCCGCGGCCACCACCTGCTGGATGGTGCGCCTGGCGATCACGCCCTTGATGCCGTCCTTCACGATTTCGCCGAGGCGGCGGTTGGCCACGTCCTCGCTGCCCCCGGCCGTCGAGGTGTAGTAGCGCGACACGTCGGTGATGCGCCATTTCACGAAGAAATTGATGCGCAGCAGCTTGCCTTCGCTGGTGAGGAACTGCTCGGCCGGGTAGTCCTCGGTGAGGATGCGCCGGTCGAACTTCCGCACGTTGTTGACGAGCGGCATCATGAAGTGCAGGCCGGGCTCGTAGTCGGCGCGGACGATCTCGCCGAAGCGGAACTTGATCGCGAGGTCCGTCTCGCGGACCGTGAAGGCCGCCATGGATATCACGAGCGCAAGGAACCCGAGGATGATCACGGCGAGGTAGCTGCGGTTGCTCATCAACGGGTCCCCCGGTCGCGACGGGCCTCGACGGTCTCGACCTCCTCAGCCGCCGCTTCAGTCGCTGCGGGACGGGTGGCCGGCACCTGCCGCTGCTCGTCGAGCGTGAGCGTCTGCAGGCGTCGTTCGGTCAGCTTGTCGAGCGGCAGGTAAATCATGTTGCCCGTGCCCTTGGTGTCCACCAGCACCTTGTTGGTGTTGCCGAGCACTTCCTCGACGGTCTCGAAGTAGAGGCGCTGGCGAGTCACCCCGGGGGCTCGCTCGTAGGCCTGCAGCAGGCTCACGAAGCGCGCGGCCTCACCCTCCGCGTCCGCGACGATGCGGGCCTTGTACGCCTGAGAGTCCTCCATCTGGCGGGCGGCCGAGCCCTTCGCCTTAGGCAGGATGTCGTTCGCGTACGCCTGCGCCTCGAGTCCGAGGCGCTCTTTGTCCTCGCGCGCCTTGATCGCGTCGCGCTGCGCGCTCGAGACCTGCTCCGGCACGGCCACTCCCTGCAGGTTCACCGAGGTCACCTCGATGCCCGTCTGGTAGGAATCGAGCGTGCGCTGGATCAGTTCCTTGGTGCTGGCGGCGATTTCCTGCCGGCCCTCCTCGAGCACGAAATCGAGACGGCTGCGGCCAACGATCTCGCGGATGGCGCTCTCGCTGACCTCGCCCAGCGTGCTCTCAGGGTCGCGCACGTTGAAGGCAAACGGCCGCGCCTCCGCACGCCGGTACTGCACCGCGATGTTGATGTCCACGAGGTTCTCGTCGGACGTCAGTATCCGGTTCTGGTTGCTGAAGCCCTCGATGCTCTCGACGTTGACGATCTGCCGCGCCTCGATCGGCCACGGCAGGTGCCAGCGCAGGCCGGGTTCCGTCGTGGCGACGTACTGGCCGAAGCGCGTGACGACCGCGCGTTCGGCGGCGTCCACCTTGTACAGTCCCGTTGCGGCCCAGATCGCCACCAGCACCAGTGCGACCGTGCCCGCGCCGAAGCCGCGCATGCCGGTTCCGCCGCCGCCCTCGACGTTGCCGCCACCGGCACCGCCGCCGCCAAACAGTCCGGTGAGTCGTCTCTGAAGATTGCGCAGGGCCTCGTCGAGGTCTGCAGCCCCACGGTCGGGGCGGTTGCCCCAGGGACTGCGGTTCCTGCCCGGGTCGTTCCAGGCCATCGGATGGTTTGCTCCGGGTTGATTGCGTCCGTTATGCAACGGGGGATTAGGTCTGCGACTCGCGACGTCCGCTCAGGCGGTGGCGTGCGCGTCCGCGGGGACCGGGCATTGTATGAAGGGGTCCTCGCCGGCACAAGGCGAGGCAGCGGCCGCGAGACACTCGGGAAGTTCGACGCCGGCTTCCCGACAGATTCGCTCGAGGTCGTGACGGCGCAGGCTCACCTCGAGCTCGATGCCGCCATCCTCGACGGTGCGTTGGCGCAGCACGGCCCCCGCCGCGTGCAGGCGCGCCCGGGCGCGACCCTCGCCCGCAGGCAGGCGAAGAACGCAGTGATGCAGGTCGGCTCCGAGACGCGCGTGCAGTGCGGCGAGCAGCAGCTCCACACCCGCGCCCGAGTGCGCCGACAGCCAGACCCGGTCGACGAGACCGGCGGCGTCGGTTTCGACGCGCGGCGCCTCGCCGGTGCGATCGATCTTGTTGTACACGGCGATCTGCGGCAGCGACTGCGCGCCGATCGACTCGAGCACCTCGTTCACCTGCGCAATGCGCTCGCCACGCTCCGGGTCGGCCGCGTCGATGACGTGCAGCAGCAGGTCGGCCTCGCGCGCCTCCTGCAGCGTGGAGCGGAACGCCGCAACCAGCTCGTGCGGAAGGTCGCGCACGAATCCGACCGTGTCGGCGAGCGCCACCTCGAGGCCGGGCGCGAGGTGCAACCGGCGCACCGTCGGGTCGAGCGTCGCGAACAGCTGGTCCGCCGCGTAGGCGTTGGCCGCGGTGAGGCGATTGAAGAGCGTGGACTTGCCGGCGTTGGTGTAGCCCACCAGCGCAACGGTGGGAACTTCGCCGCGCTTGCGCTCGCGCCGCGTCGTCTCGCGCTGCACCAGCACCTTGTCGAGGCGGTCGTTCAGCGTCTTGATGCGGCGCGCGACGAGTCGGCGGTCGGTTTCGAGCTGGGTCTCGCCCGGTCCGCGAAGGCCGATGCCGCCCTTCTGTCGCTCGAGGTGGGTCCAACCGCGCACCAGGCGCGTGGCGACGTGCTGCAGCTGGGCCAGCTCGACCTGCAGCTTGCCCTCGAAGCTGCGCGCGCGCTGCGCGAAGATGTCGAGGATGAGTCCGCTGCGATCGAGCACGCGGCAGCTGAGTTCCTTCTCGAGGTTGCGCTCCTGACCCGGGGTCAGCGCGTGGTCCACGACCACGAGGTCGGCGCCGAGTTCGGCGATCCGCAAGCGCAGTTCCTCGACTTTGCCGGTGCCCAGGAAGAAGCGTGGCTCGGCCACCTTGCGCGTGACCGTCATGACCTCGAGGACCAGGGCGCCTGCCGAGCGGGCGAGCGCAGCGAATTCCTCGACGCGGTCGGGCTCGGGCGCCCGACCGAGCCCGACGCACACGAGGATGGCCCGTTCCCCGCTACCCGGCCGATCGAACAAGTGTCCCTGGCTCCGTCCGTCAGCCGCGCGGCTCAATCGGCCGGGGGCAGCTCGGCCGGCGGCGCGTCGTCGTCACCCATGGGCAGGCGCACGTTGCGGGCCGGGACGACCGTGGAGATCGCGTGCTTGTAGACCATCTGACTGACGCTGTTTCGCAGCAGCACGACGAACTGGTCGAACGAGTCGATCTGGCCCTGCAGCTTGATGCCGTTGACCAGGTAGATGGACACGGGGATCCGCTCCTTGCGCAGGGCGTTGAGAAAGGGGTCCTGCAGGGACTGGCCCTTGGCCATGATGCGGTCTCCTTGTTATTCCAGATGCCGTTCCTGCCGCGCGATCTTCCGTGAAATCGACGTGACGCCCGTTGCCTCGACGAGCAAGAACGGCTGGGATCCTACCATGGCCGCCCAAGCGTCAGGGACCGGCCACTGCCTTCAAGACCTCATGGATGGGCGCAAGTTCCTCATTTTCAAGGCCCCTGATGGGCTGCCAGGCGGGTTCCGACCGGATCCAGGTCAGCTGGCGCTTGGCCAGGTTGCGGGTCGCCCGCTGGCCAGCGGCCACCGCGTCGGCGAGGCTGCACTGGCCCTCGAGGTGCGCCCAGAGCTGCCGGTACCCGACCGATCGCAGGCTCGGCAGGTCGGCGTTCAGGTCGCCCCGCGCACGCAGCACGCGCACCTCTTCGAGCAGCCCCGCCTCCATCATTGCGTGGAAGCGCGCGTCGAGCCGCGTGTAGAGCCCCGCCCGGTCGTCCGGTACGAGCGCGAACGCGACAAACGCCAGCGGCGGCGGATCGGCCAGCCGCTGCAGTTGCGACAGACGCTCGCCGGTGATCTCCAGCACCTCGAGGGCTCGCTGGATGCGCTGCCCGTCGGCCGCACGGATGCGCGCGGCAGCCTCCGGATCGCGGGCGGCCAGCTCGGCGTGCAGGGCTGGCCAGCCGACCGCGCGCGCCCGCCGGTCGATCGCTGCCCGGACGGCCGGGTCGGCCTCGGGCAGCGGGGCAATGCCGCGGGTCAGCGCGCGGAAATAGAGCATCGTGCCGCCGACGAGGACCGGCAGGCGGCCGCGCGCGCGGATCGCGCCGATGAGGTCGAGCGCGTCGCGGCGGAAGCGGCCCGCCGAGTACGCCTCGGACGGGTCGCATACGTCGATGAGGTGGTGCGGCACTCGCCCGCGGACGTCCGCGACCGGCTTCGCAGTGCCGATGTCCATGCCGCGATAGACCTGCGCCGAGTCCACGCTCACGATCTCGACCGGGAACCGCTGCGCGAGTTCGAGCGCGAGGTCGGACTTGCCGGCGCCGGTCGGCCCCGCGAGCAGCACCGCGTCCGCGGGCGCTGCTGGCTTCATCGGCCGCGCAGGAACAGCCGATCGAGGTCGTCGAGGCTCACGAACGACCAGGTCGGGCGGCCGTGCACGCACTGGTCGGAGCGCACCGTCGTCTCCATTTCGCGCAGCAGCGCGTTCATCTCGGGCACCGTCAGCCGCCGGTTGGCACGCACGGCCTGGTGACAGGCCATCGTGCCGAGCGCGCGCTCGAGCGCCTGTCGCGCGCCGCCGCTGCCCTGCTCGCGCAAGTCGGCCAGCATGTCGCGCACGAGGCCCGCCGGCTCGGCCGAAGTAAGCAGCGCCGGCATCGAGCGGACGATCAGCTGCGCAGGCCCGCTGCGCGACAGCTCGATGCCGAGCTCGGCGAACAACTCCGCGTGCGTTTCCGCCTCTTCCGCTTCGGCCACGGACACGGCCATCGCCACCGGCACCAGCAAAGGCTGGCTCGCGATGCGCTCGGCGCTGAGGGCGCTCTTCAGGCGCTCGTAGGTCGTGCGTTCGTGCGCCGCGTGCATGTCCACGAGCACGAGGCCGCCCTGCGCTTGCGCGAGGATGTAGATGCCGTGAAGCTGCGCGATCGCGTAGCCGAGCGGATGCTCGACGCCGGACATTGCGGTCGCGACGCTCACCGCCTCCGTCGCCCCGGAGGCACCGCTCGCAGGCGGCCCCGCATCTCGAACGGCGCCGCCGAGCGCTCCGTACAGGTCGAGCGCCGAGGTGCCGGGCCCCTCCTCTCGCGACGGTCCGCCCGAATCGAAGCGGGCCGCCGGAATCGCGACGGCCGCGGGCTGCGCGGGACGGGTCTCGGCGAGCGCCCGCTCCAGGGTCCGGAAGATGAAGTCGTGCACCAGCCCGGGTTCGCGGAAGCGCACCTCGAGCTTCTGCGGATGCGCGTTGACGTCCACGCGCGCCGGGTCCATCTCGAGGTACAGCACGTAGGCCGGGTGACGGCCGTGGTAGAGCACGTCGCGGTAGGCGAGCCGCACCGCGCTCGACACCAGCCGGTCGCGCAGCGGTCGGCCGTTCAGGAAGAAGTGCTGCTGGTCGGCCTGGCTGCGCGCGTAGGTCGGCAGGCAGAACCAGCCGTGCAGGCGCATGCCTGCGCCGTCGTGCTCGAGCTTGAGCGCGTGGCGGATGAACTCGTCGCCGAGCACCGCCGCGACCCGTGCGTCGCGCGCGCGCTCGTCCTGCGCCGGCGGATGGTCGGCGAGCGTGCGCCGTGCCGAGAGCAGCCGGAAGCCGACGTCGAACCGGCTCAGCGCCAGCCGCTCGACGAGCCGCTCGACCTGCCCGAGCTCGGTGCGCTCCGCGCGCAGGAACTTGCGCCGCGCCGGCACGTTGAAGAACAGGTCGCGCACTTCGACGGTGGTGCCCGGTGGGTGCGGCTGCGGGACCGGCGCGCTCAACTCACCGTCGGCGGCACTGACGGAAACCGCGACCGGCGCGTCGGCCGGCCGCGAGATCATCCTCATACGCGACACCGAGGCGATGCTCGGCAGCGCCTCGCCCCGGAAGCCGAGCGTGCGCACCGCCTCGAGATCCTCGATGCGGCCGATCTTGCTCGTGGCGTGGCGCGCGAGCGCGAGCGCGAGTTCGTCCGCGGCGATGCCGGCGCCGTCGTCGCGCACGCGCACCAGCGACGCGCCGCCGCCCTCGATGTCGATCTCGATCGAGGAGGCGCCTGCGTCGAGGCTGTTCTCGACGAGCTCCTTGACCACCGATGCCGGGCGCTCGACCACCTCGCCGGCCGCGATCTGGTGGATGAGCTGCTCTGGGAGCACCCGGATGGACATGACAGGCGAGCCTCGCGCGGCGGGGGCGCGAGGATAGCAAAGGACGGCGGCCTCAGCGCTCGGCGAGGGTCTGCGTCGCGCCCGTGCCGCCGCGGCGCGCGGCGGCCAGAGCGGCGAGCTTGGTGCCGGGCGGCGGCTTGTCGTAGAAGAAGTTGCGCACGCCGGCGTGGATGGCCTCCGCGACGCGCTGCTGGTAGGCCGCGTCGCGCAGCTTGCGCTCGTCGGCGGCGTTCGAGATAAACGCCGTCTCGACCAGCATCGAGGGGACGTCCGGGGACTTGAGCACCACGAAGCCTGCGTGCCGCACCCGCTTGCCGTGCACCGGACCCACGCGCCGCAGGGCGGCGAGCACGCTGTCGGCCGCCTCGACACTGTTGCTGACGGCCTCCTTCTGGGTCACGTCGAGCAGCACGGAGGCGAGCACGTCGCTCTTGTCGTCGAGCGACACGCCGCCGATCAGATCCGCCGCGTTCTCGCGCTCGGCGAGCCAGCGGGCGGCCTCGTCCGAAGCGCCGCGCAGCGACAGGACGTACACGGAGGCGCCACTCACGCCGCGGTCGAGCACCGCGTCGGCGTGGACGGAGATGAACAGGTCGGCGCCGTGCTCGCGCGCCTTGCGGCCGCGGCCGCCCAGCGAAACGAAGTAGTCGCCGTCGCGGATCAGCACCGCGCGCATGCCGGGCTCCGCGTCGATGGCCTTCGCGAGGCGCCGGGCGATGGCGAGCGTGATGTCCTTCTCGCGCGTGCCGCCGCGGCCGATGGCGCCGGGATCCTTGCCTCCGTGCCCCGCATCCACGGCCACCACCACGTCGCGGCCGTTGGCCGACGGGCCGACCGCCTTCACGGGACTCTCCACGCGCGCCGTCTCGCGTCCCAGCGCTGCCGCCGACGCCGCAAGTACCTGCGCGCCCGTGGGCGCCGCCGACGCAGGCGCCGCGACCGACCCGTCGCCGGCCGGCGGCAACTCGATCACGAGGCGATGACCCGCGGCGCCCTCCGGTGCGACGGCGAAGCTCTTCACGGCCTGGGGAGTATCGAGGTCGAGCACGAGACGCAGCCCGCCCCCGGCCTGCGGCCCGGCGCGAACGTTCTTCACCCGTCCCTGGCCCTGCGGCAACCCCTTGTGCAGGGCGAGCTCCGCCCGGGCGAGGTCGACGACCACCCGGTCGGGATTCTCGAGCGTGAATACTTCGTAGCGCGCCGGCGCGCTCAGGTCGAGGACCAGCCGGGTGCCTTCGGGGCCCGACCAGAGCCGGACGTCGGAGACACGCACCGGCGCGGCCGCATGCACCGCGGCCGCGACGCCGAGTCCCGTGAGCGCAACGAGCGCGATCCAAACGTTCTGCCAGCGCGGCGACATGCGACGTAATCTACCGTGCCGATGGGTAGTACTTCAATGAAATTAAAAACATACACGGTATTCGTCACGCCGGCTCGAATCAGAGCCGCGCGAGCACGGCCTCACCGACGGCGTTAGTGGCGGTCAGCGTGACGACCCGGCCGTGCTGCGAGTACTCGAGCCGCAGCGCCAGATCGGGCGGACGCAGGCGATCACCGGCCCGCTCGGGCCACTCGACCAGCAGCACGGCCCGCGCGGCCAGCAGGTCGCGCAGGCCGAGGTCGTCGAGTTCGTCGGGGTCGCGCAGCCGGTACAGGTCGCAGTGGTGGACGTCGCGGTCCGCGACGCGATACGACTCGATCAACGTGTAGGTGGGACTGCGCACCGGGCCCGGGTGCCCCAGCGCCGCGAGCACGCCGCCGGCCAGGGTCGTCTTGCCCGCTCCCAGCTCTCCGGACAAGGCGATCAGCAACGGCTCGGACGGGTCGGCCGCGAGCACGGCCGCGGCGAGGCGTGCGCCGATCGCGCGAGTCTCCGTGGCGTCGGACGCAGCCAGGCTCAGGGTGGATTCACGCAAGCGCGCACCTGCTCGAGCACGTCGCCGGCCAGCAGTCCGCGCTCGCCTCGTCGCGCCGCCAGGTCGCCCGCCTGCGCATGCACGAACACGCCGGCGCGTGCGGCGGTCGCGAGATTGCCGCACTGGGCGGCGATGCCCGCGATGACGCCCGTCAGTACGTCGCCCATGCCGGCCGTGGCCATGCCCGGGTTGCCGCGGTCGCACAGCCGCGGCGGTTCGCCCGGCGAAATCACCAGCGAGCCCGCGCCCTTCAGCACGACGGTGCCGCCGTAGCGAGACTGCAGTTCGCGTGCCGCCGCCATGCGATCGCCCTGCACAGCGTCCGTCGTCGTGCCAAGCAGGCGGGCGGCCTCACCGGGGTGCGGAGTGAGCACCCAGCGATCGCTGCGCCGGGGCGAGTCGGCAATCAGGTTGAGGGCGTCGGCGTCCACGACGGACGGGAGGCCGGCCGCCAGCGCCACTGCAAGAAGTTCGCGGGCCCAATCGCTGCGGCCCAGACCCGGCCCGATCGCGAGCACCGTCGCACGCTCGAGCGCTTGAGCGAGGTCGGCCGCCGCGCTCGCGGCAACGCACATGAGTTCCGGCCGCGCGGCCACGGCGCGTGCGTTGTCAGGGTGGACGGCCGCGGTGACGAGGCCCGCCCCGGCACGCAGCGCGGCCTCGCCGGCCAGGCGCGCCGCGCCCGGCATGCCGGGGCCGCCGCCCACCACCAGCAGGTGCCCGTGGTCGCCCTTGTGCGCGCCGTGGCGGCGGCGCGGCAGGGCAGCCACGACGTCCGCCTCGCCGAGCAGTCGCGCGGCGGGGAGCTGCGTCGCGTAGGTTTCCAGTGGAACCGCGAGATCGTCGAACTGCAATCGCCCGACGTGCTCCGGGCCCGCGCCCAGGTAGCAGCCGAGCTTGCGGCCGATGAACGTGACGGTGAGCGCGGCACGCGTCGCGATGCCCAGCACCGCGCCGGTGTCGGCGTTCAGGCCGGAGGGAATGTCGACCGCGACGATCGGGTTCCCGGCGCCGTTGGCTCCCGCGATGACGCTCGCCAACTCTCCCGAAACTTCCCGCACGAGGCCGGTGCCGAAGATCGCATCCACGATCACGTCGGCCTCGAGGACCTCCGGCGACCAGGGTTCGCAACGCCCGCCGGCCGCCACGAAGTCCTGGTAAGCGCGCCGCGCGTCGCCCTGCAGCCGCGAGGGTTCCACGAGCGCCACCACGCGCGTGCGCAGGCCCTGGGCACGCGCGACTCGCGCCACCACGTAGCCGTCGCCGCCGTTGTTGCCCGGTCCGCACAGCACGGCGACCGAGCGCGCGGCCGGCCACAGCGCGCGCAGGCCGTTCAGCGTAGCGTGGCCCGCCCGGGTCATGAGCTCGTAGCCCGGGATGCCAAGCTCCTCGATCGCGCGACGATCGAGGTCGCGGACCTGCTCGGCGGTGTAGAGGGCTTCGGTCGGCGCGTGCATGCGCCGGATTATACTGGCCGCGACCCTACCTTCCCGGCCCCGAGGCGACACCCACCCCATGGATCTCGCGGCGCTCGCAGCGCAGGTCAAGGACTGGGGCCGCGAACTCGGCTTCCAGAAGATCGGCATCGCGGGCATCGCCCTGCCTGAGGACGAGCGCCGGCTGCTCGACTGGCTGGCCGCGGGGCGGCACGGCGAGATGCACTACATGGCGCGACACGGCACGCGGCGTGCGCGGCCCGAGGAGCTGGTGCCGGGCACGCTGCGGGTGATCGCGGCGCGAATGGACTACTGGCCAGAGGGCCCGGAGGTGGAAGTCGGCGCGGAGGCCGTGCTGGCCGATGCCACGCTCGGCTACGTGTCGCGCTACGCGCTCGGGCGCGACTACCACAAGGTGCTGCGCACCCGATTGGCCCGGCTCGCCGACCGGCTCGCCGCGGCGGTGGGCACGGCCGGCTACCGCGCCTTTACTGATAGCGCGCCGGTGCTCGAGAAGGCGCTCGCGCGCGACGCCGGGCTCGGCTGGACGGGTAAGCACACCAACCTGCTCGACCGCCACGACGGCTCGTGGTTCTTCCTCGGCGAGGTCTTCACGGACCTGCCGCTGCCGGTGGACGCGCCCGTCACCGCGCACTGCGGCAGCTGCACCGCCTGCATCGATGTCTGCCCGACCCGCGCGATCGTCGCACCCTACGAGCTCGACGCGCGCCGCTGCATCTCCTATCTCACGATCGAGCTCGACGGATCGATCCCCGAGGAATTCCGGGCCGCGATGGGCAACCGCATCTACGGCTGCGACGACTGCCAGCTGGTGTGCCCGTGGAATCGCTACGCGAAGGTGACGGTCGAGCCCGGCTTCCATCCGCGCCACGGCCTCGGCGCGCCGCGACTCGTGGAGCTGTTGGCGTGGACCGAGGCCGAGTTCCTGGAGCGCACGGCCGGCAGCGCCATCCGGCGCATCGGCCACCTGCGCTGGCTGCGCAACGTCGCGATCGCGCTCGGCAACGCGCCGCCCTCGCCGGACGCCGTGGCCGCGCTCGAGTCGCGACGGGATCACCCGTGCGAGGTCGTGCGCGAAAGCGTGGGATGGGCGCTGGCGCGTCAGCGCGAACGCACGACGTGAGCGGTGCTCAGCCCGGACCGGTGAGCTCGCCCGTGGCCCGGCACTGGACGTTGTCGATCAGACGCGCGCGACCGAGTCGCGCCGCAGTCAGCACCACCACGTCGACGTCCTGGCCGCGAGGCTCGGCGAGCGTCCCCGCCATGCGCACCTCGAAGTAATCGGGACGGAAGCCCGCGGCCCGCAGCGACTCGAGGCCCTCGCGCTGGATGCCGGCGAGGTCGGCGTCGCCCGACTCGAGCCGACGGCGGGCCCGATCGAGGGCGCGATACACGAGGGGTGCGATCGCGCGCTCGGATTCGCTCAGATAGCGATTGCGCGAACTCAGCGCCAGGCCGTCCTCAGCGCGTACCGTCGGCGCGCCGACGATCCTGACGGGCAGGCAGAGATCCTCGACCGAGCGCCGGATGATGGTGAGCTGCTGGTAGTCCTTCTCGCCGAAGATCGCGACGTCCGGCTGCACGAGGTTGAGCAGCTTGACGACCACTGTCGCAACGCCCTGGAAGTGACCGGGCCGGACCGCGCCGCACAGGATCCCGGAGAGCTCGGGTACGTCCACGATCGTGCTGCCGGCCACGCCGAGCGGATACATCTCGTCGACCGTCGGCAGCAGCAGCACGTCCACGCCCTGGGCCGCGAGCAGCTCCGTGTCGTCCTCGGGCGTGCGCGGGTAGGCGGCGTAGTCCTCGTTGGGACCGAACTGCAGCGGGTTCACGAACACGCTCGCCACGACCCGACGGCCGTGCAGGTGCGCCGCGCCGATCAGGCTCGCGTGGCCCGCGTGCAGGTTGCCCATGGTGGGCACGAACGCGATGCTCTCGCCCCCGAATCGCCAGCCGCGCACCAGGGCGCGCATGTCCTCGATGCGCGTGATGGTCTGCATGGGGCGACTCAGAAGCAGTGCTCCGGTGCGGGGTATTCGCGCGATTTCACCGCGGCGACGTAGCTCGCGAGCGCGGCGAGCGGGCTGTCGTGGCCCGCCATGTAGTTCTTCACGAAGCGCGGCTTGCGCCCCGGCGTGATGTCGAGCACATCGTAGAGCACGAGGATCTGGCCGTCGGTATCCGGGCCCGCGCCGATGCCGATCACCGGGACGTGCAGCTCGCGGGTGATCTCCGCACCGAGCGCCGCGGGGATGCACTCGAGCAGCACGATGTCCGCACCCGCGTCCTGCAGCGCCCGGGCGTCGCGCTTCATCTGCTCCGCGGCGGCCTCCTCGCGGCCCTGCACGCGGAAGCCGCCCGTCTTATGCACCGACTGCGGCTTGAGCCCGAGGTGCGCGCACACCGCGATGTCGTGGCCCGCGAGGAACTCGACGATCTCGACCTGGCTCGCGCCGCCCTCGAGCTTGACCATCTTCGCGCCGCCTTCCTGCATGAGCCGGACGGCGTTCTGCAACGCCTGCTCGCGCGAGGTGTAGGTCATGAAGGGCATGTCGGCCATCAGGAACGGCCGGATCAGTCCCCGCGCCACCGCCTTGCAGTGGTAGACGATGTGATCCAGCGTGACCGGGACGGTGGTGTCGTGGCCCTGGATCACCATGCCGAGCGAGTCGCCCACCAGCACCACGTCGGCGCCGGACTCGTCCACGAGGGCCGCGTAGCTCGCGTCGTAGCAGGTGAGGCTGGCGATCTTCTCGCCCTGCTCCTTCATGCGTCGCAGGGTCGCGACGTTGACGGGCGGGCGGGCCGAGTCCCGCAGCTGGAGTTGTGTGTACATGGCGCCGCCTCGAAGGAGGCCGCAAGGATGACCGAGCGCCCCCGAAACATCAACGCGTGGAAACCCTAGAGCAGGCTCTTCATCGGGTTGAAGTAGTGGCGGCCGCGGCGCACGCGGACCACCTCGGCGAGCAGGCTTCGGTAGTCGGCGTCGCTGCCGACGGGATCGATCTCGGTGGCGTTGACCATCAGCACCGGGGCCGCGTCGTACTCGAGGAAGAAGCGCGCATAGGACTCCACGAGCCGCTCGAGGTAGCGCCGTTCGATGAGCTGCTCGGCGGGAATGCCGCGGCGGGCGATGCGCTCGAGCAGCACGTCCACAGGCGCCTGCAGGTACACGACGAGGTCGGGCACTGGGGCGTCGATGGCGAGCCGCGCGTAGACCTGCTCGTAGAGCTCGAATTCCTGCTCGTCCAGCGTGAGGCGGGCGAACAGCCGGTCCTTGTCGAGCAGGTAGTCCGCGACCCGCACGCGCTCGAATAGATCGGCCTGGCGCAGCTCCTGCATCTGCCGCGAGCGCTGGAACAGGAAGTGCAGCTGCGTCTGGAAGGCCACCGCGCGCGGGTTGCGGTAGAAGCGCTCGAGGAAGGGGTTGTCCTCGCCCTGCTCGAGCACGAGCTCGCTGCCGAAGCTCCGGGCGAGGCGCCGGGCGAGACTGGTCTTGCCGACGCCGATTGGCCCCTCCACCACCACGAAACGGTGCGGCGTGGGCACGTTCTCCTCGGTGACGTCCGAGCCGCTCACGGCGCGATGCGCTCCACCTTCGTGGTGTCCACGCGGGCGAGCAACGTGCGCACCCGCCCAAGTCCCGGCACCTCGAGGTCCGCGGCAATCTCGGCCAGCGGCGCGAGCACGAAGGCCCGCTCGGCGATGCCAGGGTGCGGCAGTTGCAACTCGTCTGTGGCACTTCGCGCCGTGCCGTGCACCAGCAGGTCGAGGTCGATGCGCCGCGGGCCCCAGCGCACCACCGGCCGGGCGCGGCCGAGACGGGATTCGAGGTCCTTGAGGGCGGCGAGCAACGCGACCGGCTCGATCTCGGTGAGGAGCCCCGCCACGGCGTTCACGAAATCGGGCTGCGCGACCGGGCCCAGCGGCGTGGACGAGTAAAGCGAGGATCGCACTACGAGACGCGTCTGCGGCAAACCAGCGAGTGCGTCGAAAGCCCGTTCGACCTGCGCGCGCGGATCGTCGAGATTGCTGCCGAGCGCCACGTAGGCCGGCACGAGCCGAGGAGCAGGCATTGCGGCAGGCACGTAAACGTTATTCGGCCGCCGGACGCTTGCGACGCCGGCGCGAGCGACGCCGGCGGGTGGCCTCACCCGCCTCGGCGGGCCGCCCCTCGACCTCGGCGACGCGTTCGGCCTCGGGCAGTTCCTGCAGTCGCGTCCACCACGCCGCGAGTTCCGGGTCCACCTCGCCCGACGCCGCGCGCAGCAGCAGCAGGTCGTAGGCGGCGCGGAACTTAGGGTGCTCGAGCAGGCGCAGCGCGCGCCGTCCCGAGCGCCGCTCGAAGCGCGGCTGCAGCGTGATGAGGTCGCGCATCGGCAGGCCGAAGCGCTTCGGGATCGTGATCCGTCGCAGCTGCCGGCCGAGCACCTCGTCGCAGGCGGTGCCGAGCAGCTGCGGGTCGTCCGGCAGCGGGCCGAGCGGCGCACCCGCCGCGCGCAGGATCGCGGGCCACAGCAGCACGGCGAACAGGAAGGTGGGCGTCACCGACTTGTCGGCGCGCACGCGCTCGTCGGTGTTCTCGAGGCCGAGACGCAGCAACCGGGCGCCAGGCGAATCCGGCGCCTCGGCGACCGCCGTCGCGACGTCCGGCATGAGGTGATCGAGCAGTTCGAGCTTTGCGAGCAGGTCGAAGGACGCGAGCCCGCTGCCCGCCAGCATCAGCTTCGCCGTCTCGTCGAAGAGCCGCGCCGGCGGCACGCTGTCGAGCATGTACGCGAGGCGTCGAACCGGCGCCTCGGTGTCGGGGTGGAGCGTGAAGCCGAGCTTCGCCGCGAATCGCGCCGCGCGCAGCATGCGCACCGGGTCCTCGCGGTAGCGCGTCTCGGGGTCGCCGATCAGCCGCAGCACCCGCGACTCGGCGTCGGGCACGCCGCCCACGTAATCCCAGATCGAGTAGTCGGCGATGTTGTAGTAGAGCGCGTTGGCGGTGAAATCGCGCCGCCAGACGTCCTCCTCGATCGAGCCGTAGAGGTTGTCGCGCAGGATGCGGCCGTGCACGTCGAGCACGCGGTGACCGGTCTCGTCCACGCCGTGGTCCTCGTCCACCTCCGTATGCGCGGCGCGGAAGGTGGCGACCTCGATGATCTCCATGCCGAAGCGCACGTGCGCAAGGTGGAAGCGTCGGCCGATCAGCCGACAGTTGCGGAACAGCTTGCGGACTTCCTCCGGGTGCGCGTTGGTCGCGATGTCGAAGTCCTTGGGGTGCAGGCCGAGCAGCAGGTCCCGTACCGCCCCGCCGACCAGGAAGCCCTGGTAGCCCGCGTCCTTCAGCCGGTAGAGGACCTTGAGGGCGTTCGGGGAAATGTTGGCCCGAGAGATCGAGTGCGCGGCGCGCGGCACGATGGCGGGCGGCGGGTGCCCGGTGACGGGTTCTTCTTGGTAGGGACGCAATGAATCGACTTCCGCTGGACCGTAGCAAACGGCTGCGTATAATACGCGCCCTCAAGCGGACCCGTCAGTTCCGCCCGTCCACGGCACGCTCCCATCGTCTAGAGGCCCAGGACACAGCCCTCTCAAGGCTGGTACGAGGGTTCGAATCCCTCTGGGAGCGCCAATCCTTACTGCCGGATTCCGGGGCCGCGTCGAAGTCGGCACACCGGACCAGTTCACGAACTTCCGGCTCGCTCACCCACACGTGACCGAAGTGTTCGCTGCTCCTGTCGGCCGGGTCAGTCGCGGGATCCGTCGTCCGACTCTCGGCGTCGTCGTTCGGCCCATCGAAATCGCTGTCCACGTCCATCCTTGCCGTGCAGCCAGCGGTCTCCCGGGTCGGCTCCGAAGGGGACTCTCAACTCCAATAGTGTGTGCCCAGTTGGGTGCACCCCGAAAAAGCAGAACCCCGCCGAAGCGGGGTTCCGAATCCGTAACCTGTTTGGGTCTCAGGCGGCCTGGCGTCGACGACGCATCGCCAGTGCAGCCAAGCCAACACCGAGCAGCGCCAGCGGACCCGGCTCCGGCACCGAACCGCCCGGAGGCCCGCCGAGCGTATACGAGTCGTCGCCAACGCCGACGCTCTGGAAGCGGCCGATATAGGGCTCGGTAAAGGTAATGCCGCCAGCAGACGTGAACGCCCCCCTGAGCGTCAGCCTGAACGTGTCCGAGTCGTCCTCGAGTAGACCGCCATTTGAACCACCCGCGCAATTCTGGCCCTCCCAGATACAGAGGTCGATTTGGCCGAATCCGCCGGGCATGTTGGTATTGAGTGTCGCAGTCCAGTCCAATTCTCCGTCTAGGTCATTGATGCTCGCTCGCCGCAGGTCCGGCGTGACCGTGTCGATGCCAAACGAGACCAGACGATTGGCGCCCGCACCACTGGAGTTGTTTTCAACCGTAACGTTGAAGACAGCGGTTCCCGCCACGGTGGCGGTTGCCTGGGTAAACGACGCGAGTGTGAAAATAACGGTCGCATCGATCACTGCACCGTCGATGGTCTCGTTCCAGCCAAACTCAAACGACTGGACGTGACCAACACCAGAACCCATCGTGACCGCGTTAGCCCCGCCCGAAAAAAGCAGGGCCGAGGCGGCGACCAGACCGAGCTTCCTGCGATTTTTCATCACCACTCCATTAACTGTGCGGTAGCGCCGTACGAGTGCAAACCTCTCGGGATTTTCACTCGAGTGAATCAATGCATGATCCATGCCAGGACTATTAAGCAATTGACAGAATGAGAAAAAGTCCAGACCAGCCTCACAAGCGAAGGGGGGCGGGAGTCAAAACTGTAAAAAATCCCGACACCCTCTGGATCGAGTTCTGCCGCCGGATTCCGTCGAGTGTCTGCCGGAGGTTCGCGGGCGGGTTTGCTCGTCCGCGCCCCTTCCGAATCCACCCACAATCCTGCAAACCCTCACCCTCCTCACACGAGGCCGGAGGAATGGGCGAGCGTTGCTGGTCACCGGCGACACCAGCCTGGTCGACCGCCCGCCGTCGAGCGGGAAGCTGCGCGTTCTGGTGTAAAAGATTCCGACGACGCGCCCGTTTCACCCGAGCACCGGGGTGGACCCGCTGGGCGTCACGCCCTCACCAGCCTGATCGCCTCCTCCGGGCACACTTCCACGCACTTGCCACAGGCCTCGCAGGCGGCCGCGTTCGGTGTGAACGCCTGCTTCCATCCGTGCCCGAAGCCCTTCAGTTTCCCTCGCCACGACAGCCCGGCGCGCTCCCCGGGCGGCAGGATCCCGAGCGTGAACACCTTGGTCGGGCACACCGCCACGCAGGCAGCCTTGCCTTCGCAGCGGTTGCGGTCGATCACCGGCACCGTGACACCGGGCGCCTGCCGGCAGGATCGATCGTTCGCTTGCGACATTCCCGGTTTCTCCACTCAGGCCGGCACGCCGCCGCCACCCTTTGACTGGATCGGCTCGATCCGCCTCACGACCAGCATGATGCACAGCGCCGAGACGATGTGCATCAGCGTCACAGCGACGAACACGGGCTCGTGCGAATAGCGGTCGATGGCCCAGCCGATCACGGGCTGGAAGAACGCCGCGGCGAGGCTGCCAGCGGCGCCGCTCGCGCCCCACACGGTGGCGACCGCGGTCGGCGGGAAGATGCCCGCCGGCACGGCGAACAGCGACGCGCTCTTCACCTGGATGCCGAAGATGCCGAGCCCCATAAGCAGCACCGCGAGCGCCGCCGAGTCCACGTACACCGCCGGCAGCGCCAGCGGCACCAGCAGCGCACCCACACAGATCAGCGTCTTGCGCGACGCGTCCACGCTCCAGCCCGAACGCACGAGGCGCTGGCCGGCGTAGCCACCGACGACCGAGCCGAGGTCGGCGAACACGCACGGGATCGCCGCCGCCCAGGCGATCTCCCTGAGGCCGAAACCGCGCACGTCGGCAAGGTAGTTCGGGATCCAGAAAGCGAGGAAGTAGAACGCTCCGTCCCCGGTGAAACGCGCAAGCGTCAGGCCCCAGGTCTCGCGGTAGCGAAACCAGTGGGCCAGTCGGCCGAAGTACGCCTGCATCTCCTCGCCGAGCGGACGGCGAGACACTTCCTCGACCGCAGGCGCGTTGCGTTCCGCGAGCACCAGCGCACGCTCGTCGGGGGTGATCGTGGGGTCCTGCTCGGGCAGGTGGAACCAGCGCCGCCACGCCCACACCCATGCGAGCCCGAGCACGCCCGGCACGATGAACGCCGCCTGCCAGCCCTGCGTTGGCGAGAGGCCGCGTACGTGCAGAAGGCACCGATGAGGAAAGCGATCAGCGGCGGTGCCACGATGGCGCCGAGTCCGATGCCGGCGGTGATGAGCCCGCTCGCCATGCTGCGCTCGGCGCGTGGAAACCACTCCGCCACGACCTTGTACGCGGCCGGCAGGTTCACGGCCTCGGCGAAGCCGAGGAACGAACGCGCCGCGAAAAATCCGCCCACGCCGCGCGCGAACGCTTGCAGGCACGAGGCGACGCTCCACCAGAACACCGCCAATGACAGTGAGCGCTTGCTGCCGAGCCGGTCGATCACCGGTCCGAGCAGCAGCTGCCCGGCCGCGTAGGTCGCGAGGAACGCGAAGGTGATGAAGCCGTACTGCTCGTTCGTGAAGCCGAACTCGCGACGGATCACCGGCGCGGCCACGGAGAGCGCCAGCCGGTCCACGTAGCCGATCAGCGTCACGACGCAGAGCAGGATGGCGACCCACCAGCGCTTCTGCGTCCACCAGGGGCGGACGAGTCCTCGAGCGGCGACCGTCAAGATGCCTCTGCCTTCGCGGCGCGGGCCGCCGTTGTCGCCAGCACTCTCACGCGAACAACCGCCCGAGGCTGCCGAGCGACCGCCAGCCGAGATAGATCGTGAGCAGCCAGCCTGCGACGCCCAACGCGATGAGACCCAGCGGGTAGCGGTAGCCGCCCAAGAGGTCCGCGCGTCGCCACGCGACCCACAGCATCACGCCGACGCCGACGGGCAGAATCAGTCCGTTGAACGCGCCCGCGAAGATGAGCAGCGGCACCGGCGCCGCTCCCGCGAGCAGGTACACCATCGCCGAGACTGCAATGAACCCGACCGTGAGGGTCGGGCGGCGCGACTCGAGGCCGGGCGCGAGGCTCGCGAGGAACGACACCGAGGTGTAGGAGGCGCCGATCACCGAGGTGAGCGCCGCCGCCCAGAGGACCAGCCCGAAGAGCCGCAACCCCGCCTGCCCCGCCGCCGCCTCGAAGGCCGAGGCCGTGGGATTGTCGGGCGCGAGCTGCACGCCCGCGGCGACCACGCCCAGCACCGCGAGGAACAGCAGCGCGCGCATCACGCCCGTAACCAGCACGCCCACCACCGAGGCCCGCGCGATCTCGCCCGCGCGCTCCGGGCCCCTCACGCCGGCATCCACCAGCCGGTGCGCCCCGGCGTAGGTGATGTAGCCGCCGACCGTACCGCCCACGAGCGTGGTAATGGCGAGAAAGTCGATCGCCTCGGGCCGCACTGCGTTCACAAGCGCACGGCCGAGCGGCGGATCGGACACGACCGCAACGTAGCCCGTCAGCGCGATCATGAGGAAGCCGAGCGCCACCACGATGCGGTCCATCGCCAGGCCGGCGCGGCGCGACAGGAAGATCGCCACCGCGATCGCGGCGGACAGCGCGCCGCCCCAGCGCGGCGGCAGGCCGAGCAATGCATCGAGGCCGAGCCCCGCACCCGCGACGTTGCCGACGTTGAACACCAGCCCGCCGAGCGCCACGATCAGCACCAGCGCGTGGCCGAGCCCCGGCAGCACGCGGTTGCCGAGTTCCTGGGCGCGCAGCCCCGACACCCCGATCACGCGCCAGACGTTGAGCTGGATCGCTACGTCCACTAGGACCGACACCAGGATCGCGAAGGCGAATGCGGCGCCGAGCTGCGCGGTGAACTGCGTCGTCTGGGTGATGAAGCCGGGCCCGATGGCGCTCGTGGCCATCAGGAACATGGCGCCGAGCAGCGGGCCGCGGGCCGGCGTCGTATCGTTCTGTGCCGCCATCGCGCCTCCGCGCCTCGGGGTCACGTAGCCTCGGCCATCGCCGGGGCGGCGCGCAAGCGCCGGGCTTGACGCCGCCGCCCGCGACCGTCCACGGTACGGACCATGTCGACGCTGAGGAAAATCGGAATCGCGGTACTCGCGCTCGCTGCCGCACTCGTCGCCGTGGTGGCGCTGCGTACGATCACCTACCGCGCGCCCGCCGCCTTCGATCCCGCCCAAGTGCAGCTCGCCGAGGTTGTGCCTGTGGACAGCAAGCGCGCCGCCCGTCGCCTTGCGGAAGCCGTGCGCATCCGGACGGTGAGCCACCAG
>Ga0209391_10000368_pt1 | contig 20630 bp, 15 predicted proteins | sample PPLLak3March2015_FD_187246 | JGI IMG/M metagenome (GOLD analysis project Ga0209391, IMG submission 187246) | Freshwater sediment microbial communities from Prairie Pothole Lake near Jamestown, North Dakota, USA - PPLs Lake P7 Core (1) Depth... | ecosystem: Environmental > Aquatic > Freshwater >...
GCTCGCTGGCGTGTTCCAGCGCAAGGTGCTCGACGAAGAGGCGCTCGAGGAGCTCGAGACCGCGCTGCTCACCGCGGACGTCGGCGTCGGGGCGACCGAGCACCTGCTTGCCGATCTCAAGGCGCGCTACCGCAACGCCGGCACCGACGCCGACCCGAGGTCGCTGCTGCGCGAGGCGCTGCTCGCGCTGATCGCGCCGTTGGAGCGACCGTTCGTCGTCGGGCAGGCGCGTCCGTTCGTCATCATGATCGCGGGCGTGAACGGCGCCGGGAAGACGACCTCGATCGGCAAGCTCGCCAAGTGGCTGCAGGGCTACGAATACTCGGTGCTCCTCGCCGCCGGCGACACGTTCCGCGCCGCCGCCCGCGAGCAGTTGGCGATCTGGGGCGAGCGCAACAACGTCGCGGTGATCGCCCAGGACGGCGGCGACCCAGCGGCCGTGGCGTTCGACGCCGTCGCGGCCGCCAAGGCCCGAGGTACCGAGGTCGTCCTCGCCGACACCGCCGGGCGGCTGCCCACCCAGCTCCACCTGATGGAGGAGCTGCGCAAGGTCAAGCGGGTGCTCGCCAAGGCGATCCCCGACGCCCCGCACGAGGTGTTCCTCGTGCTCGACGCCAACACGGGACAGAACGCGCTCGCCCAGGTCAAGGCGTTCGACGCAGCCGTCGGCCTGACCGGCCTCATCGTGACCAAGCTCGACGGTTCGGCGAAGGGCGGCGTCGTCGCGGCGATCGCGAAGCAGCACCCGGTGCCGATCCGCTTCATCGGCGTGGGTGAGTCGGTCGACGACCTGCAGCGATTCGTGGCGGCAGAGTTCGTCGACGCGTTGCTGCCGCCGGACTAGAACTGTTCACGCCCATGCCAGCCAACGGGTGGTGCGGCGCGCGCGATCAGCCCCGGTCATGGCCCTCGTCGGGCCTCCGGTCGCAGCCCGTCGCGATCAACCCATTGATATTTCAGGACGCGATGCATGCCCGATCGCGGAGAGCCACTTGCCCGACCAATTCAGTCAGGAACTTTCCGTTACGATTAGCACTCTCATTTCGCGAGTGCTAAACTGAATCCGGATCGGGCGACCTGCCAGGAATCCGGTTCAGGGTGGCCCGACCAGGAGAGATACTGATGACCGGTACCGCACTGGCTTTCCCGACACCCACCTCGCTCGGAAGCCTTGACCACTATATCCAGGCCGTCAATCGCTTCCCGCTCCTCACCGCCGAGCAGGAAGCCGACCTCGGCCGCCGCTGGCGCGACAGCGAGGACGTCGACGCGGCGCGGCAGCTCGTGCTGTCGCACCTGCGATTGGTCGTCGCCGTATCGCGCAAGTACCAGGGCTACGGGCTGCCGCAGGCCGACCTGATCCAGGAGGGCAACGTCGGCCTGATGAAGGCGGTGCGCCGCTTCGACCCGTCGCACGGCGTGCGCCTGGTTTCGTTCGCGCTGCACTGGATCAAGGCCGAAATGCACGAGTACATCCTGCGCAACTGGCGCCTCGTCAAGGTGGCGACCACCAAGGCGCAGCGCAAGCTGTTCTTCAACCTGCGCAGCATGAAGTCGAGGAGCGCCGCGCTCAACACGTCCGAGGCCGACGCGATCGCCAGCGAGCTCGGCGTGAAGCGCGAAGAAGTGCTCGAGATGGAGACGCGGATGTCCGGCCAGGACCTGTCGCTCGATCCGACGCCTGCCGACGACGAATCGTCGGTCGCACCGAGCGCGTGGCTCGCCGACGACAGCGAAAACCCTTCGGAGCGTCTCGAGCGCCGGCAGATCGAGACGCGCCGCAGCGACGGCCTCCGCGCGGCGCTGTCGCGGCTCGACGAGAGGAGCCGCCGCATCATCGAGGCCCGGTGGCTGCGCGAGGACGACGCGGCGACGCTGCAGCAACTCGCCGACGAGTACGGCATCTCCGCCGAGCGCATCCGCCAGCTGGAGAGCAAGGCCCTGAAGCAGATGCGTGGCGCGATGGCCGAGGCGGCCTGACCGCGCGCCCCCTGGTCGGTGCAAGAGACAACGGCCCGCGCCCCGCGGGCCGTTGTACTTCCGGGCGGCAGTACCGCGAGTCGACAGCTCCGATCGCGCGCTCCGGACGAGCCTTTGCGCACGATCAAGGCACTGCGGCGGCGGCGAGCGCAGCGTAGATCGTCCGGCCCTCCCGGCGGGAGCCGTCGCTGCGGCGCCTTGGCGCAAGCCCCGGGGCAGCGAGGTCGCACTTCGAACCAACGCACACCATGGAACGCCTGTCCGCCTTGCGGCGTCTCGCCCTCGTCGCCCTGATCCTCGTTGTCGCGGCCCCGCTCGTCTCCGCAGCGCAAACGCCGGCTCGGCCGTGGCGTATCGGATTTCTCGGCACGGTCCCGCTGACGTCCGCGGACGCTGCGCGCAACTGGGCAGCGTTCGAGCAGGCGCTCAAGGAACGCGGCTACGTCGAAGGCAGGAACGTCGTCTTCGAGCGCCGCTTCTCCGACGGCAGGATCGAGCGCTTCCCGGCGCTGGCAGCGGAGCTTGCGGGACGCGACGTCGACGTCATTGTCGTCGTCGCCAATGCCGCTGCTCACGTGGTCAAGGACACGACGGCCACGATCCCGGTCGTGATGCTGCTGGTCGCCGATCCCGTCGGCGCACGCCTGGTGGCGAGCCTTGCGCATCCCGGCGGCAACATGACCGGCGTCGCCGACTACCAGGTCGAGCTGGTGACCAAGCGCTTCGAGCTCCTCAAGGCCACCATTCCAAACGCGTCCCGCGTCACGATGGTGGCCTGCGAGCGCTGCACAGCGACCGGGCTCGCGCACGTCGACGCCACGACGCTGGCTGCCCGCCGCGCCTCGCGCGAGGCGGCCGTCCGCGATCTCGGCATCGCCATTGAGCACGTCGACCTCAGTGGTCCGGAAGACATCGAGCGCGTCACCGCCGAGGTGCTGCGCGCCCGCCCCGACGCGCTCTTCCTCTATCCGAGCCCGGTCAACTACTTCCTGCGCCGGGAGCTCGCGCAGTTCGCGTCCCGGCACCGCGTCCCGCTGTTCGCCCCGCTGCGGGAGCAGGCCGAGGCCGGCGCGTTGATGTCGTACGGCCCGAGCCAGCTCGACCAGTACGTCAAGGCGGCCGACTTCGTCGACCGCATCCTGCGCGGCGCGAAGCCGGCCGACCTGCCCATCGAGCAGCCGAGGACGCTGGAGCTGGTCATCAACCAGAGGACAGCCGACGCGCTCGGCCTGACGATCCCGCAGGCGGTGCGGGTGCGCGCGGACGACATCCTGAAGTGACGACGGCGGCGGGCCGCCGAGTCGCCCCGCACCGCCAGCCTGCTAGATCTCCACCTGGGTGCCGAGCTCGACGACTCGGTTGGGCGGCACCTTGAAGAAGTCCGAGGCCTTCACCGCGTTCTTGCTCATCGACGCGAACACGCGCTCGCGCCACAGCGCCATGCCCGGCACCTTGGTCGGGATCAGCGTCTCGCGGGACACGAAGAACGACGTTTCCATCATGTCGAAGGGGAAGCCCTTGCGGCCCGAGAGCTCCAGGAGCAACGGGATGTCGGGGTCGTCCTTGAAGCCGTAGTACGCGAACATGCGATAGAAGTCCGCGCCGAGCGTCGTCACCTCGAAGCGGCCCGAATCGTCGACGAACGGGATGTCGCGAGTCACCACGGTGAGGAAGACGACGCGCTCGTGGAGCACCTTGTTGTGCTTCAGGTTGTGCAACAGCGCGTGGGGGACGCGGTCGGGCGTCGAGGTCAGGAACACCGCGGTGCCCGGCACCCGTGTCGGCGGCGCCGCTCCGATGCTCTGCACGAAGAGGTCGAGCGGCATCGCGTCCTCGGCGAGGCGGTGCATCAGGATCGAGCGGCCGCGCTTCCACGTCGTGAGCAGCGTGAAGACGACGGCGCCGACCAGCAGCGGGAACCAGCCGCCGTCGGGGATCTTGAGGGAATTCGAAGCGAGGAAGGCAACGTCGATCAGTCCGAGCGGCAGCATCACGGCGAGCGCCGCCGGCAGCGACCACTTCCAGATCCGGCGCATGACGAAATAGATCAGCACGGTGTCGATCAGCATCGCCATCGTCACCGCGATGCCATAGGCACCCGCGAGCGCGCTCGAGCTGCGGAAGCCGACGACCAGCAGGATCACCGCGATGAACAGTGTCCAGTTGATGAACGGCACGTAGATCTGGCCGATCTCGCGCTCGGACGTGTGCAGGATGTTGAGGCGTGGGCAATAGCCCATCTGCACTGCCTGCCGGGCGAGCGAGAAGGCGCCGGAGATCGTCGCCTGGGATGCGACGATCGTGGCTACGGTCGCCAGCGCGACCAACACCGGCATTGCCCACGAAGGCGCAAGCAGGAAGAACGGATTGCTGACCGCCGCAGGGTTCGAAATCAGCAGCGCGCCCTGGCCGAAGTAGTTGATCACGAGCGCCGGCAGTACCACGTACAGCCACGCGCGCCGGATCGGCGCCTTCCCGAAGTGACCCATGTCCGTGTACAGCGCCTCCGTACCGGTGACCGCGAGGACGATCGCGCCGAGCAGCAGGAAGGTGAGGAGGGGGTGATCGGTGACGAAGTACACTGCGTGGTGGGGGAGGACGGCGGTCAGCACCGTCGGATGCTGCGCGATCTGGATGGCCCCGAGGATCGCCAGCGTCGCGAACCAGAGGAGCGTGACGGGCCCGAACAGCATGCCGACGGCGCCGGTGCCGCGCTTCTGGATCGCGAACAGCCCGGTGAGGATCACGACCGTGATCGGGACAACGTAGGCACCGAAGTCCGGCGTGATCACTCGCAGCCCTTCGACGGCCGAGAGCACCGAGATCGCTGGCGTGATCATCGCGTCGCCGAAAAACATCGCGGCGCCGAAGATGCCGAGCCCGACGAGCCACCAACGCAGCCGATTGTTGCGCTCGAGCCCTCGCGCAACGAGCGCGGTCAGCGCGAGTTGCCCGCCCTCGCCATTGTTGTCGGCCCGCATGACGATCCCCAGGTACTTGATCGTGACGATAATCACGAGTGCCCAGAAGATGAGCGACAGCAGTCCGTAGACGTTCGCGTCGGTCAGCGCGAGCCCGCGGGTCTCGCTGAACACCTCGCGGATCGTGTACAGCGGCGACGTGCCGATGTCGCCGTAGACGACGCCGATCGCGCCAATCATGAGCGGCAACATGCGGCGCTGACCGGCGGCGGACACGGGGACTGCCTTCAGCTTCCGCCGCCGGTGCTGCTCGCGCCGCCGTCGTCGATGCGCCGCGAGAAGCGGATGTTCAGCTGCTTCAGCTTGCGGTAGAGGTGCGTGCGCTCGAGCCCGGCCTTTTCCGCGACCCGGCTCATGTTGCTCTGCTCGCGGCCGAGCAGTTGCTCGAAGTAGATGCGCTCGAAGGCCTCGCGCGCTTCACGAAGCGGCAGCTCGAAGAAGCGGGAGGTGATCTCGGGCGCGACCGCCTGCGGCGCCTGCGCCGACTCGCCGAGCAGACGCTTCACGTGGTCCGGCGTGACCTCCGCCCGTACCAGCGCGAGGTTTGCCACGACGTTCGCCAGCTGGTCGAGGTTGCCGGGCCAGTGCGCGCCGGTGAGCGCCCCGAGCGCCGGCGGCGGCAATGCGGCGAGGAGCGGTGCCGACGGGTCGCCGCGCGTCGCCTCGCGCCAGAAGCGCTCGATCAGCGGCGGGATGTCCTCCCGGCGATTGCGCAGCGGCGGCAGCATCACGGCGCCGACGGAGAGCTGCGACAGCAGCGCGGCGTCGAACTTGCCTTCCGCCGCGAGGTTGCCGAGCGGCTCGGCGCTGGCGCACACCAGCGTCGTCTCGTACTTCTCGAGCTTGGGCAGCAGGAACGCGAGCCCCTTCTGCTCGACCTTCGAGTAGTGGCCGATCTCCGCGCAATAGAGCGTGCCCTCGCGCACCTCCTCGAGCAGCGCGATCGGGTTGGTGGCGAGCCGCGCCCCGCCCGCGATGGACACGAACGGCGTACCCGGCGCGGCCACCGCGCGCGCGGCGGCGTCGTGGCCGGTGCCGGACTCGCCGAGCAGGAGCAGCGGCTTGCGGGCGGCGAGCACCTGCTCGACGGCACGCTCCGCGTCGCGCACCGGCTGCGCAGTGCCGAGCGCGGCGAGCGACACGCGCCGCGGCTCGCGCACCGCGGCGCTCTTCAGCGCGCGCGCGATCGTCGACAACAGCTTGGCGAGCCCGATCGGCTTCTCGAGGAAGTCGATCGCCCCGATGCGGGTCGCCTCGACCGCGGTCTCGATCGTGCCGTGGCCCGACATCATCACCACCGGCATCGTCAGCTGCCCCGATGCGCCCCACTCGCGCAGCAGCGTCACGCCGTCGGTGTCCGGCATCCAGATGTCGAGCAGCACGAGCGCCGGCTGCTGCCGCTGGCGGTAAGCGCGCGCCTGATGCGCGTTCTCGGCGAGCGCGACGCGATAGCCCTCGTCCTGCAGGATCTCGGAGAGCAGCTCGCGAATGCCGACCTCGTCGTCGACGATGAGGATGTCCTGCGACGTGGCGACGGTCATCGGGTCGCGAGCGGGAAGGTGAGCGTGACGCGCGCGCCGCGCGTGCCATTGTCGAGGGCGACACGCCCGCCGTGCTCGTCGACGATCTTCTTCACGATGGCGAGTCCGAGTCCGGTGCCCTTGGCCTTGGTGGTCACGTAGGGTTCGAACGCGCGCGCGACGATGTCGGGCGGGAAGCCCTCGCCGGCGTCCTCGAAGACGAGGCGCGCCTCGCCGCCGTCCCGGGCGAGGCTGACCGCGTAGCGGGGCGACTCGGCGCCCGCCTGGGCGTCGATTGCGTTCTGCATGAGATTGTGGAACACCTGGCGGAGACGGGTGGGCTCGCCCTGGATCACGACGGCGCCGTCGGGGAGGGCAAGCGAGGTATGCGGGCGCAGATTGTCGTACAGAGCGAGCACGTCGAGCAAGAGGGCCGAGAGGTCGACCACCTGCAACTGGCCGGGCCGGGGCGTGCGGGCGTAGATCGCGAAGTCGTCGACCATCTGCTTCATCGCCTGCACCTGGTTCACGATCGTCGACGTGCCGCGCTTCACCGTTTCGGCATCCGCAGGATCGAGGCGACCCTCCAGTTTGACCGCGAGCCGCTCCGCGGACAGCTGGATCGGCGTCAGCGGGTTCTTGATCTCGTGCGCGAGGCGCCGCGCGACCTCGGCCCACGCGGCATCCCGCTGCGCCTGCACCAGCTCCGATACGTCGTCGAAAACGACCACGTAGCCCGGCACCGGCGCTCCCGGAATGCGCGTGCCGCGCATCAGCACGGTGCGCGCGAGGTTTCCCACCGACAGCGAGGCCTCCTTCTGCCACGGGCCGTCGCGGCTGTTGCGGAAGCCGTCGGCGACCAGCTCGGCGAACGGTGCGAGCGCCGGCAGGCTTCGTCCCCAGTCCGCCAGCGGTGTGCCCGTCAGGTCGGCGAGCGGCTGTTGCAGGATCACCGCCGCGCTCGGGTTCGCCGTGCGCAACCGATACTGGTCGTCGAACGCGAGCACGCCCGCGGACAGGCTGCCGAGGATGCTCTCGAGGTAGGCGCGGGTCGTCTCGATCGCCTGTCTCGATTCCTCGTTCCGCGCGCGGGCATCGGCGAGTTGCGCGGTCATCGCGTTGAACGACTCGGTCAGGATGCCGAGCTCGTCCTTCGAAACCACCGGCTGGCGGCGCGTGAAGTCGCCCTCCGCGACGGCGCGCGTGCCCTCGGCGAGCAACCCCAGCGGCGCGGAAAAGCGCTCCGACAGCACGACGGCGAGCCCGAGCGCGCTGCCCAGCGCGAGGAGCAGCGTCAGCGTCAGCGTCAGTGCGTAGAGGCGCTTCAGCGCGTCGCGCGAGAACGAAATCTCCTGGTAGTCGCGCCACCCGGATTGGACCTTCTCCACCTCCTGGGCGAGGCTGCGCGGCACCGGCTCGATCACCTGCAGCACCTTGAGCGGCTGCAACCGGTCGTCGCTGTTGACCGGCACGACGACGCGCAGCCACAGCCCCTCGTCGCGCTGCACGATCTCCGTCGTCTCCTGCTGCAGCCGTGCCCGCCGCAGCGCCTGCGCCGGCGGGGGCTCGGGCGTCGCGGTCGACTGCCCGGTACCGGCGATGGCCAGCACCCCGCCCGTGGGCGCGTAGAGCGCCGCCTCGAACGCCCCGGCCTGTTCCGCGGCGCGGGCGAGCGCCATGCCATACGGGTCCGCGGTCTCCGAGAGCACGATCGCGATGCGACCCGCCTTGTCGGCGGTGTCCTTGAGCAGCGAATCGAGCGCCGCCCGCCCGACGTTCAAGCCGCCCTCGAGCGCGCGGTCGACGCGCACGTCGAACCAACTCTCGATCGAGCGGCCGATGAACTGCACCGACACCGCGTACACGAGCGCGCCGGGCAGCACCGCGACCAGCGCGAACAGCAGCACGAGACGGGCCGCGAGCCGCGAGCCGAACACGCCGCGCTTCAACTTCCTGCGCAGCTGCAGGAGCTGCCACACGACGATCAGGATGAGCACGCCGACGAGCACGCCGTTCAGCAGCAGCAGCGTGTCGTAGCCGCGCGCGAACAGCGCGGTGTTGGCGCTCGCGGTCGCAAGCAGGAACAGGGCGATCGCGGACAGGCTGGCCGCCGCGAGGAGCACCCAGCGCACGCGCCCGGAGGTGAGGAGCGGGCTCACGGCACGAAAGAAATGCGCTGCGGCTCGGACGCGAGGTGCCAGTCGCGGGATGCGAGGGCGTTCACCTGGAAGGGCTTCGGCAGCTGGTTGACGTCGAGGCGCAGGCGTACGCTCACGTCGTAGCGCGTGCCGCGCTCGAGCTCGCCTGCGCGCACGATCACGCGGGAATTGACCCGGCCGATCAGGCGCTCGACTTCCTGCAGCGTGTCGAACGTCTGCGAGAGGAGCCCGCTCGCTACCCGGTACTGGCGCGTGAGCGGCAGCCACGACACGCGGTACTGCGTCGCAAAGCGCAGCACCTTTTCGTCCAGCCAGTACCAGCGGGGACGCGTGACGTCGGCCTCGAGCACGAAGTAGAGCGGAACGCCCCGCTGCAATGCCTCCTCGAGGGTGGCGTTGAGCGAGATTGCGAACTGGGCGTTCAGCAGCACCTCGTCGTCCTCGATCCGCACCTCGGCGCTGTCCACGGCGATCGTGTCGGCCAAGGCCGGCGGGCAGAGCACGAGCATCGCGGCCGCACCCGCCGCGAGCAGCGCCCTGCGTCGCGCGTCATGCACGAGAGGGCGCAACCCGGGCACTCGAGTCCGATCGTGCGGCATGGGGGAGGGCGCGGTTCCCGGACGGTTCGCGCCTCGGAACGGCGTCGCTTGCGCCAAGAGCGCAGGGAACACCCCTAGGCCTTGCGCAGCCGTGCGTAGAAGAAGCCGTCCTGATTGTGGCCCGCCGCGTCCGGCGAAGGCAAGAGTTGCCCCCCGGAACAGCGGACACCGGCGGGAAAGGTGATGGGTTCGCGCAACGCGTCCGGGTGACGCGCGGCGAACTCGGCGATCCTCGCCTCGTTCTCGTCCCGGAACACCGAGCACGTCGCATAGAGCAGCACGCCGTCGCGAGCCAGCAGGGGCCAGAGCGCCTCGAGGATCGCGCGCTGCGTCCCCACGAACGCTCCGACATCCGTCGCGCGGCGCAGCCACTTGGCGTCGGGATGGCGGCGCACGACCCCGGAGGCGGTGCACGGCACGTCGGCGAGCACCCGGTGGAAGGGCGCGCCGTCCCACCATCCGTCTGGGCGGGCGGCGTCCCCCTCGAGCACCGCAACCCGCGGACCTTCGAGCCCGAGGCGCGCGAGGTTATCCCGCACCCGCTGGAGCCGCGCGGCGTCGCTGTCGAGCGCGGTCATCGCGACGTCGGCGAGCTCGAGCACGTGGGAGGTCTTGCCCCCGGGCGCCGCGCATGCGTCGAGCACGCGCATGCCGTCCCTGGCATCGAGGAGCGGGGCGGCGAGCTGCGCGCCGAGGTCCTGCACCGAGAATGCGCCCTCCGCGAAGCCGGGCAGCGTGGCGACCGGCCTCGGCACGGCAACGACGATTCCCGCGTCAGCCTCGGCATGCGCATCGATCCCTTCGGCCGCGAATCGGGCGAGCAGCGCGTCGCGTTCGCCGCGACGACGGTTCACGCGCAATGCGAGCGGCGGCCGTGCATTGCCGGCGTCGAGAATCGACGTCCAGTCGTCCGGCCAGTCGGCGCGCACGCGCGCGATCCACCAGCGCGGATGCGACCAGCGAGCGACAGGGTCGGCGTGGACGTGCGCGAGCACGTCCACCCGCTCGCGCAGGAAGCGGCGCAGCAGCGCGTTGACCAGCGACTTCGCCCCGGGATTGGCAAGCGCAGCCGCGGCGGCAACCGCCTGGTCGACCACCGCGAACGGCGGTTGCCGCGTGTGCTCGAGCTGGTAGAGCGCGACCTCGACCAGCACGGCGATGCGCCGGTCGGGAATCGGCCGGTCGATCATCGCGCGCACGATGGCGTCGAGCGTGCCGTGGTGGCGCAGCGTGCCGTAGGCAAGCTCCTGCACGAATGCGCGCGCCGGTCCCGCGTCGCGACCGACGCTCGCCCCCAGCGCGGCCGGCAGCGCCGCGCCGTCGAGCACGGCGTGGACGGCAAGGGCGGCCTCGCGTTGCGACTGCTGCACGCCGCCGCCCGGTTGGCTACGCCATGCCGAGAAGCCTGCGGATGCGCTCCTCGGTCGCCGGGTGCGTGGAGAACAGACTCCTGACGCCGCCACCGGACAGTGGGTTGATGATCATCATCTGCGCGGTGGCGGGATGCGCCTCCGCAGCCTCGAGCGACAGACCCCTGGCATGGCGGTCGATCTTGGCCAGCGCATCGGCGAGCGCCTTCGGGTCGCCCGAGATCTCCGCGCCGCCACGGTCGGCCTCGAACTCGCGGGAGCGCGAGATCGCGAACTGGATCAGCATCGCCGCGATCGGCGCCACGATCAGGATCAGCAGCGCGAACACCGGGTTGCGGTTCTCGTCGTCGCGACCGCCGAAGAACATGCCGAAGTTCGCGAGCGTCGAGATCGCACCGGCAACCGACGCGGTGATCGTCGAGGTCAGGATGTCGCGATGCTTCACGTGCGCGAGCTCGTGCGCCATCACGCCGGCGAGCTCGCGTGCGGTCAGGACGCGGAGCAGCCCCGTGGTTGCCGCGACGGCCGCGTGCTCGGGATTGCGACCGGTCGCGAACGCGTTGGGCTGGGCTTCGTCGATCAGGTACACGCGCGGCATCGGCAGGCCCGCCTTCGCGGCGAGCTCGCGGACCATGCCGTGGAACTGCGGCGCGCTCGAAGCGTCGACCGGGCGCGCGTTGTACATGCGCAGGACCATCTTGTCGGAGAACCAGTAGGCCGCGAAGTTGGTCGCCACGCCGAAGGCGAGTGCCACCAGCATGCCCTGGGCCCCGCCGAGCGCCGCGCCCACGGCGCCGAACAGCGCGACGATGGCGGCCATCAGCAGGCCGGTCTTGACGTAGTTGCCGAAGCTCATGGTTGCGAACCCCGTTGCCGGGTTCCGTCACGTGGCCGGCGACATTGCCGGCGCGCGTTAGATGCCGGCGGTACCGCGGGATTCAATGCGTCACGCTGCCGGTGCGACGAACCGCGCGCCTGCCGCGACCAATCGCCCTGCGACGAGCGCGGACGCCGGCACCCGCCTGCCGCCCGCTCGCTGCAACTCGAGGATACGCAGCGTGCCGGCACCACAGGCCACGTCGATGCCTGCCGGGCGCGCGGCAAGCACGGTTCCCGGCGCTGCGGCCGAAGAGGTCGACGTCGGCTCGGCCTGCCACACCTTGACCACCGATCCGCCGAGCGTCGTGTAGGCGCCTGGCGTCGGGTCGAGCGCCCGGACCTGCCGGTCGATCGCCTGCGCGTCACGGGTCCAGTCGATTCGGGCGTCGCGATCGGTGATGCGCGCCGCGTAGGTTGCGCCCTCCGCCGGCTGCGGAAGGGCGGCGAGCCGCCCGTCGCGGTCGAGGCGCCGCAGCACGTCGACGATCAGCGCGGCGCCGGCCTCCGCGAGGCGCTCGTGCAGCAGCCCGCCCGTGTCCCGCAGGCCGAGCGGCACCTCTTCACGGGCGATTGTCGGACCCGTGTCGAGACCCTCGTCCATCTGCATGATCGTGACGCCGGTGCAGGCGTCGCCGGCCTCGATCGCCCGCTGGATCGGCGCCGCCCCGCGCCAACGCGGCAGCAACGAGGCGTGAATGTTGAGGCACCCAAGGCGGGGCCAGGCGAGGACGGCAGGCGGCAGGATGAGCCCGTACGCGGCAACCACCAGCACGTCGAGCGGGCAGGCCAGCGCCTCGCCGCGGCCCTCGGGCGTCTTCAGGGTCGCCGGTTGCACCACCGGCAACCCCCTCGCGACAGCGCAAATCTTCACGGGCGAGGCGGTTAGTGCGAGGCCTCGGCCCTTCGGCTTATCGGGACGCGTCAGCACGAGCGGTATCGTGAAACCCGCGCCGGCGATCGCCTCGAGCGCACGCTGCGCGAACTCCGGAGTGCCCGCGAACCCGACGAGCAAAGTCATAGACGAGAGTAATTACTCACCAACACGAGCCCGTCCATGCGGTTCCACGCCTAGCCCGCAAGCCGGCGCTTCTTCTTGAACCTGCCGGCAAGCCGGGCCCGCTTCAGCGGCGAGAGGTAGTCGACAAAGACCTTGCCCAGGAGATGGTCCATTTCATGCTGTATGCACACCGCAAGGAGGCCGTCCGTGGCGAGCTCGAAGGTCTCGCCGCGCTCGTTTTGCGCCCGCACGCGGATGTCCGCGGCGCGGGTCACCTTGTCGTAATACCCGGGGACGGAGAGGCATCCCTCTTCGCATTCGGCTTCGCCCTCGGCCAGGAGGAGTTCGGGATTGACGAACACCCGGAGCTGGTCGCGGGTCTCGGAGATGTCGATGACGATCACCCGCTTGTGCACGTCGACCTGGGTGGCGGCGAGCCCGATGCCCGGGGCCTCGTACATCGTCTCCGCCATGTCCCGGACCAGCCGCTCGATCTCGGGGCCGAACACGGTCACCGGCGAGGCCACCTTCTTGAGGCGTGGGTCGGGGTACTCGAGTATCGGGAGAATCATGACCTACCTTGCCAAATGCATGTGCCGGATGCAGAATCCGCGATAAGCCCCTTATTTTGCGGCGCTTTAGGACGTTGACAAGGCCCGCCCGACCCGGAAGAGGTCTTATGCGTCAAAAGTTTAGCATGTCAAGATTGCTCGCCACGGCGCTCGCCGCCATGGCCATCGTCACGCTCGTCGCCCCGGTCGCGGCGCAGGATCTGCGGCTTGCCGACAACGCGCCGCAGACCTACACGGTGCAAAAAGGCGACACCCTATGGGACATTTCCGGCAGGTTCCTTCGCGACGCGTGGCGCTGGCCCGACGTCTGGCGGATGAACCGCGACCAGATCCGCAACCCGCATCTCATCTACCCGGGTGACGTGATCCGCCTCGACTACGTCGATGGACAGCCGCGGCTGTCCCTCGCCTCCGGTGGCGCCCGCGAATCGGTACGTCTTTCCCCGGCCACGCGCGCGACGCCGCTCGATCGCGAGGCGATCCCGACGATTCCCCCCGGGGACATCGAGCCCTACCTGTCGCGTCCGCTCGTCACCGGCCCCGAGGGCCTCAAGGATTCGGCCGAGATCATCGCCGGCCGTGACCGCGACCGCGTGATCCGCGGCGATGGTGACCGCGTCTACGTCGTCGGCATCGACGCCAAGGCCGGCGACCTCTGGCACATGTACCGCCCGGTCGGACCGATCCGCTCCCTCGACCGCAAGTCGACACTCGGTTTCGAGTTCCGGTTCCTCGGCTCGGCGCGGGTCGAGCGTTTCAACGAGGTGTCGACGCTGGTGATCGAAAACGCGAAGGAGGAGATCCTCCTCGGCGACCGGCTCGTGCCTGCGCCGCGCGAGGTGCTGGTCAATTACGTGCCCCACGCGCCCATCCGAGACGTCGAGGGCCGGATCATCGCGACCATGCGCGACACGGTCGAGCTCGGCCGCGGCGCCATCGTGACGATCGACCAGGGAGCAGCGGACGGCGTCGACGTCGGCACGGTGCTCGCGATCTACCGCGGCGTCGCGCCGATCCGCGATCCGCGCCCCAACAAGGACCAGCCGGTGATCATCCGCCATTGGGACCAGACCACCTGGTGGACGCCGGAACGGTTTCTCGACGTCCCGCAGGAGCGCACCGGCCTCCTGTTCGTGTTCCGCGTGTTCGACCGGGTGTCCTTCGCCATCCTGCTGAACACGACCGATCCGGTGCAGGTGGGCGACTTCATCCGCAAGCCCTGACCGGTCGTCGACGGCCCGCGCCGGGGTGACCCGCACGCCCCATGCCTCTCGACGCTCGCGCTGACGCCTGGGCGCGGCTGGCGCTCGCACGCGTCCCGCCGGCGGCACTTGCCCCGCTGCTCCGCGCGTTCGCGAGCCCCGAGCGCCTGCTGTCGGCGTCGCGGGCGCAGATCGCCGCGGCTTCGTCGCCGGACACCGCGGCACGCGTACTCGCGCCAGTCGAGGGTGGCCTGCTCGAAGGCACGCGGCGCTGGCTCGCCGACCCCTCGCACCTGCTGGTCGCCTGGGACGACCCCGACTACCCGAAGGCGTTGCTCGAGACCGCCGACGCGCCGCCGGCGCTGTTCTGCATGGGGCGGCGGGAGATGCTGAACCGCCCTGCGCTCGCGATCGTCGGCAGCCGCAACGCAACGCCGCAGGGCGTCGAGAACGCCCGCGCGTTCGCGCGCGCGCTCTCGCTGTCCGGCCTCACGATCGTCTCGGGGCTCGCGATCGGCATCGACGCTGCTGCGCACCAAGGCGCGCTCGAAGGCGAGGGCTCGACGATCGCCTGCGTCGGCACCGGCCTCGACCGTGTCTACCCGGCGCGACACCTCGAGCTCGCGCACGTCATCGCGCTCTCCGGCGTCGTCGTCTCCGAGTTCGTCCCGGGCACGCCGCCTCTGCGGCAGAACTTCCCCCGGCGCAATCGCCTGATCAGCGGCCTCGCCAAGGGCGTGTTGGTGGTCGAGGCCACGGTGTCCTCGGGGTCGCTCATCACCGCGCGCCTCGCCGGGGAGCAGGGGCGCGAGGTGTTCGCGATTCCCGGCTCGATCCACTCGCCGTTCTCGAAGGGTTGCCACAAGCTGATCCGCGAAGGCGCGAAGCTGGTCGAGACCGCGCAAGACGTGCTCGACGAGCTCAGGATTCCCGGCTTGCGCCCGGCCCCCGAGGACCCCGCGGCCGCAGGACCCTCGGCCCATCATGCGATCGTCGCGGCGCTCGGCAGCGACCCCTGCGACATCGACACGTTGGTCGCGCGCACGCGGAAGTCGCCCGAGTCGCTCGCTGCAGCGCTCGTCGAGCTGGAGCTCGACGGCCAGGTCGCGGCCCTTCCTGGAGGACGCTGGCAGCGGGTCGCCTAGCGTCTGAGGACGCCCGCGGCACTTGGGGCGGGGTCGCTTGACACGCCGTTCGGTGTGCATTTGGACAACGAAGTGATCGCTCACTTGCGCGCAAAGCGTCATCAACCTGTGACGACATCCTCCGCCAAAGGTTTTCTTGCCTCCGCTTCGGCCGCTCCGGTACCATCGCCCGCTCGCTTCGCCCGGCCCGAGGCCGGACCCCCGGAATGTCCAAGAGCCTGATCCTCGCCGAAAAGCCCTCCGTCGCCGCGGACATCGCGCGCGCGCTCGGCGGCTTCACGCGCCACGGCGAGTACTTCGAGAGCGACCGCCACGTCATCTCGTCGGCGGTGGGCCACCTGCTCGAGATCGGCATGCCGGAGGAAGAGGAGGTTAAGCGCGGCAAGTGGACGTTCGCCCACCTGCCGGCGATTCCGAGCCGCTTCGAGCTGAAGCCCATCGAGAAGAACGAGGCCCGGCTCAAGGTCCTGCTCAAGCTCATCAAGCGCAAGGACGTGACCGACCTGGTCAATGCCTGCGACGCGGGACGCGAGGGCGAGCTGATCTTCCGCTACATCGTCCAGTTCGCGAAGACCACCAAGCCCATCCGGCGCCTCTGGCTGCAGTCGATGACGGCCGCCGCGATCCGCGACGGCTTCGCGGCCCTGCGCTCCGACGAGGTCATGCGGCCCCTGGCCGACGCCGCCACCTGCCGCTCCGAGTCCGACTGGCTGGTCGGCATCAACGGCACGCGGGCCATGACGGCGTTCAACTCCAGGTCGGGCGGCTTCCAGCTCACGACCGTCGGGCGCGTGCAGACGCCCACGCTCGCGATCATCGTCGACCGCGAGGCGAAGATCCGCGCGTTCGTGCCCCGGGACTACTGGGAGGTGCTCGGCACGTTCCGGGCCAAGGCGGGCGAGTACGCCGGCCGCTGGTTCGACGAGAAGTGGAAGAAGAAGGACAACGACCCCGACGCCCGCGCCGAGCGGCTGTTCGACCAGGCCCGCGCCGAGGCGATCGCCACGGCGTGCGCCGGCAAGCCGGGCGAGGTCACCGAGGAGTCGAAGCCCTCGACGCAGATCGCGCCCCTCCTCTACGACCTGACCAGCCTGCAACGCGAGGCCAACGGCCGCTTCGGGTTCTCGGCGCGCACGACGCTCTCGCTCGCCCAGGCGCTCTACGAGAAGCACAAGGTACTGACCTACCCCCGCACCGATTCGCGTGCCCTGCCGGAGGACTACCAGGGCACCGTGAAGGCGACGATGGAGGTGCTGGGCGAAACCAACGCCTACGGCACGTTCGCGCGGCGTGTGATCAAGGAAAAGTGGGTGCGCCCCAACAAGCGCATCTTCGACAACGCCAAGGTGTCGGACCACTTCGCGATCATCCCGACGCTCGCCGCGCCCAAGCACCTTAACGAGGCCGAGCAGAAGCTCTACGACATGGTGGTGCGGCGCTTCCTCGCCGTGTTCTTCCCCGCGGCCGAGTACCTGGTCACGACCCGCATCACGCGCGTCGCCGGCGAGCCGTTCAAATCCGAAGGCAAGGTGCTGATCGAGCCCGGCTGGCTCGCGGTCTACGGCAAGGTGTCGCAGGAGGACGAGCCGACGCTCGTCGCGGTCGAGGCAGGGGAGCAGGTCGCGACAGAGAAGGTCGACGTCGTGAAACTCGTCACGCGGCCGCCGCCGCGCTTCAACGAGGCGACGCTGCTCTCCGCGATGGAGGGCGCCGGCAAGCAGATCGAGGACGAGGAGCTCCGCGAAGCGATGCGCGAGAAGGGCCTCGGCACGCCGGCGACGCGCGCGCAGATCATCGAGGGCCTGATCCTCGAGCGCTACATCTATCGCGACGGCCGCGAGCTCGTGCCGACCGCCAAGGCGTTCTCGCTGATGACGTTGCTCTCGGGGCTCGGCATCCCCGAGCTCGTGAGCCCGGAGCTCACGGCGGAGTGGGAGTACCAGCTCGCCGAGATGGAGCACGGCCGGTTGTCGCGCACGCAGTTCATGCGCGAGATCGTCAAGATGACGAAGAACATCGTCGCGCAGGCCAAGAACTACGAGAGCGACACGATCCCGGGCGACTTCGCCACGCTCGCCGCGCCCTGTCCGAAGTGCGGCGGCGAGGTGCACGAGAAGTACAAGAAGTTCCAGTGCGTGAGTCCTTCCTGCGACTTCGGGTTCTGGAAGATCCTCGGCGGCCGCCAGCTCGAGCCCGCCGAGGCCGAGGCGCTGATCCGCGACCGCGAGGTGGGTCCGCTGGAGGGCTTCCGCAGCCGCCTGGGCCGCGCCTTCGCCGCGAAGCTCCGGCTCACCGACACGCTCGAGGTCCAGTTCGACTTCGGGCAGGGCGACGGCGAGGGCGACGAAGCGCCGGACTTCACGGGGCAGGACCCGCTGGGGCCGTGCCCCAAGTGCAGCGCGAGCGTGTTCGAGACCGCCAATGCCTACGTGTGCGAGAAGGCGGTCGGCGCGGACAAGACGTGCGACTTCCGCTCCGGGCGCACGATCCTCTCGCGCAGCGTCGAGCGGGAGCAGATGCAGAAGCTCCTCGCCACCGGCAGGACGGATCTCCTGCAGTTCGTGTCGGCGCGCACCAAGCGCCCGTTCAGCGCGTTCCTCGTGCGTCAGCCCGACGGCAAGGTCGGCTTCGAGTTCGAGGCGCGCGACCCGTCGAAAAAGGGCCGCCCGCAACGCGCGGCGGCACTGCGATCGATCGGCACGCACCCGGCCGACGGCGCGCCGGTCGAACTGTTCTCGGGACGCTACGGCCCGTACGTAAAGCACGGCGGCGTCAACGCGACCGTCCCCGAGGGCCTCAAGCCCGACCAGCTCACGCTCGAGCAGGCGCTCGAGTTGCTTGCGGCCAAGGGCGGCAAGGCCGCATCGAAGCCGCGTGCCGCGCGCGCCCGTGCCCCGGCCAAACCCGCCGCGGCCGCGGGCCCGGCCCGGAGCCCTCGGCCGCCCGTCGCGGGTCGCGGCACGGCCGCGACGGCGCGCACGGCAGCGACGACCGCCCCACGAGCCACGGCCAAGACTGCCGCGAAGACCCCGGCGCGCACGGCGTCAGCGAAAAAGACCGGCGCGCGCAAGACTGCCGCGGCCAAGCGCACGACGCGCAAGTAGGCGCGCCGCCGCGCTTCCCCGCGCTGCGCGGACTGCCGGGCACGGGTGACGCCCTCCCGCCAGCCTGCGGCACCGCAACCACCGACCCTTCCGCGCCATGCGCTGGCTCGTGATCCTCGTCGCGACGATCGTCGTCGTGAGCTTCGCCTGGCCCTGGCTCGCGCGCCTCGGCCTCGGACGACTGCCCGGCGACCTCACGATCACCCGCCGGGGCCGTACCTACCAGGTCCCGATCACGACGACGGTGCTGCTCTCGCTGTTCCTGTCGCTGGTGCTGCGGTTGTTCGGCCGCTGAGGACCGATCCGGCCTGCGGCAAGCGATACCCCGTGGTGCTTCCCCGCCCCGCTGCGGCCTCCGCAACTGGTTGGGCGAATCGCTGTGCGACGATGTCGGCCGCTTGCGTCGACTCGCCCCGGTCGCATCCCCGCTTCGCGGGGCCCCTGCTCCCCGGCTCGCACCGCTAGATCCGCAGCGTCGAGCCGTAGCCAGTGAGCTCCAGGTACCCGCGCCCGACCACGCGGCCCGCCACGCTCGCCGTCACGGCACCCTCCCAGTAGACCACGCCGGTCGACCCGCGCGAATCGAGTTCCTGGTCGTCCATCAGCGGCGCGAGCGCGTAGTCGACGCCGCCCGCGTTGACCACGAACTCCACCGGATACGAGAACCCGGTGCGTGGCGAGGTCCAGCGCCGGCCGGGGGCGAAACGCAGGGCGTCCGGCGCGAGGATCTCGGTGCGCCCGTCGGCGCCGCGGCGCGCGCCGCCGGCCCACAGCGGCACCCCATCTCGATCGCGCATCCGGAACGCCATCAGCGCACCGCCGTCGTCGAGGTTGATGCCGATCCAGTCCCACCCGGTGGCGGTCTCCGCCATCACTTCGCTCGACCACTCGTGGTCGAGCCACGCCCGCCCCTCGACGTCGCGCGCGCGACCGCCGACGACGATGCGGCCGCGTACCGCAAGTTGCGGCCGGCTGTAATACCAGCTCGCCTGGCGCACCTCCGGCCCTTTGCGCGAATAGCCCTGCTGTCCCTGCACAAGGATCGGCTGCGTCGCCTCGAACGCGAGGTCGAGCGAGAATTCGCGCGCGGGGATCTTCGCGACATAGCGCTCGCCCTCGAGCGCGAGCGACCAGTCGCCGATCCACGTGCGAGTGGTCGCCTCGTCCGCCCCGGCAAGGTCGAACATCGCGCGCGACGCGCGCTGGTCGTGACGGAGCCTGCCTTGCGCGGGCTCGGCCAGCGCCGCGTGCGCGAACACGAGCTGACGGGGCGCGAAGTTGCTCGGGATGTGCTCGGCGACGCGCGGCCGATTGCGAAAGAACGTGACCTGAACGCCGAACGGCTCGCCGTCGCGCGTGCGCACCCAGCCGGTCACGTACCACCACTCGGTGCGGTACGCGGAGTGGCTGCCGTGATCGCGCGGGAATCGCAGCGCTTGCCCCGGCAGCACCGCGGGATAGCCCTCCGCCGCGCGCGACGGCATCGCCGCGGCGAGGATCGGCAGTACGAGGAACGCGCGCCGCTTCACCAGTCCTCCTTGACCGCCCGCACGGCGTCGGCGCCCATCGCCTGCCGGCCGGAGAGTACCGCCGTGAGCGTCGCAAGGGCGATGACCGCGAGCCCGAAGAGCGCGAGGTTGCCCCATGGCACGGCGAGCTCCATGCCCCAGTGGAACGACTGGCGATTGACGACGTAGATCAGGATCAGGCTGATCGCCGCCCCCAGCGCGGTGCCCACGCCGACCCCCAACGCGGCGGTGGCCGCGCCTTCGGTGGCGAGCATCGCGCCGATCTGCCGGCGCGTCATGCCGAGATGGCGCAGCACGCCGAACTCGCGGCGCCGCGCGACCACCAGCGCGCCGAACGCGGAAGACAACCCGATGAGCCCGATCGCCACCGCGGCGAGCTCGAGCGCGTAGGTCACCGCGAACGTGCGGTCGAACGCCGCGAGCGACAGCGCGCGGATCTCGCCGGGAAGGGCGATTTCGAGGCGCTCGCCGTCTGCAACGGTCGCGCGGATCGCGTCGCGCACGGCTGCCGCGTTCGCGCCCGGCGCAAGCCATACCGCACCGTTGGTCGCGGTGCGGTCGCCGGTCAGGGCGACCCAGGTTGCCTCCTCGAT
>Ga0209391_10000369_pt1 | contig 20590 bp, 13 predicted proteins | sample PPLLak3March2015_FD_187246 | JGI IMG/M metagenome (GOLD analysis project Ga0209391, IMG submission 187246) | Freshwater sediment microbial communities from Prairie Pothole Lake near Jamestown, North Dakota, USA - PPLs Lake P7 Core (1) Depth... | ecosystem: Environmental > Aquatic > Freshwater >...
GCCGACCGCTCGGCGCAGCATGATGTCCGACGGCCCGCCGGTCGTGTAATTGCCCTGCTTGTAGAACATCACGAGCGGCACGCTGCTGGCGGGGGAAATCGACTGCGTCAGGAAGCGCACTCGCCGGGCATTCTCCCACGGCTCGCTGACGATGCAGCCGTGCTCGCCGCCCAAGGGTGGCTCTTTGTAATTGAAGGCGTGGTAGCGGATGTACTTGCCGTCGTCCCAGCCTTCCGTGCCCTTGGTCTCCTCGTAGGCGATGATCACGGAATCCTCGATCTGGCCGATATTCGGCCGCGAAGCGCCGACCTGGCCGTGGTCATAGTTGCCGGCGGGATGCAGTGCAACGTCGTTGCCCTCGAGGGGCCGATTCAGGAACACGTTCTTCGTGATACGGACCGCCGGGGTCCACGCACCGTCGACGAACTTGAGCGGATCGACCGCCACGCTGCCGTCGGGATTGACCTTCAACACGTCGAGGTACGAATACCAGACGTCGGTCCCGTGGGTGACGATAGCGCCCGACGCGCCGTCGCCCGGGCCGTCCGCCTCGCCGAGCTTCAAGCCGAGCGGGTCTTCCTGCCAGTTCGCCACGAAGCCATAGGCGTTACCGCGGTTCGCGTCCTGCTTTGCGTCACGCAGGCCGCTTGAAAGGCGTTCCGTCTTGTAGGGCAGTCCGTCCCAGGCCACCTGCGTGATGAAGCCCTTTGGTGCCGTGCTCTTCCAGAGCAGCCGGGAGACATACTGGCAACTGAACGGCACCGTGACTCCATTCAACTCCGGGTAAACGACGAAGCGCTGCTCGCCGCCCGGGCAGTACTTGCCATTCCACGTCACGATGATGTTGTTGCCGACGTTGAAGACGTTCGGCTTGTCGGAGTCGCCGGGGTAACTCACGAACTTTGGATCGGCCAGGTCCGGGGTACCCGTCAGCGGATCCATCATGGGTGGACCGACCTGCACCAGGATGCCCTGGGCCGACGACAACTTTGCAGTGTTGTCGATGTTGAGCGGCGCGCTCCACGTCACGCCATTGTCGGTCGAGTACTTGATGACGATGTCGTAAGGCTTGCGCGTGGCCTGGGCCTTGGCGTCCCAGACGAGCTTGTTGCCGTCGAGCATGGTGACGTCCTGCGCTTCACCGTAGACGGCGAAAAGCGTGCCATCCGGCGTTCGCAGGATCTTGACCTTGTTGGTCGATTCGCCGTCGGAGATCACCTGTGGTCCGGGCGCGAACTCGAGCACGTCCGCCGTCGTGATGTCCTGGGGCAGCGCCTGCGCGCTGAACGCGGCCGCAGTCGCCGCCAGCGAGTAAACAACTAATCGTTTCATTGACTTGCTCCGATGGGTGCCTGGAGTCCAGCGGGCTTGCCGACGTTCCCTGGGCACTTGGATGCAGTCTATGAAAGCGATCCGGGTGGCGTTCGCGGCGGACTGACGGCCGTCAGTCGGCCTGCGGCTTGCGGGTCAACCAGGCCGTATCGGCAGGTCACGCCTTATGGTGGGACTGCATCACGCTGGCAATCTGCTGAGGATCAAAGCGCAGCTCGTCGTGCGACTCCTGGAGCAGACCCGCGTCCTTGAGTTCCGCAATCACCCGCGCGGCGGTCTCGCTGGAGATGTCGAGCATCGAGGCCATGTCGAGCCGCGAGACGCGTGGGCAGGGCAACGGGTGAGCAAACTCGGCGAGGTAACCCAACAGCTTCAACACGCGCTCCCGCGACGGGCCACTGGCGACGGTCGTGAGGAAATGCTCGGTACGGGCGAGTTGCGCATACCAGCGACGTTCCAGGGCGGAAGCAAGGTTGGGCTCGACCTCGCGCAGCCGGTTCACCGCGGCGATGGGCAGCCGGCAAAGCTTCGTCTCGGTGAGCGTGCCGGCGCTGAGCGCGTACTGCCGTTGCACCATCGCGTCGAGACCGAGCACATCCCCGGGGCGCAGCAGGCGCACGATGCGTATCCCGCCACCGGGCAGGTTTAGCCAGCGCTTGAGGAACCCCTCGCGAACCGTGTAGATCGCGTCGGCCTCCTCGCCCTGCCGCAGGACTGTCTGTCCCGCCGGCACCTCGTAATCGTGCACGTCCATGGCCTCGTGGACGATGGCCTCGTTCGGCACGGAGGAGAACAGCTTTCCCTGCCGCACGACGCAATTGCGGCAGTCGAGGTGACCCATCAGGAAGTCCGCGAGGCAGAGACTTTCGGTCCGCTGTTCCATTCCGCGCTCCATGCGAGTCCTGCACCGACCCTAGCAGGACGCGCCGGCCGCGGCGTCGGGGAAAGCCGCGTCAGCCCGATCCCTGCAGCCCTTGCGCGATGCCGTTCACGGAGGCGACGAGCGCGTCGAAGACCTCGCGGTCCTCGCGGCCGGACTCGCGCCAACGCCGCAGCAGGTCCACCTGCATCAGGTGGATGGGATCGACGTACGGATTGCGCAGGCGGATCGAGCGCTGCAGCGTGGGCTCCGAGTCGAGCAGTCGCGCGCAGCCCTTCACGGCCAGCACATGCTCGACCGCGAGGTCGAATTCGCGCCGGATCACGGCCCCGAAGCGCTCGTGTTCCCTTCGCGCGAGCTGGTTGTAGGACTCGGCGATGCCCATGTCGGCCTTGGCCAGCACCACCTCGACGTCGTCGAGAAGGGTCGCGACGAACGGCCAGCGGGCGTACATGTCGCCGAGCAGTTCCGGCCCGAAGCGCTGGACCACGGCGCCGATCCCGCTGCCGACCCCGAACCAGCCCGGAAGCATGTGGCGGCTCTGTGACCACGCGAACATCCAGGGGATGGCACGCAGGGCCTCGATGCCGCCGCCCACGGCACGGGTGACCGGTCGCGAGCCGATCTGCATGCGCTCGATCACGTCCGCGGGCGTGACGCTCTGGAAGAAATCGACGAAGGACGCGTCCTCGTGCACCAGCGCGCGGTAGGCGCGCCGGCTCGCCTCCGCGAACACCGCGAGCGCCTCCAGCCATTGTGGGTCGATGGCTGCGGGCGCGGGCTGGCCGGCCGCGGCGAGCGCCACCGCGTTCACGCTGCGCTCGAAGCTGCGCATTGCGATCGGCCGCAGGCCGTAGCGCTCGTTCACGCTCTCGCCCTGCTCCGTCACGCGCAGGCGCCCGCCGATGGCCCCCGGCGGCGCGCTACGCACCAGCCCCTCGGTCCGCCCGCCGCCCACGCTGACGGAGCCACCGCGCCCGTGGAACACCAGCAGCTCGACGCCCGCAGCCCTGCAGGCCTCGAGCATGGCCGACTGCGCCTCGCGCAGCAGCCATCGCGAGGCGACGATCCCGGCCGCCTTGTTACTGTCGGAATAGCCGATCATCACGACCTGCCGGTTGCCGCGCGACTGCAGGTGGGCGCGGTACACCGGGTCCGCCAGGAGTCGCTCGACGATCGGCCCTGCGTTCTCGAGCGACGCTACGGACTCGAACAGCGGGGCGACGTCGAGCGGCAGCACGCCGTCCGGCCCGTCCGCCAGGCCCGCCCACTGCGCGAGCAGCAGCACCGACAGCACGTCGTCCACGTCGCTCGCCATGCTCACGACGTACGACCCGATCGCCGCGGGCCCATAGCGGTGGCTGCAGAACTCCATCGCCTCGAACACCCAGAGCGCGCGCTTGGCGGCGGCATCCAGGGCGGCGACCGGCGACTCGTCGCGCTCGAGCGCGGTGTCGAGGCGCAGCCGGCGCTCCTCCGGCGATCGCTCGCTCCAGCCGTCCTCCGCCAGCGCGCGCCCGACGATCTCGCGGTGGACGTCCGCGTGCTGGCGCACGTCGAGGGTGGCGAGATGAAACCCGAAGGTGCGCACGCGGCGGAGCATGCGGCGCACGTGGAAGAGGCCCGCGTACTCGCCCCGGTGCGCGGCCAGGCTGTCGGCGATCAGCTCGAGGTCGCCGGTGAGCTGCTCGACGCGCTCGTAGTGTCCAGAGCGACCCTCGTAGGTGGCGCGCAGCCGCTCGGCCACCTGGCCGAGCAACACGCGGTAGGGCATCCGGTCGTGGCTTGCCGGCGTGGCGGTGCGCGCCGCCGGAACGAGGCTGCGGTACTGCTCGATGCGCACCGCGATCTCGGGCGACACCTCGACGCGGCTGCTGCTCTGGCTCAGGCGCTCGGCGAGCGTCTGGGTCTCGAGGAAATAGCGGTTGACGATCAGCTGGTGGTGGCGCGCGCAGCTCTCGCGGATCGTCTTGGCGTGCACGTCGGGATGCCCGTCCATGTCGCCGCCGACCCACGAACCGAAGAAGAGCATCTCGGGCACGTGCACGCCGGCCGCGGCCGCACCGAACACCCCGGACAGCGCCGCCTCGACCTCCTCGTAGAACCCCGGGATGACCTCGTAGATCACCTCGACCAGGAAGAACAGCACGTGCTCGCGCTCGTCTGCGACGCTGAGTCGCTCGCGCGAACTGCCCGCCGTCTGCCAGCCGGTGGTGAGTTCCGTGCGCACGCGCTCGATGATCGAGCGCCGCTCGCCCGGCGTGAGGCTCGGGTCGAGGCGCGAGGTGAGCAGGCGGGCGATGCGCTGGCGCTGCCGCAGCAGCGTGCGTCGCGTGGACTCCGTCGGATGGGGCGTGAACACCGGCTCGATGCGCAGCTGGCCGAGCAGGCCGACCACCTGATCGAGCGACAGCCCGCGCGCCTTGAGCCGCGCGAAGCACTCCTCGAGCCCGCCAGGCTGCGGCGTGCTGCTGTCGTTCATGTACTGCCGGCGGCGGCGGACCCGGTGCACCTTCTCGGCGAGGTTCACCACCTGGAACCAGGTCGAGAACGCGTGGACGAGCGACAGGGCCTCCTGCGGCGTGCGACCCTGGGTCCGCACCACGAGTTCGACCGACTGGTCGGCGTCGCCCTGCCGGCGGCCGATGGCCGCGAGACGGTCGCCCTCCACCGCCGCGAACAGCTCGGGCCCGCACTGGTCCTTGAGAACGTCGCCGACCAGCGCGCCGAGCACGTGCACGTCGTCGCGCAGTGCCGCGTCCTTGAGCGGGAAGAAAATGCCTTTTCGGGCCATGGCCGCGGGTCGCGGTGGGGTGTGTCTTTGCTGGCGTAGATCCGCGTTGCGCGGCTGAATCGGGTCCCCGGGGGGTCGTCGAATGATACCGGACCGTCTGCGGTTCCTGTGTTGCGATGAAACAACGCGAGGCACGGGGCGTCCCATGCCAGTCGAGTCTGATCGGGTCGGAGCTGAGCACGGGCGCGTTTGTGACCGGAACCGACGGGTGGTACTTTCGCGACGACAGCCGTCGGCAGGGACGGCGAATGCAACCAACCATCGCAGGGGGATAAATGCACAAGAAGACGTCTAGGCTGTGGGCGCTCGCGGGGGCGCACGCCGCCTCGCTGCTGGCGGTCCCGACCGTGCTGCAGGCGGCACCGGCCGCCAACCAGCTCGAGGAAATCGTGGTCACGGCGCGCCAGCGCGAGGAGCGCATCGAGGACGTGCCGGTGAGCATCACCGCGTTCACGGCCGCCGACATCCGCAGCGCCGGCATCCAGCGCCCGCAGGATTTCATCGCCCTCACACCGGGCATGGCGCAGGTGCAGACCGCCGAGGTCGGCGACCTGCAGGTGACGATCCGCGGCATCAACACAGGCCGCGACGCGGAGCCGAACTTCGCGCTCGTGATCGACGGCGTGCTGCAGACCAACCCGAACGCCCTGAACCAGGAACTCGCCAACGTCACCCAGATCGAGATCCTCAAGGGCCCGCAGGGCGCCGTGTACGGCCGCAACGCGCTCGCCGGCGCCCTGATCGTCACCACGCGAAAGCCGGGCGACGAGTTCGAGGCCGACGTCACCGCCGGCTTCGGCAACTACAGCTCCTACAACGGCCGGCTGTTCGTCGGCGGCCCGCTCGCCGACGGCATCAACGGCTCGCTCTCCGCCTACACGCGCAGCACCGACGGGCAGTGGCGCAACGTCAAGATCGGCTGTGACGACTGCGTGGACTACTTCGAGGAAACGGGCTTCAGCGGCCGCCTGCTGTTCGGGCTCGCGGGCGGCGACCTCGATTTCAAGGCCAAGTACTCCGAGCTCGAGGCCGGCGCGATCAACTTCAACGCCGCGATCGCGCTCGCGGACGTCGTGCCGTTCGTCGGACCGGCCTTCTACTCGGACCCGAACGACCACAATTTCCGCTACATAAACAACGTCAAGCCGCGCAACGAGCAGGAGAACCTGAACCTCTCGCTCAAGGGCGACTGGGACGTGGGCTTCGCCACGCTCACGAGCTACCTGGCCTACAACGACCAGACCAACTATTTCCTGACCGACGGCACCAGCGACGCATTCCTGCTGTACGCGCTCAACCTCGGCGGCGACGCGAACTCCCAGGCCGCGGCCACCTGCCAGGCCACGAACGACGCCAATCTCACCGACCCGGGCTACGAGGCGCCGTTCTTCGGCATCCCGTCCAGCATCTGGTTCACCCCCGAGGCGGGCGCCGCGGCGGCCGGATTCCTGCCTCCGTATGGCCCGTCGACCTGCGGCGGCTACCAGTACCAGCAACGCGACCAGGAGGACCTGAGCTTCGAGCTGCGCCTCACCTCCCCGGGCGACGAGCGGCTGCGCTGGCTCGCCGGCGTGTACTTCGCCGACATCGAGCGCGACGTGGTGGTCTCGCAGGGCGCGGACCTCGGCGGCAAGCTGCGGGCGCGGCCCTTCGTGCCGTCGAGCGGCCCGAACCCGACCGACCTGCTCTACGACGACACCTTCTCGAGCACCGTGTACGCGGTGTTCGGCCAGCTCGCCTACGACGTGCTCGACAACCTCGAGGTGGCGCTCGCGCTGCGCTACGACAGCGAGGACCGCGAGGTCGAGAACAACGTGCCGACCTGCAGCGCCAGCGACACCACCTCGTGCCGCGCACAGACGTTCGGGTTCAACTTCTACTCGGACCCGTACATCAACCCCGCTTACACCGCCAACGAGGACTTCGCCACCGCCGGCATCCCGAGGCGCAGCGAGACCTTCGACCAGCTGCAGCCCAAGCTCTCGGCCAACTGGAAACTCACGGAGGACTTCTCCCTGTTCGCCTCCTACGGCGTCGGCTTCCGCAGCGGCGGGTTCAACTCGTCGGGCAGCGCCGCGACCATCGCCCAGGCCTACCGCGGCGAGAACGGCGGCACCCAGCCGCTGTGCCTCGGCGAGTCGTTCGACCCGCCGGTGTGCGGCCCCGGCTCCGTGTACAACATCTCGGACGTGAACGACCAGTTCGACGAGGAAGTGTCGACGGCGGCGGAGATCGGCATGAAGGCGTTCTTCCTCGATCGCACGCTGAACGTGAACGCGGCGATCTTCCACACCGACCTCGAGGACATGCAGTTCTTCAACTTCTTCGCCGGTCCCTTCGGGCTGCTGCGCGTCGTCACCAACATTGACGAGGTGACGATCCAGGGCATCGAGGCCGACTTCCGCTGGCGGGCGAACGACATGTTCAGCGTGTTTGGCGGCTTCGCCTACATCGACGGCGAGATCGACAAGTACACCGGGCGCCCCTACACCGAGGGCGGCGAGGTGCCCTACGCGCCGGAGTACACCGGCAACCTCGGCGCCGAGCTCACCGTCCCCGTGGGCGCCAACCTCGAGCTCGTGACCCGGGTGGACGCGAGCTTCATGGGCGAGACCTGGTTCCATCCGGTCCAGGAGCAGCGCCTGCCGAACCTGTTCACCTACTTCGGGTTCGGCCAGGGCGAGTTCTCGAAGATGAGCCGCGATGCCTATACCACGGTGAACGCACGCATGACGCTGCAGGCGGAGCGCTGGGGCGTCACGGCGTGGAGCCGCAACTTGCTCGACGAGGAGTACCTCGCCGAGATCATCCCGGCGCCGGAGTTCGGCGGGTCGTTCATCCACGACGCGCCGGGGCGCTCGTACGGACTGGACCTGAACTACCGGTTCTGATCGACGCTGCGGAGCGACACTGACAGGCCCGGGCCGTGAGAACGGCCCGGGCCTTTTCGTGCGCCCGCCCTTCATGGCGTGCGAGCCCGCGGTCCGTTGACTGTCACAGAAGCGAAAGATCCGGCGCGTAGCCTCGCCGAATCGTCCGACCCGGACTCCACCCCACGACGAGGACTCTCGCCGATGAATCTCAAGCTTTGCGTTCTGTCCGCAGCCGTCGCCCTGGCCTGCGGCACGGCCTCCGCCCGCCAGCCCGACTTCTCGATCCAGCTCAATTCGCTCGCCAGCTACACGGGCAGCGCTGCCGGCATTGCGGACACCACTGGCATCGAGGTTCTCGCGTTCGACCGCGCGTCGAAGCGGGTGTTCGCGATCAACGCCGGCGCCAACTCGCTCGACGTCGTGGACCTTGCCGATCCGGCCAACCCGTCGCGAATCACCGCAATCGACTTTGCGCCCTTCGGCGGCGGCGTGAACGGCGTGGCGGTCCACGATGGCCTGGTCGCGGTCGCCTCCGAGGCGGCCATCAAGACCGACCCCGGCAGCGTGGTGTTCCTCGACGCCGTGACGCTCGACGTGCTCGGCCAGGTGCCGGCCGGCGCGCTCCCGGATATGGTCACCTTCACGCCCGACGGCGAGTACCTCCTGGTCGCGAACGAGGGCGAGCCGAGCGAGGACTACTCGGTCGACCCCGAGGGCTCCGTCACAGTCATCGACCTTACCAACGGCGTCGCCGGCGCGAGCGCGCGAACCGCGACTTTCTCGGCCTGGATCGGCCGCGAGGCTGAGCTGCGCGCTGCTGGGGTGCGTATCTTCGGCGTCAAGGACGATGGCTCGGCATCGAACGCCGCCGAGGACTTCGAGCCCGAATACATCGCAGTGCAGGGCCCGCGCGCCTACGTGACGCTGCAGGAAAACAACGCGGTCGCCGTGCTGAACATCGGCCAGGCGCGCATCGAGTCGGTCCTGCCGCTCGGATTCAAGGACCACAGCGTGGCCGGCCAGGGTCTCGACCCGTCGGATCGCGACGGCGTAAACCTGATCCAGCCGTGGCCGGTATTCGGCATGTTCAACCCGGACTCGATCGCGACGCTCAAGGTCCGCAACGAGGTGTTCCTGCTGACCGCCAACGAGGGCGACGCCCGCGTCTACCCCACCGGCGACGACGCGATCCCGGGCCTCGAGGAAGGCGACCTCTTCAACGAAGAGGCAAGCGTGGAGGACCTCGAGCTCGACCAGGATGCCTTCCCGGACGCCGGCACGCTGCAGCAGCGCGTCAACCTCGGCCGGCTGAACGTCACCAGCACGCTCGGTGATACCGACGGCGATGGCAGGTTCAACCGGCTGTACTCGTTCGGCGCCCGCTCGTTCTCGGTCTGGTCGGTCGCGGACTTCGCCGCGACCACTGCACCGACCGCGCCCAACGCCGGCCTCGTGTACGACAGCGGCGACGCCTTCGAGCAGATCACGCGCTCCGTTTACCCGACACAGTTCAACGCCAGCAACAGCAACACGACGCGGGACAATCGCAGCGACAACAAGGGCCCCGAGCCCGAAGGCATTGCGGTCGGTCGCGTCGGGCCGCGGGACTACGCATTCATTTCGCTGGAGCGCATCGGCGGAGTGATGGTGTACGACGTGAGCAACCCGCGGCAGCCGCGGTTCCTGCAGTACGTCAACACGCGCGGCTTCGGCTTCGATGCCCTGCCCGGCCAGGACGACTCGGGCCCCGAGGGTGTCACCTTCATCGCGGCCGAAGACAGCCCGAATGGCCGGCCGCTGCTACTCGTCGGCAACGAGGTCAGCCAGACGCTGGCCGTGTTCGAGGTCGAGGCGCTGAAGTCGAGGCGCTGAGGCGTGGCGGAGCGGGGCTGGCCGAACAGCCAGCCCCGCTTCATCCAGCGATCCCGAACACCCTGAGCGCGTTGTCGCGCATGAGCATGCGCCGCACCTCGGGCTTGAAGCCGAGCGCGGCGATCTCCTCCACCGTGCGCTTGAAGTCGAGCACCGGGAAATCGGTGCCGAACAGCACCTTGCCGCGCCCGTAGCTGCCCACGTACTTCACGAAGCTGTCCGGCCAGTACTTCGGGCTGTGGGCGTCTGCCACGATGTAGACGTTCTCGTGCTTCCAGGCCATGGCGATCATCTCGTCGTGCCAGGGAATGCCGACGTGGATGCCGCAGAGCTTGAGCTCGGGGAAGTCGCAGGCCACCGCGTCGAGCGAGATCGGCCGGCCGACGCTCCTGAGGCGCTGGTCCGGCGAGTAGATCAGCGACTGGCCGACCTGCGTCAGGAACGGCACGCCGAGCTCGCAGCACTTGGCGTAGTACGGGTACCAGCGCGCGTGGTCGGGCGCGGTCTCGAACCAGTGCGGGTAGGCGTGCGCGCCGATGAACCCCATGTTCCTGACGGCGTCCTCGAAGGCGCGCAGGCCGCTCATGCCCGCGGTGGGATCGACGCCAGCCAGGCCGTAGAAGCGCCCGGGAAACCGCTCGCAGGCCCGCGCCACGACCTCGTAGGGCATGTGGTAGGAGCCCGGCAGCCCCAGTCGCCCGGTGCGCGCCGCCACGAGAAAGCCACGCTCGATGCCCGCCTCAGCCATGCGATCGAGCATCTGCTCGAGGCTCACCGCCGACATCGGGCTCTTCGCCTTGACCTTGCCGGCGAAGAAGCCGTCCTTCCAGTCTGGCCGGTGCGACAGCGCCTCCGGCGTCCAGATGTTGACGACCGCGTCGATCGCCTTCACGTCCGCATCTTCGAGTCCCATGGAACCTGCCTCGTATTTCAGTCGCCGGCGGCGAGAGCCGCGCCGGACGACACCAGTGCCTCGATGCGATCTTCGGTGTAGCCGAGCTCGGCGAGCAGCTCGCGCGTGTGCTCGCCGAGGCGCGGGGCGTGGCGTCGCGTCTCCTCGGCCGGCGTCGCGGAGAAATTCACCGGGAAGCCGGTGGTGCGCAGCCGTCCCTCGGTCGGATGCTCGACGTTCTTCCAGAACCCCGTGGCGGCGAGGTGCGGGTCGTCGGCGAGGTCCTCGAGCCGGTTGACGCGATTGATCGGCACGCTGGTGGACGCGAACAACTCGAGCCATTCCTGCGTGGTCCGCGTGGCCATGATCCGCGCGGTCTCGGCGTAGGTGTCATCGATGTTGCGGGTGCGGTCGCCCATGGTGCGAAAGCGCGGATCGACCTTCAGCTCCGGGTGCCCGCTCACCTCGCAGAACGTGTCCCAGTGCGCGTTCATGTACGGCAGGATCGCCACGTAGCCGTCCTTCGTCCGGTAAGGCCGGCGGTGCTGGCTCATCAGCCGCACGTAGCCTGGCTTCCCGAGTGGCGGATCGAAGGTCATGCCCCACAGGTGCTCGGCCATCACGTAGGAGACCATGGTCTCGAACATCGGCACCTCGAGCTCCTGGCCGTGGCCGCTGCGCTCGCGGCTGAAGAGCGCGGCGAGCACGCCGTACACGACCGTGATCGCGGTGGTCTTGTCGGCCACGATCGTGGGCAGGTAGCGCGGCTCGCCGAGCACCATCTCGTTCAGCATCGCGATGCCGGCGATCGACTGGATCGAGTCGTCGAGCGCGCCCTTGCTGCCGTAGGGCCCGCGGCGCGCGTAGCCGTACGAGCCGCAGTAGATCAGCATGGGGTTCACGGCCTTGAGCGCCTCGTAGTCGAGGCCGAGCTTGGTCATGACCTGCGGCCGGTTGTTGTGGACGAACACGTCCGCGGTGCGCACGAGGTCGAGCACGGCCTCGCGCCCCGCCGGCTGCTTCACGTCGAGCACGATGCTGCGCTTGTTGCGGTTGCAGGTGAGGTAGAGCGCCGCCATGCCGGGGTGCTTCGCGGCACCGAGCTGGCGGTTGCTGTCGCCGCCGGGCGGCTCGACCTTGATCACGTCCGCGCCCATGTCGGCGAGGATCTGGCAGGCCCAGGGGCCCAGCACCACGCTCGTGAGCTCGACCACGCGCACGCCGTGCAACGGTCCCGGCATCGAATATCCCTCCGCCAGATCGGCAACACGCAAGCCTAGCGAGCCACCGCGGTACGCGGCAAGCAAGGGCACCGTCGTGCGACCCGGTGCTCGATTGTACGCAGCGCGGGGGCGGTGCTATACAGGCGGCCGGCCCGGCGCCGCCCGGGTCCCCAGCAGGAGCACGCCATGGTCCAGAACGCCCGGCCCCTGGGCGGCCAGCGTTATCGCGAGTCTTTCGGACGCAGCTTCGAGGACTTCGCCGTCGGCGACGTGTACGAGCACCGCCCCGGACGCACCGTCACGCAGGCCGACAACACCTGGTTCACCCTGCTCACCATGAACACGCACCCGCTGCACTTCGACGAGCAGTACGGCAAGGCGAGCGAGTTCGGGCGCTGTCTCGTGGCGAGCCCGCTCACGGTGGCAATCCTGGTCGGGATGAGCGTCACTGACGTGAGCCAGAAGGCGATCGCGAATCTCGGCTGGCGGGAGATCCGGCTGCCGCACCCGGTCTTTCCCGGCGACACCCTGTACGCCGAGTCGGAGGTGCTCGAGGCGCGCGAGTCGAAGAGCCGCCCCGAGGCGGGCCTCGTCACCGTGCGCACCACCGGCCGCAACCAGGACGGCACGGTCGTCTGCACTTTCGAGCGAACGATCCTGGTCGCGAAGCGCGGCCACAGCGTCGAGGACCGGATCGGTTACTGACGCCCCGGGAGAACGAGCCATGACGAGCCAGTCAAAGGGGCGGCGCGCCGGCGCCTCGCCCGAGGAGGAACAGCAGGTCCTCGACGCCATCGAGCGCTGGGTCGAGAAGGAAGTGCGTCCGATCGCACGCAGGTTCGACCAGGCGGACGAGTACCCGGCCGACCTCGTCGAGCAGATGAAGGAACTCGGCCTCTTCGGCGCAACCATCGGCCAGGAATGGGGCGGCCTCGGCCTCTCCGCCTCGACCTATGCCCGTCTCGTCGCCCGCATCTCGCAGGCCTGGATGGCGCCCACCGGCATCTTCAACTCGCACCTGATCATGGCCGCCTGCGTCGAGCGCCACGGCACCCCGGAGCAGAAGCGGCGCTACCTGCCCCGCTTCGCCACCGGCGAGCTGCGCGGCGGCATCGGCCTCACCGAGCCCGACGCCGGCACCGACCTGCAGGGCATACGCATGGTGGCGCGGCGCGACGGCGACGGATACGTGCTCGACGGCACCAAGACCTGGATCACTAACGGCGTGTACGGCACCTGCTTCGCGGTGCTCGTGAAGACCGACCCGGAGGCCGAGCCGCGCCACAAGGGCATGAGCATGTTCATCGCCGAGAAGGGCCCGGGATTCTCGGTCGGGCGCAAGATCCGCAAGCTCGGCTACAGGGCGATCGACAGCGCGGAACTGGTGTTCGAGAACTTCCGCGTCGGCGCCGACCAGCTCGTCGGCGGCGTCGAGGGACGCGGCTTCCAGCACGCGGTCGGCGGCCTCGAGCTCGGCCGCATCAACGTGGCCGCGCGCGGCGTCGGCCTCGCCACCGGCGCGTTCAGGGACGCGCTCGCCTACGCGCAGCAGCGGCACACCTTCGGCAAGCCGATCGCCCAGCACCAGGCGATCCAGCTCAAGCTCGCCGACATGGCCACGCGCGTCGAGGCGGCGCGGCTGCTCGTGGAGCAGGCGGCGCGCAAGTACGACACGGGCGAGCGCTGCGACCTCGAGGCCGGCATGGCGAAGCTCTTCGCCTCGGAGAGCGCGGTCGAGAACAGCCTCGAGGCGATGCGCATCTTCGGCGGCTACAGCTACTCGGTGGACTTCGACGTCGAGCGCTACTACCGCGACTCGCCGCTGATGTGCATCGGCGAGGGCACCAACGAGATGCAGCGCATCATCATTGCGCGCCAGCTCGTGGAGAGGAACCCGGTGTGAGCCCCGCCCTGCCGCTCTTGGGGCTCCGCGTCCTCACCTTCGAGAACTTCGGCGCCGGGCCGTTTGGCTCGATGTACCTCGCCGACCTCGGCGCCGAGGTCGTCAAGATCGAGAACCGCGAACAGGGCGGCGACGCCACGCGCGGCATGGGGCCGTACTTCCTCGGCGCCCACGACAGCCACTTCTTCCAGACGTTCAACCTCAACAAGAAGAGCGTGGCGCTCAATCTCAAGCACCCGGACGGCCAGTCCGCGTTCCGCCGCCTCGCGCGCACGGCCGACGTGGTGATGAACAACCTGCGCGGCGACCAGCCGGAGAAGCTCGGCCTCGACTATGCCGCGCTCGGGCCGGTCAACCCGCGCATCCTCTGCGCGCACCTCTCCGCCTACGGCCGCGACAACGAGCGCAAGGGCTGGCCTGGCTACGACTACCTGATGCAGGCCGAGGCCGGCTACCTGCACCTCACCGGCGAGCCCGGCACGCCGCCCGCGCGCATGGGGCTGTCGATCATCGACTACATGACGGGCATCACCACTGCAGTCGCGGTGCTGGCCGCGCTGGTCGGCGCGATGAAGACCGGCCGCGGCCGCGACATCGACGTGTCGCTGTTCGACGTCGCGCTGCACCAGCTCACCTATCCCGGCAACTGGTACCTCAACGAGGGCCTGCGCACCGAGCGCCTGCCGCGCAGCTCGCACCCCTCCGCCGTGCCGGTGCAGCTCTTCCGGACCCGCGACGGCTGGATCTTCGTGATGTGCATGACCGACAAGTTCTGGCAGGCACTGCTCGGCGTGCTGGCCCGCGAGGACCTCGCCGCGCATCCGCATTACGCGGACGCGATCGCGCGCCGCGAGCACCGGGACGCGCTCACCGCCGTCCTCGACGCCGAGTTCGAGCGCGAGACCACCGCGCACTGGCTCGGGCGGCTGCAGGGACTGCTGCCCGTCGCGCCTGTGTACGACCTGCCACAGGCCCTCGACAACCCGTTCGCCGACGCCATCGGCATGGTACGGGCCCTGCCGCATCCCACGCGGCCCGACTTCCGCGTGCTCGCCAACCCGATCAAGCTCGACGGAGCGCGCCTGCCCTCGCGACCGGCGCCTGCGCTCGGCGAGCACACCGACGAGCTGCTGCGGGACGCCGGCCTCTCGACGGACGAGATCGAGGCGCTCAAGTCGAGCGGAGCGGCCGGATGAAGCTCGAGGGCCTGCGCGTGCTCGACCTCTCGCTGTTCCTGCCGGGCCCGCACCTCTCGCAGCTCCTGGCCGACCACGGCGCCGAGGTCATCAAGCTAGAGCCGCCGGGCGAAGGCGATCCAGGCCGGCACATCGGGCTCGGCGAACACGGCCAGTCCGTGTTCTTCCGGAACCTGAACCGCGGCAAGAAGAGCGTCAGCCTGAACCTCAAGTCGCCAGCGGGCCGCGAGGCGCTGCTCGGCATCGCGGGGCACGTGGACGTGTTCATCGAGGCATTCCGGCCCGGGGTCGCCGCACGGCTCGGCTGCGACTACGAGGCCTTGAAGGCGCGCAACCCACGCATCGTCTACTGCTCGATCAGCGCCTTCGGCCAGAGCGGGCCCTACAGGGACGTGCCGGCGCACGATCTCGCCTGCGAGGCCTATGCCGGCACCGTGAGCGTGAACCTCGGCCAGGACGGCGAACCCACGCTGCCACACGTTCCGGTCGCAGACTTCGCCGCCGCCTCGATGGGCCTCGCGGGCGTGCTGATGGCGCTGTACCGTCGCGAGAAGACCGGCCTTGGAGACCGCCTCGACATCAGCATGCACGATGCCGCGCTCGCGTGGCTGCCGAACGTGCTCGGCCCGGTATTCGTCGAGAAGCGTGCGCCCGTGCCTCAGCACGAGCGCACCTGGGGCGGCAGCGCCTTCTACCGCATCTATCGCACCGGCGACGGCCGCCACGTCGTGCTCGGCGGCCAGGAGCTCAAGTTCGTGCGCAACCTGCTCACCGAGTGGGGCCGGCCCGACCTGATCGCACTCTGCGAGCGAGGCCCGGGGCCGCACCAGGCGCCGGTCATCGAGTTTCTGCAGGGCCGGTTCGAGACACGCACGCAGGCCGAGTGGATCGAGTGGTTCAGCGGTCGCGACGTCTGCTTCGCGCCGGTCAAGACCCTGCGCGAGGCCTTCGACGATCCGCAGGCGAATGCGCGCGACATGCGGCTCGTGGACGAGCTCGGCCAGGAGCACATCGGGCTGCCGATCAAGTTCTCCGACGAGCCCGGCCGGGCTGACTTCCGCCTGCCGCGACTCGGCGAGCACACCGAGGAGGTGCTGCGGTCGGCCGGTTACGACGACGCCGGCCTCGCCGCGCTGCGGGCCGCCGGGGCTTACTAGGCGGGCACCGCCTCGACCGGCGGAACTCGGCTCATTGCGTATTCCGTCATGGCCGTGATGGTGAGCGACGGATTCACGCCGGGATTGGCCGGCACCGTCGAACCGTCGCAGACCAGGAAGTTGCGGTAGCCGAACAGGCGGCTATCGGCATCGACGACGCCCGTCGCAGCGTCGGCGCCGATGACCGCGCCGCCGAGGATGTGCGCCGTGGTAGGAATGTTGGCCCACGCCTCGAGCACCATGCTCTGTGCATAGCCGCCCGTGTGGGTCGCCAGCCATTCGGCAGCGCGATTGCCGACCTCGATGAAAGTGGGGTTGGGCTTCTCGGGGTCCTGCTCGGTCGTGAGCGACACGCCCCCGAACAGGCCGCGCTTCGCGCGGAAGGCGATAGCGTTGTCCAGGCTCTGCATCACGAGGAACAGCACGGATCGACGGGACCAGCCGACCGGCCAGAGCGTCTTCAGGAAAGTCACCGGATGGCGAAGCGCGTTGCCGAGCCACATCAAGGGCCGCGTCAGGCGAGTGCCGTCGCCCGTGAGCAACGTGTACAGCAGCGCCATGAAATCGCCGTGGCGGCCGTAGGTGACGAACTCGATGTGCGTGTCCGGCCGCGGATGGATGCTGGCGCTGATGGCGACGTCGTTCCACGGACGGGACGTACCCGCGGGCAGGGTCACGGCGAGGATGGACTCGCTGTTGGTGCGCACCAGCTGCCCGAGCCGGTCGCTGACGCGCGGCAGCGATCCTGCGAGTTTGCACTTCGCCAGCAGGCGGTTCGTGCCGAGTGCGCCGGCAGACAGCACGATGCCACGCGTCGTGAAGGTCTGGCGGGCCTTGCGGAACCAGGCGCCCGGGCGCTGGGTGGTCAAGACGTAGCCGTCGCTGCCGTCACCGGCGCCGAGCGGACGGATGTCGACGACCTCCCGCTCCGGCAGGATCCGTGCGCCGCGCTTCTCCGCGAACCAGAGATAATTCTTCACCAGCGTGTTCTTGGCGCCCTCGCGGCAACCCACCATGCAGGCCCCGCAGAATGTGCAGCCCGTGCGTTCGGGGCCTTCGCCGGCGAAATACGGATCCGCGACCCGGGTGCCGGGCTGCCCGAAATAGACACCCACCGGCGTGCGCGTAAAAGTGTCCTCCACGCCGAACTGCCGCCCGACCTCCCGCAGCAGTCGTTGGCCGTCGCTCTCGCGGGGCACCTCGATCACGCCGAGCATCCGCTCGGCTGTGTCGTAGTGCGGCGCGAGCGCACTCGCCCAGTCGTTCAATGCCTGCCACTGCGGATTCGTGAAGAACGCGGGGCTGGCCCGGTAGAGCGTATTGGCATACACGACGCTGCCGCCGCCGACCGCCGAGCCGCTTGCGATGAACACGTCCTTGAACGGGGTCAGGCGGAAGATTCCGCGCAGTCCCAGCGCAGGCGCCCAGAGAAAGCGCCTGAGGTCCCAGGTGGTCTTCGCGAAATCCTCGTCGCGGTAACGCCGTCCGGCCTCCAGCACGCCGACACGATAGCCCTTCTCCGCGAGTCGCAGCGCCGAGACGCTGCCGCCGAATCCGGATCCGACGACCAGCCAGTCGTAGTCGAAGTCGCTGCCGGGACCGTTCACTTCAACCTCGACGTCGCGCACCGATCGTGCGGAGTCCCTGTGCACCGAATCGGCAAATCGCGCCGACCATGATCACGAACGCCTCGTCATGGTCAGTCTGCGCTCCACAAAACCTAACATCGGAACTCTTCCCACAGCAGCTACTGCCGCAGGTCGGGCATCGTCGCGACCGATTCACGCCAAGGCCATGTCGGAGCCCCGGATCGCGCGGCCGCAAGCGGCGCAGCCCCAGGTAAATGAGCGGCGCCGTAGATCGACGCGGCAACCCGGGTTCGCGGGGACGGAGGTCGTCGTCAGTCACACCCAGAAGCCGACCACGCGCTGCACGGTCCAGAACGCAGCGATCGAACCGATGGCGTACGCCATTGGGACGCGAATCATCGCTTCCGAGTGCCAAGGACCTCGCTCGGCGTGGCCGGGCCTGCGCAGCAGCCACGTTACGACCGAGAGAACCAGCACGACGACGGCGATGAAAACCAGCTGCCCGACCTCCACGCCGACGTTGAAGAACAGCAGGGCAAGCGGAATGTCCTGCTCCGGCAGGCCCACCTCGCGCAGCGCGCCCGAGAAGCCGAATCCGTGCAGCAGGCCGAACACGAACGCGACCAGCCAGGGCGCGCGCGCCGCAAGGCCGTGGCGGCCCTGGGCGCGGCGCAGGATTTCGGCCGCCACGAACATGACCGACAGCGCTATCGTCGCCTCGATCGGCGCCTGCGGCGCGTACAGCCACCCGAACGTGGCCCCGGCCAGCGTGATGCTGTGCGCCACGGTGAAGGCGGTGACGGTGCCGACGAGCTGCTTCCAGCTGCCCACCAGGAACAGCAGGCCCAGCACGAACAGCAAGTGGTCGATGCCGAGCAGGATGTGCTCGACGCCGAGCACGAAGTAAGTCCTGGAGACTTCGAGCGCGGTGGGTGACGCGGTCACCAGGAACGACGTCTGCTCGGGCGTCAGTCGCACGGTCTGCGTCGTCCCGTCGACACGCTCGAGGCGCGCGAGCACGTCCGTGCGCGTGGCGCTCAGACCATCGATGGCGATCGTGCGCCCGACGAGGCCGCCTGGGCAGCTGGCCTGCCACTGCTCGACGAACGCGCCACCGACGAAGGTGCCGTGCAGCGGCGCGCCGCTGCATTCACGCGGCAGGCGGGCGTGCAGGCTCAACCGGTACTCGCCGCGCGCCGGCACCTTCCACGTGACGTCGAAGGTGCCGGGTGAGGTCTCGCGAATCTCGAGATAGGCCGGACGCACCTCGTGTGCCTCGACACTCGGGGCCCAGCATGCCGCGGCGACGAGCGGCAGCCACAGGCGACGCACGATCGTTCCCCGCGACAGCAATGCGCTCATCGGGCCGCGCTGCCGGCAGCGGGCGCGGCAAACAGCCCGGCCGCCGGCCCCTCGACGCGGACCTCGTACTTGTCGCGGAGCGCATCGAGGAACGACTGGTTCTGCCGGCGCCGCTGCTCGGCCTGCCATTCACGCAGCACGATCGGGCGGATCTCGCCCAGCGTCGGCGCACTGGCGGCGGCGCGTTCGTCCACCCGGACGAGGTGCAGGCCGAAGGTGGATTCGATCGGACCCGACCACTGCGCCAGCGGCGCCTCGTCGATCTGCTGGGCGAACTCCTGGCCGAAGGCATCGGCGATCGCCTGCGGCGAGGCCGCCTCCATCGTCGCAGGCAGCATCGTCGGATCGCCGGCCTCGGCCGGATCAGCCGGACCGCGGCCTGCCTGCAGCTCGGCGAGCAGCTTCTCGCCGTCCGCGCGTGCAGTGTCGCCGCGGCGCTCGGCGCTCAGGAACACCTGTCGAAAGGTGAACTCGGCCGGCTGTGCGAATTTCCCGGCGTTCTGCGCGAGGAATTCCTGCAGTTGCGCTTCGGCTGGCTCGATGGAGTTCGCGATGTCCTCCGAGATGAACTCCATCTTCTGGCGCAGCCGGCGGCGGATCACCGTGTCGTCCTGGTCGAGACCCATTGTGACCGCCTCGCGGTAATAGACCTCCTCCGCGACGTAGTCGTCGATCAGGCCCTTCAGCTCGGCAGCCGTCGGCGGGCGCATCCAGACCGAGGTGAAATTCCCCGCCAGCGCCTCGACACGAGCCTCGGAGATCACGATCGCGCGGGGCGCGTCCGACCGTCCGCCGTTCACCGCGTCGTAAAGCAGGAACAGCGCGCTGCCGATCAGCAGGAAGTGCAGCAGGGGTTCGCGCAGAAGGCGTCGGATCACTTCGGTGCGCCGACTCAGGTCAGGGCGTGTACCAGATCGGCGACGTCCACGCGCGCTCCTGCTGCTTCATCGGGATGTCCGCGCCCATCTTCACGCCGAAGCGCACCTGGTCGTACGCCGTCCAGCGGGGAGTCGGGATCTCGATCACGCGCGCGTAGTAGAAGGCACGCTGGCTGGGCTGGAAGTCCGGGTCCTTCCACACTCCCGTGAGTTCCGAGGCGCCGATCGCATTGGTGTACGTGGCGCGGGCTACATCGACCGTGTCACCCACCGGCGGCAGTTTGCCATCCTTGCCACGCTTGCGGTCGCCGGCCCACACCACGTCGTACACCTTCTCCTGCGCCGTGCCGGAGGCATCGAGCCAGCCCTTCACGATCTGGATTCGGTCGAGGTTCGCACCCTGCGGGTCCTTGAGTGCGGCGATCAGGAAGGTGGGCGCCTTGCCGCCCGCGGCGGGCTTCAGGTCCCCACCCATCGGGACGCCCTTCGTGTAGCCGACCTCGGCCAGGTAACGCGACTGCGCGTCATCGGGCGTGTATTCGTAGCCGCCGAAGAAGCGCACCGTCATGCGCGTGCCCGACGTGCCATAGGTCTCGCGCCGCGTCATCGCGTCGAAGACCGCTTCGCGCGTGTTCTCGG
>Ga0209391_10000370_pt1 | contig 20578 bp, 16 predicted proteins | sample PPLLak3March2015_FD_187246 | JGI IMG/M metagenome (GOLD analysis project Ga0209391, IMG submission 187246) | Freshwater sediment microbial communities from Prairie Pothole Lake near Jamestown, North Dakota, USA - PPLs Lake P7 Core (1) Depth... | ecosystem: Environmental > Aquatic > Freshwater >...
GCGGTGCATCAGGTAGTTCGCGCCGTGGAACGTGATCATCGCGAAGCTAACGACGCCCGCGAGCAGCGCGAACGGATTCAACAGCTGCCAGAACGTTCCCGTGTAGGTCGAGACGAGGCTTTCGTCGAAATGGAAGGGCACGCCCTGCAGCAGGTTGCCGAACGCCACGCCGAAAATGATCGGCGGCACTGCGCCGCCTACGAAGAGTCCCCAGTCCCACACACTGCGCCACATCCGGTTCGCGACCTTGCTGCGGAAGTCGAATCCGGTCGGGCGCAGGAACAGCGCCCAGAGCACGGCGAGCATTGCCCAGTAGAACCCCGAGAACGCGGCGGCGTAGACCAGAGGCCACGCGGCGAAGATGGCGCCACCCGCGGTGATGAACCAGACCTGGTTGCCGTCCCAGTGCGGCCCCACGGTGTTGATGATGACCCGGCGTTCGATGTCGTCCCTGCCGACGAACGGGAGCAGCGTGCCCACTCCCATGTCGTGGCCATCCATCACGGCGAAGCCGATCAGCAGCACGCCCACCAGCAGCCACCAGATGAGCTTGAGCGTCGCGTAGTCGAGCATGGCGGTAGTCTCCTCAGGACCGGACGGCGTCGGCCGGAACGGCGGCCCCGGTGCCGCCGCCAGCGCGCGGTTCATTGTCGTAGCGGCCGGTACCGAGGGAGCCGGGCCCCTGGCGGGCGAACCTGGTCATCAGGTAGACGTCGACGATCGCGAGCAGCGTGTAGAAGGTGACGAAGCCTGCGAGCGAGCCGTACAGGCTCTGCACGGTGAGCGTCGAGACCGACAGGTGCGTCGGCAGCACGCCGAAGATCGTCCAGGGCTGGCGGCCATACTCGGCGACGAACCAGCCGAGTTCCGCGGCGATCCATGGCACGGGCAGGAACAGGAGTGCCCACCATTGCAGCCAGCGCTTCTGGACGAAGCTGCCCTTCACCGTGTAGTAGAGCGCGACGCTGAACAGCGCGAACAGTGCGAAGCCCAGGCCGACCATGATGCGGAAGGACCAGAACATCGGCGCGACCCTGGGAATCGTGTCGGCGACGGCCTGGTCGATCTGCGCTGGGGTCGCCTGCCGGACATCAACGACGTACTTCTTCAGCAGCAGGCCGAAACCGAGGTCGGCCTTGTGCCGTTCGAACGCCTGCCGCACCGCGGCGTCGTGCGGGTTCTTCCGCAGCGCCTCGAGTGCCGTGACCGCCTCGATCCCCGAGACGACGCGCTCGCGGTTCTTCGCCATGATCTCCTTGATGCCGGGGATCTCCTTGGTCAGGGTGCGGGTGCCGATCAGCCCCATCGCGTAGGGTATGTGCAGTGCGTAGTCGTTGCGCATTGCCTTCTCGTTCGGAATGGCGAGCAGCGTGAATCCCGCCGGCGCGGGCTCGGTCTCCCACATCGCTTCCATGGCCGCGAGCTTGGTCTGCTGCGCCTCCGTGACCGTGTAGCCGGACTCGTCGCCGAGCACGATCACGGACGCCGCCGAGGCGAACCCGAACGCCGCCGCGATGCGGAAGGAGCGCTTCGCGAACTCGACGTTGCGACCCTTGAGCAGGTACCAGCTCGATATCGCCAGGACGAACACCGCGCCCGTGACGTAGCCGGCGCTGACCGTGTGCACGAACTTCGCCTGTGCCGCCGGGTTGAACAGCACCGACCAGAAGTCGGTGAGCTCCATGCGCATCGTCTCGTAGTTGAAGGCGGCGCCCACCGGGTCCTGCATCCAGCCGTTGGCGATGAGGATCCACAGCGCCGACAGGTTGCTGCCCACGGCGAGGAGGATCGTGACCATCAGGTGCTGCACCTTGGAAAGCCGGTCCCAGCCGAAGAAGAACAGGCCGATGAAGGTCGACTCGAGGAAGAACGCCATCAGGCCCTCGATGGCGAGCGGTGCCCCGAAGATGTCCCCCACGTAGTGCGAGTAGTAGGCCCAGTTCGTGCCGAACTGGAACTCGAGCGTGATGCCGGTGGCCACGCCCATCGCGAAATTGATTCCGAAGAGCTTGCCCCAGAACTTCGTCATGTCCTTGTAGATGGTCTTGCCGGTCATGACGTAGACGCTCTCCATGATCACGAGCATCCAGACCAGGCCGAGCGTCAAAGGAACGAAGAGGAAGTGGTACATCGCGGTCGCCGCGAACTGCAGCCGCGACAGGTCGACGAGTTGCTCGGGGATCATCGTGCACGTTCCTTGGCGGGTTCAGCGGTCTGTGGCGCGAGGCGCAGGATGGCCGCGCCGGCATCGGCCGCCACCGGTGGCGGGCTCGCGTCCTTGACAAAGCAGAGCCACAAGGCGGTGAGCAGGCAGAGCTTGAGCGCCACGGCGATCACGACGTGACGCCCGAGAGGATCCTGCCAAAGCGTCTTCACTGGAATTGCGGCTCGGGGGAACGCAATGGACGCACGCACGCACCATGCCCCGGGCATTGCGTCGAAATTGATCGCTTCGAAACAATGGCTTGGGAATATCTGCCCGCGAGGGGGCGGTCGGGGCTAGGCAAGCGCTGCCAATAGTGGCAGAGTGGTGACAGGCGTTTCTGTCAGTACCGGCACCGCACCGTGAAGTCCAAGCACATCCAACTCCTGCCGGAACTCGCCTCGTTCGTCGAGAATCTCTCGGAACCGCGCATCCTGGTGGATCTCGACTACCGCATCCTCGTCGCCAATCGTGCGTATCGTGAGCGGTACTCCCCGCACGAGTCCGTGGTCGGACGGCACTGCTTCGAGGTCTCACATCACTACTCGGTGCCCTGCGATCAGGCCGGCGAGTCCTGCCCGCGCCAGGCGGCCATGGCCTCGCGGCACGCCGAACGAATCCTGCATGTGCATCACACGCCCCGGGGCGAGGAGCACGTGCAGGTGGAGTTGAGCCCGATCCGCGACGCGAGTGGCGATGTGACGCTCTTCGTGGAGCGCATGGAATCGCTGCCCACGGCTCGCGCGTCAGCCTCGGCGCAGGGATTGGTGGGCAAGTCGCCGGCGTTTGTTGCGATGCTGCAGCTGGTCGCGCGCGTCGCTCCGACCGACACGTCGGTACTGCTTCTGGGGGAGACCGGCACCGGCAAGGAGATGGTGGCACGGGCGATTCACGAATCCAGTCGTCGCGCCGACGCTCCCTTTGTCGCCGTCGACTGCTCCGGGCTCTCGGAAACGCTGTTCGAAAGCGAGCTCTTCGGGCACGAGAAGGGCGCGTTCACCGGGGCTGCCGTGCGCAAGGTCGGGCTGGTCGAGGCAGCAAGCGGGGGCACGCTGTTTCTCGACGAGATAGGCGACATCCCGCTTGCGCAGCAGGTGAAGCTGCTGCGGCTGATCGAGACGGGCGCCTACCGCCGTGTCGGTGGCGTGCAGCCTCTCAGGGCGGACTTCCGCCTCGTGGCGGCGACGCACCGGGATCTGAAGGCGATGGTGCGCGAGGGCACCTTCCGCAGCGACCTCTACTACCGGATCAGCGCCTACCCGATCCACCTGCCTGCGCTGCGCGATCGTCGCGAGGACATTCCGTTGCTAACCGAATCGCTGCTGTCACGCGTTCGGCCCGATCGCCAACTGGCGTTGAGCGACGAGGCGCGGCGCGCTCTGGTGTCTTACGAGTTTCCCGGCAACATTCGTGAACTGCGCAACATCCTTGAGCGCGCCAGCCTGCTCACGGACGGGGAGCGCATCGCCGGCGAGCACTTGCCCGCTGAGGTGGCGGGCGAGGGTTCCTCGGAGCCGGCAGTTCCATCGGTTCCACGCGCTGCCGACGAGTCGGCGCTTCGTTCCGCGGAGCGGCAGGTATTCGAGCGGGCACTGGTCCAGCACGACGGGAACCGCCGCGCGCTGGCGCACGCGCTCGGCATCAGCGAGCGGACCCTGTACCGCAAGCTCGCCGCCTTCGGGCTCTCGAACCGGCGTTGAAGGTGCGCCGTCCTGCCTTGAAGTTCGTGGACGCCGGCATAGCGAATTGTTCGCTACGTCCGGTACGTAATCACGTCACGGTCCGTCCGTACCGGCCAAGCGCAGGCGTCGATGGCCGGAGGCTCGAGGTACCGTGATGCGCCTGGAGGTCATCACTCAATTGCCCGAGTCGCGCAAGAAGCGTTCGCCGATCCTCTTCGTGCACGGGTTCTGGCACGGCGCGTGGTGCTGGGAAGAGCACTTCCTTCCCTACTTCGCGCAGCGCGGCTACGCGTGCTTCGCACCCAACCTCCGCGGACATGGCGGAAGCGCAGGCGCCGAGCGGTTGCGCTGGACCTCGCTCGCCGACTACGTCGCCGACGTCGTCGCGGTAGCCGAGTCGCTCGACAGCCCGCCGATCCTGATCGGGCATTCGATGGGTGGATTGATCGTGCAGCATTACCTTCAGGAACGCCGCGCCCCCGCGGCAGTACTGCTCGCTTCTGTGCCGCCGACGGGTCTGCTCTCGACGACGCTTCGCTTCCTGATCCGTCATCCGCTGGCTACGCTGAAGGCCGGTCTGATGCTGAGCGTGTATCCGCTGGTTGCCACGCCCGCGCTCTACCGCGCGTCGTTTCTCTCCGACGGCGTATCCGAGCGGGACCTCCACAGGCTCCATGCGCGTGTACAGGACGACTCGTTCCGTGCGCTGCTGGACATGGTTCTGCTGGATCTGCCCCAGCCTCGTAAGGTCAGGGGCACGCCGATGCTCGTGCTCGGCGCCGACGACTTCATCGTCCGGGCAGCGCAGGTGAAGGCCACCGCCCGGGCCTACGGCGTCGAAGCGCAGATCTTCCCGGAAATGCGCCACGCGATGATGCTCGACTCGGGGTGGCGGGCGGTGGCCGACCGGATTGCCGTCTGGCTCGAATCGCTAGGCGCTTGAAACCTCCGACGAGCGGCGAGCCCCGATTCGGCATGCCGATGCCTATCGTCGCCGCATCAGCAGGCGCAACCGCAAGTGGATGCGCGCTCTTGCCTCGCGCGAAAAAGAAGAGCGGATGCCGCCGGCATCCGCTCGTGAGGGTGCAGCGACAGTGTATTACTTGGGCTTGGCGACAGGATAGCCGGCCTTCACCCAGTCGGCGAATCGCATGTCGACCGACGTGACGTTGGTGAAGCCCAGGTCCTGCAGCGACTTGGTGGCGAGCGCGCAGCGGCCGCCCGTCGCGCAGTACAGCGTCATCTTCTTGTTCATGTCGGTCTTGTCGGGGAAGCCGACCAGCTTCCAGATGCGGAACTCGATGAGGCCGCGCGGTACGTTCTCGGCACCGGGAACGAAGCCGTCCTCGAATTCGTTTTCGTTGCGCACGTCGATCAGCAGGCCGACGTCCTTCCTGTCGTAGGCCGACTTGAAGCCGGCCATGTCGATCGTCTTGATCTGCGACTTGGTCTTGGCGACCATCTGCCCGATCGATGCCGGGTACGCGGGCGCCGGTGCCGCGGCCTGGGCCACGGTCGCGGGTGCCGGCGTCGGCGCCATCGGGGTGGTGGTGCACCCCGACAGCCAGATGCTGCCGGTGAGCATCAGGGCACTGAACAGCAGGGTCTTGCGGGAGGTCATGGCAGTCGCTCCATGGGTTGGAAAGAGGGTACGCACCGAAAAGGTTGCGGATCCGGCATCCCGGGCGTAGACGCGCGGCGCCTGGACCGAGGACGCCTGCCTGTTCAATGCGGCTGGAATGTGCGATCGGAACCGTAGCATTCCCGGGGCAATGTGCCGTTGACGGCTGTCAAAGGCGCGTCCGGACTAGGGGGCATGGCAGATCGACAAATCGCCGCGGCGCGCAGCGAATCGCATGCGTGGATTCGCATATGCATCGTGCACGTGCTACGATCCGGGCCGCTTTGTCGTCGGGAACGGGTCGCCGCGCGTTAAGGCAGGGCTTCCCGGCTCGGGCGAGTCGAGGGGGCCGTCGAACATTTCCGGAGGGAGAGCCAAGATGAAGTCGTTGCTGATTGCAGTCGCTGCCGCGGGCAGCCTGATGGTGGCGGGAGCCGCCGCCGCCCAGAGTGGAGCCGATCTCGCGGGCTCGAAGGGCTGCGGCACGTGCCACGCCGCCGACGCGAAGAAGGTCGGCCCGTCGTGGAAGGACATTGCCGCGAAGAACAAGGACAGCAAGGACGCCTCGGCCAGGATCGTCACGATGCTGAAGGAAGGCAAGGGCCACCCGAAGGTCGCCGGCTCCGACGCCGAACTGAAGGCGCTCGCCGGCTTCGCGCTCGCCGGCGGCAAGTAGTCCAGGCTGGTTGCGTCGTCCGAAGGGCCGGCCGTGCGCCGGCCCTTCGTCGTTTCGGGCCGCCCGCGTCGCGTACCGGCGGCCACGCCAAAGCAAGAAGGGGAAGCCCTTGCGAGCTTCCCCTTCCATCGATCGCGGCCGCAGTGAGCGTCCGCGTCCGCTGGCCGACTGGCTTAGCAGCCGCCCTTCTTGGCGGGCTTCGCGGGCGCCGCGGCAGCCGCGGGAGCGGCCGCCTTCTTCGCGTCGCCCATGGCCTTTTCGACAGCCATCTTCTTGTCGGCGTCCGACATCTTGTCCCACGCCGCTTGGGCGACGCTCGCCGGCTTCTCGAGCTTGGCGGGCATGGCGGCGGCGGGCGCCGCGGCGGCGGCAGCAGCAGCAGCGGGCTTGGCCGGGGCGGCGGCCGGGGTCTGGGCAATGGCGCCGGTCGAGATGGCGAAGGCGCCGGCGGCGAGCAGGGCAAGCAGCTTGTTCATGTTGCGATTTCTCCGTGGATAAGGCCGTTCGGCGCCGTTGCCGGGGTCGGCCGGGTTTTCAAAGGCCGCGCATTATCCCACAGGGAATTGCCCGAACCTTGCGTGCGATCAACGCTTTGAGCCGCGCAGCGGTTGACCGGGCCGCGTGAAATCCTGGCTTGTCGCCATCCGGCGACGAGCAGGGGGAGAAGGGCAAGAATAGCGGCCGGCAGCGAGGCCGGCCGTCGAGGAAGGGTGCCGGCCACGGACCCCGCGGCCGGCACCGGTCAAGCCGTCACTTCGGGTAGGCGTACACGGGCGCCGGCAACTGGTCGGCCGTAGTGCCGCGCGGCACGCGCGCGTTGGGGTTGAAGGCGTGGGAGCGCATCATCAATCCGCCCGCAGTCTGCGCGAGGCCCGGCATCATCTTCTTCGCGTCCATCGACGCACCGTGGCACCCGGTGCACCCCGCCGCCGCGGCGACCTCCTTCTTCGGCGCGCCGTGCGACGAGTGGCAGTCGATGCACGCCAGCAGGCCGGCCTTCGCGTGCTTCGTCTGCAGGTGCTCTTGGTACTGCTGGTGGTGCTTGAGCGCCTCGAAGTAGCCGCTCTTTTGCGCGGCGTCATCGATGTTGAATGCGTTGTTGAGGTCGGTCTTCGGATAGTTCTTCGTCACCGGCTCGTCGGCGTGGATTCCGACCATCAGCACCTTGTCCGTGTACCACTTGGTCCAGTCGTCCTGGCCCGCCTTGTAGGTCTCGCCCAGAACCGGGTGCGGCAGGTGCTCGGAGACGCTGCCCTGAGCAGTGCGCCAGTTGCTGTTCTCGGTGCGGATGTGGCAGTAGCCGCAGACCTTGTCGGCCTCCGCCTTGGTCGCGTTGCGCGGGTTGAAGATGTCGGCCTTGTTGCGCGAGCTGGCGTGCTTCGCGCCGGGGCCGTGGCAGGCCTCGCAGCCGGTGTTCTTCTCGCTCATCGTCGTCTTCATCGCCTTCAGGTTCGCGGGGTCGTAGGCGGTGATGCGGAAGCCCGTGGCGTGGCAGGTGGCGCACTGGGTCTCCCAGTCGTTCTTCTGCCCGTAGGGCTCCCAGGAGTTGTTCGCCCGGTTCCACTGCTTGTCGAGGAACTGGTGGTTGCCGGTCTCCGGGTTCTTCACCAGGTAGCGCTGCTTCCACTTCGAGCCGATCACGTAGACCACGTCGTCGAGCTTCGCCGGCGTGCCGGTGATGTTGGCCTTGGTCGGGCCGGCGTTGCCCTTCGCGTCCTTCGCCCAATTGTCGAGCGCGTCCTTGAGCAGGCCATCGCGCGTCGTCCGCACCATCTTCGAATGATAGGTGTCCTTCCAACCCGTGTAGTGGTCCTGGTGGCACGCAGCACAGGTCGTGGACCCCGCGAAGCCGTCGTGTCCGCCGCTGCCCGCGGTCTTCACCGGGTCGGTCGTGCAGCCGTAGCCGAATGCCGCGATGACGATCGCGGCGATCGCGAGCGTCCAGGATTTGCGTTTCATCTGTCCCCCTTGTGGTCTGGTCCCGCGCGAAGCCGGGTCGCGCGGGCAACCGGTGCGGGGCCAGGAATGGCACGGGCCCCCTCGAATGCCTTCCGACCCCCGCATTGTTTGCCGGTAACCCCCCCCCGCAATGCCCGCACGAGCGCATTCCTCCACACTTTGTCGAGGATCAAACTGTCCGAGGAACCCCGTGACGGCCACGCGGTGACGGGTTGGGTGGCAGCGCCGACCGAACACGGCACAATGCCGCGGCGACCCCGCGAGACACTCTGCCCGCACGATGCCCGATCGCACCCGCTCCACGCCGCCGTTCGCGCTGCGCGGTCCGTACCTGACGAGCTTCGGCGACCCGTTCGTTGACGGCGTCGATGCGACACGCCGTTACGAGTCGGACGGCGTGGTCGTGGTCGCGGAAGGGAAGATCGCCGACGCCGGCCCGGCACGGCAGGTGCTCGGGCGCCTGCCCCAGCGCACGCCGGTCGAGCGCCTGCCGCGCGGTTCGATGCTCGCGCCGGGCTTCGTCGACTGCCACGTGCACTACGCGCAGCTCCCGGTGATCGCGAGCCACGGTACCGAGCTCCTCGACTGGCTGGCGCGCTACACCTTCCCGTCCGAGCGCGCCTTCGAAGAGCCGCGCCACGCGCGTGTGACGGCACGACGGTTCTTCGACCTGACGCTCGCCGCCGGCACGACCGCTACTGCGGTGTTCTGCACCGTGCACGCGGGGTCGGTCGAGGCATTCTTCGCCGAAGCATCGCGGCGCGGCGTGCGTGCGGTGGCGGGCAAGGTGTTGATGGACCGCCATGCGCCCAAGGACCTGCGCGACAGTGCGCGACGCGGCTACGACGAGTCGAAGGCGCTGATCGGTCGCTGGCATGGTCGCGGGCGCCTGGGCTACGCCATCACGCCGCGCTTCGCACCGACGTCGACGCCCGGGCAGCTCGAGGCGGCGGGGGCGCTATGGCGGGAGCACCCGGACTGCTGGGTGCAGTCGCACCTGTCGGAAAACCAGCGCGAGGTCGCGTGGGTGCGTGAGCTCTTCCCCTCGGCGCGCGACTACGTCGATGTGTATGCGCGCTACGGTCTGTTGGGCAAGCGCGCAATCTACGGCCACGGCATCCACCTCGCGGAGCGCGAGTTCGCCGCGCTCGCCGCTAGCGGTACCTCGCTCGCGCACTGCCCGACGTCGAACCTGTTCCTCGGCAGCGGACTCTTCGACTGGAAGCGCGTGAAGAAGCGCGGCAGGCCCGTGCGCACGGGCCTCGCCAGCGACGTGGGCGGCGGCACCTCGCTGTCGATGCTGGCCACGCTCGCCGAGGCCTACAAGGTCGCGCGCCTGCGCGGTGCATCGCTTTCCCCCGGGGAACTGTTCCACCTCGCGACGCGCGGCGGCGCCGAAGCGCTCGACCTGCACCATCGCATCGGCGGCATCGCACCCGGCCTCGAGGCCGATCTCGTGCTGCTCGACCTCGGCGCGACGCCGCTCCTCGCGCAGCGGGTCCGCCATGCGGACGACCTCGACGACGCGCTGTTCGCGCTGATCGTGCTGGGCGACGATCGCGCTGTGCGCGCGACGTGGGTCGCCGGGCGCCTCGTGCATCGCCGCGAACCCACGTGACCTGCGCCGCCGGCGCCTCGACCCACCGCTCGCCAAACGCCGGACGCGCCCGGGAAGGGCGCGTTCGACGGTATTGCGAAGCAAGTGGCGCGTCAGTCCGACGGCATGAAGCTCACGCGGCCATGGCACCGGTCCGCGTGGCGCGCAGTGTCGTCGAGGGCGGCTCGCCGTACAGCGTGCGATAGTCGGCGGCGAAGCGGCCGAGGTCCCACAGACCGTTGCGCGTCGCGATCGCCGTCACCGTGTCCCCCGGCTGCGCGTGCCGCAGCGCGCGACGCGCCATCGCCAGGCGTCGCTGCACGAGGTAGCGCGTCGGGCCGACGCCGTAGACGGTGTGGAACGCGTTGCGCAGCGTACGCTCGGACGCGCCGGTCAGCGTGCACAGCTCGGCGATGTAGACCGGCAGGTGGAGATGCGACTCGAGGTACTCCTCGCACTGGCGCACCAGCCGCGTCGCCGGAAGCTTCGCCCGATCCTGTGCCGCCGCGGGATCGGCGGACGTGACGGCCCGCGCGAACGCGTCGAGCAGCGCGCGCTCCAGCGAGGTGCGCATACCGGCGCCGGCGAATGCCGACGGATCGTCCTCGATGGCCTTCAGTGCCGCGAACAGCAGGTCGACCGCGGCGCTGGCCGCGCCCGGCGCGGCCAGCACGGGCCGGAACACGGTGCCGAGCGTCGGCGGCTCGCCGCCGCGCAATGCGCCGAGCGCCGTGCCGAGATCCATTGGCGCGAACGACACGGCAGCCCAGCGCGTGGGTCCGGACGACGCGGCGAAGTGCGCCGCGCCCGGTCCGAACATCGCGAACACGTTGCCGGACACCGGATGACCGTTCATGCGATAGCCGCCCGCACTCGCGAGCGCCACGCCAAAGCCCGCGACGTCGCGGGAGATCACGCCGTGCGTCAGCGTGGCGCACGGCTCATCGACGAACTGCACGAATCCGCGCTCGAGCGCGAGAGGCATCAACGCCCATGCGCCCGGGGCACGTTCCTTCGGCGTGATGCGCAGCTGCGCGCCCTGGATGGCGCGCGCCAGCTCGTCTGCTTCGTCGAAGATGCGCCACCCGGATGCACGCGATTCGCGCTGGGCGGTACCGACCGTCGACGTGGTCATGGAAGTAGCCTGCGGAGTGTGTTGGGCGAGCATGTTCGTAGTCCCCTGTCCTGGGCTCGGACCGGCCTTTGTCCCAAGCTGCGAGCCGTCCGCTCAAGAGCGATGCTGCGAGTATTCGGCAGCGCCTTTGATGATCTGCGTCAATGAGACCCTGCGACGAACGTGACTTAACGCATAGTCGCGGGAGCGTGGGTGGGCGCATGCGCCGGGGCTCACGTCCGCGTGGCCGCACGGGTCGGCAAGCACGCCACGAGTGTCCGCTTTGCGACAGGTTGCGAGGTGGCGCGAAGGCGGCCGGTTCGTCACACAGATGTGCCATGCGCCTCGTCGCACTGCATGCGGACAAGCGGTAGACTTGATGCATCGTCCAGCTCCGGGAAGGACTTGACGGTGCCGATGCTCGCGTCAGTTTCGTCGCGCCTTGCGCGCTGGCTCCTCGTCGCCGCCGCCGTCGTGGCCGCACTGGTCGCGCTGTACGCGATCCTCGGCTACTGGGTGGCGCCGGGCGTCGCCAAGTCGAAGCTCGAGGAGATCCTGTCCCGCGAGCTCGCGCGGGCGACGACTGTCGAGCGCGTCGAGGTGCGTCCGTTCGCCGTCGCGGCGACCGTCCACGGGCTTACCGTGCGGGAGCCGGATGGACAGGCGCTCGCGCTGACGGTCGAGGCGATCGAGGGCGACGTGTCGATCGCCTCGCTCACCCGGCTCGCGCCGGTGCTCCACGCGGTGAAGATCGTCCGTCCGCATCTGCGCGTCGCGCGGCTCGACGCGAACCGCTACAGCGTCTCCGACCTGGTCGAGAAGTGGATCGCGCCGCGCACCGAGCCGCGGGCGAAATACTCGCTCAACAACATCGAGGTGCACGATGGACGCATCGACTTCGACAATCGGCCGGTGCGTCGCACACATGTCGTCGCCGGGATCGAGGTCGGCGTGCCGTTCCTGTCGACTCTACCTTACCAAGCCGAGATCAACGTCGAGCCGAAGCTCAAGGGCACCGTGAACGGGACGCCATTCGGACTCGAAGGCCGGGCCACGCCGTTCGCCGCCGAGCGGCGTGCCGTCCTCGACATCGACATCGACGGCCTGCCGGTAGCGCAGTACGTGGAGTACCTGCCGGTGCGGCTGCGCGTCGCGCTGAAGGATGGCAAGCTCACGACCCGCCTCAAGCTGCACTTCGCGCAACCGCAGGGGGGCACGCCGGCATGGTGGCTGGACGGCGACGTGAGCCTCGCGGCGCTGGACGTGCGCCGCCGCGACGGTGCGCCGCTCGCTGCCGTCGCGCGCACGGACGTGTCGATCGGGCGGCTCGACGTCGCCATGAGCGAGGTGAGGATCGCTGCCGTGGTCGTCGACGGGCCGGCGGTGACGGTACGTCGCCTGGGTGATGGCACGTTCGAGCTCGCGGGCGACCTCTTCGAGCGAGTGCAGCCCGCGACGTCCGCCGCGCCATGGAAGGTTTCGGTTGCCACCTTGAGCGTGGCCAACGGACGGGCGACGATCGAGGACGCGAGCGTCGCGCCGCGGTATCGCGCGAGCATCGCCAACTTCACCGGTCGCGCATCCTCGCTCTCGAACGCACCCGGCGCGAAGGGCCCGGTCGAGTTTTCGCTCGACGTCGACGACGGCGCGCGCGGCGAGTTGAAAGGCGAGGTGGGCCTGTCGCCGTTCGCGGTCACCGGCACGTTCTCGACCGGCAACGCGAGCATCGCGCGGCTCTATCCTTACGTCGCCGAGATCCTCGACGTCGAGATCCAGCGCGGCCGGGCGGACTTTGCGGCGTCGTTCGAGATCGCGCAGGACGGCGTGAGGATCGCCGGCGGCAAGGGCGCCCTCACCGACGTCGCGCTCGCGCAGCGTGGCGAACGGGAGCCGCTGTGGCGATCGGCCGGCATCGCGTTCGCCGGTGTCGCGCTCGATACGGCGAAGCGCGCGATAACGGTCGACGACGTGACCGCGGAGAAGCTGTTCGCCGACCTGCGCCGCGATCGCGGCGGAACGTGGAACTACGCGCGGCTGGTGCGTGTCACGCGCGAGACCGATGCCGCGGCAAAGGCGGAGCATCAGCCGGCGTGGCAGTTCCTCGTCCGGCGCCTTGGGACGGCGCGCGCGGAGTTGCGGTTCCGCGACCTGCACGCCCCGTCGCCGATCGAGCTCCGCTTCGACGAGGTGAACGTCACGGCGACGGACGCCAGCAACGCGCCCGACGCGAAGGCGACGATCGACTTCGCCGCACGCGTCAATCACACTGGCCGCATCAGGGCGAAGGGCCCGCTCGGGACGAACCCGGTGGCGGCGACGCTCTCGGTGGACGCGTCGCGGATCGTGCTGATGCCGTTCCGGGCGTACATCGAGCGCGGCCTCGCGCTCGATCTCGCCGGCGGTACCGCGAGCGCACGCGGTACGCTCGACGCGGCGTTTCCGCACGATGCGCCGGCGCGCGTCAGGTGGGCGGGCAACCTTGCGCTCGAGAACTTCGCCGCGAACGACCCCCCGACCGGCAACAAGCTTCTCGCCTGGCGAACGCTGCGGCTCGACGGCACGAAGGCCAACCTCGACCCGTTCGAGGCGTCGGTGCAGGGCATCGCGCTCGACGACTTCTACGCGCGCGTGATCGTGTACTCCGACGGCACGCTCAACCTCGCGAAGATCGCGCGCGGCGACGAGGCCGCGCCCGGCCCTGGCGCTCATCAGTCGGCGGTGCCGAAAAGCCGCACGCGGCGCAGCGGCGCGCTCGCCGGCACGACGAGCGCATTCGGCAGCGCGGCCGCGGCGGCCGGCAAGTCGCTGCGGCGCGCGAGCGACGGCAGCCTGCCGCTGTCGCTCGGGCGCATCGCGCTCTCGAACGGCAACATCGTCTTCAGCGACTTCTTCATCCGGCCGAACTACGGCGCGAACCTCACCGGCGTGACCGGGACGGTTTCCGCGATGTCGCCCGCGCAGGCCGGCGTGATCGACGTGACGGCGAAGGTCGACGACGCGGCGCCGGTCGAGATCCACGGCGAGCTGCAGCCGTTCGCGCGCGACCTGTCGTTCCGCATCTCCGGAAAGGCGCGCGACATCGAGTTGCCGCCGCTGTCGCCTTACTCCGCCAAGTACGCGGGCTACGGCATTACCCGCGGCAAGATGAACTTCGACGTCGACTACAAGGTCGAGAACCGCAAGCTCGATGCGAAGAACCGGCTGGTGCTCGAACAGCTCACCTTCGGCGACAAGGTCGACAGTCCGGACGCGACGAAGCTGCCGGTGCTCTTCGCGGTGTCGCTGCTCAAGGACGCGAACGGCGTCATCAACCTCGACATCCCGATCAGCGGCACGCTCGACGATCCACAGTTCTCGGTGTTCGCGATCGTCGTCAAGGTGATCGTCAACCTGCTCACCAGGGCGGCCACAGCGCCGTTCGCGCTGCTGTCGTCGATCGCGGGTGGTGCGGGCGGTGCGACGGGCGGCGAGGACCTCGCGCTCCTCGACTTCGCCGCGGGCAGCGTGGCCATCGAGGGCGAGGCGGCGGGGCGCGTCGAGCGGCTCGCCAAGGCGCTCGCCAGCCGCCCCGCGCTCATGCTCGACGTCAGCGGCTACGCGGACACGGCGAGCGACGGCGATGCGCTCGCGCGCGGCGCGCTCGACCGCAAGCTCCGCGAGTCGAAGTTCGGTGCGGTGGCGGGCACGCCGGACGAGACGTCTTCGGCCGATGCGATCCGGCTCACGCCCGAGGAACGGGCCTGGTGGATCGATCGTCTGTACCGGGACACGCCGATCGAGTCCCGACCACGCGACGCCTCCGGCGCCCTCGCCACGGTTGCGCCGGCCGCAATGGAGGCAACGCTCGCGAAACACTTCACGCCGCCGCCTGCCGCCGTCGCGGACCTGGGGCTGCAGCGCGCGCGGGCGGCGAAGGACGCGCTCGTCGCGCGCGGCATTCCGGCGGAACGGGTGTTCCTGGTCGCGCCGAAGGCCGGGGCGGCGCCGCCGAAGGCCCCACCCCGGCGGGTCGAGTTCGGGCTGCGCTGAAGTCGCGACGCAGCGACGCGCGGGCAGTCAGCCGTGCTGGGCGCGGTAGTGCTCGCGCCGGAGCGCCTCGGCGGCGAAGTCCTCGAGTTCGGGATCCATCGCGCTTCGTGCCGAAACGATGCCCACCGGCTTGCCATTCTCGATCACCGGCATGTGCCGGAAGCCCTTTTCGTGCATCACGGCGAGTGCGGAGCCGAATGGCACGTCGGGGCTGGTGGTGTGCGGCTTGGGGGTCATCACGGCGGCGACGGCGGTCGCCGCGGGATCGAGCCCGGGGGCAACGACCCGGAACACGACGTCGCGCTCGGTGAGGATGCCGACCAGCGCTTCGCCGTCGACGATCATCACCGCACCGACGTTGCGGCCGGCCATCATTGACGCTGCCTTCCGGACAGTCGTGTCCGGCGTCGCCGTGACGACGTTCCGGCGCCGCATCACGGACCGGACGGGGCGGTCGAACATGGCAGTTTCGCTTTCGGTGGACGGGGTTCCGTGCGACGGGCGTCCGGGCGGGCGCCAAGCGCATGCACTAGGCGCGACCCTACCCGTACCCGGCGCCGGCGCGATTGATCGCGATCAAGCCCGCACCGGACGGTTTGGTTCTGGCGGCCCCCGCCCGGGACTCCTGTTGCGGCGCAAGACCACGGCCGGCGGCACTCGGGGGGGCCAACGGCAGGGGTCGTTGCGGTAACGGCCGCCGGAAAGACAACGGGCGCCGTCTAGGCGCCCGCGGCAGGGGAAGGCGGCAGCGGGTCAGACGCGGCGGCGGTACTCGCCGGTGCGCGTGTCGACCTCGATCCTGTCGCCGGTGCTGACGAACAGCGGCACCGCGACCTCGAATCCGGTGGCGAGCTTGGCCGGCTTCATCACCTTGCCGGAGGTGTCGCCCTTGACCGCGGGCTCGGTGTAGATCACCTCGCGCACGAAGCTGTTCGGCATCTCGACGGAGATCGCGCGGCCGTCGTAGAACGTGATCTCGCAGGGCATGCCGTCCTCGAGGTAGTGGAGCGCGTCGCCCATGTTGTCCGCCTCGACCTCGTGCTGGTTGAAGTCGGCGTCCATGAACACGTACATCGGGTCGGCGAAGTACGAGTAGGTCGCGTCCTTCTTCTCGAGCTGGATCGTCTCGAACTTCTCGTCGGCGCGGTAGATGGTCTCGGTCGGGCTGCCCGAGAGCAGGTTCTTGAGCTTCATCTTCACGACCGAGGCGTTGCGGCCGGATTTCGAGAACTCGGCCTTCTGCACGACCATCGGATCCTTGCCGATCATGATCACGTTGCCGGCGCGGACTTCCTGTGCGGTTTTCATGGCGATTCCTGAAGTTTCTGGGCAGTTCCGGCCCGGGGGCTCGGCGGGCACGTCGCCCGCACGGCCGAACGGTCCGGAAACCAAATTCGGGGAACCGATAATTATAGCCGAACCCGGCAAAAATCAACAAGTTGGCTGGTGAGATCCGGCAGCCGGGCGAGCTCGCCGGCGCAGCGCCGCGCGTGCGTACCGAGTGCGGGCAGCGCGCGTTTCAGCGGGCTCCAGGCGGCGCCGAGCGCCGGCCCGTCGCCGGCGTTGAACGCGTCCTGAAAAGCCCGCCATGCACTGCAGGTGACCGCGTCCAGCGTGGCGCCGTAACGATCGGCGAAGGCCGCGAGCTTCGCCCGATGTGCGCCCGCAGGCTGCGGGTAGGCGTGCCACGCCAACGGCTGCGCGGCCCACAGCGCGCGCACGAACGAATCCTCGCCGCGAACGATGTCGAGGTCGCAGGCCCACAGCCGACAGTCGAAGGCCGCCTGGTCGACGAAGGGCACCACGGCGAGCGCGAGGTTGCCCGCGCGCGCGACGCCGCCTGGACGGGGCAGGGCACCGTGCAGGTAGCGGTCGAGCGCCGCCGTGGCCACGCCGTCCGGAACGAGGCAGGCGACCGGCGAGTCATCGTTCGCCCACGCGTCGAGAAGCGCCGGCAGCGCGTCGTTCGGGTAGCAGAACAGGCTCACCGTCAGCGCATCGTCGGCCGGCGGGGCGAGCCCGAGCGACGTCCACGGCGCCGTGCGTGCATTGGGGGCGTTGGCGCGTGCATCGCGCGCCTCGGCGAGCCCGCGCTCGCGCAGCAGCCCACCGGTCTCTGCCGTGAATCCCGGAAAGAAGAACCAGCGGGTGAGCGGACGCGACGGATGTCGCGACGGCAGGCCGTGCGCGCCGTCGACCCAGCTTTCAGCCGAGAGGTACTCGAGGTTGATCCACACGGGCGCGCGTCGTGCCACCTGCATCGCATCGAGCCAAGCGTCGGGCAGCCCGCAGCCGAAGGCCTCGACGATCACATCCGGGGATGGGTCCGGTGCGGTGGACGGTTCCAGCGCGCGCACGCGGATGCCGCCGCAGGCCGTGTCGCGCGACGCGGCGTCGAGACCCGGCGCGATGCGCGCGAGGCTCCTGCGATCGTCGATCCATAGCGTGACCGCGGCGCCGTGCTCGGCGACGAGGGTGCGCGCAAGGCGCAGGGCGACTCCGGCATCGCCGTAGTTGTCGACGACGCGGCAGGCGATGTCGAAGCGCATGGCGGGTATTATCGGCCGATGCACGCGTCCACCGAGCCGCTGGTGATCGACGTCGTCTCCGACGTCGTGTGTCCCTGGTGCTTCATCGGCAAGCGCCATCTCGAGGCCGCGCTCGCCGGCCTCCCCGAGGCCGCGGGCGCGAAGGTGCGCTGGCATCCGTTCGAGCTCAACCCGGACCTGCCGGCCGAGGGCGTGGACCGCAAGGGCTACCTCGAGGCCAAGTTCGGCGGGACGGCGCGGGCGGCGGAGATTTACGCACGCGTTCGCGAGGCCGGCCTGCGCGCGGGCCTGGATTTCGATTTCGAAGCGATCACGCGCCAGCCCAACACGCGCGATGCGCATCGTCTGATCGCCTGGGCACAGTCACGCGGCGATGCGGGACCGCTGGTCGAGCGGCTGTTTCGCGCCTACTTCCAGGAAGGCCGATACGTAGGGGACCGCGACACGCTGGCGGCGCTTGCCGCCGAGGCGGGCTTCGACGCGGAAGCGGCGCGCGTGTGGCTCGAGTCCGGGCTCGGGGCCGACGAGATCACCGACGCCGAGGCGCGCGTGCGCGGGCTCGGCATCACCGGCGTTCCGTTCTTCATCTTCGACGGCAGGGTGGGGCTCTCCGGCGCACAGCCGCGGCAGACGATGCGTGAGGCGATCGCGCAGGCGCGCGCGGCCGCGACCGGTTCGGCCGGCGGGTAGCGAGCCGGCCCGCGTCGGCATGCGGCATCGCTAGAACGCCTCGTCCCAGGGCTTCGACAGGCGGATCGCGGCAGTGATCAGCCCGACCATGCTGTAGGTCTGCACGAAGTTGCCCCAGGGTTCACCGGTGGCGGGATCGAGGTGCTCGGCGTACAGGCCGTGGCAGGTGCGGCGGGCGAGCAGGCGCTCGAACACCGCCCGGGCTTCGTCGCGGCGACCGGTGGCCGCCAGCGCGTTCACGTACCAGAACGTGCAGACCAGGAAAGCGTTCGTCGGTTCGCCGAAGTCGTCACGCTCAACGTAGCGGAACACGTAGCCGCCGCGGATCAGCTCGCGCTCGATCGCGCGCACCGTGGCGTCGAAGCGCGGATCGCCGGGGTCGACGAAGCCGAGGTCGGCGAGCAGCAGCAGGCTCGCATCGAGATCGTCACCGCCGACCACCGAAACGAACGTGCCGCGCTCCGCATTGAAGCAGTGGGCGCTGACGAAGGCCTCGATGCGTGCCGCTTCGCCGCGCCAGGCGGCCCCCCGCGCGGGCAGGCCGAGCCGATCGGCCATGCGGGCGAGGCGATCGCACGCGCACCAGCACATCACCGCGGAAAAGGTGTGGACGCGCGCGGTGCCGCGCAGCTCCCACAGGCCCGCGTCGGGTCGGTCGAACAGGGCCGCGGCGCGGCGGCCGAACCGCTCGAGGCGCTCGAACAGCGCGACGTCGCCCTTGCGTGCGAGCCGCTCGTCGAAGAAGACGTGCGTCGCCGCGAGCACCGCCGATCCGTAGACGTCGTGCTGCGTCTGCCGCCAGGCGTCGTTGCCGATGCGAACCGGGCCCATGCCGCGGTAGCCCGGCAGCGACGCGATCGTGCGCTCGGTGAGCGACGCCTTGCCGTCGATCGCGTAGACGGGCTGGAGCGAGCCGTCGGCGCTGCCGGCGGTCGCGTTCACGACGTAGCGCAGGTAGCCCTCCATCGTCTCGGTGGCGTTGAGGCGGTTCAGCGCGTCGACGACGAAGTACGCGTCGCGCAGCCAGCAGTAGCGATAGTCCCAGTTGCGGCCCGACCCGTCGGACTCGGGAATCGAGGTCGTCATCGCCGCGACGATCGCGCCGGTGTCGTCGAAGTGGTTGAGCTGCAACGCGATCGCGGCGCGGATCACGGCCCCCTGCCACTCGAACGGTATCGCGAGCCGCCGCACCCAATCGCGCCACCAGGCGATCGTCTCCTCGATGAAGTGCCTGCCCATCCCGGCGACGGCCTCGTTCACCGGCTCGTCGGGACCGAGCACGAGCGTCACCGCATCCTCGACGAAGAACGGCCGCTCCTCCCGGATCGCGGTGATCGATGCGTCGGTGGTGAGCCGCAGCGTGTGCGAGGTGCCGACGTAGCGGATGTGGTGGCTGCCCATCGTGACCGCGGGGACTTCGGCACCGTGGTTCGCGGCCGGTCGCAGGCGCACCGTGATCCGGGGACTGCCCGCGAGCCGCCGGACCCGCCGCACCAACGTCACGGGCTGGAACACGCGGCCGTACTGGCGGAAGCGCGGGACGCAGTCGGTGATCTCGACGACGCTGCCGGACGCGTCGGTGATCGTGGTGACGAGCACGGCCGTGTTGGCGACGTATTCCTGCGCGTACGAAACCGCATCCGCCATCTCCACGGCGAACACGCCCCGCGCGTCCGGCGGTGGCGCCGTGTCGAGGAGCGCACAGAACATCGGATCGCCGTCGAGCGAGGGGTAGCAGCCCCAGACCACCGTTCCCTCGGCATCGACGAGGAGTCCGATGCGGCCGTTGCCGATCAGTGCCAGTTCCAGCGTTCGCGTCACGCGGTCGTCTCCACGGCAGGGATGGCGGCGAGCGAGTCCGCGAGCCAACGGCGCACCGCCGCGACGTCGTCGAGCCGGAACCGCGCGCGCGAGCGTCCCCTGCCCACCTTGACCGACCAGCCGCCGAGCGCGTCGACCATGGCGAACCCGTGCTCGTCGCCACGGTCGTCGCCGACGAACACCGGGAAGCGGCCGCGGAAGGGCACTTCGCCCATGAAGTCCCGAATCGCCGCGCCCTTGTCGCGGCCCTCGGGGCGAAGCTCCAACAGGCACTTGCCGGGCTGCAGCTCGTAGCCGGTGGTGCCGGTCGACTCGACGCCATCGCGCACCGCGCGGCGCACCAGGCCCGCGAGCTCTGGCGCCTGGCGGTAGTGGATCGCGAGTGAGTGGCCCTTGTCCTCGAGCAGGAGCCCCGGGTGGGCGCTCGCGAACGTGGTGAACAGCGCGCGCAGGCGGGCGAGCGTGTGCGGAGCGGGGGCATGGATGTGCACGGTGCCGTGCGCGTTGCGCCGCTCTGCCCCGTGCTGTCCCGCGACCGGCATCGCGAGTCCGGGGAAGAGCCGGTCGACGTCCGAGATGCCGCGGCCGGTGACGAGCGCGAACGCGCCATCGAGCGAGTGGCCAAGCGCCGGCAGCA
>Ga0209391_10000373_pt1 | contig 20554 bp, 19 predicted proteins | sample PPLLak3March2015_FD_187246 | JGI IMG/M metagenome (GOLD analysis project Ga0209391, IMG submission 187246) | Freshwater sediment microbial communities from Prairie Pothole Lake near Jamestown, North Dakota, USA - PPLs Lake P7 Core (1) Depth... | ecosystem: Environmental > Aquatic > Freshwater >...
AGATGTTCTAGCGTCGTCCCGCCCGTCGCTCGCTCCCCGCGAGGACGGATTCACCGAAGGCTGTAGAGCTGGCGCCGGTAGACCTCGCCGGGCCAGAGCGCGTGGGCCAGCGCGTCGCGGGTCAGCTCCGGATCGTCGGCGACCGGCACGAGCGCCCCGCCCTCGATGCGGAAACTCTGCGCCCGCCGGTGCGGCTGGTGTACGACCAGCCGGTTGCCGACGCGGAAGCCGTGGTTCAGCCCGTACTGCATCAGGGCCCGGCCCGGATCATCCTCCGGCAGACGCAGCAGGTTCCGGCCCGGCGTCGGCAACGTGGCTTCGATCCCCATGAGTCCCAGCAGCGTGGGTACCAGGTCGATCTGGCTGGCGACGCGGTCGTACGGGCCGACTGGCACGCCCGGGCCGATGACGAGTGCCGGCACCCTGAAGCGTTCCACCGGCACGAGCGGCGCCCCTTTCACCCGCGCGTCGTGGTCGGCGACGACGACGAACACGGTGTCGGCGAAATAGGCCTCGCGGCGGGCGAGTTCGAAGAAGCGCCCGATGGCGTGGTCCGCGTACTTGATGGCGTTCTCGCGGGTGTGCAGCGGCGAGTTGTACGGCTCGATCCTGCCGTCCGGGATCTCGAACGGCTCGTGGTTGCTGCTGCTCAGGAGCAGCGCGAAAAACGGCCGGTCGCGCGGGCGGCGGAACTCCTCGTTGGCCCGCTCGACGAGGTCCTCGTCCGACACGCCCCAGGTGGCGACGAACGAGGGCTCGACGAAGTCGCGCTGCTCGATCACCCGCTCGAATCCGTTGCCGAGGAAGAAGGCCCGCATGTCGTCGAAGTTCGCGGCACCCCCGTAGATGAACTCGGTCGAGTAGCCCTGCTGCCTCAGGGCCGAGGCGAGCGTGAAGAATCCGTGCCGCGCACCCGGCAGCTTGAGCACCGACAGGGACGGCGAAGGCGGGAACCCGGCGACGGCCGCCTCGATGCCCCGCGCCGTGCGAGTGCCGGTCGCGTGCAGTTCGGTGAAGTAAATGCCTTCCTGCCGAAGCCGGTCGAGGTTCGGGGTCAGCGGCAGCCCGCCCAGGTGGCCGACAAACTGCGCGCCCATGCTCTCTTCCAGGACGATCACGAGGTTGGGCTTTCGGGTCGGCGCGACGGCGGCTTCGCGATGCTGGACCGGCGAGGCCGCTTCGGGAAACGCGCCATCCGGCAGGTGCAGGTAGCGCTGCACCCGCGCCTGCACCTCGGGCCACGGCATGTCGCCGTACATTGCGGCCGCGTCCGCCTCGTTGCGCAAGCTCTCGAGGGCGTAGCCCACCGTGTAGGTCGAGTTCATCGTCAGCTCGTTCACGAGCCGGTTGCTGCTGAAGCTCGCCGTGCTGATGTTCGCCGGTCGCGGCTCCAGGCTGGACCGACAGCCGGCGAACAGCACGGCAAGCACCAGCGGCAACATCAACGCGCGCCGCGGCCCGCCCCACGTCGGCGCAGCGGCCAGTGCCGCGCGGCTGGCGCGCCACGCCAGCCAGGCCGCGAGCCCCGCGACCAGAGGCACGCCGACCAGCCCGAGCTTGTGGTTGGCCCAAAGCGTCGGCAGCACCTCGCGCGGGTACACGAGGTACTCGAGGAAGACCCGATCGGGGCGCTTGCCGTACTCGGCGATGAAGGGCGGGGTCGCCAGCTCGAGGTAGACGAGCACGAATGCCCAGGCGGCGAGGTAAGCGGCGACCAGCCCGTCGCGCCAGCGCCTTGCGGGGAACAACGCCAGCCCCAGGCCCGGCGCGAGCAGGAGGTAGCAGAGCAGTACCGTATCCATCCGCAGGCCGATCGGGAACATGAGCCACAGCGCCGGCGTGCCGGCGATGTCTCCCCGGTACGCGAGCGCCGACGCCAGGCGTGCGGCGGACAGGAAAAGCGCGCCGCAGGCATAGGCGAGCAACAGGGGCGCGAACGGCCCGAGCACCGACTGCAGGCGCTTCCAGATCGGCGATTTCATGCGAGGCTAAGGAGTCCGTCGGGCGCGCGAACCGCCCCGTTGCCCGTTAGACGCAGCTTCGGGGCGGAATCAATCGGCGTGTGGTCGCCCGGCTGCGGGATACTCACCCCCATGTCGCCGCCCCCCGCCACCAGCCAGCCGTCGTTCGCCGACGCTGCGCGCTTCTGGCTGAGGCTCGGTTTCGTGTCCTTCGGCGGCCCGGCCGGCCAGATCGCCATCCTGCACCGCGAGGTGGTGGAGCGGCGCCGCTGGCTCGGCGAGCGCGAGTTCACCGACGCGCTCAACTTCTGCATGTTGCTGCCCGGACCGGAGGCGCTGCAGCTGGCGATCTACCTCGGCTGGAGGCTGCATGGGATCCGCGGCGGCCTGCTCGCCGGCCTCGGCTTCATCGGCCCCGCCATCGTCCTGCTGCTGGGACTCTCCTGGATGTATGCGCGCTTCGGCGGCCTGCCGGCGGCGACGGGCCTCCTGCTCGGGCTCAAGGCGGCGGTCCTCGCGCTGGTGCTGCAGGCGCTGGTGCGCATCGGCCGGCGCGCGCTCGGCTCGCCCCTTCACGTCGCGCTCGCGATCGCCGCGTTCGTCGCGCTCGAGTGGCTGCGCGTGCCGTTCCCGGCGATCGTGCTGGCCGCGGGGCTCGTGGGGTTCGCGAGTGCCTGGCGTGCGCCGCAGCCTCGATTGCCCTCGGCGGCCTCCGTGCGCGACGGGGCGCCGCTGAGGGTCGTCGCCGTGGGATTCGCGTTGTGGTTCGCACCGCTGCTCGCCGTCGCAGCGACGCTCGGTCCGCAATCGCTGTGGAGCCGGCTGTACCTGTTCTTCACCCAGGCCGCGCTCGTCACCTTCGGCGGCGCCTATGCCGTGCTCGGCTACGTCACGCAGCACCTCGTGCAGGAGCTCGGCTGGCTCACCGGTCAGCAGTCCGTTGCCGGTCTCGCGCTCGCCGAGACCACGCCCGGGCCGCTGGTCATCGTGCTGCAGTTCATGGGCTTCATGGCTGGCTGGAACCAGCCCGGGCCGCTTTCCCCGGAAGCGGCTGCAGTCCTGGCCGCGCTGCTCGCGTCGTGGGCGACGTTCCTGCCGTCGTTCGTGTTCATTTTCCTGGGCGCGCCGTATCTCGAACGTGTGACCCGCGAACCACGCATCGCCGCGGCGCTGGCGGCGATCACCGCGGCGGTCGTCGGCATCATCGCCACGCTCGGCCTGCTGCTGGCGCGGGTGGTGGTGCTGCCCGGAGGCTTCGAGGGCGGCGTGCGCTGGGAGCCGCTCCTGCTGGCCGCGGGACTGTGGCTGCTGCTCGAGCGCAGCCGCCTGGAACTGCACTGGGTGCTGCTGCTCGCAGCGCTGGCCGGCCTCGGCCTCCACGCGACCGGCCTGGCCTGAGCGGTTCGTCTCAGCGCGGTGCCCCGAGCAGCGCGTCGATCTTCGCCGCGAACACCGCGTAGGGCTTCGCGCCGACGATGGTCTCGCCCTTGAACTCGCCGTCCACGATGCGTCCGATGACGAAGGCCGGGGTCGAGGCGATGCCCTCGGCGGCAGCGAGTGCCGCGTCGGCGCGCACGTTCGCCAGCTGCCGGTCATCGCGGCGGCAGGCCTCGAAGCGGTCGACGTCGAGACCGAGTTCGCCGGCCATCGCGGCGTAGGGCTCCCGGTCGAGGCGGCCGCGGGCGAGGTAGATGGCCTGGCGCATTTCCCAGAACTTTCCCTGCTCACCGGCGCAGCGTGCGGCCACGGCGGCCGGCACCGCGTGACCGTGAATCGGCAGCGGCAGGTCGCGCACGGCGTAGCGCAGCTTGCCCGTGTCGATGTAGTTGCGGCGCAGCTCGGGGAAGGTCTGCGAGGCGTGACGGGCGCAGAACGAGCACTGCAAGTCGCTGAACTCGATCATCGCGATGGGAGCGTCCACGCTGCCAAGGTCATTGAAGGGTACGGCCGCCGCAGCGTTGGCTTCCGACTCGCCCTCCGGTGGGGGCGGCGGGGTGGCGCAGCCGGCGGCGAGCAGGAGCGCGGCGATGATCGGCAGGACTTTCCGGCTGGGCATGTCGCACCCTGGGGATGGCGAAGGCGGGCACAGCCTGCCCGCAGGCCGCCGGCGGGACAAGGGCGCCGGTCGCGAATCCCCGCAACGCAAGGCCCGGCCCGTTACCATGTCAGGACCGCCGACCCGACGAGAGCCGCCCATGAAATACCTGCACACCATGGTCCGCGTGACCGACCTCGAGAAGTCGCTGCGCTTCTACTGCGACGCCCTCGGGCTGCGCGAAATGCGCCGCTACGACAACGCGCAGGGACGCTTCACGCTGGTGTTCCTGTCGGCGCCCGGCGACGAGTCCGCGCAGGTCGAGCTCACCTACAACTGGGACCCGGAGGAATACGGCATCGGCCGCGCCTTTGGCCACCTCGCCTACCAGGTGGACGACATCTACACCGCCTGCCAGCGGCTCACGGACCACGGCGTCACCATCAACCGCCCGCCTCGCGACGGCCGCATGGCCTTCGTGCGCTCGCCGGACAACATCTCGATCGAGCTGCTGCAGAAGGGCGCCGCGCTGGCGCCGCAGGAACCCTGGCAGAGCATGCCCAACACCGGCAGCTGGTGAGCCCTCGCGGGCCCGGCGGCTGCAGGGCCGGGTCGCACAGGGCCGGCGTCAGCGCAGCTTCGCGAGCAGCGCCGCCTCGGCCTCGCGCGACAGCCCGACCTTGAGCTTGTCGCGCTGCTCGGCGGGGCGGCTGCGGTGCCAGTCGAGCGTCGCGCGCACGGTGTCCTCCAGCGCCGTGAAGCGCAGGCCGGCGGCGACGGCGCGCGCCGGGCTGACGAGGGCCGCGCCCGCGCTCTCTCCCGTCGGCGGGCTCCAGATCGGCAGGGCCGGACCGTCGAGCAGGCCTTCGGCGCGGAGGGTGGCCTCGTCCACCCAGCGGAACTGCGTCGTCGCGCCCGAGACCCGCCGGCTCGCCTCGAGCAAGCCGCCGATGGTCGCGAACCCCGGCGGCGAGCAGGCGTTGAAGATGCCGGGGGTGGGCGCCTCGACGCAGCCGATCACGAACCGGGCGAGGTCCCGCACGTCGATGTACTGGATCGGGTCCGCGGCCGTGCCGGGCGCGAGCATCTCGCCGCCCTGCGACACGCGCCACGGCCAATAGGTGAAACGGTCGGTGTGATCCCCGGGGCCGACGATGTAGGTCGGGCGCACGAGGGTGTTGCGGCCAGCGAAATCCTCCAGCACGACGCCCTCGCACAACGCCTTGAGTCCGCCGTACGTCTCGCCGTCCACCTTCTCGACCGTCGGGTCCTCGAGCTTCTTGAGCGGGGCGTCTTCCGTCGTGCCCGGCGCGGAGAGGTCCGCATACACCGAGATGGTGGAGATGAAGAGGTAGTGCCGCACGCGCTCGCGCAGCAGCCGGGTCGTCAGCCGCACGTGCCGCGGCACGTAGCCGGAGTTGTCGATCACGACGTCCCACTCGCGGCCCTCGAGCGCCCCGAGCTGGCCGTCGCGGTCGCCGAGCAGGGTCTCGACGCCGGGCGTCGGCTGCTCCTGCCGCTTGCCGCGGTTGAAGAGCGTTACTGTGTGGCCGCGCGCCAGCGCTTCGCGCACGAAGTGCGGGCCGATGAAGCCGGTGCCGCCCAGGATCAGGATCCTGAGCTTGCCCTTGCCCGCGGGCTCGCCGCCGGCGTCGCGCGCCAGCGCCGCCGGCACGCCGAACGCAGCCGCCGACAGCAGGAGTTCGCGTCTGTTCATGGCCGACTTCCCCCTTTGATTCACCAGTTCGCGCCGACGATACGCGGCTCGGGCTCGAGCCGCACACCGAAGCGATCCTCGACCGACGCGGCGACCCGCCGCGCCAACGCCAGAAGTTGCGCGCCGCTGGCGTGGCCGTGGTTCACCAGCACCAACGCGTGCTGCGTGGAGATGCCGGCGTCGCCTTCGCGCACGCCGCGCCACCCGCAGCGCTCGATCAGCCACGCGGCCGAGAGCTTGGCCTTGCCGGCACCGGCCGGATACGCGGGCGGGCCGCCGTGCTCCTCGCGCAGGCGCTCGACGACCACGGCCGGCACCACCGGGTTCTTGAAGAAACTGCCCGCGTTGCCGATCACGGCCGGGTCCGGCAGCTTGCGTCGCCGCAGCCGCCGCACGGCCTCGGCCGCCTCGGCCGGTCCGGCGTCCGCGATTCCCATGGCGGCGAGTTCCTCGCGCACACCCGCGTAGCCGAGCCGCGGGGCGCCGTCGCGCGATAGCCGGAATTCCACGGCGGTGACGATCCACCGGTCGGGTGCGCGCTTGAACACGCTGTCCCGGTAGCCGAAGCCGCAGTCGGCGCGGTCGAGGCGGACCATTCGTCCGCGCTCGCGGTCCCACGCCTCGATGACGGCGATGCACTCGGCCACCTCGACGCCGTAGGCGCCGATGTTCTGGATGGGCGCCGCGCCCACGAGCCCGGGAATGAGCGCGAGGTTCTCGAGCCCGGCGAGCCCGCGCGCCAGCGTCCAGTCCACCAGCGCGTCCCAGCCGACGCCGGCCTCGGCCCGCACCACGGCGGCGGCGCCGTCGTCCGCGAGGAGGCTCAACTCCGCGAACGCCGGCCGCAGCACGAGGCCGGGGAAGTCGCCTGCGAACAGCACGTTGCTGCCCTCGCCGAGCACCATGAACGGGCCGCGTGCGGCGGGCAGGTCGAGCACCTGCGGCAGGACCGCGGCGGAGTTCACGGTGGCGAGCCAGCGCGTGGTGGCCGCGACACGCAGCGTGTTGAGCGGAGCGAGCGACGCGTGCTCGACGAGCGTGTACGCCTCGGGCATCGGTGGCTCGTCGCCGTGCTACTTCCCGGCCAGCATCCTGAGGAAGGCGTCCACCGCCGCGCTGTATTCCTGCAGGAAGGGACCGGTCACTGGATCGGCCTCGATGACGGACCACCATCGCCCGAGCGGTCCCTCGCCGGCGGTGGGATCGGTCATCCCTAGCATCGGGAACGCCGTCTTGCGCATGATCAGGAACGAGGGCAGCAGCGTGCAGTCGGCCAGCGACAGCTGGTCGCCCGCGGCGAACGGCGAGGCCGTGACGAAGTGCTGCAGGTAGCCGAAGCCCGTCCCGAGCGCCGACTGTGCGGCGGCCACGGCCGCGGCGTCGCGGGTCTTCGGGTTCAGGTTGCGGAACAGCACCGAGGCGTGCGGCGACACGTACACGTCGTGCACGCGCGAGATCAGCCGCGCACGGGCCCGCTCGAGCGGGACGCCCAGGAGTCCGCCACTGCCCGGGTACACGTCCTCGAGGTACTCGCAGATCACCTCCGACTCCGGGATCACCGCGCCGTCCACCTCGAGCGCCGGCATCTTGCCCATCGGGTTCAGGGCCAGGAACCCGGGCGACTTGAGGCCTCCCGCGGGCATCTGCGGCTCGAGCGTGATCCCCTTCAGGCGGGCGAACAGGACGACGCGGGCGACGTAGGGCGAGGCGAGGCCTCCGTACAGCTTCATGCGGGACTCCGGGTGTCGGGCGGCGCGTGAGCTTGCCACTTCGTCGGCGCATCCGTCACCATGCTTCGGTCGCGACGGAGCCCATCCGCATGAACCCACCCGCAGCGGACCGCGCCGTTCCCGGCCGGCCCGACGAGCTGCCCGCCTTTCTCGAGCGCCACCCCGACGTCGAGGCCGTGCAGCTCGTCATCACCGACGCGAACGGGGTCGCCCGCGGCAAGAACATCGCGCGCGAGGAACTCGCCGCCCTATACGGCCACGGCCGCAACGTCGCGGGCTCCATCCTGGGGCTCGACGTCACCGGCGAGGACGTCGAGGAGACCGGCCTCGTCTGGTCGGTCGGCGACGCCGACCAGCTCTGCCGTCCGGTGGCCGGCACGCTCGCGCCCGCGATGTGGCTCGCGCGCCCCACGGCGCAGGTGCTCGGCACGCTGTTCGAGCTCGACGGCCGGCCCGCGAAGGCCGATCCGCGCCACGCGCTCGCGCGCGTGGTGCAGCGGCTGGAGGCGCGCGGCTGCACGCCCGTCGTCGCGGTCGAACTCGAGTTCTACCTGCTCGAGCGCGACGACGAGGGCCGCCTGCACCCGGCGCGCGGCCTCCTCTCCGGTGCGCGCGGCAACCGCATCGACGCGTACGGGCTCGGCCGACTCGACGACATGGCGCCGCTGCTCGACGAGCTGTGCGCGGCCGCCCGCGCCCTCGGCGTGCCGGTGCGCACGCTCATGTCCGAATACGCACCCGGGCAGTTCGAGATCACCCTCGAGCACCGCGCCGATGCGCTGCGGGCGGTGGACGAGGCGGTGATGTTCAAGCGCGCCGTGCGCGGCGTCGCGGCCCGGCACGGCATCATCGCCTGCTTCATGGCCAAGCCCTTCGCGGAGCGGGCGGGCGCCGGCATGCACCTGCACGCGAGCCTCGCGGACCCCGACGGCCGCAACCTGTGCGCGGCGGAGGCGCCCGAGGGCGCGCCGCTGCTGCGGCACGCGATTGGCGGACTGCGAGCGACGCTGGCCGACTCGATGGCGGTGTTCGCGCCGCACGCGAACTCCTACCGGCGCTTCCGCGCCCTGAGCTACGCCCCGGTGGCCGCCACCTGGGGCATCAACAACCGCACAGTCGGGCTGCGTGTCCCGGCCGGGCCGCCCGCGAGCCGGCACGTCGAGCACCGCGTGCCGGGCGCGGATGCGAATCCGTACCTCGTCGCGGCCGTGGTGCTTGCGGGGATGCTGCACGGCATCGAGCGCGGGCTCGATCCCGGCCCGCCGGTCGAGGGCAATGGCTACGCGCAGGCGGTCGCCGGCGAACTCCCGCTGCAGTGGAGCGAGGCGCTCGAGCGCGCGGCGCGTTCGCAGTTCCTCGCCGACGCGCTGGGCGCGGAGTTCCTCGAGGTGTTCCTCGCAGTCAAGCGGCGCGAGTGCGAGAAGTTCGCCGTGCTCGTCAGCGATCGCGACTACGAGTGGTATCTCGACACGGCGTGACGCGTGCGACATAAGCGGTGCGGGCCGGGCCGCGAGCGGGCGCCCCACACATTACGTCAGGTCAATGGAGCGTTTTATGAGAGTTGAATCAATGTGACCCCGGGGCGGCGCGCGGAGAATGCCCGCACACGCCGCACACCCACCCCGAGGTCCCAGGATCGTGAAGCGACTTTCGAACCGCAGCGCCGCTCGACATGCCGGTCTTTCCACGAGGATGTCCCCGCCCGTGACTGTTCATCTGCGCAGGATGTACGTGGACTGCCGCTACGGGCAGTTGCACGTGCACACCGCCTTCCCCTCCAACGGCGGCTTCGACGAGCGCGTGCCGCTCGTCTGCGTCCACCCGAGCCCGCTGACCGGGAGCGTCTTCCGCCGGCTGCTCGCCGAGCTCGGCCAGGACCGCAGCGTATATGCGCCGGACCTGCCGGGCCACGGCGAGTCCGACGCGCCCGAGGTGGCGCCGTCGGTCGCCGAGTACGCGGCCGCCGTCGGCGACCTGATCGACACGCTGCGGCTGCGCCAGGTCGACCTGCTCGGGCACCAGAGCGGCTCGCTGGTGGCGGCCGATCTCGCCGTGAGCCGGCCCGGCCAGGTGCGACGCGTGGTGCTCGCCGGCGTGCCGGTGTTCGACGGCAGGGAACGCGAGGCCTTCCACCGCCGGCCGTGGCCCGCGCCCGGCCGCGACGACGGAAGCCACCTCGCCGAGGAGTGGCAGCGCATCCGGCGCTGGCGCGCGGCGGGGGTGCCGGCGGCGCGCATCGGCGAGGCGCTGGCCGCGACGCTGCGGACGGGCGAAACGGCGTCCTGGGGCACTTCCTCCGCGGTCGACTACGCGGCGGGTGAGCGCCTGCCGCTGCTGCGCCAGCCCGCGCTGGTGCTGCGGGCCCGGGACGAGTTCTGGGACATGACGCCGCGTGCCGATGCGCTGCTGCACGAGGCGCGTCGCGTGGACCTGCCGGAGCAGGACGCGGGGCTCCTCGACGCGGGCGTCCACGAGGTCGTGCGCTACGCGCGCGAGTTCCTCGACCGCTGAGCCGGCCAGGCGAGGAGCGCCACGGCGAACAGCGCGAGCGGCACCAGCGTCGCGAGGTTGAGCGTCCGCCAGCCGAGCAGGTGGATGGCGGGCCCCGCGAGCAGCGAGGCGAGCGCCTGGGTGCCGAACACGGAGAACTCGTTGACCGCCTGCGCACGGAAGCGCTCGGCCGGTTCGTACGTCGTGGTGAGCAGCGCCGTGCCCGCCACGAACAGCAGGTTCCAGCCCACGCCGAGCAGCACCAGGCCCCACCAATAGTGCATCAGGTCGTGCCCCGCGCTCGCGATCGCGACACAAGCGAACATCAGCGCGAGGCCCACCGTCATGCCGGCGCGCACGCCGATGCGGCCGATCAGCCGGCCGGTGAACAGCGACGGCCCGTACATCGCGAGCAGGTGGCTCTGGATCACCCAGGCCGTGTCGGTGTCCGAGTGGTGGTCGTGCACGTGCATGCTGATCGGCGTGGCGGTCATGATGAAGCTCATCACCGCGTACGAGACCACCGCGGCCGCGACCGCGACCAGGAACATCGGCTGTCGAACGACCTCGGCGACCGGTCGTCCTTCGCCTGATCCGGCCGCGCGCGGCGGGGGCAGGCCCGGGTCGCAGCGCGTCAGCACCAGTGCCGCCGCGACGCACAGCGCGGCCACGCCGACGAACGAGCCGGCGTACTCGTGGCCCGGCACGAGTTCCTTGAGCGCCAGCGCGACCTGCGGGCCGACCGCCGCAGCCGCGAGCGTGCCGATCATCACCGTCGAGATGGCGCGGCTGGCCTGGGCGGGCGGCACGCTCTCCGCGGCGGCGAAGCGCTGCTGCTGCTGGAAGGCGAGGTTGGCGCCCAGTACGAGCGTCGCGACGCACAGCAGCGTGAAGCTCGCCTGCACGATGGCCCAGGCGACCGCGAGCGCGGCGAGCGCGGCGACCAGCGAGCTCGCGACGAAGGCAGTGCGCCGCCCGATGCGCTCCATGAGCAGCGCGGCCGGGATCGCCGTCGCGGCGAGGCCGACCACGGTCAGCGACACCGGCAGCGTGGCGAGCTCGGGCATCGGCGCCAGCTGGCTGCCGACGATGGCGCCCAGCAGGAACACCGTCATCATGCCGGCGGCCGAGAAGGCCTGGGCGACCGCGAGCACGTAGACGTTGCGCACGGCGGCTCAGGCGTAACGGTGCCAGGCGAGGGCGCAGAGCAGCCCGATCGTCAGGCAGGTGAGCAGCCATTCCACGGCGTGCGCAACGAGCGGGCGCGCCGGATCGTGGCCGCGCAGCACGAGCGTGCCGAGCGCGGGTGCGACGAGCGCCGCCCAGGCGAGCCCGCCGTACAGCAGTCCCACGCGGTACCAGGACGTGCCCACCAGCGCGATCAACCCCCAGCTGAGCCAGAACAGGAAGCCGAGCGCTGCTCCGGCGGCGGCGCGCAGGGCGGCGCCCGCCAGCACCCGCGACGCGCTCTCGCCCTCGGCCCCGCCCGCTGCCGGATCGAGGCCCCGCCCCGGCCACGAGGCCGTGACCAGGCCGCTCCACAGCACGCCCGCGAGCCCGCCGCTTAAGCCCGCGAACACCGTCATCCACAATTCGATGCGAGACACGGCGGACCTGCTCAGTGTCGGCGCGGAACGGAGAGTTTCATGTCGTGGCGGTGTCGAGCGGCGGTGTGCGAGGCGGCGCGCGCGGGCCGCGAGTATGCGGTCCGCCACCGCAAAGTTGAAGGGAAGCGGAGCGGCCCGGGGCGGGCTTTCCTGCTAAGTTAGCCGCCCCCATCGTCCCCTGCGGCCCCATGCAAGAGCGCTACATCGAACGCATCCTCAAGGCGCGCGTCTACGACGTCGCCATCGAGTCGCCGCTCGAGGCGGCCCCGCGGCTGTCACGGCGCCTCGGCAACCGAATCCTGTTCAAGCGCGAGGACCTACAGCCGGTGTTCTCGTTCAAGCTGCGCGGCGCCTACAACAAGATCGCGCACCTGTCGGACACCGTCGCTCAGCGCGGCGTGATCTGCGCCTCCGCGGGCAACCACGCGCAGGGGGTGGCGCTCGCGGCGAAGCGCCGTGGCATTCCGGCCGTGATTGTCATGCCGCAGACCACGCCCGACATCAAGGTGCAGGCCGTTCGTGACCTCGGCGGCGAGGTCGAGCTGCACGGCGACGACTTCGACCACGCCTACGAGCGCGCCGTCGAGGTCGCCCGTGACCGCGGGCTCACCTTCATCCACCCTTTCGACGACCCGGACGTGATCGCGGGGCAGGGCACGATCGGCATGGAGATCCTGCGCCAGCTGTCCGACCCGCCCGACGCGATCTTCGTGCCGATCGGCGGCGGCGGGCTCGTGGCGGGCATCGCGGCTTACGTGAAGTCGCTGTACCCGAAGGTGCGCATCGTCGGCGTCGAGCCGGAGGACGCGGCCAGCATGCACGACTCGCTACTCGCCGGGGAGCGCGTCACGCTCGCGCGCGTCGGCATCTTCGCCGACGGCGTGGCCGTGCGGCGCGTCGGCGAGGAGACATTCCGCCTCGCGCGGCAGTACGTCGACGAGGTGATCCTGGTCTCCACCGACGAGATCTGCGCGGCGATCCAGGACATCTTCGAGGACAACCGCACCATCGCGGAGCCCGCCGGCGCACTCGCCGTCGCAGGCATCAAGCGCTACGTGGCGCGAGAGGGCTGCACCGGGAAGACGCTCGTGTCGCTCAATTGCGGCGCCAACATCAACTTCGACCGCCTGCGGCACGTCGCGGAGCGCGCCGACCTCGGCGCCGGTCGCGAGGCGCTGCTCGCGGTGGAGATCCCGGAGGAGCCGGGCAGCTTCCTGCGCTTCTGCCAGCTGCTCGGCCGGCGCAGCGTCACCGAGTTCAACTACCGCTACGACGACGCCCGCTCGGCGCGCATCTTCGTTGGCGTCGCGCTGCACGAGGGCCGGCGCGAGAAGCAGGCCCTGCTCGAGGAGGTCGCGGGCGCGGGCTACGCCGTCTTCGACATGAGCGACGACGAGATGGCCAAGCTGCACGTGCGCTACATGGTGGGCGGGCACGCGCACGGGCTCGAGAACGAGCGCCTGTTCCGCTTCGAGTTCCCCGAGCGACCCGGGGCGCTGCTCAAGTTCCTGCAGGCCATCGGCTCGCGCTGGAACATCAGCCTGTTCCACTACCGCAACCACGGCTCGGACTACGGCCGCGTGCTCGCCGGCGTGCAGGTGCCGCCCGACGGGGCGGAGGACTTCGAGCAGCACCTGCGGGACCTGCAGTACGCCTTTACCGAGGAGACCGGCAACCCGGCGTACCGGATGTTCCTCGGCGGTTGAGGCCGGGCGCTCGACCGGCGCGCCACGTCCGCGCCGCTGTGTCCTAACGCGACGGCAAGGTCGCGTAGCGTCGCCGCGAGAAGAGCTGGATGAACTCGCCGAACACGCGGTTGCTCAGGGTCGTCGCCGCCGGCAGGTGCGCTCGCGTCGCCGCGCGGATTCGCGCGATGCGCCGCGCGTCCCAGTGACGCTCGATCTCGCTGCGTCCCGAGGGCTGGCCGAGCCAGCGCCCGATCAGCGCGTCGTCGGCCTCGAGGTGGAACTGCAGTCCCCAGGCGCGCCCGCCGAGGCGATAGGCCTGGTTGCGGCAGTTGCGCGTCCAGGCGAGCGGCACGGCGCCGGGAGGCGGCGCGAAAGTGTAAGCGTGCCACTGGAACACGAACTGCGGCCGATGCTCGAAGTGCCGGAACAGCGGGTCGTCGTGCGACGCAGGCCTCGTGTGCAGGCGGTACCAGCCGATCTCCGGCACCGGGTTCGGGTGCACCACGCCGCCCATCGCCGCGGCGAGCAGTTGCGCGCCGAGGCAGATGCCGAGCACGGGCCGCTCGAGCGCCATCGCCGCCTGGATCGCCGCCATCTCGAAGCGCAGGTGCGGCAGCCGGTCGGCCTGGTCCACGTTCATCGGTCCGCCGAGAACCACGAGGCCGTCGTAGCGGCGCACGTCCGGTGTGGCGTGCGGCTCGCGGCCGAAGTTCACGTAGCGAATGCGCACGCCCGACTCGCGCAGCAGCGGGTCGAGGTGGCCGAGCGGCTCGGAGGCGACGTGCTGGAAGACGAGCAGCTTGCGCATCGGCGCCGGGTTCCGGTGGCCCGCCCGGTTGCTGGGCGGTGGCCGCGCAGATTGCCCGGTGCCGGCGTGGCCGCGCAATAATCCGAGCCCCGCCCGACCCGCCGAGCCCCAGCGATGCACACGCCCTATGTCCCGCGCCGCCCGCCGGAGGCCTCCGACCTCACGATCCGCGGGCTGCGTCATCACGTCACCCGCTGGTCCGGCGCCGGCCCCGACCCGGTGTTCCTGCTGCACGGCTGGGCGGACACGGGCGACACGTTCCAGTTCCTGGTGGATGAGCTGCCCGCGCAGCGCAGCTTCATCGCTCCCGACCTGCGCGGCTTCGGACGCAGCGAGTGGCCCGCCGAGGGCTACTGGTTCCCGGACTACTTCGCCGACCTCGAGGCGCTGCTCGACCGGCTCGCGCCCGGGGTGCCCGTGACGCTCGTGGGGCACAGCATGGGCGGCAACATTGCGACGCTGTACGCGGGCATCCGGCCCGAGCGCGTGCGACGGGTGGTGTGTATCGAAGGATTCGGGCTCGCCCGCACGCATCCGGAGCAGGCGCCGGCGCGCTACCGCGAGTGGCTCGAACAGCTTCGCGAACCGCCGGTGTTCGCGCGCTTTCCTTCGCTCGAGGCCTTCACGCACCTGCTGGTGCGACGCAATCCGCGGCTCGCGCCCGAGCGCGCAGCGTTCATCGCGGCTGCCTGGACCCACGCCGAGGCCGACGGCAGCGTCACCGTGCGCGCCGATCCGGCGCACAAGCGCGTGAATGCCGTGCTGTACCGGCGCGAGGAGGCCGAGGCCTGCTGGCGCGAGATCGTGGCGCCGGTGCTGTACGTCGTCGCCGAGCAGTCCGATTTCCTGAATCGCCTGGGCAACGACGGCAGTCCCGAGACGATGGCGCGATTCGTACGCCGCCTCGAGCCCTGCGTCATCCCGGACGCGGGCCACATGGTGCACCACGAGCAGCCCGAGCGCCTGGCGCAGGAGATCGAGGCGTTCCTCGAGCGCCATTGAGCCTCGGGCTCGCGACGCCGACCAGCCCCTATAATCGAGGACGCAACCCGGAGAGGCCCGATGCCGGACGGCGCGCAGAAGGTGCAGGCATGGTTCGCCGAGTTGGGGCGCCGGAAGGTGTTCCGGGTGGCGGCCGTGTACCTCGTGGCCGCGTGGCTTGCGATCCAGGTGGCAGACGCCGTGTTTGAGCCCATCGGCCTGCCGGCGTGGGCGTTCAAGCTCGTGATCGTGCTGGCGCTGCTCGGGTTCCCACTCGCCTGCGCGCTTGCCTGGGCGTTCGACGTGACGCCGCGCGGCATCGAGCGCACCGGGCCGGCGGACCTCGAGACGGTGGAGGCGCGGGCGTCGCCCGGACCGTCGCCTTCGCCGACGCCCGCCCCCCTTTCACCACCGCCCGGGCCGCCCGCGGCCGCGGTTGCGCCTGCTGCGTCCGTCGCGATCCTGCCGTTCGCCGACCTGAGCCCGGCGCATGACCACGAATATTTCTGCGACGGTATCGCCGACGAGATCATCAACGCGCTGTGCTGCGTGCGCGGGCTGCGGGTGGCCTCGCGAACGTCATCGTTCCAGTTCAAGGGGCGAGCCGCCGACGTGCGCGAGATCGGCCGCTTGCTGAACGTCGGCGCCGTCGTCGAGGGCAGCGTCCGCAAGTCGGGCGAGCGCGTGCGCATCACCGCGCAGCTCGTTGGCGCCGCCGACGGCTACCACCAGTGGTCGGAGAGTTTCGACCGGGGGCTCGAGGACGTGTTCGCCACGCAGACGGAGATCGCGCAGAAGCTCGTGCGAGCGCTCCGGCTGTCGCTCTCGCCGCACGAGGTCGGGCTGATGGAGCGGGGTGGCACGCGCAACGCCGAGGCCTACGACCTGTACCTGCGGGGACAGGCGTTGCTGCGCGACGGGTCCGACACGTCGCTCCCGGAGGCGGCCGTGCTGTTCAGCCGTGCGGTGCAGTCGGATCCGCAATTCGCGCAGGCGCACGCCGGACTCGCCAACGCACTCGCCTACGCGGGCATCTGGGGGCTCGACGTCGATGCCGCCGACATCGAAAAGGCGCTGGCCGCCAGCCGTCGCGCGCTGGCGCTCGAGCCGCACATGCCCGAGGCGTTCGTCGCGAAGGGCAACCTCCTGTTCCTGCAGGGCAAGGCGGAAGAGGCCTTCGCCGCGTTCGAGGAGGCCATCCGCCTCAACCCGGCGTCCTACGAGGCCCACTATTTTTACGCGCGCGACCTGTTCTCCGCCGGGCGCGCGCAGCAGGCCGTCGCGTACTACGAGGCGGCCGAGCGCCTGCGACCCGAGGAGTACCAGCCGCCATCCATGCTGACCACCGCGCTTTACAGCCTCGGGCGAGACGCAGAGGCGCGCGAGGTGGTCGGGCGCGCGCTGCACGCGATCGATGCCCGGCTCGCGGTCGAGCCGGACGATTCGCGTGCGTTGCACCTCGGCGCTGTGCTCTCAGCCCGGCTGGGGCAGGGCGAGCGGGCGCTGGCCTACGCCCACCGGGCCCTCGAGCTGCGACCGAGCGAATTTGCGACCGCCTACAACGTCGCCTGCACCTACGCTGTCCTCGGCCGGCACGAGGAGGCGCTCGACATGCTTGACCGCGCGGTGAGCACCGGCCGCGGTGACCTCGGCTGGATCGAGCACGACCCGGACTTCGATTCGCTGCGCGGCGAGGCGCGGTTCGCTGCGATCGCGGGGCGCCTGCACCACAAGGGCGAGGAGCCGCGCGGGTGAGCGGCGTCCGGTCCCCCGCCCTGCCGGCCGCGCTCCTGGCGATCGTCGTCATCGCGCTCGTCGCCTCGGGCATCCGGCCCTACGACCGGCTGACGTGGTTGCTCGAGGTGCTGCCGGTGCTGATCGCCGCGCCGCTGCTCGTCGTCACCTACCGCCGCTTCCCGCTCACGCCGCTGCTGTACTGGCTGATCGCGATCCACGCGCTGATCCTGATCCTCGGCGGGCACTACACCTACGCGCGGGTGCCGCTCGGCTTCTGGATGCAGGAGGCATTCGATTTTACGCGCAACCACTACGACCGCATCGGCCACCTCATGCAGGGCTTCGGCCCCGCGATCATCATTCGCGAGCTGCTCATCCGCACCTCGCCACTCGCGCCCGGCAAGTGGCTGTTCACGCTGGTGCTGTTCTCGGTGCTCGGCGTCAGTGCCACCTACGAGTTCACCGAGTGGTGGGCGGCGCTCGCCAGCGAGGAGGCGAGCGCGGCGTTCCTCGGCACGCAGGGCGACCTCTGGGATACGCAGTGGGACATGTTCCTCGCCGGTTGCGGCGCGATCGCAGCGCAGGTGCTGCTCGCGCGGCTGCACGACCGCCAGCTCGCGGCGGTGGATCCGGCCGTCCGCGACAAGCTCGGAGCGCGCCCGTGAGCCTGCGTCGGCAAGTACCGCTGACCTACCGCTGGGCCCGCCGCATCGCCGTGGCCACGGTCGGTGGGACGGTGCTGCTCGTGGGCGTGGCTCTGATCGTGCTGCCCGGGCCCGCGTTCGTGGTGATTCCCCTCGGGCTCGCCATCCTGGGCCTCGAGTTCGCCTGGGCGCGGCGCTGGCTGCGCAAGGTCAAGCAGCGATCCTCACAGGTGGTCGACTACTTCAGGATGGACAAGTGATGAGCGAACCGTCCGGTGCGGACCCGTCCCTCCCGTCCGGAGCCAGCGCGCTGGGCTACGGCGGGCTCGTGCCGTTCGTCGCCGCCGTGCTCGGCATCGCCCTGCTCGACGGTGAACCGCGGGCGTTCGCGGCGCGGGCATTGCTGGCATACGGCGCGGTGATCCTCTCCTTCCTCGGTGCGGTGCATTGGGGCCTGCTGCTCGCGCGGCCGGTGCCCGATGCCCCGATACGGCTGCTCGCCGGCGTGCTCCCGGCGCTCGCGGGCTGGGTCGCGCTGTTGCTTCCCGAGCGCTACGGCCTCGCGCTGCTGGTGGTGGCCTTCGGCGCCTTCTGGCTGTACGAGCACCGCGTGCTGGGCGCGAGGCTGCTGCCCGAGCCGTATCTCGGATTGCGTCGCAACCTCACCCTCGGTGTGTGCGCCCTGCTGACCCTCGGGCTCGTCGCCCTCGGCTGATGCGCACGAATCGAAGCTGGAGTCGCCGGGCGTTCATCGCCGCCGGGCTGTCCCTCGGCGGCTGCGCGCAATTCGGCCGTCCGGCGCTCGGAGTGCTGCACGGCCCGACCCGCGCGAACACCGGCCAGCCGCCGGTGGTGCTGGTCCCGGGCGCCTTCGGCTCGATCCTGCGCGAAGGGTGCTCCGGACGCGAGGTGTGGCCGGGGAGTTCCGCCGAGTTGATCACCAGCGACTACCACGGTCTCGAGGTCGGCTTCGATCCCGTGACACTCGAGCCGCGCGCCGGCGGGATCGAGGCCTGCGACCTCTTCGAGCACGGCCTCGGCCGCGACTTCTACGGGCAGCTGCTCGCGACGCTGGAGCAGATGGGCGGGTACGTGCGCTGCCTTGCCGGCGTCGTGCCGCGCGTCGATCAGCGCAACTACTACGTCTATCCCTACGACTTCCGGCTGGACAATGTCAGCGCGGCGCGGGGACTGCACGAGTTGATCGAGCGGATCCGGGCCGACTACGGCGATCCGCGGCTGTTGGTGGACGTGCTCGCGCATTCGAATGGCGGGCTCCTGGCGCGCTACTACGCCCGCTACGGTACTGCCGACCTGCCGGAGAGCGGGCCCTTCGCGCCGACCGGGGCGGGCGCGAAGTCCATCCGCCGCCTGTTGCTGGTCGGCACGCCGAACCTCGGCACGATGCAACCGGTCCTGTCACTCCTGCGCGGCGAGCGCATGGGCCTGCGCAAGATGCCCGAGGACGTCATCGCGACCTGGGCGAGCGGGGCGCAGATGATGCCGCACCCCGCGCTGCCCTGGCTGCTGGACGTGCATGGCGGCCCACTGGACTGCGATCTGTTCGATATCGAGACCTGGCGCAGCAACGGGTGGTCCGTCTTCGATCCGCAAGTCGAGGAGCGCGCGGTCGCCCGCCACGGCGGCGGGGCCGACGGTCGGCGCCAGCACGCCCTGCTGTGCGAGTTCCTCGCGAAGCACCTCGAGCGCGGTCGACGCTTCATGGAGTCGCTTACCGTCCCGGCCCCGGGCATGGAACCGCGAACCTCCGTGTTCGGCGGCGACTGCGAACGAACCCTGACGCGGTTGGTGGCCGAGCGAGTCGGCGGCCGGCTGCTCGCACGCGAAAACGTTGCCGACATTGCCGCGCCCGTGCCCGGCGTCAACTACGAGGCGCTCATGTTCGAGCCCGGCGATACGGTGGTCACGCGCTCCTCCCTGCTCGGCCGGCGCTCGCTCGACACCGGCCCGCCGCGCACGGATTTCGAGTCGCCGGTGATCGCCCACAGTGTCTTCCTCTGCGAGCGGCACCAGCAGCTCACGGCCAACCCGAGCTTCCTGGACGAGCTGCTCAACGCGCTGCTGAGCGGTGATCCGACCTGAGCCGCGCGGCTCGGCCTCGGCGCGCTATTCTGACGTCACAGATGGCTTCATTCACCGGCCGCGCGCCCGCATGAACGCGTCCGCCGACCCGCGTCGCGCGGTGTTGCGCAACCGCGACTTCACGCGCTTCATCGCCGCGCGCTTCATCGCCACGCTCGCCGTGCAGATGCAGACCGTGGCGGTTGGCTGGCAGGTGTACGAGGTCACGCGCAATCCGCTCGACCTCGGGCTCATCGGCCTGTCTCAATTCCTGCCGTTCGTGCTGCTGATCCTGCCCGCCGGCCACCTCGCCGACAGCCGCGACCGCCGCCGCATCCTCGCCGCCTGCTTCGCGCTCGAGTGCGTGTGCGCGCTGCTGCTGCTCGCCTTCGCGGCGCGCGGACTCGATTCGGCACGGCCGGTGTTCGCGGTCATGGTGCTGTTCGGCGTGGCGCGCGCCTTCGCGATGCCCACGGGCCAGGCGCTGCTGCCGAACCTCGTGCCGCGTGCGCAGTTCGGCACGGCGGTGGCGCTCAATTCCTCGACCTGGCAGGTGGCCACGATCGCGGGCCCCTCGCTCGGTGGCCTCGTGTATCTCGCGGGGCCGTCGGTGGTGTATGGCAGCGTCGCGGCCCTGCTCGCCGCCTCGGTGCTCATGGTGTTGAGCCTGCGCACCGGCGGACGCGACGAGGCCCGCTCCGTCGAGCCGCCCGGCTGGCAGGCGCTGCTGTCGGGACTGCGCTTCGTGCGCTCAAAGCGGCTCGTGCTCGGCGCCATCTCGCTCGACCTGTTCGCCGTGCTGTTCGGCGGCGCGACCGCGCTGCTGCCGGTGTACGCGGCCGACGTGCTGCACGTGGGGCCCGCGGGCCTCGGCTGGCTGCGCACCGCACCCGGCATCGGCGCCGCGCTCTGCGGCATCGCGCTCGGCGTGCTGCCCATCGCGCGGCAAGTCGGGCGCTGGATGTTCGGCGGCGTGATCGTCTACGGCCTCGCCACACTGGTGTTCGGTTTCTCGACCGTGCTGTGGCTGTCGCTCGTGGCGCTCGTGGTGATGGGCGCCGGCGACATGGTGAG
>Ga0209391_10000375_pt1 | contig 20535 bp, 19 predicted proteins | sample PPLLak3March2015_FD_187246 | JGI IMG/M metagenome (GOLD analysis project Ga0209391, IMG submission 187246) | Freshwater sediment microbial communities from Prairie Pothole Lake near Jamestown, North Dakota, USA - PPLs Lake P7 Core (1) Depth... | ecosystem: Environmental > Aquatic > Freshwater >...
GGTCGAACTGCTGCGCGGCGAGGGCTTCGAGGCCACGCAGTCCTCGGTGAGCCGCGACCTGCGCGAGCTCGGCGTGGTGAAGGGCGGCGACCGCTACCTGCTGCCCGCCGCCGAGGACGCGCTCACCCCGAGCCACTTCGAGGACGTGCGCAGCTTCGTGAAGGGCTGGCAGGCGGCGGGACCCAACCTGACCGTGCTGCGCACCACCACGGGCACGGCGCAGGGCGTGGCCATCGCGCTCGACAAGGCGCGCTGGCCCGAGATCGTCGGGACCATCGCCGGCGACGACACGATCTTCATCGCCACGGCGAGCGCGCGTTCCCAGCGCCGCCTGCACGCGCACCTGCAATCCATCTTCGGACGCTGAGACCTCCCATGCCCCACGCTTCCACGGGCGCCAAGCCCATCCTGCTCGCTTTCTCCGGCGGCCTCGACACCTCGTTCTGCGTGCCCTGGCTCGCCGAGACCTATGGCCGGCCGGTCGTCACGCTCACGGTGAACACCGGCAGCATCGATGCGGCCACCGCCGCGATGCTCGAGGAGCGATCGAAGACCCTCGGCGCAGTGGCCCACCACCTCGTGGACGCGCGCCCGGCGTACTTCGAGCAGGTGATCAAGTACCTGATCATGGGCAACGTGCGCCGCGGCAACCTCTATCCGCTGTGCGTGGGCGCCGAGCGGGTGCTTCAGGCGCAGACGGTCGCGCAGTGGGCGCGCCGGCTCGGCACGGACGTCGTGGCGCACGGCTCCACTGCCGCGGGCAACGACCAGGTGCGCTTCGAGGTGGCACTGCGCACGCTCGCGCCCGAGCTCGAGATCCTGGCGCCCGTGCGTGACCGCGCCTTCAAGCGGCCCGACCAGCTCATCTACCTCGAGTCGCGCAAGCTGCCGGTGCCGCCCTTTGGCGCGGCGTACTCGGTGAACCGCGGGCTGTGGGGCACGACCATCGGGGGCAAGGAGACGCTGGTCTCCGACACCTGCATCCCCGACACCGCGTGGGTGCTCACGCGCGATGCGTTCTCGAACCCCCACGCACCCGAGCGCCACACCATCGGCTTCGAGACCGGCATCCCCTGTTCGCTCGACGGGCAGGCGATGGACCCGGTGAGCCTCATCGAGGCGGTCGAGGCGCTCGGCGCGAGGTTCGGCGTCGGCCGCGGCATCCACCTCGGCGACACCATCATCGGCTTCAAGGGCCGCGTCGCCTTCGAGGCACCCGCGGCCGAGATCCTGCTCACCGCCCACCGCGAGCTCGAGAAGCTGGTGCTGTCGGCTCGGCAGGCGCGGCTCAAGGACACGCTCGCGGGCCCCTACGGCGACCTCGTGCACGAGGGCCAGCACCTCGACCCGGTGTGCCGCGACATCGAGACCTTCTTGGTCTCGACGCAGCAGCGCGTCACGGGCGAGGTGCACCTGCTGCTGCGCCCCGGTGTCGTGTTCGTCGAGGGCGTGGCCTCGCCCTGCTCCCTCATGAAGGCATCGAAGGGCGCCTATGGCGAGTCGGCCGGGGAGTGGACGGCGGCGGAGGCGCATGGTTTCTCGAAGATGCTGGCGCTGCCCGGCATCTTCTACACGCGGGCGGGCCGCCCGCCGCAGGGAGACTGACGATGGCGAGCCCCATGCGGACGGTGGTGGTCGACAAGATCGCCTCGATCGCGCAGGCCTGCGGCCTGAGCCACGAGGTGCGCATCGCCACGCGCGACATCCCCTGCGAGGAAGGCGTGGTGCTGGTGGTGGAGATCCTCACCAACAAGTCCACCTACAACACGCTCGAGCTCACCAGCGGCCGCATGGCCAAGGTGGCGCGCGGCGACGTGATGGTGGGTGCGCTCGGCCACCGCCAGGCGCTGTTCGGCTACTCGGGCCACATCCCCGACAAGGTCGAGGCGGGCGATGTGCTGCAGGTGCTCAACATCGGCGGCGTGCTCGGCATCTGCGACTCGGTGAACCCCGACAAGGGCAAGCCCTTCGACTGCCGCGTGCTCGGCTGCGTGCTGCAGTTTCCGTTCCTCGGCGAGCGCATCGGCGTGCCGGCGAAGGCCGGTCACCGCAAGCTCGACTACGCCGCCCCGCTCGACACGCACGGCGTGCCGGTGGTGGCGCTCGCGGGCACCTGCATGGAGGCCGGCAAGACCGCGGCCGCCTGCGCGATCGTCAGCCGAATGCGCCACCGCGGCCTGGTCGTTCACGCCTTCAAGGCCACGGGCGTGTCCTTGCGCCGTGACATCCTCGCCATGGAGGACTCGGGCGCACGCCGCAGCATGATCTTCACCGACCTCGGCATCGTCACGACCACGGCCGCCTCGGGGCCCGCGCTCACCCGCACGATGCTCACGGAGATGACGCAGGGGAAGCCCGACGTCGTGGTGTTCGAGCTCGGCGACGGCATCCTGGGCGCCTATGGCGTCGAGGCGATCCTCGCGGAGCCCGACATCCGCAAGTCGCTCAGCGCCGTGGTGCTGTCCGCCAACGACCCGGTCGCAGCCTGGGGCGGCGTGAAGCTGCTGCGCGAGCGCTTCAAGATCGAACCCTGCGCGGTGACGGGCCCGGCCACGGACAACGCCGTGGGCGTGAACATCATCCAGGACCAGATGGGCGTGCGCGCGGTGAACGCCATGGGCGCCGGCGCCGAGCTCGGCGACCACATCATCGAGAGCCTCGGGCTCGGAAGCCGGCTCGCGCAGGCAGCGTCGGAATGACGGCGCGCATCCCCGCCATCGTGCTCGGCGGCACCGGCTACGTCGCCGGAGAGCTGCTGCGCCTGCTCGCCACCCACCCGCACTTCGATCTGGCGGCCGTGGCATCCGAGAGCCAGCCGGACGAGGCGGTCGCGCCTTTCTTCCGCCACCTGCAGCCCGTGCTGCCGCACCTGCGCTTCGCAGGCCACGACGAGACGCTCGAGTTCGTGACGGCGAACCCGGCGACGGCCGTGTTCTCGGCGGCGCCGCACGGCGTTTCGGCGCCGCTCATCGACCGGCTGCTCGCGGCCGCCGAGCAGGCCGGCACCGGGCCGCGCGTGGTGGACATCTCGGCGGATTTCCGCTTCCGGTCGGCGGCCGCCTACGAGTCCGTGTACAGGCACGGCCACGGCGCGCCCGGGCGGATTGCCGGGTTCACCTGTGCCGTGCCGGAGCACCTCGACGCACTCGACACGCCGCACGTCGCGCACCCCGGCTGCTTCGCGACCGCCATCCTGCTCGCGAGCGTGCCGCTCTTGTCGCTCGGCCTCGTCGAGCCGCGCCTGTTCGTCACGGGCATCACCGGCAGCACGGGCTCGGGTCGCCAGCCGACCCCGGGCACCCACCACCCGCAGCGCCACTCCGACCTGTACGCCTACAACGCACTCGCGCACCGGCACACGCCCGAGGTGCGCGCGCTCGCGCTCGAGGCCAGCGGGGTTGATGCCGAGTTCAATTTCGTGCCGCATTCGGGGCCGTTCGCCCGAGGCATCCACGTCACGGTGCAGGCCGTCGCCTCGGAGCCGCTCTCGAGCGCCGCGCTGGTGCAGGCGCTGCACGACTTCTACGAGCACTCGGTGTTCGTGCGCGTCGGCTCCGAGCTGCCGCGGGTCAAGGACGTGGTCGCGAGCAACTTCGCGCAGCTCTCCGGCGTCGCGCACGGCGGCACGCTTGCGGTGACCTGCGTGATCGACAACCTCACCAAGGGAGCGGCGGGCGGCGCCGTGCAGTGGATGAACCGGATGCTCGGCCTGGACGAGACGGCCGGACTGATGCAACCCGCTGCAGGCTGGACATGACCGCCGACCACCTCGCGCCCGTCTACGCCCAGTGGCCCATCGACGTGGTGGACGCCGAGGGCGTGCACCTGCGCACGCGCGACGGGCGGCGCATCCTCGACCTCTACGGCGGTCATGCCGTGGCGGCGCTCGGCTACGGTCACGCACGCTGGCGCGGAGTGATCAAGGACCAGTCGCGCGCGCTGCTGTTCCAGAGCAACGCGGTCCCGCTCGAGGTGCGCACGCGCGCCGCGACGCGTCTCACTCGCTTCGCGGGCCAGGGGCTCGACACCGTCTTTTTCTGCAACACCGGCGCTGAAGCCAACGAGAACGCGCTCAAGCTCGCGCTGCGGATCACCGGGCGGCGCAAGGTGGTGGCGATCGAGGGCAGCTTCCATGGCCGCACGGCCGCAGCCGGCGCAGTGACCTGGGGCGCCGCGCAGAAGTGGTATGGGTTCCCGCAGGCGCCGTTCGATGTCGAGTTCCTGCCCCGCGGCGACCTCGAGGCCATCGCGCGCGTCGTGGGCACCGACACGGCCGCCGTGATCGTCGAGCCGGTGCAGGGCGTCGCTGGCGCGGTGGACCTCGGCCAGCCTTATCTCACGGCCCTGCGCGCTCGGACCGCCGAGACCTGCGCGATGCTGATCCTCGACGAGGTGCAGTGCGGCATGGGACGCACGGGCTTCCCGTTCGCGGCCACCATGCACGGCATCGCACCCGACATGCTCACGACCGCCAAGGCCCTGGGCGCGGGCTTTCCCTGCGCGGCCCTGTTGATGGCGGACCACGTCGCCGCGCACCTCAGGATCGACGACCTCGGCACCACCTTCGGCGGCGGACCGATGGCCTGCGCGCTCATCGAGGCGGTGGTGGACATCATCGAGAGCGAGGGCCTGCTCGCCAACGTGCGCAGGCTCGCCGCGCAGATCCGCGAAACGTGCCTGGTGGGCCCGGTGACGGGCGTGCAGGGCGCGGGCTTCCTCACCGGCCTGCGCACGCGCCGTCCCGCGAAGGACGTGCAGCGCGAGCTGCTCGAGCGCGACATCCTCACCGGCACCTCCGCCGACCCGCACGTGGTGCGCATCCTCGCGCCCTACGTGCTCGAGGACGCGCACGTCGCGCAGCTTCGCGACGCGCTCGCCGCGCTGCCGGGCTGACTCGAACCGCTCGATTGCTCCCTGCCACACACTCCGACCCACGCCCTGCAGCAGCCCGATGACCCTGCCATGAACCGCTTCCTCGACCTGGCCGATTTCTCACGCGACGAGGTCATGGACCTGCTCGCGCTCGCCCGCCGCCTCGAGGCGCATCCCGAGCCGCAGGCGCTCGCCGGCCGGATCCTCGGGCTGCTGTTCATGAACCCGTCGCTGCGGACGCTGTCCTCGTTCCAGGCCGGCATGATGCGGCTCGGCGGCTCGGCCTTCGTCGTAACGCCCGGCCAGGGCACCTGGAACGTCGAGACGCGCACGGGCGCGGTCATGGACGGCGGCGCTGCCGAGCACGTGCGCGAGGCCATTCCCGTGCTTGCCTCCTATTGCGACGCGCTCGGCCTGCGCGCCTTTGCCGAGGGCAAGGACCTCGCCGCGGACCTGGCCGAGACGCCGTTCCGCCTGATGGCCGGGCTGTGCGACAAGCCGTTCATCAACCTCGAGTCGGCGATGAACCACCCCTGCCAGGCGCTCGCCGACTGGAAGACCATGGACGACCTCGCCGTGCCGCGCACGGGCCGGTTCGTGCTCTCGTGGGTCTACCACCCGCGCGCCCTGCCACTGGCGGTGCCGGCCGCGGTGCTGCACATGGCGGCGCAGCGCGGCATGGAGGTCGTGGTGCTGCGGCCCGACGGCTACGCGCTGCCCGGGCCGGTGATGGCGAAGGCGCGCGCCGCCGCGGCGGCGTCCGGTGGATCGGTCAGCGAGACCGCCGACCGCGCCGCCGCCCTCGCGGGCGCCCACGTGCTCTACGCCAAGGAATGGGGCTCGCCCGCCTGCTACGGCGATGTCGACGCGGAGTCCGCGCTGCGGCGCCCGCTCGCCGACTGGCAGGTGCGCGAGCCGTGGTTCGCCGGCACGCGCGCGGACTGTCACTTCATGCATTGCCTGCCCGTCCGGCGCAACGTCGCCGTGGCGGACGAAGTCCTCGACGGGCCGCGCAGCCGCGTGGTCCGCGAGGCCGCCAACCGCATGGTCGTTCAGATGGCCGTGCTCCACCGACTGCTCAGGGGATCGCGATGACGATGATCGGACACAAGGGCGAACAGGCCGTCACGGTGCGGGCGCTCAAGGGCGCGGCGCCCTACATGCACATGTACAAGGGCAGGATCTTCGTCATCAAGACGGGCGGCGGCGCGTTCCGCGACGGCGCCACCATGCGCGCCTTCGTCGAGCAGATCGCGATCCTGCACCACCTCGGCATCCGCGTGGTGCTGGTGCACGGCGGCGGCCCGCAGCTCGACACCGTGGCGGCGAAGCTCGGCGTGCAGACGCGCATGGTGCAGGGCCGGCGCGTCACCGACGGCGGCGCCATCGACGTGGCCTGCATGGTCCTGAACGGACTCGTGAACACGCGCCTGCTCGCACTGTGCCGCGAGCTCGGCATCCACGCGGTCGGCATCTCCGGCGTCGACGGCGGCCTCGTCAAGGCGCACAAGCGCGCGCCCGTCACGCTCGCGAGCGGCGAGGTCGTCGACTACGGCATGGTGGGCGACATCGACGGCGTCGACGGCACGGTCATCACGCGGCTGCTCGACGCCGGCTTCCTGCCGGTGGTCAGCCCGCTGTCCTGCGACGAGTCGGGGCACCTGCTCAACATCAACGCCGACACCGTGGCCGCCGCCATCGGCGGCGCGCTCGTGGCGGAGAAGCTGATCCTCTGCACGGGCGCTCCCGGCATCCTCGAGCGGCTCGACGACCCGCACTCGCTGATCTCCTACACCGATCTCGCGGGTCTGCGCCGGCTGCGCGAGGAAGGCGCGCTCACCGAGGGCATGCTGCCGAAGTCGAGCGCCATCGAGGCCGCGATCCGCGGTGGCGTGCGGCGCGTGCACGTCATCTCGTACGCGTCCCCCGACGCACTGCTCGCCGAGGTGTTCACCAACGAAGGCACGGGCACGCTCGTGGTGCGCGACACCAGGGTGCTGAGCGCGGCCGAGCAGGGTGCGGCGGAAGCAGGCGCCCCGTGAGCCGGCTGTGGGACAAGGGCGCGCCGCTCGATGCGCGCGTGCTGCGCTACACCGCCGGCGAGGACCACGCACTCGACGACCGGCTGGTCGCCTACGACGTGCAGGCCTCGATCGCCCACGCCGCGATGCTGCACGACGCCGGGCTCCTGAGCGAGGCGGAGCTTGAGGCGATCACCGAGGGCCTCGGCGAGATCGCCACCGCGCACGCGCGCGGCGAGTGGCGGGTGACGCTCGAGCTCGAGGACGGCCAGACGGCGCTCGAGACGCTGCTCACGCAGCGCATCGGCGAGGCCGGCGCGCGCCTGCACGCGGGCCGCTCGCGCAACGACCAGGTGCTCGCCGCCCTGCGGCTGTACCTGCGCGACGCCGTCGAGGAACTCGTGCAGGGCGCGCACGGCGTCGCCGACGCACTCGAGGGCCTCGCCGCGGCCCAGGGCGAGGTGGCGCTGCCCGGCTACACGCACATGCAGCAGGCCATGCCGAGCTCGGTCGGGCTGTGGGCGCGCGGCTTCGCCGCCGAGATCGTCGACGACGCCGATGGCCTCAGGCACGCGCACCGGCGCATCCTCAAGAACCCGCTCGGCTCGGCCGCCGGCTATGGCACGCCCAACCTGCCCGTGGACCGCAACGGCACGCGCTCGCGGCTTGGCTTCCCCGTGAACCACGAGCCGGTCACGGCGGTGCAGCTCTCGCGCGGCAAGGCCGAGGCCGAGGTGCTGTTCCAGGTCGCGATCCTGACGCAGGACCTCGGTCGCCTCGCCTCGGACCTGCTGCTCTTCTACACGCGCGAGTTCGGCTTCGTGGACCTGCCCGACGCGTTCACCACCGGCTCGTCGATCATGCCGCAGAAGCGCAACCCGGACGTGTTCGAGCTGGTGCGTGGCCGCTCGGCCACCGCGCAGGCCTGCCTCGTCGAGGTGCTCGGCATCACGGCCAAGCTGCCGTCCGGGTACCAGCGCGACCTGCAACTCATCAAGGCGCCGCTGTTCCGCGCCATCGACCTGTGCGGCGAAACGCTCGACATCATGGCGGCGGCCATCCCGCAGCTGCGCTTCCGGCCGGATCGCATCCGGCTCGACGCCGACATCCACGCCGCCGCCGAGGCCAACGAGCTCGTGGCGAGGGAAGGTATTCCCTTCCGCGAGGCCTACCGCCGCGTGGGGCAAAAGCTGCGCGGAGGCTGATAGCATCGGCGGCATGAACACGCCGCTGCTGCCGATCCTCGCGCTGGCGCTCTGCGCCGCCTCCGCTTCCGCCGCCGACCGCGACTTCGCGCGGCTGGGCAAGGACCTCACGCCCATCGGCGCCGAGCGCGCCGGCAACGCGGAGGGCACGATCCCGGCGTGGGAAGGCGGACTCACCGAGCCGCCCGCGGGCTGGACGCCGCAGCAGGGCTACGTCGATCCGTTCCCGGGCGACAAGCCGCTCATCACCATCACCGCGGCAAACGCCGCGGAGCACGCCGCGAAGCTCACGCCCGGCATGCAGGCGATGCTGAAGAAGTACCCGCAGCACTACCGCATGCACGTCTACCCGACGCGGCGCACCGCCGCGCTGCCGAAGGAGGTCACCGACCGCGTGCGCGAGCAAGCGGGGAAGGTGGAGCTCAACGGATTCGGCCTCCGGAACCTCGGCGGCTCCACCACGCCCTTTCCGATCCCCGAGAGCGGCCTCGAGGCGATCTGGAACCACCTCGTGCGACACGTCGGCGGCGGCACGGAACGCATCGGCCACTCGTTCCCGGTCCGCGCGAACGGCGACTACTTCAAGATCGGCTTCCGCTCGCAGCGCATCTACGCGCAGAACATGCAGGACCCGGAGCCGAACCGCCTGTTCTACGCGCTCGGCTACTTCACCGAGCCGGCGACCCTGCGCGGGACGATCTTCCTGGTGCACGAGCCGGTGGACCAGGTGGCCGAGCAGCGCTCGGCGTGGATCTACAACGCCGGCGCGCGGCGCGTGCGGCGCGCCCCCGACCTCGCCTACGACGGCGTGAACGACGGCTCGGAGGGCATGATCGTCACGGACCAGGTGGACGGCTACAACGGCGCGCCCGACCGCTTCGACTGGAAGCTCCTCGGCAAGCGCGAGCTGTACATCCCTTACAACACCTACAAGCTCTCGGACAAGTCGCTCAAGTACAAGGACATCGTCGGCAAGCACACACTGAACGCCGACCTCGTGCGCTACGAGTTGCACCGCGTGTGGGTGGTCGAGGGCACGCTCAAGCCCGGCCAGCGTCACATCTACGGCAAGCGCACCTTCTACCTCGACGAGGACAGCTGGAGCGTGGTGTCCGAGGACGCCTACGACAACCGCGGCGGCCTGTGGCGGGTCGCGCTGCTCGGCACGATCCAGTTCTATGACGCCGTGGTGCCGTGGTACCGCTTCGGCGCGGTGCACGACCTGACGAGCGGCAGCTACATCCTCGGCGGCCTCGACAACGAGATCAAGGAACCGATCAAGTTCGGCGTGAAGGGCCGGCTCGGCGACTTCCAGCCCGACGCGCTGCGGCGGCTGGGCGGAGCGCTCTAGTCGAGCCCGAGCGCGAAGCCCGCCTCGAGATCCTGCTTCGAGTAGACCTTGAACGCGATCAGGGTCTCGGAGCTCGTGATGCCGCCGAGCTTGCGCATCTTCCCGCTGATCACCTGCGCAAGATCCTCGTTCTCGCGCACCCGCACGAGCGCGACGAGGTCGTACTGGCCCGCCACCGAGAACACCTCGCTCACGCCGTCGAGCTCGGCGAGCCGCTCCGCGAGCTCCGGCACCTTGTCGGTTTCAGCCTTGATCAGCACGACGGCCGTGACCATGCGGGGACGCTCCTGACGGGGATGGGGACGGGGGTGTGGCGATGTTAACCCGCCACGGCACTCAGCCGGCGCCGGGCGGGGCGTCCGGCTGGGCCTCCGGTCGCGCCGCCGCGAATTCGGGCAGCGACTCGAGGCGAGTCGCCACCGCCGCGAGTCGCGGCCAGGGCGCGAGATCGAGGCCGGCGCGCCTGGCGTTGTACACCTGCGGCACGAGGCAAGCGTCGGCGAGGGTCACCGACCCGCCGAAGCAGTGCCGGCCGTCGCTGGAGTGTCGCCCGATCAGCGTCTCGAGCGCACCGAAGCCCTCCGAGATCCAGTGCTGCACCCAGCCCGAGACCGCCGCCTCGTCCTGGCCGAGCCCGTCGCGCAGGTACTGCTGCACGCGCAGGTTGTTGAGCGGGTGGATGTCGCAGGCGACCGCGAGCGCCATGGCGCGCACCGTGGCGCGCTCGTGCAGCCCGGCAGGCAGCAACGGCGGCTCGGGAAAGCGCTCGTCGAGGTACTCGCAGATCGCGAGTGATTGCGTCAGCACGTGCCCGTCGTGCTCGAGCGCGGGCACGAGGCCCTGGGGATTGAGCGCGAGGTAGTCCGGTCGGCGCTGCTCGCCGCCGTCGCGCAGCAGGTGGCGCGGGACGGACTCATAGTCGAGCCCCTTGAGCGCAAGCACGATGCGCACGCGATAGGCTGCCGAGCTTCGCCAGTAGGTGTGGAGCCTGAGCGTCATTGGCGCTTCCCCTCCGCGCCCGCCGGGCGCTCAGACGATGGTGGTGCGCAGGGTCTCGAGGCCGTCGATGCCGCCGACCAGGCTGTCGCCCCGCCGCACCGGGCCGACGCCCTCGGGCGTGCCGGTGAAGATGAGGTCGCCCGGGCGCAGCTCGAAGTACGTCGACAGCTCCGCAATGATTTCGGGCACGCTCCAGATCATCTCCGACAGGCTGGCGCGCTGGCGCGGCTCGCCGTTCACCTCGAGCCAGATCGAACCGCCCTCCACGTGGCCCGCGTCGGCCACCGGGCGGATCGCGCTCACCGGAGCGGAGCTGTCGAAGCCCTTCGACACGTCCCAGGGCCGGCCCTGCTCGCGCGCGGCGAACTGCAGGTCGCGCCGCGTGAGGTCGTTGCCGACCGCGTAGCCGAACACGTGCGCGAGCGCACTCGCAAGCGGGATGTCGCGGCCGCCCGTGCCGATGGCCACCACGAGTTCGATCTCGTGATGGAGGTTGGCGGTGCGCGGCGGATAGGGCACGGGCGTGCCGTTCGCGACCACGGCGTCGGCCGGCTTCGAGAAGAAGAACGGCGGTTCGCGCTCGGGATCCATGCCCATCTCGCGGGCGTGTGCAGCGTAGTTGCGTCCGACACAGTACACGCGGTGCACCGGGAAGCGCGCGTCGGTGCCGACGACCTCGACGGAGGGTTGGGCGGCCGGAGGTATCAAGAACGTCATGGCGGACCTCCTCGGTGGGCGCTCAGTCGCAGCGGCCGAGCGCGGGCAGGAAAACCTCCTGCACCAGAATCGGGGGGCCTCCGAGCCGGTACACGGCGCGGCGCGCCCACATCGGGCCGCAGGCGGACTCCTCAGGACAGGCGGCGCGCGCCAGCGGGTGGCCGGCCGACAGCTCCAGGTATTCCAGCGGCTCGCGGCGAACGTCCTCGACGGCCGACATCGACTCGCCGAGACCTCGCTCGCCGAGCTCGCGCAGCCAGGGATGGCTGCGCACAGTGGACTGCGGCAGCACCGATTGCGCGAATACCCAGCGCCGTGGGCCACAGGTGAACTCGATCTCCCGCAGCAGGCAGGTGGCGTCGTCGACACCGAGGCGATGGGCGATCGCCGGATCCATGGGCGCAGGCTCGAGCCGCAGCAGGCGCAGCCGGGTGGCCGCGCCGCACTGGGCGCGCACCCGGCTGGTGAGCAGGCCGGGTTCCGCGAGCCACGGCATCAGCGCGGGCGGGACGCGCGCGGCGCAATCGGCCAGCGACAGCCAGTCATCGCCAGACCCGGGCCCGGCGGCCCACGACGTCGCGACCTCGAGCAGTGGCTCGACCATGCGCGAGGTCAGAAATGGTCGGCGGCAAGCGCCATGGTCGAGCCGCTGCCGGCACGGACCACGGCGGCGTGCCCAGAGCAGCGGGGCAGCACATGCTCGGCGTAGAAATTCGCCATCACGACCTGCGCCTGGAGGAAGCTGCGGTCACCGCCCGCGGCGATCTGCTCGAGCGCCACGAGCGCGCCGCGGGCGAGCTGCCAGCCGCCGATCACGGTGCCGATGAGCATCATGTAGTCGAAGGCCACCGCGCTCACGAGCTCGGGATCGCGGCGCTCGCCGCTCAGCAGGAGCGTCGAGCTCTGCACCAGCTCGTCGAGGGCGCGCGCGAGCGCGTGCCGGACGGTGGCGAGGTCCTCGCCGGCGTTGGCGAGCGGAGCGTCCACCGCGCGCATGTCGCTGATGAAGGCCGAGACCGTCGCGCCACCGTCGCGCAGCAGCTTGCGACCGACGAGGTCGATGGCCTGGATGCCGTTCGTGCCTTCGTAGATCGAGGCGATGCGCACGTCGCGGTAGAACTGCGCCACGCCGGTCTCCTCGACGTAGCCCATGCCGCCGTGTATCTGGATGCCGAGCTCGGTCGCCTCCTGCGCCACCTCGGTGCACCAGGCCTTGGCGATCGGCGTCATGAGATCGGCCCGCGCCTGCCAATGGGCGACGGACTCGGCGTCCGTGCCGTGCGCGCTGCGGTCGAGGCACGAGGCCGTGTAGTAACAGATCGCGCGCGAGGCCTGCGTGAGACTGCGCATCAGGAGCAGCATGCGGCGCACGTCGGGGTGGCGGATGATCGCCACGCGGCCCTTCTCGCCCGGGGCGCGGCCCTGCACGCGCTCGCGCGCGTAGGCGACCGACTTCTGGTACGAACGCTCGGCGAGGCCCACGCCCTGCGCGCCGACGCCGAGGCGCATGTAGTTCATCATGGTGAACATCGCCGCGAGGCCCTCGTTCGGCTTGCCGACGAGGTAGCCCTCCGCCCCGCCGCCGTCGCCGAAAGCCAGCACGCAGGTCGGGCTCGCGTGGATGCCCATCTTGTGCTCGACGGATACCGGGCGCACGTCGTTACGTTCGCCCGGGGTGCCGTCGGCGTTCAGCTTGTACTTGGGCACCACGAACAGCGAGATGCCTTTCGTACCGGCCGGCGCGCCGGGCAGCCTCGCCAGCACGAGGTGGATGATGTTCTCTGCCATGGGGTGGTCGCCCCAGGTGATGTAGATCTTCTGCCCCTTCACGAGGTACCGGTCGCCTTGCGGCTCGGCTGTCGAGGTCAGCGAGGAGAGATCCGAGCCCGCCGCCGGCTCGGTGAGGCACATGGTGCCCGCCCACTGGCCGGAGACGAGCTTCTCGAGGTAGGTCTGCTTGAGCTCGTCGGTGGCGTGGCGATCCATGGCAAGGATCGCGCCCTGCGACAGTTCCGGGCACAACGCGAAGGCGACGTTCGCCGCGGCCCACATCTCGTCACAGGCGAGCGCCACGGTCTTGGGCAGGCCCTGGCCGCCGAACTCGGGGTTCGAGGCGATGCCCGGCCAGCCGGCCTCGCAGAACTGCGAGTAGGCCGCGCTGAATTCCTGCGGCACGACCACGGCGTCGTTCTCGACCCTCACGCCCTGCCGGTCGCCCAGCCAGTTGATCGGGGCCAGCACGCCGCCGGCGAATTTCGCCGCCTCCTCCAGCACCGCCTGCACGGTGTCGCCGTCGACCGACGCGAAGTCGGGCAGCGCCGCGACCGCCGGGAGGTCGGCGAGGTGCTCGATGGTGAAGCGCATCTGCGGAACGGGAGCGTGATAGTCGGTCATGGGAACTCCGCCAGCCTGGAATCGGGTCTTTTGCTCTGCAGCAATTCTGCCTTTTCGGGCGCCCCGGCGCCATGCGCGCACCGCCCCCGCGCGGGCGCACCGCCGAGCGCAGGTACAATCCGTTTCCCTGACCGGCGAGCATCCCGATGAGCATCTGGTTTCGGCCCTACACCCTCGAGGAACTCGACCGGCAGTCGCGCGGCTGCATGGTCGAGCTCGTCGACATCCGTTTCAGCGAGATCGGTCCGGACTATCTGCGGGCCACGATGCCCGTGGATTCGCGCACGTGGCAGCCGTTCGGGCTGCTGCACGGCGGTGCCTCGGTGGTGCTCGCCGAGACGATGGGCAGCGTCGGCGCCAACTGCTGCGTGGATCCCTCCCGCTATTACTGCGTGGGCCAGGAGATCAACGCCAACCACCTGCGTGCCGTGCGCAGCGGCCGCGTGACGGGCACCGCCCGGCCGATCCACGTCGGCGGCCGCTCGCAGGTCTGGGAGATTCGCATCGAGGACGAGCGCCAGCGGCTGACCGCGATCTCCCGTATGACGATTGCGGTGGTCGAGGGGCAGGCGCCGGCCCTCGGCGGGGACGCCCGCTCGTGAACGGTCGCCTGCTGGCCACCTTGCTCGCGCTCGCGACTGCGCTGGCCGGTTGCGGGCTCAAGGGACCGCTGTACCTGCCCGAGAAGTCCAAGGAGGTCGTCGTCAGGCCTGCTCCGGGTGCCGCGGCGCAGTCGGACCCTGTGCCCGAACCGCCACCTCCAGGTCCGGCCGGTGAGAGCGGCGCGAAGCCCGCGCCTGCCCCGGAAGTCCCCAGCGAACCCGAGGCACCACCACCCGGAAGCTCCAATGGCTGACACTTCGGCGCTGGTGCTGGTAGACGGCTCGTCCTACCTGTACCGCGCCTTCCACGCGCTGCCGCCGCTCACCAACTCGAAGGGCGAGCCCACGGGCGCCGTGCTCGGCGTGCTCAACATGCTCGCCAAGCTCCTCAAGGAGCACGACCCGCCGCGCATCGGCGTGGTCTTCGACGCGCCCGGCAAGACCTTCCGCGACGAGCTGTTCGCCGAGTACAAGGCCCACCGCCCGCCGATGCCCGACGAGCTGCGCGCCCAGGTCGAGCCGCTGATCGCGGCAGTCGAGGCGCTCGGCCTGCCGCTGCTGCGCGTGCCGGGCGTCGAGGCCGACGATGTGATCGGCACGCTGGCGCGCCGCGCCGCAGAGCACGGCCACCGGGTCGTGATCTCCACGGGCGACAAGGACATGGCCCAGCTGGTGGACGGGCACGTCACGCTCGTGAATACCATGACGGACTCGTCGCTCGACCGGGAAGGCGTGAAGCGCAAGTTCGACGTCTTCCCCGAGCAGATCGTGGACTACCTCGCGCTCGTGGGCGACAGCTCCGACAACATCCCCGGCGTCCCGAAGGTGGGTCCCAAGACCGCCGCGAAATGGCTCAACCAGTACGGGACGCTCGACGAGCTGCTGGCCCACCAGGACGAGATCGAGGGCAAGGTGGGCGAGAGCCTGCGCGCCCATACGAAGGAACTGGCGCTGTCGCGTCGCCTCGCGACCATCGATTGCGAGCTCGAGCTGCCGCAGCAGCCGGACGACCTCGCCCGCCGGGCGCCCGACGTCGAGCAGCTTCGCAGCCTGTATTCGCGGCTCGAGCTGCGGTCGCTGCTCAAGCAGCTGCCGGGTGGGCCGCCGACTGATCTGCCCGCGGCGGACCCCTCACCCGGCCTTCGGCCACCCTCTCCCGCGTCCGCGGGAGAGGGCTGGGGTGAGGGCACCCGCAACTACGAGACCGTCCTCACGGAGGTGCAGCTCGATGCCTGGATCGAGCGCCTGCAGGCGGCCGAGCTCTTCGCCTTCGACACCGAGACGACCTCGCTCGACTACATGCAGGCCCAGATCGTCGGCGTGTCGTTCTGCGTCGAAGCGGGCCACGCCGCCTACGTGCCGCTCGCGCATGCGTATCCCGGCGCGCCCGAACAGCTCGACCGGACAGCGGTGCTCGCCCGCCTTCGGCCGCTGCTCGAGGATCCCGGGCTCGGCAAGCTTGGCCACCACCTCAAGTACGACGCGCACGTGCTGCGCAACCACGGCATCGAGATGCACGGCATGCGCTACGACTCGATGCTGGAGTCCTACGTGCTCAACAGCACGGCGACGCGCCACGACCTCGACTCGGTGGCGCGACACTATCTCGGCGTCGAGACCATCCACTACGAGGACGTCGCCGGCAAGGGCGCCAGGCAGATTCCGTTCGACCAGGTGCCGGTAGAACGCGCCGCCGAGTACTCGGCCGAGGATTCCGACGTCTCGCTGAGGCTGCATCGCACGCTCTGGGCGCAGATCGAGCGACTGCCGCGAGTCCGCAAGCTCTACGAGGAGATCGAGCAGCCGCTGGTGCCGGTGCTGCTCGACATGGAGCACCTCGGGGTGCTGATCGACACCGCGATGCTGCGCAAGCAGGGTAACGAGATCTCGAAGAGCCTGCTCGAGCTCGAGCGGTCGGTACACACGATCGCAGGGGTGAGCTTCAACCTCGATTCGCCGAAGCAACTGCAGGAGGTGCTGTTCGGCAAGCTCGGGCTGCCGGTGAAGCGCAAGACTGCCACCGGGCAGCCCTCCACCGCCGAGGACGTGCTCGAGGAGCTGGCGGCCGACTTCGAGCTGCCGCGACTCATCCTGGACTACCGGGGCCTCGCGAAGCTCAAGTCGACCTACACGGACAAGCTGCCCGGCCAGGTGGACCCTCGCACCGGGCGCGTGCACACCTCCTATCACCAGGCCGTGGCTGCGACCGGCCGGCTCTCGTCCACCGATCCGAACCTGCAGAACATCCCGGTTCGCACACCGGAGGGCCGACGCATCCGGCAGGCGTTCATCGCCCCGCCCGGCCACGTGCTGATGGCGGCCGACTACTCGCAGATCGAGCTGCGAATCATGGCGCACCTGTCGGGAGATGAGAGCCTGCTGCGGGCGTTCGCCGAGGACCGTGACATCCACCAGGCGACCGCCGCCGAGGTGTTCGGCCTCGAGCCCGCGGACGTCACGCCCGACCAGCGCCGGGCCGCCAAGGCCATCAACTTCGGGCTGATCTACGGCATGTCGGCCTTCGGCCTGGCGCGCCAGCTCGGCATCGAGCGCGGCGCCGCGCAGCAGTACGTGGACCTCTATTTCGAGCGCTACCCCGGCGTGAAGCGCTACATGGACGACACGCGCGCCATGGCCCGGGAGCAGGGGTACGTCGAGACGGTGTTCGGCCGGCGCCTCTACCTGCCCGACATCCGCTCGCGAAACCAGGCGCTCAGGCAGTACGCCGAGCGCAGCGCGATCAATGCCCCCATGCAGGGCACGGCCGCCGACATCATCAAGCGCGCCATGATCGAGGTGCACGCCTGGCTCGCGGGCGGCGGCACCGGAGCCCGACTGGTCATGCAGGTGCACGACGAACTCGTGCTGGAAGTCGCCGAGGAGGCCGTCGACCCGGTCGAGCGAGGCCTGCGCGAGCGCATGTCGGGCGCGGCCGAACTCAAGGTTCCGCTCAGGGTGGACGTCGGCCGCGGCCCGCACTGGGATGCCGCGCACTGACCCGCGAGATCTGTCTCTTTTCAGCAACGTTTTTCGGCTAGGCGCTTTTCCTGATGCGCTGCAGCAGAAAGTGAATGTAGTATTTTCACCAATGGAGAGGCTCAGCCGGCACGTCGGCCAACGGATTTCCCGCCCCGATGCGCAGCCGGTTTCTCCGGTGGAGGAAGACATCATGAGATTCGTGTTTGCAGCACTCGCGGCGGCCACCCTCGCCTTCTCGCCGGTCGTCTCGGCGGACAGCGGCCCGTACCTCGGTGCCGGTATCGGCTACTTCGGCCTCGACGCCGACGGCTTCGACGGCAGTGACACCGCCTTCAAGGTGTTCGGCGGCTATCGGATGAACCAGTACTTCGCCGCCGAGCTGGAGTACATCGACGGCGGCAAGCCGGACGACAGCGGCCTCGAGATCGACATCTCAGGCTTCAACCTGTCGGTGCTCGGCAGCTGGCCGGTCACGGAGCAGTTCGACGTCTTCGCCAAGCTCGGCATGCTGTTCTGGGACGCCGATGCGCGGGGCTTCGGAGACGAGAGCGGCGAGGACTTCTCCTACGGCATCGGCGCCGACTTCAAGTTCGGCGAAAACTGGGCGATCCGCGGCGAATACCAGCGCTTCGAGATCGAGGACACCGATACGGCGGACCTCCTCTCGCTCGGCGTGTTCTTCCGCTTCTGACCCTATCCGGGTGGCGTCTGCCACCCCTGGGAGCCCGCCGTGAGGCGGGCTCCGTCGCATCGGAGGGACCGCCACGACCGTTGGCGTAGTATCCAGCCCTGACACTCACTTGGGAGCGTTACACACATGAAAATCCAGATCGTCGCGTCCACTGCCCTGCTGCTGGGACTCGCGAGCTTCTCGAGCCAGGCCGTGGACAACGGCATCTACCTCGGCGCCGGCATCGGCCAGGGTGGCGTCCAGTTCGAAGACCGGATCGAGGGCGAGAATTTCGATTTCGACGCCAGCGATACCGCCTACAAGCTCATCGCCGGCTGGCGATTCCTGGACTGGCTCGCGGTCGAAGCCAACTACGTGGACCTCGGCACGGCCGACGACCGGATCGAGGGCGTCAACATCGAGGCGGACGTCAGCGGTTTCTCGCTCGCAGCCTTGGGCTTCCTGCCGATCGGCCCGGTGGACGTGTTCGCGAAGCTCGGCGCGGTCAACTGGGACGCAGATCTGTCGGCTCCGGGCACCGGCCTCAGCGCCAGCGACGACGGCACGGACTTCATGTACGGGGCGGGCGTGCAGTTCCGCGTGTGGAGCCTGAGCATCCGTGGCGAATACGAGATCTTCGACGTCGCGGAGGCCGACACCGTCGACATGATCTCGCTCGGGGTGACCTGGACGTTCCTCTGAGGCCGAATCGACGACAGCTTCCGGCGAGGGCTGCCTCGCATCCTTCGCCGGAAGCGACCTTGACCCGCCCGAGGGGCCGGCAGCTTCCGCGACGACCCGATCGGCCCGTCAATCGTAAGTTTTTTTGACAAGACGGTCGCAAGCCACGAGTGCGCCGGCGATCCCACGAGCCTCGTCAGGCGGACACTATCAACGGGTTGCATCAAGCGAAAATTGACCTGACCTAACGGCGGACCCGCCTGAGCATCGCTTCATCAACTAATTATTGATGCTCTCCAGCCGCGGAGCCCGCTGCAGCGGGCAGCGATCCACGCCTCGAAACAGGCCACGGAACTTTGCCGCGGAGCCTGACTCAAATTCCTTGAGCGCCTTACGGCGTTCGGCGCAGGCCTACCTCCCTGGGCCCGCGTCTACCCGGTCATCCCCCAACGCCGGGTTTGCCTTCCCCGGTTGGATCCGCTGGTCCAACCGGGGTTTCTTTTTCCGGGTTCCGGCGCAGCATCCGCTCGAGCGCACCCCGCGCTTCGGACAGCCCCTCCCCGGACAGCGCCGAGAAGGCCTGCACGGTGACGTCCTGACCCGCCTCGCGGCGCACGGCCGCGCAACTCGCGGCCCGGGCACCGCGCCCCAGCTTGTCCGCTTTCGTCAGCAGCAGGTGCACGGGAACGGACCGCGACTGCGCGAGGCGCAGCATGTCCCAGTCCTGGTCCTTGAGCGGGTGGCGGATGTCCATCACGACGATCACGCCGCGCAGGCTGTTGCGCTTGCGGAAGTAACCCTCGATGAGCGTACCCCAGTGCTGCCGCATGGTTCCGGAGACGGCCGCAAAGCCGTAGCCGGGCAGGTCCACCAGCCTGCGGTCGGGCTCGAGCTCGAAGAAGTTGATGAGTCGCGTGGCACCCGGCGTCTTGCTGGTCCGCGCAAGTCCCTTGCGATGGGTGATGGCGTTGATCGCGCTCGACTTGCCGGCATTTGAGCGCCCGGCCACGGCGACCTCGACCCCCACGTCGGGCGGAAGTTGCTTCACCTCGTTGGCGCTGGTGAGGAATCTGACGTTCGGGTAGGCAGACATTGGACGGGCGGCGCGGCAGAGACCCCAGGGCCGTTAGTGTACAATTTGCCGCTTACCCGCCCCTGTTCTTCGGAGTGGTTCAATGACCGCGAAGCTCGTCGCCACCCTGTCTCTGGTGGCCGTCCTCGGCTGGAGCGCCCCGACGCTCGCCGCGGGCTCCAAGGAAGCCGGCCAGGCCAAGTCGGTCACATGCATGGCCTGCCACGGCGCCGACGGCAACAGCCTCAATCCCGAGTGGCCGAACCTCGCCGGTCAGCACGCGGGCTATATCGAGCAGCAGCTCAGGCTGTTCCGCGCCGGCGAGCGCCAGAACGCCCTGATGTCGCCAATGGCCATGATCCTCTCGGACGAGGACATCGCCGACCTGGCGGCGTACTTCTCGTCGCAGACCGCAAAAGGCGGCGAGGCCGAGCCGTCCAAGGTCGCCGCGGGGCAGCGGATCTACCGCGGAGGCAACCTCAACACCGGCCTGATGGCCTGCGCGGCCTGCCACGGGCCGAACGGCAGGGGCAACCCGCTGGCGAACTACCCGTCCATCCAGGGGCAGCACGCGGTGTACGTGGCGGCCCAGTTGCGCGCCTACCGGGCGGGCGAGCGCGGAACCGACGCCAACCAGATGATGCGTAACGTCGCGGCGCTGCTCTCCGACGAGGAGATCGACGCCGTGGCGTCGTTCATCCAGGGCCTGCGCTGAACCCTCGCGCGTCGTCCGGGTCATAGCTCTCCATGAAAGCACCAACCTTCCGACTCTATGGCCCGCTCGCCGCGGCCCTGATGCTGCTCACCGGTCAGCTGGCACTCGCTGCAGACCCGGTCGAGGGCGTGAACTACAAGCTGCTGAAGCCCGCAGTGCCCACCAACGTCGCCCCCGGCAAGGTCGAGGTCGTCGAGGTGTTCTGGTACGCGTGTGGGCACTGCTACATGCTCGAGCCGAAGATCGAGGCTTGGGAG